>Ga0181520_10008277_pt1 | contig 14852 bp, 6 predicted proteins | sample PEATcosm2014_Bin_29_FD_132451 | JGI IMG/M metagenome (GOLD analysis project Ga0181520, IMG submission 132451) | Peatland microbial communities from MTU Mesocosm Facility, Houghton, MI, USA - PEATcosm2014_Bin02_30_metaG | ecosystem: Environmental > Terrestrial > Soil > Wetlands > Peat | place... | reverse complement strand
CGAGCCCTTGATGCCCATCTTGTGCTCCTCCGCGCCCACTTTCAGCCCCGGCGTTCCGGCTTCGATGAGAAAAGCGGAGAACTTCTCCTCGCTGGTTGCGGGATCGACGATCTTGGCAAATACGGTGTAGAGCCCAGCAATCGCGCAGTTGGTCAGCCACTGCTTTTCGCCGTTCAGCAGGTAGCTGCCATCCGCTTCCACCGTGGCGCGGGAGCGCACGTTCATGGCGTCCGAGCCGGAGCTGGCTTCCGACAATCCGTAGGCGCCGATCCGCTCGCAGCTGGCCAAAGGCGGCAGATAGCGTTTTTTCTGCTCTTCCGTACCGAACCAGAGGACGGGCAAGAGAGCTATTCCGGTGTGGGCGCCAAAGGCGGTGGAAAAGCTGGCCAGCATGGAGATGCGGTCGGTGACTACCGTGGAGCTGACCTTGTCCAGGCCCAGCCCGCCGTACTCCTCCGGAACGTCGACCGCGGTAAAGCCCTCGTCGGCAGCCTGGCGCAGCAATTGCTCCATCGCGCCTGGCTCCTGACGTTCGACGGCTGCAATCGCCGGCTGGATCCGCTCCCGCGCAAAGCGCTCGGCGGCGGCCGCAATCTGCCGCTGCTCCGGGTTCAGATCCTCCGGGGTAAACACCTCTGCCGGGGTGCGCTCCTCCACCAGAAACGAACCGCCTGCTGCCGCTACAATCCCGCTTGCCACGTGCGTAGACCTCGCTCATCCAACTGAGGTCAAAGTATCCCACCAAGCGAGCAAACGGCAACCGCGTGGATTCAGCGTATGTTTTGAGGTGGATTCTTGCCACGGACAAGCCCCTGTTTCAACGACGGAGAGGACGGCTCGAATCTTGCCCAATATGAGGTGGGTTGACCCTAATCGGGAAACGGACACCTCAACGGCCTACGGATCCGGCCCTCAGATTGAAGCACCGCGCCCGTCCTTTTCGCAGGATTTATCGTGAAACTGTTGGGAAGTCAGGACAGTCTCCAAGAGCCGGATCTACAAAGGTGAACCAGCCTGAAGTCTGTTCCGCATCTTTGCTCTTTGTGGGAAGTGGGGGCAGGGCTTTCGGTCTCTCCTGGAGGGCGCTGGAAGGTGAGCAACGGCATCCCCATAGCCGCAGCTCGCAGTACCTATAATGGAGACTCCGAGACAGGGTACAGGCTTGCGCATCGGGTTGCGATCCAGCTGCCTCTGTCTTCGTCCTTGAACCAACCGGGAGCGGCCAGGCCCTCCACGCTTCACACCGCGCAGGTGGCACACGGCATGCAGACACCGCAAAAATCCGAGCCAGCACCGAGCCCGGCAGCATTCACGCCCTCCGCGGCTGCGGTTCGCGACCAGCTCCATCGGCTCCTCGCCCACCCGCTGTTTACCAACAGCAAGCGCTACCCGGTGCTGCTGGCTTACGTGGTGGAGCAAAGTTTGCTGGGCAATGCGGGGGACCTGAAAGAGCGCACCCTTGGCGTTGAGGCCTTTGGCCGCGAGCCCGCTTACGACGTGACCCTGGACCCGGTGGTCCGCATGACCGCAGCCGAGGTGCGCAAGCGTCTGATCCAGTACTACTACGCGCCGGAGCACGCCGGCCAGCTGGTCATCGAGCTGCCGCTCGGCGCCTACGCCCCATCCTTTCGCGAGCCGGAGAGCCACCCCAGCGACGGCATCGCGTCGTCGGCGCAGAACGCCACGCCGCCTTCGCCGGTCGCTACCACGCCGCCCGCCGCCTTCTTTGCCCGCCACTGGATGACATGCTCGCTTGCCCTCCTGGGGGCGGCGTTGCTGGGCTTTGTAGCGGGAAACATCCGGCTGCCGCGACCGCCTTCCAGCATGGAGCGCTTTTGGCAGCCGATCACGGCCACCACCGGGCGCGTCACCTACTGTCTTGGCGAGCCCGTGGATGGCGTGGACAGCGTGGATCGCGCGCGCCAGGCCCCCGCCGCGCTTTCCCCGGCGGGCAGCCTGAATGTTTCCGATGTGATCACCCTGGCCCGCTCCATTGAGCCCATTGTTCCGCGCAACGGCGCCTTCCGCGTGGTGGCGGCCTCCGCGGCCGGCTTCACGCAACTGCGGGAAGGTCCGATTGTGCTGATTGGCGCATTCGATAACCCGTGGACCCTGCGCATCACCCAAGACCTGCCCTTCGGCTTTCAGCTGGACCACAACCAGCGCGAGATCGTGGATCGCCGCAATCCGCAGGGCAAATTCTGGACCCTGGAGTGGCAAACCCCCAACCAGAAGCTGGCGGCTGATTACGCCATTGTGGCCCGCATCCACGACAACACCACCGGCCAGCCCGTGATCATTCTGGCCGGCATCCTGGCCGAGGGCACGGAGGCGGCTGGTGAGCTGGTCTCAAGCCCGGCGGCGCTGGATACCATGTTGGCCGCTGCCCCAGCCAACTGGGACAAGCTCAACCTGGAAGCGGTGGTTGAGACCCGCGTGATCGATGGCCACCCCGGTCCTCCCAAGGTGATCGCCCTCCGCACCTGGTAGGCGCCATGCGCGGACCCGCAGCCGTTGTATGATACAGGCCGCGTCCTGGCCTCAATCCTTCACTCTATCTGTAATCAATACAGTGAGTTGAGACATGTGTAACGTGATGTTACCCGTTAAACCTTTCGCCCCTGGCTGCACATCCTTGACGCTGACCCTGCAAGCTGCTCAAGCTCTGAAGAACGGCGCTGAGCCAGCACGGAGACCCATGAAGATTCGCACCTCAATTTCGTTTTCTGCTTCTGCATTTCTGTTTGCCTTGGTTCTCATCGGCTGTGCGCATTCCGCGCCTGCCCAAACCGGCCCCCTTTCAGCCAGCCGACCCTGGATGAATGCCCAACTCGCGCCGGAACAGCGGGCTGAGCTGGTGCTGGGGCAGATGACCACGGACGAAAAGCTGGAGCTGGTGCACGGCAACGGCATGGCCCACGTTTCCAACTGGCAGATGCCGCACACCAACGACGGCAACGGCGGCGCGGGCTATGTGGTGGGAGTGCCCCGGCTCGGCATTCCACCGCTCTACATTTCGGACGCGGCCTACGGCGTGCGCGACAGCGGCGCCAATGGCCGCTACGCCACCGCTCTGCCCTCGAACCTGGGCGCGGCCTCCAGTTGGGACGTGGATTCAGCCTGCGCCTACGGCCAGATCATAGGCAGTGAACTGCGCGCGCAGGGCTACAACATGACCCTGGGTGGCGGCGTGAACCTGGCTCGTGAGCCCCGCAACGGGCGCAGCTTTGAGTACGCCGGTGAAGATCCGCTGCTGGCGGGCACTCTGGTGGGCAACCGCGTGAAGTGCGAGCAGGCCCAGCACGTGGTGGGCGACCTGAAGCACTACGCCGTCAACGACCAGGAGACGGGCCGCTTCATAGTGGACTCGGTCTTCAGCCGCCGCGCGATGCAGGAGTCCGATCTGCTGGCTTTTCATATTGCCTACTCCATCTCCAACGCCGCCGCCGTCATGTGTTCTTACAACCGCATCAACGGCGACTACGGCTGCGAGAACCCCTACACGCTGGGCCTGGTGCTGAAAAAGCAGTGGGGCTTCAAGGGTTTTGTCCTCTCGGATTGGGGCGGTACGCACAGCACGGAGAAGGCCTCGGCCGCGGGTCTGGATCAGGAGCAGCCCATGGACGAATTCTTCGGCCCCAAGCTCAAGGCGGCGGTGGAAGCGGGTAAGGTGCCCATGGCCGAGTTGGACGACCACGCTCGCCGGGTGCTCTACGCCGAGTTTGTCTCCGGCATTGTCGACTTCCCGGTGGCAAAGAGCGTGGTGGATGCCGAGCACGGGCTGAGCGTGGCCCAGGCGATTGAAGAGAAGAGCATTGTGCTGCTGAAGAACGCGCAGCAGGTCCTGCCCATTGATCCGGCGCGCGTGCACACGATTGTGCTGATTGGCGCGCATGCGGACGTGGGCATGATCTCCGGCGGCGGCTCGGCGCAAGTGGACCCGCCGGTGGGCAACGCGATTCTGCCCGCAGGCAAGGGCGCCACCACCTGGCAGCAGCACATCTGGTTCCCCACCTCGCCGCTCAAGGCTCTGCGTGCCCAGTTGCCCAACGTCAAAATCGAATACAACTCCGGCGCTGACCCGCGGGCTGCGGCGGAGCTGGCCCGGAAGGCCGATCTGGTGATTGTGTTTGCGGCGCAGTGGGCATCAGAGGGTATGGACCAGCCGAGCCTGTCCTTGCCGGAAGAGCAGGACGCGCTGATTGCGCAGGTGGCTGAGGCCAATCCCCGCACCGTGGTGGTGTTGGAGACCGGCTCGGCCGTGACGATGCCCTGGCTGAGCAAGGTTGCGGGAGTGGTGGAGGCATGGTTTGCCGGTAGCGCAGGGCACAAGGCGCTGGCCAACGTGCTGGTGGGCAGCGTGAACCCCAGCGGCAAGCTGGCCATCAGCTTCCCCCGGAGTGAAGCCGACCTGCCCCGCGCCACAATTCCTCCTGCGCCCAAAGACCAACACTTTGCCACCGGCCCGGTGAATCCCGGCATGAAGGGCGAAGGCTTCTCCGTCCACTACGACGAGGGCGCGGCCATCGGCTACAAGTGGTTTGAGAGCCGGAACAAGCAGCCTCTGTTCGCCTTTGGCTTTGGCCTTTCCTACACCACCTACGCCTACACCGGGCTCAGCGTGGACGCCGACCGCCGCACCGTCCGCTTTACCGTGACCAACACCGGCCAGCGCGCGGGCAGTGAGGTGGCGCAGGTTTACGCTCGCCTTCCCAAGGGTGCCGACGAGAGTTACAAACGCCTGGCTGGATGGAAGCGGATCGAGCTGGCTCCGGGCCAGGCCGAGACCGTGACCGTGGCCGTGGACGCGCGCGTTTTGCAAACCTACGACGAGGGCAAAGAGGCCTGGAAGCTGGCTCCCGGAAGTTATCAGGTGCTGGTCGGCGGCGCATCGGATAGCACGCCGCTAACCTCCGCCCTTGAGATCCGGTAGAGCGTTTCTCCAATTGCTCTACCCCGAAACCACAACCGCTGAGTCGCTTTTTCCTTAAGAAAAAGCGACCTCGCACGATCTCTGCAAGGGCTACATCTATTGGAGAAACGCTCTAACGTGGTGCGTCAGGAAGCCGCAGCATCGATGCAGCTGTCCACTGGACAAACCTTGCTCTCAACAGACTCTATTTGAGGGCCGGATGAAGAGGGACGGGGACTCGATTCCGTGTCTGCGGCACGGGTTGCAGAGACGGCGACGGCTCGCGCTGGGGGAAGGGTGGCTCCGGGGGTTGAAATCCTTCTTTCCAGCCTCATGCAACAGGCATACAATCGCTCCAATCTGAGTTGGGAGAGGGGTGGAGCGCCCTCTGGCGCTCGGGACCCTGGCGACCCACCGCTCCCCACCCCAGGCTGCCCCAGAGCGGCCGGGGAACTGGGCCCTGGCGTGCCCCACGATCTGCCGCGGGAAGGTTCCTGGATGGCAGAGGTGAAGTTGAACCGGATTCTGGCCTTCGCCGCACTCGTGCTGAGCGTGTGTGTGTGTGTGCATGGCCAGAGCATCACCGGCCAGGGGGCATCCGGCTCACTGGCTGGCCGACTCACCGATCTGCACTCCGCTCCGCTGGCAGGCGTGGAGCTGGTGCTGCGCAACGAGGCTACCGGCGCGGCAACCCGCACCACCACGGCACACAACGGCACCTTCCGCGCCGGGCAGCTTGCTCCAGGCCTTTATACCGTGGAGGCAGAGAACGAAGAGCTGGGCCGCGGCCAACTGACCGGGATTCTGGTGCAGGCTGGGCAGGAGGCGCGCATCCAGGCGGCCATGGTCTTTGAGCCTTTGCCCCCCAAGCCTCTGGTGATTGCGCATCACGACATTCCCACCCAAGCCGTGTACCTCGCCTTTGAGTATCCGCTCAACCGCCTCGAACTATTGCGCGCAACGCCCGTGCTGATGCCGGCCTTTGTGCACGATCCGCCCCCCACTCAGTCGATAACCTTCGCCTTTGCCTTTCCGACCGCGCCGCTCCATCTGTTGCCGCCAACCTACGTGCTGTTGCCAGCCTTTGTGCATGATCCTCCGGCCACGGAGGCGGCGCAGTTGCGCGCAGAGGTGAGCAGCCTCCTGTTGCCGCTGGCCAACTTGACCAAGCTGCCGCTGATCGATGCGGATCAGCCTGCACAGAAACCGCAACCGGCAACCCAGCCACAAACCGCGGCTCAGCTACAAACCGCAACCACGGAGCCGCCCGCCCCGGCCGTGATCCAGCCTGTGAATACGGTCATGGCTCCTCGCCTGTTTCGCGACGAAGCTTGCGAAAAGGATGGGGCACGGTGCTCCTCCTTGAGCGCCGTAGCCATAGCGGGTACGATCATCGCGCAGCTGACCGGCGCGGAATTGCAGCAACTTCCGGTAAGCGGTCGTCGCTGGGAGGAGTTTGCGCAAATCGCGCCGGGAGCCTCGCCCTCCGCAGCCGGGGGGGGCGCGCAGATGCGCGACCAAGGCCAGGCAGAGGCCGACACCACCATTGACGGCATGAGTACGCGGCTGGCCTTTGGCACCCCCGGTGGGCATGGTCGCGGCTCGGCCGGCCAAACCGAGGGCGAGCCGGAGGGCATGGGCTCGGCCTTTGCCGGCGGGCGCGGAACTGGGGTGAGCGAGGCGGCGATTCGCAGCTTTCAAACCGCAGCCGGGAACGCCGAGGCCAGCGCCAGCCGCGCCGCCGGAGGCCGCGTCCAGTTGACCACGCTGCGCGGCCAAAACGGCCTGCACGGCCAGGCCTTCCTCTACGAACGGCAAAACATGCTGGGAGCGCAAAATCCCTTTACGCAATGGACCCGCGAAACCGCCTTCGGCACATCCACGACTTTGCCCACCTTTGCGAGCGTGCCTTACACGCCCAACGACCACGAGAGCACCTTTGGCGTGGGCGTGGGCCGGCAACTGCGCCGCGACCGGCTCTTCTGGTTTGCGGCGCTCGAGAGCACGCAGCGCGACCATCCCGGCGTCTCCGTGCTCAAACACCCCGACCTGTTCTTTGCCCAGCCGACAGACGACCAGATGCAGTTGCTGGGAGCGCAGCTGGGCTCCGGCAGCCTGGCCTTTCCGCGCTATGGGCAGATGCTGGAGACGCTCGGCGGGTTGCTAGGCCCGGCTTCGCGGACCACCACGCAATGGTTGGGCTTTGGGCGCGTGGACTGGGACTTTCGCGAGCGCCACCGGATCACGGTGGAGGCCAATGCGGCACTCTACGATTCGCCCGGCGGCGGCCTGCAGCGTGTCTCCGAGGCCTACGGCACGCACAGCTTTGGCTCCAGCCAGGCCAGCGAACAGTGGTTGCTGGGCCGCTGGGAGGCCTTTCTGACCCCCAACCTGCTCTCCGTCTCGCAGCTCTCCTGGAGCCACGCCATCCTGAGCGCCCACGCGCAGACGCCCTCCGCCTACGAGAGCACGCTCAACATCAACAATTGGAACAACTGGGGCCAACTGCCGCAGATTGTGGTGGACTCGCGCTATGGTTTTACGATCGGCAATCCGGCGCGCTTTGGCGCGGGCAGCTATCCGGATGAGACGCAGCTGTACTTGCAGCAGGCAGCGAACTGGGCGCATGGCAATCTGCTGGTGAAGGCGGGGCTGGAGTTGGACCACAGCGCCGACGCCACCTCCCTGCTGCGCAACCAGACCGGCACGTATCACTACGCCAGCGTGGAGAACTTTGCTACTGACGCGATGGCGTTCGCAAATTACGGCATTGCCGGGTCACTGAACCCGCTGGACCAGCACAACTGCGACCAGACGGGCAAGGCATGGCGCGACTCGGCAGGCGTCTTGCGCGGGCTTGGTTACCTGCCCTGCTACTCCTACTACACCCAAACCATGGGCCCCGCGGGCTGGCGCGCCAGCACCAACGAAACCGCACTTTATGTGACCGCGCAGTGGCAACCCGTAAAGTATGCGGTGTTCTCGGCGGGCCTGCGCTGGGAGCGCGAACAACTGCCCGCGCCCATTGCCGCCGTCAGCAACCCGGCGCTGCTGCTTACCGGGCAAACACCGGCGCTCGGCAACAACTGGGGCCCGCGGCTGAGCCTGGCTGTGGGCAGCCAGGACAAACGTTGGCCGGTGCTGCGCCTGGGCTACGGCATCTACTACGGGCGGATGATGACATCCACCCTGCTCACCGTGCTCTCCCACACCGGATCGTTCAACGGCGACCTCAGCTTCTATCTGCGGCCCACTGACAACTTGAATCAGGGCGGCGCGCCCCCGTTCCCCTACGTCTTCAACGGCGAGCCGCTGAGCGTGGTCAAGCCCGGCGCGGTGGAGTTTGCGCCCAGCTTCCGAAACGCGGAGGTGCATCAGGCAACGGTGGGCGTGGAACAGAAGCTGCCCCTGCACGTTGAGGTAACGGCGGCGGCCATGGTGAGCCTGGCGCGGCATCTACCGGTCACCACCGACACCAACATCGATCCGCTGACGCCGCAACAGATCATCAAGTACGACGTATGTGAGCCCACTCCCAGCGTCGCCTGCGGTCACACCGGCTCCGGACCGATCAAGGCCGCGCAAATCATTCTGCCGTTCTACGCCAGTTGGCCCTCTACCAGCGGAGGCTCCGGCAGGCTCAATAGCAACTATCAGCAGGTGGTGGAGATGGAGAGCCGCGCCAACTCCACCTACGAGGCGGCTACCATCCGGATCAATCGCTCCGCCTCGCCCGGCCTCACCGTCCATGCCCACTACACCTACGCGCATGCCATGGACTGGAATCCGAACGAGAGCCTGCGGCTCACCGGAGGCAGCGTGCTGGAACCGGATAACTTCAGCCTGGAGTATGGAACCAGCGACCTGGATGTGCGCCACACGGCCATGGCTATGGTGCTCTATGAAACGCCCTGGAAGCTGCGCGGGATGGCTGGGCGGTTAGCCAATGGATGGGCGCTTTCTGGCGTGGGCCACTTCCGCAGCGGCATGCCGTACACCATCCGCACCGGAGGCACGTTGAGCAAATTTTTTGACGCGGCAACTGGGACGCCCGTTGTGGCGCTGGGCGAGGGGATCAATGGCTCCGGTGGCGACAACCGCATCTACGGGCTGGGCAGCGACGGCATCAACTACAACCTGGGGCGCAACACCTATCGCTATCCTCTTGCCTGGAAGGCCGATCTGCGCCTGGCCAAGCGCGTCAACTTCAGCGCGCGGCGGCAGTTGGAGGTGCTGGTGGAGTCGTTCAACTTGTTCAACCACCAGAACGTGACGGAGATAGAGACCACGGGCTACATGATCGAGTCCGGCACGATCACCGGCGGGCCGCCCAAGCTGAACTTCCTGACCGGCCTCAAGGCCAACAGCGTCGCCTTTGGCCAACCGTTCAACGTGAACGCCACCAACTTCTATCAGCCACGCAGGATCGAGCTAGGTGTGCGTCTGCGCTTCTAAGCATTGCATGCAACCATTTGTAACGCAGGAATTGCATGCAGCAGATGATCCTTCGTGCGTCCGGGATTTTAGCTCTCCCACCCTTTCGCAAGAAAAGAGCGAAAGGATGGGGCAAGGAGCCTCTGCTGAAGGGCGGATCGATTGGAGACCCTTGGAAAGGAAGGAGCAGGGACCTTCAGGTCCCTGAAGAGCAGCCTAAAAGAGAGACTCCGGGGTTTCAACCCCGGACGTATTCCTCAGCCGCACAGCGCCCTTTCAGGGCGCTCGTGCTTTTGGGGATCGCAACCCAGGGCTCGGCCTTCAGCCGGTCCTGGGCTACTCGCACTGCGCCCCGGACGGGGAGCAACGATTCAGGCTAACTGACATCTCTATCCCAGGTGTCAGAATCAAGACCTCCACCCCACGTACGAAGATCTGTCCGCGGGGTGGAGGTCTGGGGCACCCATGAGTGGTACTGAATCAAGCGGTCAGGACACTGGCTAGAACAACTCAATATCCGGGCGAGAGCCAACCTTGGCAGAGCCTCCGCCGGTGGAGGCCAGATGGGTGGCTGTTTGGCGTTCCATGCGGTAGCGGGCCAGATGCGTGGCCAAAATGTCCTTGAAGGTCCTCTCCAGGTGCCCGTCCCAGGTGGGATCGTTGGGCTTTTCCCCCAGTAGTTGCAAGTGGGCCTGCATGTCAACCAGTGCGGCCTGCACGTGCTCCATCCGCTGCCGCATCACGTCCTGGAATTGGATGTGGCCCAGGGCCTGGGAGAGCTGTTTAACGCTCTCGGCGTAGTTGGTGTCGAGCTCGCCCACCACCCCCAGCAGCATATTGGAGTTGCGGCAGAATTCGTTCTGCATCTCCGTGAGCCCGGCAATCAGATGCGACAACTCGTCGCCGGATTGATAATTCGCCAGCGCCGCATGCGCGTCGGTCATCTCCTTCTGCACCCGGGCCGTGGTGGTGTTGATTTTTCCGGCAATGTCGGCCGCGGCCTTGGTGGTTGCAACGGAGAGCTTGCGCACTTCGCCAGCCACCACGGCAAATCCGCGTCCTGCGCTGCCGGCGCGCGCGGCCTCAATCTCCGCGTTCAAGGCCAGCAGGCTGGTCTGTTGGGCAATGGTGGTAATCACTTTGATGAGCGGCTGCAGGGCTCCCACTTCCAGGGCCATGCTCTCAATGCGCTCAAAGCTGTTGCGCAGCTCGTCGTTTTGCTCCTGCAACTGCGTCTCGATGGCGGCAATCACTTCCTTGTTGCCGTTCACGCGCTCTTCGGTGGCGCGGGTCACGTCGCGCCCGTTGGCCATGGACTCGGCAATGTGCTGGCGCTGGTCGGCGGCGTTCTCATTCAGCGCGCCCAGGCCGCCGATCACCTGCAGCACCTCCTGCTCGGATTGATTGAGTGAGTCGCCAATCTGCTGGTACATGACGCCGATATAGGATTCGGAGGCATGCAGTTCGGAGGAGAGCGCATTGCGTCCGGCGGCAGCGGCCTGAATCTGGTCGCGCGTCAGCTTGCCAACCTCACCCAGGTCGGCAATGCCCTGACGCGCGCCGGCCCAGTGTACGGAGCCCGCGATGGCCAGCGGCAGCAGGACAAAAAGAGTGAGCAGCGCAAGGATGCTAACCCAATGCTGATAGAACTCCTCACCCAGGACCAAGCAGAGGGAACCAAGAAAGGCGACCATGCAAGCCGTTCCCAGCAAGCTGGTTCCAACGAATCGGCGACGAGCCCGATGCAGCCTGGATTCACGACGATCTTCTACATCCGATTCCGAGGCACTGCCCCGATCGCTTCCCAGCGAAAGGCGATGCAGCGATCCACCAGCGTAAGTTGCCATCTCAAGCTCCTGGAAGGACCTTCCGAATCACGCGAACCAGATCGTCCCCGGAAACGGGTTTGACCAGCCAGCCAGTGGCTCCCATACGCTTGCCTTCGTCCCGCTTGGCGGAGTCGCCTTCGGTGGTCAAGGTGAGAATCGGCACAAAACGGAACTCCGGCATGGCGCGCACCTTGCCAATCAGTTCCATTCCACCCATCAAAGGCATGTTGATGTCCGTCAGGATCAAGTTAGGCTTGGCTCCAGCCTTGAGCTTGCTCAAAGCCTCCTGTCCATTGCCCGCGGTATCGACATCAAAGCCATTCATCTTCAATGCCGTCTTCAAACTCATCACCATGGTAGGCGAATCGTCGACGACTAGTACTCGCTGCGTCATTGCTATTCCTCTCTACAGAACCAGCATCGTTCGACCGGCGTGAACTGAGAATGCAAATGAGGCACGGTCCACCTGAAAGTGCGCAGGCACACAAGCACCTAGCGATCTGCGGGGGCAGAACCTCGACTCTGTCAGCTATATCGTCTCTGGTTCGGAGCAAGGTTAGGGCTGCATCCCACATCGCAAGGTTCACATCCCGCTCCAGTTTCATTTCCGGAATGACGCTTCTCATCTTGACAGCACGCCAAGGTCGGCATAATTTGTCAGTTAGAGCCATTCGCCAATCAGCGACGGAATCCAGGCATTTTTGAGCGGGATTCACAAAGCGATAAGGCACAGCACGGCACTTGATGCCGACGAACAGCTGAGCAGTGGCCGACCGACGTACCAGTCTTCTTGGCGCACAACTTTATTCGACGATCACGACCGTGGCGGCCTTCGACCGCGGGCCGGAGGGAGATCCCTCGGCTGGAAACAGGCATCGGCGTGTTTGTCGCACTCGTTGTTCCCACTTTTGGAGACACAAATGCTGATCCGCTTCACTTCTTTGCAGCGTGGACTTACCGCGCACACCTCCACGTTGGCCCTGGTGGCCACGCTGGCTCTGGGATCACTGACTACGACCGTTCAGGCCCAGAATGAGCGCATCAAGCCCTCTTCTCCCGGAGACTCGCTCTCTGCTCCTGGACCGTTGGCGGAGGGCTTGTCGCCCCAGCTCACGCGGCCGGAACTGGCCAAGGCCATGAAGCTGGTAGCCGACTGGCAACTCAGCCGATTGCCCGCTCAGCCGCAGGTTGACTGGACCTTTGCGGCCCTCTATGCGGGCTTTATGGGCGTGCCTGACCAGGTGGCGGGCGACAAGTACAAAAAGGCGATGGAGGAGATCGGCAACGGCCTGAACTGGCAGCCGGGTCCGCGCCTGTTGCATGCCGACGATCAAGCCGTGGGCCAGATGTATGTGGAGCAGTATTTGCTGCACAAGGACCCCAAGATGTTGGAGCCGATCAAGGCGCGCATGGATCAGGTGATTGCCTCTGGCGACGAGGGCGCCAAGCCGCTCTGGTGGTGGTGCGATTCGCTCTTCATGGCTCCGCCGGTGCTGGCCGATCTGACCGTGGCCACCGGGGACAAGAAGTACGTCGACTTCATGGATCACGAGTGGACCATTGCCACCCGTCTGCTCTACGACACCGACAAACATCTCTACTACCGCGACCTGAACTACTTCGACCGTCGCGAAAAGAACGGCGAAAAGATCTTCTGGGCGCGTGGCAACGGCTGGGTGATGGGTGGTCTGGTGCGGGTGCTTCAGCGGTTGCCCAAGGACTCGCCCTCGCGGCCCCGCTACGAGAAGCTGCTGAAGGAGATGGCGGCCGAGTCGCTCGCCCTCCAGAGCAAGGACGGGCTGTGGCGCGCGGGCATGCTGGACGAAAAGGGCTATCCGCTGCCCGAGATCTCCGGCTCCGCCTTTATCACCTACGCCATGGCCTACGGCGTGAACGAAGGCATCCTGGACAAAAAGACCTATTGGCCCGCAGTGCAAAAGGCCTGGGCGGGCATGTTGACCCACGTGTATGCCGACGGCCGCCTGGGATCGATCCAGCCCGTGGGCGCGGCTCCCGGCGCCTTCACCGAGACCTCCAGCTACGTCTACGGCGTGGGCGCCTATCTGCTGGCGGGCTCGGAGATCTACCGCACCGCCAAGTAATCCACTCCTGCAGTGCTCGATTTCGCCCGGCGAAGAGACTCTCTTCGCCGGGATTTTTTTGACCTCTTCCATTCCCTGCCCGGACCATGATCGACGTTGCGTTACGTTATCCGTTTCTGGTTTGTATCCAATTGAAGCAGTAACCTATCAAATCCCACAAAGGCTGGGCGCCAAAGGGAATACCCCTCATGATCTGCCCGAAAATGTCGAGAAGAAAGATAAGGCAGAAAAGAGTTGGGCCGCAAACCCGGCAAGGAGAGGTGTAACATCGGAGGCCGACCCAGAGAAGCCTTCGGATTCCGCGGGAGTCTCCGCGGTAGTTACTTTTATGGGGTTGATCACTCCGGTGCTACCCTCTTCGCGGTATCTCCGACAGGCTAGGGCCTGTGCTAGTCTTCCGTTGGACGAGCGGACCGGCACACCCCATCCAGCCTATGGTTCTGGGGCGCATGGTATTTGTGTCTGCAACAGGCCAGGGCTTGGATCTGGACGCTTATCGCGATAGCCCCAGGGTATTTGGATAGCTTCGAAAGGAAACAGATGAAGATCATTGGAATGAGCGGACTCGAGAATTCCATGCCGTTCAAGAAGACCAGGTTTCCAGGGCTCGACGAGCGGGGGTATCGCATCGCCCAGGGAATGGATGCCGCCGCCGCTCTGGTCATCGACGGCAAGGTGATTGTGGCCGCCGAGCAGGAGCGCTTCAATCGCCTGAAGGCCACCGGCCGCTTTCCGATTGACGCCATCAACTTCTGCCTGGCTGAAGCCGGTTTGAGCATCAACGACATCGACGAGATTGCGCATGGGTTTGACTACGCTCCGTATGAAGCGCTCTATGCGCAGGACGAAGTCTCCGCCGCTCTCTACAAAGAGGTGTTTTCGCGCGAGGCGTTGATCAATCAAGTGCGGCGCGATCTGCCCGGTTATCCCGTGGAGCGCGTGCATCAGGTCGGTCACCACATGGCCCACGCCGCCAGCGCCGCTTACACCTCCGGCTGGGACGAGTGTCTGATTGTGGTGAACGACGCCATGGGCGAGATTGAAAGCATGAGCGTCTACGACTTTCACGACGGCGAGTTTGAACGCATTGCCACCATCGGCGCCAACGACTCCATCGGCGTGCTCTACTCGCTGGTCACGCTGCATCTGGGCTTCGATTTCAACTCCGACGAGTACAAGATCATGGGCCTTGCGCCCTATGGCGATCCCTCCAGGTACCGCGCCTTCTTTGAGAGCATTGTGGAGTTGCGCGACGATGGCACCTTCCGCATTCCCATCCTCAAGCTGAACAAGACCCGCGAAGAGCGCGAGAATTACCTGGCCACGCGCGCCTATCTCGACGAGCACTTGATCCAGCACCGTCTGCCCTCGCAATCGGTGAGCAGCGTACACGAGGACATTGCGGCCGCGCTGCAGGAGTGTTTGGAGCGCGTGATTCTGCACGTGTGCGAGTCCTTTGGGCGCGAGACTGGATTGCGCAATCTGGCCTTGGCTGGAGGCGTGGCCCTGAACTGCACGGCCAATGGCAAGATCATGCGCTCCGGCCTCTTTGACGAGATCTACGTGCAGCCCGTG
>Ga0181520_10008275_pt1 | contig 14853 bp, 11 predicted proteins | sample PEATcosm2014_Bin_29_FD_132451 | JGI IMG/M metagenome (GOLD analysis project Ga0181520, IMG submission 132451) | Peatland microbial communities from MTU Mesocosm Facility, Houghton, MI, USA - PEATcosm2014_Bin02_30_metaG | ecosystem: Environmental > Terrestrial > Soil > Wetlands > Peat | place... | reverse complement strand
TGGAATACTCCGATCGACGTTTCCTGGACGCCTGATTTCTGGGGCAAGATTCGCAACGAAGTGCATGAGGCGCAGTACGCTTCACAGGTGAGCGCGGCCGACCTGCAGTTGGAAAAGCTGACCGAGCAGGCCAGCCTGGCAGAATACTTCTTCGAGATTCGCGGTCAGGACATGCTGCAGCAGATCCTGAATGAGACTGTAGCGGACGATCAGAAATCCCTGGATTACAACCAGGCCCAGTACGACACGGGCGTGGGCGATTACATTTCCGTGGCCGAGGCCAAAACCACGCTGGAAGCGGCGCAAGCCACGGCCATCAACGTGGGACTGTTGCGCGCGCAATATGAGCATGCCATCGCCATGCTGCTAGGCAAGATACCCACTGATTTTTCCATTCCTGTAAAGCCCATGGTCTACGCCGCCCCCGCAATTCCCACCGGCGTTCCCTCGCAGCTTGTAGAACGGCGTCCTGACATCGCCGCGGCCGAGCGCACGCTCGCCGAGGCCAATGCAGTCATCGGCATCGGCTACGGGGCGTTCTTCCCGCAGGTCACGATTAGCGCCAGTGGAGGATTCCAGAGCTCCACGTTGACCAGCCTGTTTAGCGGGCCCAGCCGCACCTGGTCCATCGGACCGGCGGTCGCCGAGACCATCTTCAATGGCTTCCTCTATCGCGCCGAGCTGCACCAGTACGTTGCCCAATACAACGCAGACCTCGCCAACTACCGGCAGGTCACGCTCAACGCCTTCCAGCAGGTTGAAGACGACATGGCCGCAACGCGCATCTACTCGCAGCAGATCCTGCGCCAGCAACTGGCTGTGAAGGACGCACAGGATTATCTCAGCCTGGAACAGGTGCGCTACAACACCGGAGTGGATCCGTATGTCGATGTCGTGATCGCGCAGAATACGCTGCTGAGCAGTCTGGAGACGCTGAACGCACTTCAGGTGGACGAAATGACCGCGGCGGTCCAACTGGTACAGTCGCTGGGCGGAGGATGGGACCGCACCCAGCTTCCCACTCCGGAGCAGGCCGGCGCCAAAACTACCGGCGCGGATTACAAACTGCAACAGTAAGGCTTACTGCGCCGGCCGGTAGCAGATGGCATCGCCATCAAGCCGGTACTCTGCCGAGCAGGAGTCGCCTCCGCAGATCATGGTTTCGCCACAGTAAAGTTGCTGGCGGGTGATGAGCCCCAACGTGCCGCAGCGCGGGCACGACATCACGGCGACATAAGGATTTTGTGCCTGGCCCAGTTTGGCCTGGTTCTCCAGCACAAAGACCGTTCCGGGGTCCATTCTTTCGGGGATCCACTCTTCCAGAAACTGCAAGTCGGCTGCCATCGTTCCCTCCGGGCCGTACCAGAACTGATGGTTCCGAGCCGCGCGCCCGTTTTCGCTCGGCTCCGCACTCTACTGAAAAGCAGGCTGCGAAACACTCGCCGGAAGAAATGCATCCGGTCACCTCAGTTTCATCACGCATGCGCGATCATGTCAATGCGAATCGTCACAGGAGAGTAGCAAGAGAGATTCCCGAAGCATCAATGGGAGAGCTTGGCCTTAACGGGACGCGGCCGCCGCTGCCGCACTGTGGACACGGGCAAAGTCGTCGATCGCCCTGTAGGTCTCCTCGTTGCGCAGAATGGCCTGAACATATTCGCGGGTCTGCGTAAACGGGATGGACTCCACGAACTCGTCGATGCCCGAATAAGGGCCTGCCGCCTGCCAGTCCACAACGCGGCCGTCGCCCGCGTTGTAGGCGGCCAGCGCGTACTCCTGCACGCCGCCGAATTTGTCGAGCATCTGCCGCAGATAACGCGTCCCCAGCCGGATGTTCATGTCGGGATCGAGCAACTGGAAGGTCTGGAAGTGGGCGATTCCTTCCTGCCGCGCCATGGTGCGGCCCGTGGATGGCAGCAATTGCATCAAGCCGTAGGCGTTGGCATAAGAGATGACCGAGGCATCGAACTCCGACTCCTGCCGGATGAGCGAAGCCACCAGGTAGGGATCGAGATTGTTTTTTGCGGACTCAGTCTGGATCGTGCTCCACCACGGCTCGGGAAAGAGAATTCGCCAATACGCCAGCGGAATGGACTGAATGGAGGCCGAAGCCGCATTCGGGATGGCCCGCTTGAGCGCACGCACCGCGCGAAAGGTCTGGCCATAGGAGGAGTAAATCTGCCCCTCGGCCAGCGCGCTCCATGACGACGAATTGGGATCGGCCTTGATCTCCTGCGCAATGTATTCGGTCAAGCCGGCATTGGCCAGCAGCCGCGCCTTGGCCAAATGCGGGCTATCCTCGGGAAAGCTATCGACAAGTTGCGGCATCGGTAGCGGCTGAATGCGATCCAGTTGCGGCTGCGGCGCGGCCTGCGTGTTGCCCAGCGCGGCCAGCCGTTGCCGCGCCATCTGCGCATAGAAGAAATGCTGGTAGACGCGCACGATGGTGCGGTAATTCGTCGCAGCCATCGACGGATTGTGGTCCTGCGTCTCAAACAAGCGCCCGCGCCAGTAAAGAGCGGAGACGGTTTCCGTAGCCCCTGGATAGAGGCGGATCTGCTCGTCGAAGATGCGCTCTGCGGCGGGATAAAGTCCCATCCGGTAGCTCAGCCAGCCGGAGCGCCAGTGGGCAGCGGCGGCGTTCTTGTCGCCGGGAAATCGCGCGGATAGATCGCCGTAGTATTCAATGGCCGTTGAGTAATCGCGCTTGAGCAGGTACATGTTGCCTGCTGAGAAGAGCGCGTCGGCCAGCCACGGACTGTGCGGAAACCGGGACTCCATCTCGCCAATGATCTGCTTCAGAACGGCGGTGTCGTCGCGATCGCGGGCCAGCTCCATAAGCAGATCCAGCCGCCGCGCGCCGTTTTCGTCTGCCGTGTCTGGCAGCGCCCGGGCTTCCGCCGTCGTCAGCCGTTTCAACTTCAGCTGGCACGCGGCTTCGGACACGGCAAATCCGTTCCGCGTCTGCGCGTCGATTCCCGGCGCGCGTTCCAGCACGCGAAACTGCTCGATCGCCTCGACGTAACGGCCCGCGTTGTAGAAGGCTTCGGCAAGACTGCGCAGGTCAGCCGTGGTCAGCAACGCCTCGGCTCCCAGCTCCGTAAGCTTGGCGCGCGCGGTTTGCGCTTCGGCACTCAAAGGATGACTCAGCAGGAGCTGCTTGAAGGTCGATTCCGCAGCCTGCTGCTGGCCCAGCGCTTGCTCCGCCTCGCCTTCGACAAGTTGAAATCCTGGACGGCTCGCCGCCGCAGTTCCAGCCGCTGCGGCCAGCACCTGGCGCGCTCCGGCCTTATTTCCCACGGCCAGCAGAACCGTGGCCTCAAGCTCCGGCTCCTGGGCGTTGAAGATGCTGTCGGGATAGCGGCCGCTAAAGCCGTGGAGGATGTTTTCGGCGGCCGCATCGTCACCCTGTTCGTGGCTGGCCTCGGCGTCGAGAAAATCTGCGTAGTCGGCCAGTTCTCCATCGGCGCGCCGCGCCTGCGCCAGGGCCGTTTCCGCATCGGCATCGCGCTTGTCGAGCAGGTACGCGTGGCCCAAGGCCAGATAGGCCGCAGCGGCAGCCTCGCCGTTGTGGCTGTGCGCATAAGCAGTCACCGCCGCATAGGCTTCCGGCGTGCGCATGGTCGCCAGTTGCTGGGCCATCGGCGCGAGCTCTTTGCTGGCCACAAACGCCTGCTTGATGCGCGTCGTATGCGCCACGCGGGACGCGCGGTTCGTTTGGTGCGTGGGCTTGCCTTTCGTGGCGGGTTTCTTCGTCGCCGCGGGCTTCGCAGATTTGGAGTGCGACGCGCCCGATCCGGAAGTGTTGGCAGCAGGCGACGCCGTGGTTTGCGCCGCACCGGACCGCACCAAACCGGACTGCCCAAGCATGAGCAATCCGGACAGAAGCACAAAACCAGCATGACCGCGCCGAAGGGTTGGCAACGGGGAAGAAGAACCAGACATGATTCCACTTTATGCCGATTTTCCCGCTGCCGGCACATTTGTGGAACCAGTGACGTAACGGCTTGGCCGCCTTAGCGCGATTTGGTTTCCGGCCCCTGCGTCAATTACACTCATGTTTTGCGGGCTTCTTTCGAGCGTTCCAGGCCGAGTAGCACGGTTCCCAGAGCCAGTTCCGCGGCAATTTTTCGCATCCGATTCCCATGTCGACCATCCAACCGTTAGCAGGACAAGACGAGCAGCATCCCGATGTGGCCCTGATAGAGAGGGTTCGCGCAGGCGATGTCTCGGCCTACGACACGCTGGTTCGCAAATACGAGCGGCAGCTTTTCAGGATTGCGCAGCACATTACGCAAAACCGCGAAGACGCCGAAGACGTGATGCAGGATGCGTTTCTGAAGGCGTATGAGAAACTCGATCAGTTTCAGGGGAACTCGAAATTTTATACATGGCTGGTTCGAATCGCGGTAAACGAGAGTCTGATGCGGCTGCGCAAGCGGCGCACAGGCAAATTGGTCTCGATGGACGAGGACGTGCAGACCGACGAAGGCAGCATGCCCCGCGACTTCGCCGATTGGGCGCCGAACCCGGAGCAAAATTACAATCAGTCCGAGCTGGCCGACATTCTGAAGAAAACCATTCAGGGCTTGCCGCAGGGATTTCGCGTGGTCTTTGTGCTGCGCGATGTGGACGGACTTTCGACCGAGGAGACAGCCGAAGCATTGGGCCTGAGCGTTCCCGCGGTCAAATCGCGGCTGCTGCGCGCGCGGTTGCAATTGCGCGAGCGCTTGAGCCGCTACTTCAAGAAAACAACTCCGGCAACTTCGCAAGCTCAGGCTTCCGCGAAGGGAAACGGAGTTGAAGCATGACCTGCACTGAGTTTCTTGCGATTCTCGACGATGTGATCGATGAGTCGATTGCCGCGGAAACGCGCGCTGCGATCGAAGTCCACCTGCGAAAGTGCGGTCATTGCGAAGTCGTCCTCGACACCACGCGCAAGACCATCGAGATTTTCCGCTGCCATGAGATTTATGAGTTGCCCACCGAAGTAAGCGAGCGACTGCATGTCGCGATCAGGACGAAGTGCGGCAAGGCGAAGTAGCAGCTTTTAGCTTTTAGCTTTTAGCCACTCACTCTCACCCATCTGCTTCCATCCATCCACTTTCAGCGTTCACTCAAGTGGAGTGAACCCCTGAAGTGAGACACGATAATTGGGGGACAGGCGAATCGAAAGAGGAGCGATGTCCCAGGTTGAGAAGCGGACCTTCAGTGGGGATTTCAATCAAACTGCAAATGGCCATCTTAGCGTTTGAATCGCAGTATTAGTCCAAGATCCCGGCGTGCCATTACGAGAACGCCGTCATCAATGCTGAGTCTGAGTGCGCGAAAGTCTGCCTTACCGATGTCATTCGCCTCGAAGCGGAGGATGATGAGATGGCCCCCCGTGCCAGCGATCGGGATGGGCTGGCTCGGAAAAGGATAAACGGGAATCTCTGGAACGATTGCTGTTGGCCAGCGTTTGCCGGGCAACGGAACGTGCCCATCCGCGCCGATCTCCACCATATCCGGAGGCTCGTCCTTTCCGTAGAGGAGGTAAAGACGTTGCGAGGCGCCTTCCAGAACCTGTCCGTTGCTGAGCTTGACCCAGAGTCCGCCGCGAGGGTCCGGTCGATCACTTTCAACGACGAAGCGAGGTGGAATGACGGCGGGAACAGTGGTCAGAAACACGGCGCCATCTTTGAAATCCCAGGTTCCCTGCGCGGCTTCATCGAGAGCGCCGTAGGCCAGCTCGTAGCGAAAGTGGCCGTCGGGCTTAAGAAGAAGGCGCGCGCCCACCTCCATCTGGCCGCCATCATATTCCCCGGAAAGCGACTCACGGGTAATGGGGTTGGTTGCCGCTTGTACCTGCGTCCCTTCCGTGGGCTTGGCAGGTGGCTCCCCGCTCTGGGCCGCCGCCAAAGAGTTCAAACCAACTCCGGCGAATATCGTGGAATAGAGGAAAAGCAGTCCAACCTGCGTAGGTGAGCTGTGCATGATTGTGCCTTTCTTGCGTCCACGCTCAAGACTACTATCTAAAGACCGAGTGGCCTTACTTTGTCGCCCTTCTTCCCATCAATCCGGTCTCCGGGACTGCTCAAGACAACGTCCCCGAAATGATGGTAACGAACCTGGAGCCTGCGACTTTCCAACTCGGCTCCGGTGGAGTCGGCGACAACTCTCCTAATATGGAGCCGGCCGCGGTGCCTGAAACGCATGCGCGGTCAGTTGGGTGTCGGCGGGTCGATGTGGTCGATGATTACGACGGGCGTCGGCACTTTCTTTGAGACAAATTTGAAGCCGGCATGTTCCGCGGCCGCGATGTAGTCGGTGCCGACCTCTTCCTCTGCGCCACCATCTCCGGTGCCCTGAAGGGCAGCGGGAGGCAGACGCAGAGTGATGTCGTATGTGCCTGTGAGGCCGGTCTCGTCGACGATCTGCTTGTCGCGGTATCTGTCCATCAGGTCTTTGAGGAAGTCCTGCATGGTGACGCCGGAGAGATGGAGCTGGATGTCGCCGCCCTCCTGCTGGAAGACCATACCGCCGTGGATGTTGAAGTCAGGGTTGCTGGGAGTGGGGCGCGGGCCTTTGGGATCGAGCGTCATGACGAGCACAGGAAAGTCCTGCGTTGCGGTGTGGCAGACGAGGTGGAATCGCTCGGTAAGAAGTTTGCGGATCATGATGCGGCTCTGGTCGTCGGTGGGCACTCCAGGAGTGTCGGGTTTGGCGGTGATGTCGAATTTATCGGCTTCCACCCAGGGCGGCGCGTTCATGATCTGGCGGCCGCGAATCTTGTAGACCATCTTGATGAGCTCCGCGGCGTTGGTGCCGGTGGCGTGGAACTCCGGGGCATGCATGTTCCAGATGGGGTGCTGCTCCTCGGGCAGGGCCGGCTTAATGACTGCGACCTCGTAGGCGGGATCGGCGTCGGATGCCATCGGCGGCGGGCCTGCCGGCTTCCAAAGGCTGGCTGCAGTGGCAAGCGTGAGGGTCAGGGGCATGGTTCGGCCGCCCTGCGACCAGGTACCGATGATGGTCTGGCCATCGACGCTGAGCTTGCCGTGGTAGGCCATGTTGGTCATCGTCTGCGTTACAGCCAGGTCCGGAGCCGAAAAGGTGATCGAAGTGAAGACGAGTCCGGCGTTGCCGTCGACAAACCGGATGCCGCCGTGGAGCGAACCGTCAGGGTTTTTGGCGATGGAGAAGGCGACGCGGACCGAGTTGCCGTTGGGCGTCTCGAGTGCGCCCTGCCAGGTGCCCACGATGTTCGGGGCGCTCGGGGTGCTGGATTGGGCGTGGAGTGCGAAGGTCGCGGCTGAGATGAAGACAAATGCAATGAAGGCAAATGCGGCGCAGCCGGGAAGAGCTCGTTTCATGGGACCTCAAACGTTCATACATTATGCTACCGCCAGACCTGCACGCCGGAGAAGGACTGGATCATTCTGGAAAAAAGGGTCATCCCTCAGGGGCTGAAGCCCGACTCATTCTTGGAGTCTTTACGGCACGACTGAAGTCGTGCCCTTTCACGACGGATTCAAACTGCACCACTACCGCCGGAGAAGAGTTGCCTGGCTGCTCATCGCGGATTGGCGCTCGCTGGTTTTGGCGATGGATCAATCAGCAACGCACTCGCCGATCCATTCCTGGTGAGGTCCTGTTTGACGACCATCCAGACGGAACTCGGAGCGGGCTTTATCCAAGGTCAGGGCGCCCTTGAAGGATCACCGCGGAATCAAAGCGAATTGCTGAATTGCAACTTTTGGCCCGACGGCAAAATGCGCGGCGTCGGGAAGAAAGAGCACCGTGATCTGGTTGAATTTACCAATGGTGGCGCGAGCGGGAATGGGGAAGCGCAGAACTTCCCGGGTTGGAGCGGACTTGAAAGAGAATTGGGCCGGCTGGGTCGAGAGTATGGGTTGGCCTCCGAGCGGAAGAGTGAGCTTGCCGGGTAGAGCGGTGTCAGTGAGCAGAACGGCGAGAACGATGGAGCCGCGCATGTTGTCCCAGTTTTCGATCGACAGCGCGATTTCGCGGTAGGGCGCGAGGCGAATGGGCGCGCTGAGGCTCTGCACCGCTTCCATGGTGAGTGGGAAATCGTTGTTGGTCCCGATATTTGCGGCAATCGGGGTACCGTGCGCCTGGTGTGCCCTGGGGCCGGGCCGCTTGTCGGGCGGCTGGAAGTACCAGTAGGCTCCATCAAAGCGAATTACGATCGGCTTGGCGGCTCGCGTTGCGAAGGGAGAAATCTCCGCGGGCTGGGGAGCGACGATCTGCTTCTTTTCCGGAGGAGGCCAGAGAACGATGCTTTCATAACCGGAGATTCCGTAGACGGATTTTTGGGGATTGCGGCCGGTTGGGTTGCCGCTGGCCCTGGCGAGAGCGGCGCTGGCAGCTTGAAGCCTGTTGCGGTGACCGATGCCGATGAGCAAGACGAGGAAAGTAACCAGAACGGCGGCGGCGGCGACCGAAGCAAGGCGCAGTGCGGGGCGAACGCTGCTTCCGGCGTTGACGGTCGCGGGTGCAAGGGTCAGCTTCCAAACGACGGTGAACGAGCTGAGCGCAAGCGGGATTCCGGCGATGAAATAGAAGTGTTCGACCAGGAGGTAGCCCGTCAAGTAGAGCGCGAATGCGATGACGTATCCGTGGGCTTCGCGGCGAGGCGTTTCGAGGGTCGCGGAAAAGATTTCATGTTCTTCGAACGCAGGGGCGGACGGCTGCGGATTTCGATCGTCGCTGATTTGCGGAAGCGTGCGGCGCAGGCCTATTGCAAGGAGCGCGGCGCTCAAGGCCGATAGCGCGGCGGAGAACAGCGAGTCCTGGCGCGAGAGAAGTGCGAAGGCCGGAACCCACACCCAGGCTTCTGCATTCACGAGCGCAAAGCGGCGGAAGGAAAGGCGCGGGTCGATGGCGAAGGGGCTCGTGGAGTGGCGCCAATAGTAACCAATTGCTGCGAGACCGGCCAGAGCAGCGGCCACGACAAAGACGAGCGCACGGAGGAAGAGCGAATGGAGCGAAGGCTCCTGGGAGGCGGGCAAGCGGAAGAATAGAAGGGCAGCGATTGCCGCATTGGCCAGGCCGGCAAGAATCATGCGGCCGGCAAAGGCCCTGATGGAGATGGGGCGCTCGCCCGCCACAAGTGCGAAGGCTCTGGCTTGTGTTGGCGAGGCCATGCGATTACCTGGGGAGTCCTCCAGGCGGCTTTCTCAGGAGCGGGGTCGCCCTCCAAAGCCCATAGAGGAGAATCGGGAGGTTGAACAACCGTTCAACCACGGCCCAGAGCCGAAGATCCGTGAGGGCATTGAACGGAGTAAGCGTGCGCCGGTCGATTCCTTGCCCATGTCGAGCGTGAAAAAACAAACTCATCGCAAACGGGACCGCTGCGATCGCGACAAACATGGGCATTGCCCGCAACAGGCTGCGAACCAGCGTGCGCATGTTGAAACTTTGCGAAGCGCTCATGCGAGGAATGAGGTAAAGAGCCATGCCGGACCAGATGAAGAGCAAACTTGTGGAGAAGGATAAGGCGATGGCGCAGATGGATGACCACGGCCAGTCCATCTGCCACATGAGCCCGAGGGCACGTGAATGGACCTCGACATTCGTGCTGAGGACAACCCAAGAGGGGCTTACCATCGACCACAAGACAGCAAAGAATATGGCGCTTCGATGGTTGAGGATCTCCCTGATGCAACCGCTGGCGATGGCGGCGAAGACCTGGCGCCAATACCAGGCGACGGCGCGATCGGACCGGCCACTGCGGAACTGTTCCAGGAGATCGCCGGCGAGGGCGTCGTTGCGAAGACCGGGCGTCCAATGTTCCAGCATCCAGGTCGCAATGTGTGGCGGATCAGCGCGATTCACACGTTCTCCTTGAGCTTGGGTAGCGCGTGCCAAAGTTTGGATAGAACCCGGCGGGTTTCGTGAACCTGGCGCAGTCCTGTGCTTGTGACTCGGAAGTAGCGCTTGGCCTTGCCGCCGCGTTCGGGCGTGGAATCGCCGAGGCTCGAGGAAACCAGGCCTTTGGCCTCCAGGCGTTCAAGTGCCGCGTAGACGCTGCCCACCGATACGTCGCGGCCGCGATGCGCTTCAAGCTCGCGACAGATGGGCACACCGTAGGCTTCTTCTTCGAGGCGGATGACAGCGAGGAGGATCATGAGTTCGAACTCTCCGAGGTAGTTCCGGTCTGCCATTAATTCAACAATAGCGAAGAAATACCATCCGCGCAACTGCGGACTAAGGATGGGGCTCGATGACGTGCGTGATTCCTGCGGTTTGCGGTTCTGGCGAGTAGCCGGCTACCCGGCAATGCCGGTGGCAAGTGAAGACGTCGGCTTTGGGGAACAAGTGAAGTGTCCGGTTTCGTCAAATGCGCTAAATCACCCAGCAGTTGTCGAGGAGGCGGTGGGACGTGATGCGGATCACAGATTGCAAACATCGCTGGATTCGATACTTGGATACCGTACCCAGGAGATTTGCCCGTGAATAGTTTCTTTGCCCGCATGTTCGGTCTCGCCCTTTTGGTTTTTCTGGTTTTGGCTGTTGCCATTCAACCTGCCATGGCTCAGCAGGAACAAGCCACGCATATTGTCCATCGGCTGCTTCCAGCCGGGGCTACCTGTGCCACCTGCCACAAGGCGATCTATGACCAATGGAAAGCCAGCCCGCATGCCGCCAACGGTATCGAATGCACCGTGTGCCATGGCGAGACAACAGACAAGGACTTCGCGGGTAAGCCGGCGTTAAGCAACTGCGACAGCTGCCACAGCGATCAGGTGGCACAACTGAAGTCCGATCCATTTATGGCAGGCAAGACGTGTGTGAGCTGTCATCAGGCACACGTGTTCGCGGAGCACAAGAAGCCGGCCCCGGCAGCCAAGTAATCACAATTTCCAGGCGTGGCATTCTCGAAAGGCGCGCGAGGCGAGGGCGAAATCGTGTCCAGCGCTCAAGTGCGGGTCGGGAGACCCGCACGACAGCCGGTCTGGAGACCGGCGGTACAGGGCCTCAGGGGCTAAAGCCCGCGTTCTAGGAGTCTTTTACGGCACGAGTAAACTCGTGCCCTGATACAAGACTTCCTGCGGTCCTTGAAGAGTGCGGGTCGGGAGACCCGCACTACAGCCGGTCTGGAGACCGGCGCTACAGGGCCGGCGACCACAAGTAACCGCCAGCCACAACTTTCGCTCCAGGATTGCGTCTGACCCAACAGGTAGCTTGCGCCGTGCAATCATGTTCGGCCACTTCCCCTACCTAGGAGCACATGCGATGGAGTCTTTGCGCGGTCTGACGGCCATCTTTCTTTGTTGCAGCTTGTGCCTGCTTTCATCCCCGGTCCCCAAGTGCGAGGGACCGGGGGCACCCTCGCAGCAGGCGGCAGAACCGAACCAACCGCAGGCCAAGAGCAAATCCAAACAGAAGCATGTTCCGAATTCCGCGCCGGATTCCGTACCGGGCCAGTTGCGCGGCGACGAACGCATTCTGCAGGCGTTGAACCGCTTCACATTCGGGCCGAAGCCCGGCGATCTCGAAGCCGTGCGGAAGATGGGCCTGGACGAGTGGTTCGATCAGCAACTGCGCCCTGCAGCGATTGACGAAACGGACCTGGACGCGCGGCTGGCCCAGTTCCCTGCCATGCAGTGGAGCATGCAGGACCTGTTCTTCCGGCTGCCGAGCAACCCTATCATCCGCCAGGCGGCGCAGGGCAGAGTGGACGTCCCCGAGACGGGCACATTGCACGCGGTGTATGAGGACCAGATCTACCGCATCCAGGCCCGGCAGGCGGCGCAGGCAGACAAGCAGACCGTGGCGGCGAACCAGGCGCCGGGGCTGGCGAACGGCGCTGTGAACCAGAGCATGAACGCCGAAGGCGACATGGACGGAAGCGGCGGCATGACGCCGAATCCGCAAGCAATGAACCAGGGAGCAAGGGAGCAAGCCACCCCATCGGGCACAAATCGCCAGCCGTGGACCTCGCCGGCCCCGGAGATGAATGCCATGACGCCCACGGCGCCCGGCGCAAATCCGGCGCCTGCGCCTGCCGATGAGGCGCTCATTCAGCGGATTCTGGCGTTGGGGCCGCAGCAGCGCGTGATGCGTTTGCAGCAAATGCAGCCGCCTGATTTTGAGAACTTCATCAAGTCTCTGCGGCCCGTGCAGCGCCAGGCGCTGACGGCGGGCATGAGCCCGGATCTGAAAGAGGCGGTGGGGGCTCTGGAAAATCCGGAGCAGACTACGGCGCAGGAGCTTTTTGCGCAACGGCTGACGCGCGACATCTACGCGAAGGCGCAACTGCAAGAGGTGATGACCGATTTCTGGCTCAATCACTTCAACGTGTACCTGCGCAAGAACGAGCAGATGCCGTATTACCTGGTGAGCTACGAACGCGACGTGATCCGGCCGCGGGCGTTGGGCAAGTTTGAAGATTTGCTTGAAGCCGTGGCGCATAGCCCGGCGATGATGCTGTATCTGGATAACGCCGAAAGCATTGGCCCGGATTCTCCGGCGGCCGAGCGGGCGAAGATGGCCGCGGCGCGGCGGCCCGGCGCTCTAAAGAAAGCCGACGCGGGGCTGAACGAGAATTACGCGCGCGAGTTGATGGAACTGCATACGTTGGGCGTGAATGGGGGCTACACACAGGCCGACGTGATCCAGGTGGCGCGCGTGCTGACGGGATGGACGGTGGATCGGCCGCAGTTCGGCGGAGATTTCATCTACGCGCCGCAGCGCCACGAGCCGGGCGCGAAGACCGTGATGGGCGCGAAGATTAAAGAGAACGGCGAGATGGAGGGCCGCGAGCTGCTGCACATGCTGGCCATGCGGCCGGCGACGGCGCAATTCCTATCGCGCAAGCTGGCCATCCGGTTTGTGAGCGACGACCCGCCGCAGGCGCTGGTGGACCGCATGGCGAAGGCGTACCTCCAAAGCGGCGGCGATATTCCCACGGTGCTGAAGACCCTGTTCCATTCGCCGGAGCTCTGGGCCGCAAGCGACTACCGCGCCAAGGTGAAGACGCCGCTGGAATTTGTGGTGAGCGCGGTGCGCGCCAGCAACGCCAATGTGCAGAATTTTCCGCCGCTGATGAATGCGCTGCGGCAGATGGGCATGCCGCTGTATGGATGCATGCCGCCGACGGGATACAAGTGGGATGCCAGCGACTGGGTGAGTACGGGCGCGCTGGTGGACCGCATGAACTTTGCGCTGTCGCTGGCGGCGAACCGGCTGCCGGGCATCACCGTGGAGTGGGCGCCGGAGATAGACATGAGCAAGCTGGACAGCGACGCGCCGACGCAGCAGGTGATTCCGACGCCGGAATCGGAAGAGGCACGGCTGGAGCCGATGCTGGTGGCGGGCGGCGTGAGCGATGCGACGCGGACGGCGGCTCTGGAGGAGTTCAAGGCGCAGAATGCGCAGAATGCGGCAGGGGCCACATCGGTGAAGACAAATCCCACCCCGGTCTCAGAAACGAGACCGGGGGCACCCGGGAGGCGTCCTGCGCTTGGAGCCAGAGGACGGCAGGCAGCGCCCGCCGATGCGTACGAGCGCGAAGATCAACTGCTGGCGGGATTGCTGATGGGTTCGCCGGAGTTTCAGCGGCGCTGAAGCGGCGAGGGACTAGGGACTAAGGGACTAGGGACTAGAACTGGTTGCATAAATCCTCGGGGCCGGTTCAAAAACGTGCCCCAGGGGCTAAAGCCCCAGGTCTTATAGGGCTTTTGCGGCACGACTGAAGTCGTGCCCTTTCGCGGCGCCATTTATGCAACCAGTTTTAGGGACTAAGGGACTAGGGACTAAGGGACTCGGGACTGATAGCTGAGAGCTAAGGAGTAAAAATGAACCGCCGATTCTTTCTCCACAAGGGCGCGCTGGCCGTGGCAGGCACGGCGGCGATGCCGAATTTTCTGGTGCGCAGCGTGCTGGCGCAAGCAGGCCGCACGCCGGGGCAGCGGCTGGTGGTGATCTTCCAGCGCGGCGCGGCCGACGGGCTGAATGTTGTGGTTCCCTACCAGGAGAAGAATTACTACGCGATGCGGCCGAGCATTGCGATTCCGCAAAATCAAGTCCTGGACCTCGATGGATTTTTTGGTCTGCATCCCTCGCTCGAGGCGTTCAAGCCGCTCTACGACCAGAAACAACTGGCGATTGTGCACGCCTGCGGCTCGCCGGACATGAGCCGGTCGCACTTTGACGCGCAGGACTACATGGAATCGGGCACGCCGGGCGTGAAGGGCACAGACGACGGCTGGCTGAACCGCGCGCTGCAGGCTGAAGATTTGCGGCAGGATTTGCGGCACCGCTGCGCCGGCACTTGCGAGGCGCACACCGCGTTTCGCGCTTTGGCCATGGGCGCGGATGTGCCGCGCACGCTGGCCGGGAAGATTCCTGCGATTGCCATCAGCAACGTGAGCACGTTCACAGTGGGCGCGCGCGGACCCCAACCAGGGCCGGCCGCGAATGCTTTCGAGGCCATGTACGCAGGCTCGGGCGACCGCATTTTTCACGCCGCGGGCGATGAGACTTTTGAAGCCGTGAAGATGTTGCGCGCCGCCAATCCCGCGCAGTATCAGCCGGCGCCGGACGCGAATTATCCCAACACCGAATTCGGCAACAACATGAAGCAGATTGCGCAACTGCTGAAGGCAGACCTGGGCGTGGAGGCCGCGTTCACCGATGTAAGCGGATGGGACACGCATCAGAACCAGGGCAGCGTGAATGGACAACTGGCCAACCGCTTGAGCGATTTCTCGGCGAGCATTGCGGCCTTCTGGCGCGACATGGGCGACGGCGCGGCGAACGTGACGCTGGTGACGATGTCGGAGTTCGGGCGCACGGCGCGCGAAAACGGAACCGGCGGCACCGATCACGGCCACGCGAATGCGA
>Ga0181520_10008274_pt1 | contig 14853 bp, 11 predicted proteins | sample PEATcosm2014_Bin_29_FD_132451 | JGI IMG/M metagenome (GOLD analysis project Ga0181520, IMG submission 132451) | Peatland microbial communities from MTU Mesocosm Facility, Houghton, MI, USA - PEATcosm2014_Bin02_30_metaG | ecosystem: Environmental > Terrestrial > Soil > Wetlands > Peat | place... | reverse complement strand
GATGCGATCCCCAACCACCGAGGCGGGGCTGTGGCAGCGGAGGCAGCCGCGCACGCTCGCGGCGGTGAGAGGCTTGCCCAGTGCGGCCTCAAGCGAGGCCGGCAGCGCGGGGTCGGCTTCCGTGTCCAGCCCGAGCTTGCCCTGCACCGTGAAATAGTCCACGGGAATCCTGTAGAACTCACCGCCGTGCTGGATCAGGTAAGCCTGAAAGACCTTTCCCGAGCCCACCGCCAGGAAGAGCGGCTCGGTGATTTTGCCGTGCGCGCCGCTGGCGGTGAAAGTGGTTTGCCCGCCCTCGCGCAGGAGCGTGTAGGTGTAAGGTCCGCGTTCGAATCGCAGGGAGGGATGCTCGCTGAGAAGGCGGGAATCTGCCGGCCGAGAGACAGAGAGGCCCATCTCCGAGGTCCTTTGTTTTTCAGGTTCCGCAAAGTGGCATTGCGCGCAGGATGCCGGTCCGGCGTAATCCTCGATGCGGACCGCGGGGTGGGTGGGCTGCCAAACGGCGTCCTCGCCGGGCTGCGCCTTCTGTGTGCGGCAGACTGCTGCAGAAGCTGCCGCAACTGCCGCCATCAAAAGCAGACGGCACGCGATCTTCCCCTTGATTTGCATCTGCTCGTCTCCTCGATCGGCCGGGCAGAGAGGAGGTCTCGCAAAGCCGTGTGTAACCTGAAAGGCTATGCGCCCCAGCGTGTCGCAGTCAATTCAAAGGCTGGGTGAACCGGAGTAGTTACAACTCGCTGCCAGCGGGCCGGACGGCGCGCGCGGCCTGGTTTCTGGCCTCCCCGCCGCGCTTGCGGAAGACCACATTCAACTCCCGTCGCCAATGCTCGCTGAGGGCGATCAGTTCCCACTCCACCTGGGGCGAAAAGTAGCGCAGCACCGGCTCATTGGCGGGATGAATGCGCAGGGCCGGAGCGGCCAGCAGCAGCCGCGGCGCGAGCGGAGAAACCTCCGCTCCGGAAAAATAGCCCTGCCGCTCGAAAGCGGAGAGAGGACGGCCGCCTCCGTTGCCCTGCGCGGGCTGCCGGTCATTGTTGAGGGCGCGCACGCGAATCCAGTAGTCCAGCGCCTGCAAGGGCAGGTGCAGGTCTTCATTGGCCTTTAGTTCGATAACCGCCAGGCGGCCATTGCGGTCGAGGGTCAGCAGGTCGAGCAGGTTGCGGTCGCCGGCTGAGAGCGCGGGCACCTGCGTGTAGAGCAGATCGCCCTGCAGCCCCGGCAGCAGTTCCGCAATTTCACCGCGCAGCCGCGATTCCAGCCATCGCTCCGGTTGCAGCCGGTAGAGCGGGTCGGTGTGCACACCGTCTCCATAGCGGCTCAAAAAAAGCCGCTGGAAGAGGTCGCGGCAGAGGGCATCGTTTTCTTCGGTGAGCGGAGTCTCGTTGGCTCCCGCGCCGAAGGTGATTTCGTCCTGACCGGCAAAGGAGTTGGCCGCGAAGCCGTGGCGCACCCGCGCAAACTCAAGCCCGTGCAGCAGCAGCCCCACTTCGGTGGCCGAGCTGGGCCGCACCTCGACGCGCTCCCTTGCGGCCGGCGGGACCAGCGACAGAAGCAGGTCCACGCCCTCCTGGCAGCGCTCAATGGCCGCCGAGGCTGAAAACGCGTGCACCAGCCTCGACTCCAGGTTGCCGGTGTCGCGAAAATCCACCGGCGCAAGTTCCTCGCTGCGCTCGTCGAGCGTGAAGAGCTGAAAATCGGCGGCTGCGTGGTTCAGCCAGGCCATCCGCTCGGCGGTTGTGCGCCACGCCCCAGCCGGAACCACGACCTTCAGCCCTCCAAAGTGCCGCCGGCTGTCGCCGTGCTGGCGGCAGTGGTCCAGCCACAGAATCCCCAGCGTGAGAACGCCGTCGGCGATGGCCCCCGACTCCGCCTCGCCCACGCCGATCACCGCCTCGGCCGCGGTTCCGTGCAACAGGCGTCCGCGCACATAGGCAGGCCCAAAGCTGTGCTCCAGGTCCATCGCCGAGCGGAAGCCTTCCACCTTGGACCCGAGGAACTGGCGGGTCAGCACGCGCTCCAGGAGCTTTTGATAATTGCGCCGTGCTGCCTCGCGGGCGGTGGGAGTTCGCCGGTCGCTGGTAGGAACCAGTTCCATGGCCTGGGGCCGGGCCGCGCCCATGCGCCGGGTCACCAGGCGCAAGCATTGGGCCCGCTCCTGGACCTCGACCACCGTGCGCATCAGGTTGCGCTCCTCGCTCCAGAATTGCAGCAAACAGCGCCCATGCGACTCGCTTACCGAATAGTGCGCGGCGCGCAGGTCAAACAGCACGCGCCCATCCTCGAGCAGCGCCGCAGCAGGGTGCTCCGCCAGGTATTCTTCGATGCTTTGGGTCAGTTGTTCCGCGGAGGCAGAGTCAACGGCAGCGGCCACGCGCTCCCCCTACCAGCCCTGCCGCGTGCGCAGGCTGGTGATGTGCGCTGCGTGGTGGCGGGAGTGCCAATCGTAGAGCGCCAGCGCGTGGGCCAGGCTCTGGCGGCCCAGTTCAGGGTGGGTGTAGCCCTTCTCAAAATCCTCGCCGGTAAGCGATTCCAGCAGCGCCACCCAGCGGCCATGCAGGGCTTCGACGAATACGAGTGAACCGTCGATGGGCAGACGGCGGCTGTCGGCAAGGTCGGCCCAGGCGGCCTCATCATAAGTTTTCACCGTGGGCCAATCCTCGGTGAGCGCCAGTTTGAAACGGATATAAGCATTGGCGTGGCTGTCGGCCACATGATGCACCACTTGGCGCAGCGTCCAGCCGCCGTCGCGGTAGGGCGTGTCCAGTTGGCTGTCGTTGAGGCCGCTGACAGCGGCGCGCAGGCGCTCGGGGAGCCGGCGCAGCGTTTCAATCTGCGCGGCGCGCACCTCTCTGGTGTTGCTGACCGGGGGTGCGAAGCGGCCAATCGGATATCTGAGCTCGTCCAGGTCGTTCATGGCGCGAACCTTACCGGCATTCCCAGCCGGAATGAAGCCTGATTGTGTTTCCCGGCCCTGGGCGGCGGTGCAGCCTGAGGGCCGAGGTTCGCGCTAGGCGTGTTGGTGGTGGTGATGATGATGGTGGTGATGATGGTGGTTGGGGGAAGCGAATACTGGACTGGCAAACACCATCAAGAGCAGCGCAGCGGCAAGAATCTTCTTCATGGGAAGAATTTAGCACGAGGGGCGCTGCGGCGAAAGAGCAAGATAGCTCGCCGAGTAAAAGGAGGAACGAGTGGGGAGGAGGCATTCCCGGTTCGGAAAACCACTGCATTCCAGCCATCCGGCCTTCGTCTCCAGGGCGGCCCAGCGTAAACTGAAAGGCACAATGAGCACAACGGCAGCTTCCCCCCGCCCAAGCCACAAACGTTATTTTTTTGAGAAATTCGGCATCACCGAACGCCTGCTCGAGCGCTGCCTGGGCGAGGCCCTCTCAGCCGGCGGCGACTATGCCGACCTCTATTTCGAGTCGGTTACGGCCACCGCCCTGGGCGTCGACGAGCAGATCGTCAAATCTGCCAGCCAGGGAACCAGCGCCGGCTGCGGCATTCGCGTCCTCTCGGGCGAGCGCACCGGTTACGCATACACTGACAACCTCAGCCCCGACCGCCTGCTGCACGCTGCGCGCACTGCCGCCCTCATCGCCTCCGGGCCGGCCAGGCAAATTGTCCAGGGATTCACTGAGGCGCCCGCCGCCGACCTTTATCCCGTTCCGCTCGGCGGATTTGACCTGGACCTGGCTGCGCGCCTGGAACTGATTTTGCGCGCTGACCGCGCCGCCCGCGCCTTCGATCCGCGCATCGTGCAGGTGCGCGCCGGCTACTCGGAGGAGTTGCGCCGCGTCCTGATCGCCGCTTCCGACGGAGCTTTCGCCAGCGACACCCAGCCGCTGTGCCGGTTGAACGTCTTCGTTATCGCCAAGGAAGACGCGAACACCACCAAGGGCGCGGCCGGCGGCGGCGGACGCGCTGGCCTGGAACAGTTTGCCGGCACCAAGAGCCCGGAGAGCTTGGCGCGCGAGGCTGCCAGGGGAGCCATTCTGCAACTCGGCGCCATTCCCGCCCCGGCCGGAGAGATGGAAGTCGTGCTCGGTCCGGGCTGGCCCGGCATTCTGCTGCATGAAGCCGTGGGCCACGGCCTCGAAGCCGACTTCAACCGCAAGAAAACCTCGGCCTTTGCCGGGCTCATCGGCCAGCAGGTAGCCAGTTCCAAGGTCACCGTGGTGGATAACGGCGCCATCGCCGGCCGTCGCGGTTCGCTTAACGTGGACGACGAAGGCACCGCGACCCAGGAGACGATCCTTATCGAAGGCGGCGTGCTGCGCGGCTACCTGACGGACAAGCTCTCTGCGCGGCTGATGAACTCGGCCAACACCGGCTCCGGCCGCCGCGAGAGTTACCAGTCCATCCCCATGCCGCGCATGACCAACACCTACATGCTGGCTGGCGACGACGCTCCCGAGGACATTTTGCGCAGCGTCAAGCGCGGCCTGTATGCGGTCAACTTTGGCGGCGGCCAGGTGGATATCACCAACGGCAAGTTTGTCTTCTCCGCCTCTGAGGCGTATCTCATTGAAGACGGCAAAGTGACTGCCCCAGTCCGCGAGGCTACCCTCATCGGCAATGGCCCTGAAGCTCTCAAATACGTCTCCATGGTCGGCCACGATCTCAAGCTCGACGAGGGCATCGGCACCTGCGGCAAAGACGGCCAGTCCGTTCCCGTCGGCGTCGGCATGCCCACCATCAAGCTGGACAAGATGACAGTAGGCGGAACCGGGCGCTGAGGATTGCCGGGCATGGAGCAAGATTGCGACGGCTGCATGCCACAGGGCTACGTCGAGTTCATTAGTCCTCCGCTGCTCACGTCACGCGCGCATCTTCATCCCGCCGATCGAACTCGCTGATTGCTCCAGCCGCCGGGTTTGTTGCAACAGAATAACTTCCCACATTGGCGGCGTATTCTTCAGTTTTCCGAGTACAATTCGCGTATCTTTTCTCGTTTTACGAGAGTGGAGGCATTCCCCATGCGCTATTCCCCCCCCGCGCCTTTCCTGGCGTGCTGTTTCCTCGGACTGTGTTTTGCCAGCCCAGCAGTTGGTCAGAGGATTACAAGCCTTACACCCTCCAGCGTCCAGGCTGGAAGCGCAGGCTTCGTCATATTGGTCGCCGGCTCCAACTTCGATTCCGAGTCCAAGGTGAGGTTGCACACGGTCAATGGTGTTGAGCCGCTGCAAACCTACTTCATTAACACCGGCCTTCTGATGGCCGGAGTGTATTCCGATGACGTCGTCAATGCCGGGACGATTCCGGTGGACGTTGCCAACTACGATACCCAGTCGTCGTCGGCGCCAATGAACCTATATGTGGTGGGCTCGACTTCCGGCTCAGGTGGCGGATCAGGCGGAGGGTCGGGTGGTGGCTCTGGCGGCGGCTCAGGTGGTTCCGGCGGTGGTTCAGGCGGAGGCTCCGGTGGCGGTTCTGGTGGTGGTTCAGGCGGTAGTGGTGGCGGAGGCTCCGGCGGCTGTTACATGTGCTATTCCGGTGGCTCCGGCTCTGGCGGCTCAGGCAGTGGATCCGGTGGTGGTTCAGGCGGCGGATCGGGATCAGGATCGGGAGGATCGACCACCAGCCCGACGGGGTCGGACATGCTGGTGACGGTCACTTCGCCGTCCCAGAACCAGTCGGTCGCGGGTTCGGTGACCGTTACGGCCACAGCGGCGCAAACCAATCTTACCGATGGGAATGTCGCCTTCTGGGGTATCTCCGACTCGGGCAAACTGCTGTGGACCGACATCAACCCGGATACCGCCATCAATGTGAACCTGGCGTTGTCTGCCGGCTCGCATACTCTCCAGGTTTCGGCCTATGACGATTCCTACACCGCCTCAACGGCCACCGTTCCCGTGGTTTCTTCCGTATCCGGCAACGTGGTGACATGGAACGCCTGCATGTACACAAGCCAGGGCCAGCAGTACCAGGCGATGAAGATTTCAGCCAGCCAGCCGGTGACGGGAGTGATTCAGTCGGAGATGTTCTGGGGTTCGAACTGCGACCCTGTCCAATGGACCGACCAGCTCAACGACACCGGTGCGTCCATCACGGTCGGCGGCGGCGAATTCGGTTACACCTACTACTTCACCCACCGCGCAAATACTCCAAACGTTTCTGCTGTCTGGACGATCGGCAATCAAACCTCAGGCTGCGTGAACTACAGCAAGGCCCCGGCCTGCTGATTGAGATGTGCCGATTGCCTGCATGCGCAGTGTAGTCTGCCTTGCACCGCGCATGAATTGCTCACAATAACTGCGGCGCCCCCAGCAATTAAGGGCGCCGCAGTCTTTTCAAAAGCCGATGTTACCGTTCTCAATAGCGCGGGGGCACGGGCAGGAAAGGCAGGATCTGCGTTCCTTCCTTCTGAACGGCCTTCAACTGGTAGGGGTCGAGGCCGAGCAACCAGAGGATCGTGGGCGCCACCTGGGCTGTGGACACGTTGGCCTTGACCACTTCGCCATGAGGAATGCCGGGGGCGGAGACCAGCAGCCCTACGTGGATATCGTCCTCGTTCAGTCCTCCGTGCTCGGCGATCTTTGAGCCGCCCGTGAAAATCACGCCTGTGTTGACCTTGACGATGATGTCCGGGACCCGCTCGTCCACCGACGGATCGTCCCACCGGGTTTTGAGTGTGGGGCCGGCAAAGATCTCCTGCGCGCCCAGTTCCTTTCCTCCGGTGTCATCGGTGAGAGAGGGCAGGACGGTGTCCAGGTCTAAGGGACTCTTGAGCCAGATCATCGACGCATCGTCGGAGATGTCGAAGGCATAGCTGGAGCCAACGACCGTTGCGGGAACGCTGCCGCCGATCTTGGAAACCTTGTCGGGATCGATGGGCGACTGGCCGTGTTTGGCGGTTACGATGATCACCGTAGTCGATTCAAGACCGGAGTTCCTGATTGCGGACCAAATGCGGCCGAGGGAGGTATCTACGAAGTCCAGCTCGGACTTCAGGTTCGCGCTCGGTGTCCCCCACTGATCGGTGTAGCCTGCCCCCTTCAGTTTCTCGCCCACGCTTACGGCCTGGAAGTTGAAGCCGAAGATGGCCGGAATCGGGGCCGCTCTGGAGCCGTCGTGCGTGAGCCCATAGACCTCATTGATGATGGCGTTTACCTTGAGCGTGTCGTAGCATCTGATGTTCTCGATGCTGTCGGTCCACGCGTTGGTCGGCGTGGCGTTGGCCGGGTCGGGCAGCGGATCGCAGCCGGCAACCGAGGGCAGAGCTACGGGGACGGAATTGATCTCCGGGGTGTACAGGTCGTCAACTCCCTGCCCGCTGGGGCCTTTCACCCACTCATACGAGGGGTGCTTGTCAGACCACGCGGTGTAGAAGCCAGCATTGCGGGCCACCTCGAAGATGGTGTTTACCCGCAGATATTGGTGCGGCCATACCGGAGCGCAGTTCCTGGCCGAGTCGCGCGGCAGATAGCTGGGATCGATGCCGCCGCCGCCATTGAGCTTGGTGTAGTCGTTGTCGATCTCCTCGTCGAAACCGACCTGGGTGCCGATGACCGAGGGGCAAAGCGCAGCCCCTCCGACGATGCCGTACGGAGTGGTGAGTGAAGGTGGCGAGAGCTTGCGGTTGTAGGTGACGTCGTACCAGAAACCTGTGGTGACCGGCGAGCCGCCGGTGATCAGCGCGGCCAGGCCGGGAAACGAATCGGAAATGGATGGAATGTAGGCATTGTCGTAACGTATGCCGCGTTTGGCAAGGGCAGCCAGGGTTGAATTCGGGTTGGCCGCAATGTAGTTGCTCACGTCGATCGAGTGCAGGCCGTCCACGCTGATCAGCAGGACATGCTCGATCTTGGGGGCCTCTGCCAGGCAGGTTATCGCAGCGGCGCCCACGAGAGCGCACAGGACCAGCGATCGCTTCATAGGATTCATGATTTTTCTCCTCGGGTTAGGGAAATTCCGGCGAAGATAGGTGTCCGGCTCAGGGTGAGCTGGTACGGGGATCTGGGGATCGATTGCCGGAGGTTGCGGCACGTCTTCTGCAATCCGGCGATCCCAGCTTCGACCGTGAATGTTAAGGAGAATGCGTACATCGGTGAATGAATCATGAAAAATCAGCCGGCTTTGATAGCTTTGTGACATGGCGAATGCGATGGCCCAACCCCAGCTTCCAGGAACAAACACGCCCGCGTCGGAATCGACCGATATCGAATCTCTTGCCGCCGATGTGGTGGCGCTGGCCATGAAAGCCGGCGCCAGCGATGCCGAATCCGTGGCCCGCGAGGGCGACGAGTTCAGCGTCAACGTGCGCATGGGCCAGGTGGAAACCCTCAAGGAATCGGGCTCGCGGGGCCTGGGTCTGCGCGTGTTTCTGGGCACGCGGTCGGCTTCGGCTTCCACCAGTGACCTGACTCCGGATGGAATCCGGCAACTGGTCGAGGGCGCGCTGGCACTGGCCAAGGTCACGGAAGAAGACCCCTTTACCGGGCTGCCCGAGACGGCCGAGTTCGGCTCGATTCCCGGCGATTTGCACCTCTACGACGAGGACGTGTACTCGTTGCCTGGGCCGGAGCGCATCGAGTGGGCGCGGCGGGCGGAGGCGGCGGCTCTGGCAGCCGACCCGCGCATCACCAATTCCGACGGCGGCAGCTTTGATGCGGCCACTGGGCGCAAGGCGCTGGCCAACTCGCGTGGTTTTGTGGGCGGCTACCGCACCAGCTACGCCGGGGTTTCCGCGGCGCCCCTGGCCATGGACGCGAACGGCCAGATGCAGCGCGACGGCTGGTGGTCGAGCGCGCGGAGGCTGGCTGATCTGGAATCGCCTGAATCCATAGGCCGGGAAGCAGCCCGGCGTACGCTCAGAAGGCTGGGCGCACGGCGCGTTCCCACGCAGCGGGTTCCCCTGGTCTTTGCGCCGGAGGTGGCACGTTCGCTCATTGGATCGATTTTTGAGGCGGCTTCGGGAGATTCAATCTGGCGCGGCGCGTCCTTTCTGGCCGGAAAGCTGGGAGAGCAAATCGCCGCCTCGACCTTGACCCTCGTCGACGACAACATCATGCTGCTGCCCACCGGAATGGGCGGCTATGGAACTTCCCCTTTTGACGGCGAAGGGCTGCCCTCGCGGCGCACCGTGGTGGTCGAAAACGGCGTCCTGCGCAACTACCTGCTGAACACTTACACGGCGCGCAAATTGGGCATGAAGTCCACCCACAACGCATCCAGAGGTTTGGCTGGTACGCCCGGCATCGGCTGCGGCAACCTTTACCTGGAGCCGGGAACGCTCACTCCAGAGCAGATCATCGCCGATGTCCCCGCCGGCCTCTACGTCACCGGCCTGATGGGTTTTGGCGTCAACGTGGTCACCGGCGATTACTCGCGCGGGGCCACTGGCCTGTGGATCGAGAACGGCCAACTGACCCACGCGGTCGAAGAAGTGACCATCGCCGGCAACCTTGCCGAGATGCTCCGCAACGTGACCGCCATCGGCAGCGACCTTGAATTCCGCGGCGCGGTGGCCTCGCCCACCCTGCGCATCGACGGCATGACCATCGCAGGAGCCTGACCGGAATGGCAGTGCCGATCGAACTCGCATCCCTCGCCTTCGACCCGGCCGACGCCAGGGCCGCGCTCGACCAATTGCCCGTGAGACCGGCGGTTTTTGCTCTTTATGGAGCGGAAGCGCACTTCGAGCCCTACATCGGCCGCACCCCCAACCTGCGCGGACGTCTTGAACGCCTCTTGCAGCCCTCGGCCAAACACCCGCGGCGGTTGCAGTTGGCCGGCCGGGTGCGGCAGATTCGCTACCGGCTCACCGGCTCGGAGTTCGAATCGCTGCTTGTTCAATTTGAACTGCTGGAAAAAGTCCACGGCACGAAGTGCTTGGAACGTATGCACCTGCGTGCGCCGGCCTTTGTCCGCTTCCTGGGCAGCAACGCCTACCCGCGCATTACGGTCACTCATCGCCCCGGCCAGCGCGAAGCCGAGTGGGCGTACGGTCCATTCGCCTCGCGGGCAGCGGCCGAGCGCTATGCCGAAGAGGCGCTCAAGCTTTTCCTCCTGCGCCGCTGCACCGAGGAACTGGACCCCCATCCCAGCCACCCCGGCTGCGTCTACTCCGAGATGAAGATGTGCCTCGCACCTTGCTATCAGGGCTGTACGGACGAGCGCTATGGAGAAGAGGCTGCCGCAGTTGAGCAGTTTCTGGCCACACGAGGCGAAAGCCGCCTGGTCCAGCTCCGCGCCCAGCGCGACGAGGCCTCGGCCAACCTGGAATTCGAAGCAGCCGCCGCAGTCCACGCTCAAGTCCAGCGGGTTGAGAGCGTGCGCGCCCTGGCGCCGGAGCTGGTTCGCCCGCTCTCGCAGCTTCGCGCGGTCGTCCTGCAAGCCTCGGCCGAGCCCGGCGAGGTCGCCGTTTTCCTCTATGAAAACGGCCGGCTCAGCGGCCCGGCGCCGTTTTCCACCTTGGGCATGAGAATCCAGAACGAGCAGTCCGGTTCCACTTCGCTGTTTGCCCACCCGATGGCGATAGAACCGGTCCCGGAAGATGCCGTTCCTGAGCAAGCTGCTATGAGACCGGATTCCGGCTCCGGATCGTGTCAGGGCACGACTTTAGTCGTGCCACAAATGCGACAAAATCGACCAGGGGCTTTAGCCCCCGAGGAGACTGCTCCGGAAAGCGCATCCGCCGCTCCAACTCCACTCGAAGCCACAAACGATCTGCCAACCAAGCTTGCCCGCGGCGTCCTCGACGCCCGCCTGGACGCCGTGCTGGCAACACTTGCCGGTCAAAGCCAGGTCCCGTCGTCCACCCTCCGCCAGGGGCACTTGGCCTTGCTCAAGCGCTGGTACTACCGCCCCGAAGTCCGCCGCGCGGGTGAAATCTTCTTCCCCGGCCCCGACGGCCAATGGCCAGTGAAAGCCATCCTGCGCGGCGTGGGTCGCGTAGCCGGCAAGATGTTCGCAGCCGGGGACAAGGAATAGGACAATCGGACAGGGAAGCCGCAAATGGCTACGCGAAAGACCATCCGTTCCATGCTTGCCGCAGGCAGTCTGCTGGCCATCGGCCGCGCCAGGGAAGTGGCCGCTCTCGTTCTTGTGCATCCTCGCCTGACCCCTTCCCTGGTCGAATGCCTGTGGGACGAAGACACAGGCGTGGCCAACCGCGCCGCCGACGCACTGGAGCATGTTTCCCGCGACCGGCCTTCCATTCTGGAGCCTTGGAGCGCTTCGCTGCTCGGCCTGCTGAGCGAGGCGGTCGAGAGCAGGCTGCGCTGGAATCTTGTCCAGATCGTTCCCCGTTTGGCGCTCGAAGGGCCGGAGGTCCGGCGCGCAGCAGCGTTGCTTGAAGCCTGCCTCGAGGACCGAAGCTCCATCGTCAAGACCAGTGCGATGCAGAGCCTTGCCGACCTGGCGCACCGGAACCGGTCGATGTTGCCGGAGGTTCTGGACCTGCTCCGGATTCACACACGTTCCGGAACCCCGGCCATGCGCGCCAGGGGTCGCAAGCTGCTAAAAGTCTTGGTGCCCGCTGATGCGCACACTTTCTTGGGCAGCGCATCGCCACGGATTCGCAATCCCGGCTGATACACTTACCCTGCTAGGAGATACCCCGAAAAGCCCTATGGTCGAGCTGCTTCCATCCATTCTTTCAGCGGATTTTGCCCACTTGGCCGATGAAGTCGTCGCGGCCGAGCGGGGCGGCGGCACGGTCATCCACGTGGACGTGATGGACGGCCATTTTGTGCCCAACATTACCCTCGGCCCCCCGGTGGTGAAGTGCCTGCGCCGGGCTACCAGCTTGCCGCTCGACTGCCACCTGATGATCGAGAACCCGGACGAGTTCATCCCAGCGTTCGCCGATGCCGGGGCCAACTGGGTGAGCGTCCACTACGAGGCCTGCCGGCACCTGCACAGGTCGCTCGAACTGATCGCCCATCACGGCATGGAGCCGGCTGTGGTCATCAACCCGGCCACCCGGGTCGATCTCCTTGTGGATATCCTGCCGATGGTCCACCATGTGCTGGTAATGAGCGTCAATCCGGGTTTCGGCGGGCAGAAGTTCATTGAGTTTTCGCTGGATAAGATTAGGCGCCTGGCCGAACTGCGCCAGGAACTGGGGCTGGCGTTTAAAATCGAGGTGGATGGCGGCGTGGCTCACGACACGGTGGCCCGCGTCGTCCAAGCAGGAGCGGAGCTGCTGGTGGCCGGCAACGCCGTATTCGGCGCCGGGGCGCCAGAGCAGGATGCGCGGGGCTTGCTGATGGCAGCGCGCGAGGCCGCGGGCCAGCAATAGGGTATTACGAGTAAGATTCTCTAGATGAGCATGGAAATGGCGAGTGACCTGTCGACGGGCCGCAGCCGCAATGAGGTGGTATGAACCGGTTGTCCAAGAAAATTGTCGCGTTCGCTCTGGTGGTTCTGGTGCTGGGCGCGGTTTCTGTCCAAGCCAAGGACAAGAAGCCCAAGAAAAAGAAGCATGAGGACCTGAGCGCCAACCCGCTGGCCAATGTGGCCTCCAAGCAGCCCGACAAGGAGCTCTTCGACAAGGCCATGCTGGCCATGAAGAAGGGCCGCTTCGACGTGGCCCGGCTTGACCTGCAGACCATGCTCAACACCTATCCCGATTCCGAGTACCGGATGCGCGCCAAGCTGGCCGTCGGCGACAGTTGGTTCAAGGAGGGCGGCACCGCGGCCCTGACTCAGGCCGAAGCCGAGTACAAGGACTTCATTACCTTCTTCCCCCAGGCCCCCGAAGCGGCCGAGGCGCAGATGAAGGTGGCCGACATTTATTACCAGCAGATGGAGAAGCCCGATCGCGACTTCGTCAACGCCCAGCGCGCCGAGCAGGAATACCGGAACATGATCAACTCGTTCCCCGACTCCACGCTGGTGCCCCGCGCCAAGCAGAAGCTGCGCGACGTGCAGGAAGTCATGGCCGAGCGCGAGACGCAGATTGGCCTCTACTATGGGAGCCGCGACAACTTCTCTGCCTCGATTGCCCGCCTGAAGACCGTGGTTGATACCTATCCGCTCTACTCTAAGAGCGACCAGGCGTTGCTGGGCATCGGCGATGCCTATGCCGGCGAAGCCCACGCCGTCCAGATAGCTCCCAACCTTCCGGGAGCCATCCGGGAGCGGCTGCGCTCGGTCTATCAGGACCGGGCCGCCGAGGCCTACGCCAAGGTGATCACTCGCTATCCGATGGCTCCCCACGTGGAAGACGCCCGCGACCGATTGGTGGCCATGAACCGCCCCGTTCCCGAACCCACCGCGGAAGCGGTTGCCGAGAACGACGCCGAAGAGCGCAGCCGCCAGCCCTTGCGGTTTACCGACAAGACCTTTGACATCATCAAGCACGGCCCCTCGGTGGTGGAAGCGGTGCATGTGGGCGAGCCCAGCCTGGACGATCCCAAGCGCACCCTGGCGCCGGATGTGACCAAGCAGAACGTGGCCATGTTCAATGCCGCCGTGAACGCCGGCAAACCTGCCGCCACGCCCCTCGGGGCGGCCGCCCCCACCAGCCCCAACGAGCCGCCGCGCAGCGATCAGCCATCGCAGGCTCCTTTGCAGCTTGCGGCTCCGGCAGGTGGCACAGGTATGGGCGTCCAGGTGGTCAGCGCGCCAGCCGCCGATCCCAATGCCGTCGTCAAGCCGGTTGGACCTGCCAACACCGCCCTGCCCGCTGCGGAAAAACCCGCCGACGCCCCCGACCAGGTCAACGACGTCAAGCCCGGCTCCAACCCCACCACGCCCGCCAACGCCGCCGACGCCAAGAAGAAAAAGGCCGACCTGAGCGACGAGTCCTCCAGCAAGAAGAAAAAGAAGAAGGGGCTCTCCAAGCTGAACCCGTTCTAAGCGGAGAACCGATTCAAGCCAAAAGGCCACACCCCACCGGGTGCGGCCTTTTTGTTGCTGTTAGAATTTCGCTTTGGATCGTGAGGTGCCTGGATGATGCGCCGTGCCCTGATCTCCCTGGCTGGAATCGTCTTGATTGCTGTTGGACTTGCTGCGCAGGAGCCCTCGCGGGGGCCCGACGGCGGCACTTCTACCCGCGTCTCCGGCGTCGAGTTGCTCGCCATCCCCGGCAAGCCCTTCTCGGCCAAGACCACTACCGAATGGACCCGAACACTGGCAGACGGGAGCACGATCACCACCCGTCTGGAGGCAAACCTGGCGCGCGACAGTCGGGGCCGCATCTACCGCGAACGCCGCACCTTTGTGCCCGCAAACTCAGACCGGCAAGCTCCGCTCAATGAAATCCACATCTACGATCCGCTCACCAGAACGCAGATTCTCTGCTCGGTCCGAGCCATGGATTGCGTGCTTTCGGATTATTATCCCAGAACATTTTTCGAGACCCCGGTCACGGGTCTCAATTCAAGCGGCACGCGTTCTCTCACCAGGGAGAGCATTGGCTCGGACACGATCGAAGGGTTGTATGTCACCGGCATTCGAGAGACCACAATCATCAATGCCGGCGTCCTCGGCAACGAACAGCCTTTGGTTTCCACGCGGGAGTTCTGGTTCTCCGAGGAGTTGCAGACCAATCTTGCCGTTACGCGCAACGATCCCCGCGAAGGCAGGCAGGTGATCCGCCTCAGCAACGTCTCGCGGGCCGAGCCTGATGCACATATCTTTGAGATTCCCATCGGCTATACCGTCCGCGATGCGCGGGCATCCGCGCGGCGTCGCCGGTAGTGGCCCGCTGCCGCCCGGGCGGCGACTCGATCCTGATCCGGCCTGTATCTGCTAAAGTTAGGGGGTGGTCCCCGCGCTCGAACCCCCTCATGCAGAGGGCTTTTGTGTGCCCAACAGGGGCTCGCCCAAGAAAAAATATGCCTCACGACCTGCCAAAAGCGTACGACCCCACCGCCATTGAAGATCACTGGGCCGAAT
>Ga0181520_10008273_pt1 | contig 14853 bp, 15 predicted proteins | sample PEATcosm2014_Bin_29_FD_132451 | JGI IMG/M metagenome (GOLD analysis project Ga0181520, IMG submission 132451) | Peatland microbial communities from MTU Mesocosm Facility, Houghton, MI, USA - PEATcosm2014_Bin02_30_metaG | ecosystem: Environmental > Terrestrial > Soil > Wetlands > Peat | place... | reverse complement strand
CTGCCAGTGGGCGCTTGCCGATCTTTGCATTGCGTATAACTCCTCAGTATGTCGCGCTGCTGCGCACGACCTTGCATGCTACAACGGATTGCACTCAATGAGATGCGGCGGCAGGTGCAAAGGTCGCGATTCGTATCCGCCGGGTTCAGGGAAGCGTGCGTTCCGGGAGGGGTAACAAGTGCACGAAAGGATAATGGTTTGCAGACCTGAGTTGACCGATCAGTCAATTGTTGCGAGGAGTGAGAAAGGATTGAACAATCAGTACCGGTAGGGGCTTCCACCCATTGTCATGAACAGCAATGGTTAGGCCCTATGCAAGCCGAACGGCTGCGCCTATGGGCTGGCAACTCTGGCGCCGTGAATTATACTTTCCGGCAACTATGAAGAACTTTCAAAAGCTGTTCCTGTGCGCCATCGCTCTGGCTCTGGTTCTTACAGCTTCGTGCAGACGGTCAGGTGAAAAAAAGTTCAAACCGAGCAAGCTGGCCGGAGACTTATTCAGCGGACAAAGTCTGCAAACCGCCGAACGCAAGCTCGACATGATGTCAGGCAACTTCGATATCCTGATGGATCGCACTCCTTTGCCCAGCGACACGCGCCCGCCTTACCGGCTGCTGGTAATCTCAAAGAAGAATGCGCGGATCGCCGGGCAGGCGGGTGAGCTGGTGCTTACGTTTTTCAACGACCGGCTGATGACGACGCAGTTTTATCCGCAAGACATGGGATCGGCACGCGCCGGCGTGGAAGCTGGCCAGGAGCTTTCACTGGCTGGAGGCGAAGCTCATATCTTGCCTTCCACGCGAGTATGGGTGGGCAAGGACGAGACTGGCCGCGGCTACATTGGCTGGATTGACAAAACGCTTCAGGCCGAACAGGATGCGTGGGTGAAACAGTACGATCAGTAAGCAAAAGATTTGCGAAGGAGCGATCGATAACCACCAGCTTCGCCGCCAGCTACGGCGGCAACGGCTTAGCGGCCGGTACGGGCCATCGGCTCTCCGGTGGTTGACGCCTGTCAGGAGTGAAATGACCCCAACCGATCTGAACAAATTGCGCACGGAAATCGACTTGATTGACGAAAAGCTGGTTGAGCTGTTCAACCGGCGAGCCCACTGCGTACTGGAAATTGGCCGCTACAAGCAGCAGAACCATTTGGCGGTATACGAGCCCAAGCGCGAGGCCGTGGTGATGGCCAACGTGGCGCGCTGCAACGACGGGCCGATGCCGGACGAGGAGTTGGCAACCATCTACACGGCGATTCTTGCGGCAATGCGCCGGCTGCAGTCGCCTGATCTGCTGGAGCGGCAATGAAGCGAGTAGCCATCATCGGGCTTGGGCTGATGGGAGGCTCGCTGGCCCTGGCCCTGCGACAGGCCGGAGCGGCGGTCCACATTGTGGGCTGCGGCCGGGCGGAGCTGTTGCGCCGGGCGTTGGAAAAGGGCGTGATCGACTCGGGCTTTGTGGACGCAGGCGAGGCGGCGGCGGAGTGCGACCTGGTGGTGCTTTGCACGCCGGTGGAGACCAGCATCAAGCTGTTGGCGCAAATCGCGCCGCGGCTGAAAGCCGGGGCGCTGGTGAGCGACGTGGGCAGCACGAAGGCAGCGTTTGCCGCAGCGGCGCGCAAGATCTTTGGCACCTCGGCGGCAGAGCGCGTGCTGCCCGGACATCCGCTGGCCGGGCGCGAAGTATCCGGCTTGGAGAATGCGTCGGCAGAGTTGTTCGCAGGCTGCGTGTGGGTGCTGACGCCGCTGGGCGTCGCGGAAGATCCGCTATCCCGCTCCGGCAAAGGCAGATTGAATGTGGCCCCCGATTCCTTGCAGCGCGAGTTGCGCGAGGCCCTGGAGGCGATTGGCGCACGAATCGTTTTCTGCACTCCCGAGGAGCACGACCGTACGCTGGCCTACACCAGCCACCTGCCGCAGATGGTCTCCACCGCGCTGGCACTTACCTTGGAGCGGGCGTTCGGGGCGGGAAATCCGGCGCTGCAAGTGCATGCGGGCGGATTGCGTACCATGCTGCGCCTGGCCGGCAGCGAGCCGGCGATGTGGGAGCAGATCGCCGCCAGCAACCAGCAGAACCTGGCTGCGGCGCTGGAAGCCCTGGAGGCCGAGCTGCGGGGATTGCGTGAAAGCCTGGGCAGTGCTGAGTTCCGCACAAGCTTCGAGCAGGCGCGGGAGTTTGCGAAGCTCTTGAAAAAATGAAGGCTTCAAGGTCGTTTGTTCCGCTAGCGAAGACCTCGTAAGGGCGAGCCAACAGCCATCGGAGCCGCGAGAGCGCCGGTGCGGGGTTTCTTGCGATCAAGGTTCATTTCGTGGGGCAACTCTGCATCTAAGTGCGCGGCAGGCTTTGTGGGGAAGCCTGGAAGCAAGCCAAAAGTGAGACAACATGAGAAAAGTCTTTGCGAACGCCGAAGAAGCGATCTTCGACGTTTCTGACGGCGCCACGCTGATGGTGGGTGGCTTTGGGTTGTGCGGGATTCCGGAGAATCTGATTGCGGCGCTGGAAAAGAAGGGCGTGCGCGAGCTGGACACGATCAGCAACAACATGGGCGTAGACGACTTTGGGCTGGGACTGCTGCTGCGCAAAGGGCAGATTCGCAGCCATAAGGGCAGCTACGTGGGCGAGAACCGGCTGTTCGAAGAGATGGTGCTGAACGGCAAGCTGAAGCTGGAGCTGGTTCCCCAGGGGACGTTGGCGGAGCGGATTCGCGCAGGAGGCGCGGGCATTCCGGCATTCTTTACACCGACGGGCGTGGGCACCATGGTGGCCGAGGGCAAGGAGACGCGCGAGTTCGAGGGACGCACGTATGTGATGGAGCGCTGGCTGCGCGCGGATTTTTCGCTGGTGAAGGCCTGGAAGGGCGACACCATGGGAAATCTGATCTATCGCAAGACGGCGCAGAACTTCAATCCAATGGTGGCCACAGCAGGGAAGGTCACGATTGCCGAGGTGGAGGAGCTGGTGCAACCGGGAGAGCTTGCGCCCGACCAGATTCATACGCCAGGGATCTACGTGCATCGCATCTTTCAGGCGGTAGGGGAAGAGAAACGGATCGAACGGCACCGCGTGCGCAAGGTGGCTTGAGCGAGGAAACGATGAGCACAACTTTTGGTTCAAAGATCGATAAGCGTGAATACATTGTGCGGCGGATTGCGCGCGAGCTGCGCGACGGCTTCTATGTGAACCTGGGTATTGGCATGCCTACGCTGGTGGCCAACCAGGTTCCGGCCGGAATGCAGGTGGTGCTACAGAGCGAGAACGGAATGTTGGGGGTGGGTCCGTATCCTCTGGAGGGCGAAGAGGACGCGGACTTGATCAATGCGGGTAAGGAGACGGTGAGCGAGCTGCCGGGAACGGCATACTTCTCGTCGGCGGAGTCATTTGCGATGATTCGCGGCGGGCACGTCGACCTCTCGGTGCTGGGAGCGATGGAGGTGGACGAAGAAGGCAATCTCGCGAACTGGATGATTCCGGGGAAGATGGTGAAGGGGATGGGCGGCGCGATGGACCTGGTGGCGGCGGCGCGGCGAGTGATTGTGGCGATGGAACACACAACCAAGGACGGAAAGCCGAAGATCCTGAAGCGCTGCACGCTGCCGGTCACAGGGCTGGGCGTGGTGGACACGATTGTTACCGAGATGGGCTACATTCGCGTGCGAAAAGGCGGCGGGCTGGTGCTGGAAGAGATTGCGCCAGGGGTGACGGTGGAGCAGATCCAGGCGGCGACCGAGCCGTGGCTGACGATCAGTCCGGTGCTGCGCGCGATGCAGATTGAGAGTGAGGAAGAGGCTGCCTAACCGAGCATCTGGGCGAGCAGGAAGCGGACGATGAAGTATCCGCAGACGGCGAGGAAGAGGGCAGCCCCGAGCAGTAGCGCGGCGTAGAAACCTTCCTGGCCGGGAGCGGGCGGCGTGACGCCAAGATAGAGCGCAAAGAAGTTGTAGACCGCCGTCTGGAAGAGGTTGCGCCTGGGTTCGGTGGTGGTCATGGTCTCGCCTTCGTGCCGCTGACATCATAGCCGCATGGAGGGCCAGTTGGGAGAGAATCCGCAGTGACGCCGAGCGGCCGACGGCCGTGTAGTTGGCGGGAAAGCCATACCAGTTCCAGCCGGAAAGCTCGTCCAGCACCGGTTTCGGCGGAAAGCTGAGCCACGCCAGTGGCGAGCCAAGTTCGCCGGTCGCATGGGCGCTTCGAGCGGGTCTTATAATACAGCGAGCTTCCGTCGCCGAAGCTGAAGCGGCCATCACACGACAGGGAGAGACCCGTTGCCGTACCGAATCGTTTGCTCAGGAGAGATGGCCGAGCTCACTCGGCAATTCCATTGGGAGCACACCTCTCTAGGGCCAATTGAGCGTTGGCCAGACGAGCTGATTAACACCGTCAGTCTGCTGCTGGCCTCGCGCCATCCGATGTTCTTGTGGTGGGGGCCAGAGCACATCCAGTTCTACAACGACGCATACCGGCCGAGCATTCGCGAAGACAAACACCCCTTGGCGCTGGGACAGCGCGGCGAGGAGTGCTGGCCGGAGATATGGCCGGTTATCGGTCCGGAGATCGAGTCGGTTGTGGCCTCCGGTGAATCCACCTGGAACGTAAACCGGTTGGTGCCGATTGCGCGCAATGGACGGATGGAGGAGGTCTTCTGGACCTACACCTACAGCCCGGTGCGCAACCGCGAAGGGAGCGTAGAGGGAGTGGTGGTTGTTTGTAATGAGACCACCGAGCAGGTGCTGAACGAAAGGCGGCTGCGCACCCTGCTGACGCTGGACAGAAAAGGCTCTGGGACGGAGGCGCTGGATGCGCTTGCCGGAGAGCTGTTGCAGGCCCTTGAGGTGAACCGGGCGGATATTCCGTTCGCGCTGCTGTATCGCGTGGAAGGTACACAGGCCTGGCTGGCCGGGCAGACCGGCATGGGGGACGTGCCAGGCATGGCCAAGCGGCTGCCGCTGCTGGAAGTGGCAAGGGCGAACGAGCCAAGGCTGGTGAGCAACTTTGGCGAGCGCGTGGAAGGGGTGGTATGCGAGCCCTGGCCGGAAGCAGTGCAGCAAGTCTACATTCAGCCGGCGGGGAATGCGTTCCACAGCCAGTATGTGCTGGTGCTTGGGATCAGTCCGAGGCTTTCTTTCGATGGCAATTATGCGAGCTTCTTTCAACTGCTAGGCAACCGGATTTGCCAGCTGTTGGAGAGTGAAGCGACGCAGCAGGAACGCCGGATGGCGGAGACGCAGCGCATGGAGTTGTTTGAGACGGTGGATCGTCAGCGCGAATTGCTGGCCAACATCGTGGAGAGCGCCCCGGCGGGGATTGCGGTGCTGGACAGCGAGCTGCGGGTGAAGTGGTGCAATCCTTATTTTGGCAGTATGTTTGGCGCGCCCTGGAACAGCGAAAACCTGATTGGAAGAGAACTCAAGGATGCAGTGCCATATCCGGACGAGGTGATGAAGATCCTGAGGCAGGTGCGCGACACGCATGAGCCTTTTACCAGCACGGAATACGAGCACGTGGGCTTTGCCAGGGGCACAACCTACTGGCGCTGGTCGCTGATGAGGCTGGTGACGGGCGACATTCTGAGCGTGTCCTCCGAGGTGACCGAGCAGGTGGCGGCAAGGCGCAAGTTGGAGACCTTCGGCGAGCGGCTGCATTTGGCGCAGATCGCGGCGCATCTGGGAACTTACTACTGGTACCTTCCCACGGGAAAAGTCGAGTGGTCTCCGGAGTTCTATGATGCGACTGGCTTTGATCCGAAGGTTGAGGCGAGCTGGGAATATTATCTTTCGCGGGTGGATTGCCAGGACCGGGAGCGGTTGCGCCGGGAGCTGGCAACGGTTGGGGAGCAGGGCGAGTCGCTGCAAATTCACGATCACCGCGTGCTCGATAAGGATGGACACGAGCGCTGGGTGGCGCTGAGCGGAATGGTTCACCTGGAAACTTCCGGGATGCCGGATCGAATTATCGGCACCGGGGCGGACATCAGCGAGCGCAAGCGGGCGGAAAAAGCGCTGGAGGGAAGCAAGAAGGAAGCCCAGCAACAGTGGGCCGAGCTGGAGGCAATCTACGGAACCGCGCCGATTGGGCTGGCGTTGTTCGACCCGGTGGAGTTCCGCTATCTGCGGCTGAACAGCCGGCAGGCAGAGATTGTCGGCCTGCCAGCCGAGGAGATTCTGGGTAAGACGCTGACCGAGATTGCGCCGATTGAAGGCCTGCGCGAAATGTTTGAGCAGGTGGCGCAGGGTAAGCCGGTGATCAACGCGCTGCTGGAAGGCGAGTTGCCCATGAGTCCAGGAGAGCACCGTTACTGGACGGTGAATTATTTTCCGGTGTATGACGCCGACGGCTCGATCCAGGCGATCTCGGCGGCATCGCTGGAGATCACGGCGCGGAAGCGCACGGAGCTGGCGCTGATCCAGAGCGAAAAGATTGCGGCTGTGGGGCGGCTGGCCAGCTCAATCTCGCACGAGATCAACAATCCGCTGGAGGCGGTAACGAACCTGCTGTTTCTGTTGAAAGGCGAGAATCTGTCGCACGATGGACAGGAATACCTGGCGGCGGCCGAGCGTGAGCTGGCGCGCGTCTCGCAGATTGCCACTCATACGCTGCGCTTCCACCGGCAATCTACCAAGGCCAGCGAGACCGGGGCCGCGGAGATGATCGACCCGATCATCGCGCTCTACCAGGGCCGACTCAACAGTCTGGCCATCCGCATTGAGAAAGACTACCGCACCGAGGCCAGGGTTCTGTGTTTCGATGGCGAGATGCGGCAGGTGCTGAGTAATCTGATTGGAAACTCGATTGATGCAATGTGGCGCGGCGGCCGCCTGATTCTGCGCAGCCAGATGGCAACCGAGTGGCAGAGCGGGCGCAAGGCGCTGCGCATTACGGTTGCCGATACCGGGCTTGGCATGAACGAGGTGACCCAACGCCGTCTCTTCGAGGCGTTCTACACTACAAAGGGAATCAAGGGCACGGGGCTGGGACTGTGGATTTCCGCGGAGATTGTGCGCAAGCACGGCGGTCGGCTGCGCTTCCGCAGTTGCCGGGAAGAAGGCCGGAGCGGCACGGTGTTCCAGGTCTTCCTGCCGCTGGAGCCCGTGTTCCTGGAAAAACAGGAAGCGGTCAGGACGCAATCGCATTGACAGACGTTTTAGAAAGACTATTTGAGCAGCACTTCCACGCGGCAGCCACGCAGGTACGGCCGGTACAAGGGGAGCTTGGCGGATCGGGACGCACCATCCTCCGCCTGGCCAACGACGATTGCAGCGCGATCGGCGTCCAGCACGACGTCCGCGAAGAGAACGTCGCATTCCTGGAATTCTCCAGGCACTTTCGCCGCCATGGGCTCGCGGTTCCGGAGATCTATGCGGAAGATCTGAGCAACGGCGCATATCTCGAAGAGGACCTGGGCGATACCACGCTCTTCGAATTTCTCTCCAAGCATCGTGCCGGGGCGGCGATTGCGCCCGAGGTGACAGAGGTTTATCGCAGGGTTGTAGAGGTGCTGCCGCGCTTCCAGGTGGAGGCGGGGCAAGATCTGAATTACAAGGTCTGTTATCCGCGTGCGAGCTTTGACCGGCAATCGATCGCGTGGGATTTGAATTATTTCAAGTACTACTTTCTCCGCCTCGCCGGAATTCCATTCAATGAACAGGCGCTGGAAGAGGACTTCGGCCGGTTGACCCGGTTCTTGCTGAGCGCCGACCGTGGGTACTTCCTCTATCGCGATTTTCAGTCGCGCAACATCATGCTTCGCGAAGGCCGTCCGTATTTTCTTGACTACCAGGGAGGACGCCGGGGCGCGCTGCAATACGATATTGCGTCGCTGCTGTTTGACGGCAAGGCCGACCTGCCACCGGAGATGCGGGGGCAACTGCTGGATCACTATCTCGCCGCGCTGGGTGAATACATCCAGTTGAACCGGGAGGCGTTTCTCGAACACTACTACGCGTATGTGTACGTGCGGATGATGCAGGCGCTGGGAGCCTACGGCTTCCGGGGATTCTATGAACGCAAGACGCATTTTCTGCAGAGTGTGCCGTATGCGATCAGGAATCTGCGCTGGTTGTTGCACAACGTTGAACTGCCGGTGGAGTTGCCGGCACTGCTGGAGGCGTTTACCGGCCTGGTGGGTTCGGAAAAGCTGCAGGGCCTGGCACCGGAATCCAAGGAACTGACGGTTGTGGTGTCGAGTTTTTCGTTTCATCGCGGGCCGCTTGAAGACGAGAGCGGTAACGGCGGAGGCTTTGTGTTCGACGCCCGCGCGCTGCCGAATCCGGGGCGCGAAGAGCGCTTTAAACGGCTGACGGGGCGGGATGCGGCGGTGATGGAATACCTTGGCGGGCAGGTGAGCGTGCAGCAGTTCCTGGCAAACGCAATGGCCCTGGTGGAGGCGAGCGTCGGTGAGTATGAGCGCCGCGGCTTCAAACATTTGATGGTTTCATTTGGATGCACGGGCGGGCAGCATCGCTCGGTGTACCTGGCGGAGCAGACGGCGCAACGGCTGAGCGCGCGCAGCGGACTCCGGGTGGTGTTGCGGCATCGCGAAGAGGGGAAGTGGGTGCGATGAAAGCAATGGTTCTGGCCGCGGGCCTGGGCACGCGATTGCGTCCCCTCACTGGAGACCGTCCAAAGGCACTGGTAGAGGTCGCGGGACGGACGCTGCTGGAAATCACGCTGGAGCGGTTGCGTGGATTTGGAATCTGCGAAGTGATCATCAACGTGCATCACTTTGGCGAGATGGTTGTGCAGTATCTGAAGGCGCACGGCGACTTCGGGATGCGGATCGAGATTTCGCGCGAAGAACTGTTGCTCGATACGGGCGGAGGGCTGAAGAAGGCCGCGGAGTTTTTTCTGCGCGATGGCGACCTGCGCGATGGGCTTTTACGCCATGCCGATGATGAGCCGTTCGTGCTGCACAACGTGGACGTGCTCAGCTCGATGGACCTCGGCGCGATGGCGAGATTTCACCGCGAGCAGGGAGCATTGGCAACCCTTGCGGTGCGGCAGCGGAAGAGCTCGCGGAGGCTGCTCTTCGACGGCCAACTCGAGCTGTGCGGGCGTCGCACGGGCGAGGAGGAGGCGGAGATGGCGCGTCCGGCAGAGCAGGTGCAGGAGCTGGCGTTTTCAGGGATTCACATTGTGTCGCCACGGATTTTTTCCCTGTTGAGCGAGGAGCACGAGTTTCCAATCATCCCGGCGTATCTGCGGCTGGCGGCCGCGGGAGAGCGGATCATGGGCTTCCGGGACGACGCATCCTACTGGCGCGACCTGGGAACCGTGGCAAGTCTGCAGCAGGCGGCGGCAGACATTGCGCAGGGAGCGCTAGGGTGCGGAGGGCGTTGAGCGGTGTTGTGCAGGATTATTTCCAGGACCGGGCGAACCGCGTAGAATATAGCTATGTCAAGGCAAAGCGAAGAGCGCAACCGCCAGAAGTTCGCCGAAAAGATGCGGCAGAAGAGTCTGGCCGACCGAAATACCAAGCTGACTGAGAAGAAAACGGGAGCAGCCGCTCCGGCCGCTGCCGTGGACGAGAACAAGAAGGACTAAAACCGCCTCTCCAGAGGGCGTCGACCTACGCATCGTCAGCGGCTCTGGAGTTTTTGTTTGCGGGCCTTCGGCGCGCTGTACAATTCCCCGGTGCGAGCCGCCGCCATAGCGCATCCGTATCTGAAAGCGCACGTCGTGGAACCCTTCTGCGACGCGCGGGTCAACTTTTTTCGCGGCAACACACTGCAGCCGTACGACCTGCCCGAAGTCGCACTTGTGTTTGGCGGCGACGGCGCGGTGCACCGGGTACTCCCGGCGCTGGCCTACACGAAAACTCCGCTGCTGGTAATTCCCACCGGGAGTGCCAACGATTTTGCGCGTTGTATTGGAATTCCGAACCGGAGTGAGGCGTTGCGCGCGTGGCGGCGCTATCTGGACCGGGGCGATAACGTGCGGACGGTGGACCTGGGTACGGTTCGCCCGATGGCCGATCCCGCGTCCGGCACACGGAAGCAGATTGACTCGCTCACCTATGCCGATGCCGAGGGCCGCATTGCCGGTCCGGGCATGCTGCTGGGGCCGGTGATCATGCGCCAACACCTGCACCATGCCGAGGAGAACGCGGAACGGCAGCGCGTAATCTACTTCAGCGGCATTGCTGGGATGGGACTGGACGCCGAGACTAACCGGTACGCCAACCGCATGCCGGGCTGGCTACGCCGCCACGGAGGCTACGTCCTGGCGGCCCTGCGCGCACTCGCCGGGTACGTTCCGCTTACCGTGCGCCTGCACTGCTTCGACATCTCTGGGAAAGAGACTCGCCTGGATGGAGCGGTGTTGTTTACCGCGATCGGCAACGCACCCGAGTACGGGAGCGGAATGAGAATGCTGCCGCAGGCACAACTGGACGACGGGCAGCTCGACCTGTGCTTTGTGCCGGCGATGCCGATCAGGACAGTGCTGCGCAACCTGCACCGCATCTATGCTGGAACTCATTTGCTGGTGCCGAAGGTGCGCTACTTCCGCACCCGCCAGGTCTTTTTGGAAAGCGATGAGCCGGTTGCGATCTATGCCGACGGCGAATATCTCTGCCAGACACCGGCAGAGATTTCGGCCTCGCCGAGGGCCTTGCGGGTGATCGTTCCCTAGGGCGAATGGGCGCGCCCGGTGGATTCCAAATTGCCTAATTGGCCGGAGTTGCGGGGCGCGGCGGATGGAAGCTGGCCGGGCGGTGTTTTTGTAAGACGTTTCGGTATGCGGGCGATTTATACTTGGGGCAGCTCATGTCCAGTTCTGAAGTGAAGAATCCGCCGTCCCAAGAGCCCGCCATTGCGCAGAAGCACGACGTTCTGCCGACTCTGTTTGGCGATGGCTATGGGCTCTATGAAGTTCGTAAGGGATCCTTCGTCGCCTCGTTTGCATTGAATGCCAGCATTCTGGCACTGCTGATCTGGGCGGGAAGCTGGACGGCGTCGCATGTTCCGGAGATCAAGCAGATGGTGGGCCCTGCGGTGGATGTGGGCGTTTATACCATGCCGGCGGCCAAGGATGTTTCCGGCGGTGGTGGTGGAGGCGGCTCGCACGATGTGACCCCGGCCTCCAAGGGCGCTCTGCCCAAGTTCTCGAAGTCGCAGATCGCGCCACCCACGGTGCTGCCGGTGGAGCAGCCGAAGTTACCGGTGATGCCGACCGTGGTCGTGCCTCCAGAGATCAAGCTGCCACAGGGCGGACAGATGGGCGATCCGCTGTCCAAGGTTCTTTCGGCCTCGAATGGCACGGGGATGGGCGGCGGAATTGGTAGCGGGAGCGGTGGCGGAGTTGGATCGGGACACGGTGCCGGAGTTGGCCCAGGATGGGGTGGCGGGATCGGCGGCGGAGCCTACCACGTAGGCGGCGGCGTCAGCGCTCCGAAGATTGTGTATCGCGTGGAACCGGAGTTCAGCGACGAAGCCCGCAAAAATAAGTGGCAGGGCATGGTGCTGCTGCACGTCATTATCGGCACAGACGGAAAAGCGCACGATATCAGCGTGTCGCGCTCGCTGGGCATGGGGCTGGACGAGAAGGCGGTCGAGGCCGTGCGGCAGTGGCGCTTTGAGCCGGGCCATAAAGACGGTCAGCCGGTGAACGTGGAAGTCAGCTTCGAGGTCAGCTTCCGGCTCTACTAGCATACAGAGTTGCGGATGCGTGCGGCGGCGTGGGACGAACCCGCGCCTTTCTTTTTGCTTTGTAGGTTTCGCGGCAACCTAGAGCCGCTCCGTCTGCGGGCGCTGGATGCAATTAGCCGCGGCGGAAGCGGCGGGCGACCGGCTCGGCCTTGCGGCGGGCAGCTTCGGCCCATTCCTGGCGGCGCTCCCAGACGTCGCCAGCGCGCTCGCTCCAATTGCCCATGGCGTCGCGCGCGTCCTCGTACTTGCGGCGAACATCTTTACGCACTTGTTTGCCAGTCTTGGGCGTGATCAGCAAGGCAGCGAGCGCACCCAGGCCCAAGCCGATTGCGAGAAAGCCGAACGCGGTGGAGTAGTTGGACCGGTGGCGCGCGAACTCATAATCTCCAAAACGAAAGTCTGGCATTGAACGATTCCCTTCTGTCGGAGGGTTAGAGGAATCATTTGACCGCGCTGTTGCCCGAGGTGATCAGCACGCGGCGACCTTCGATGCGATAGTTTCCCGCGGCGACCAGCGCGATGGCCTCGCTATAGGCGAGGTGTTCCTGGATCAGGATGCGCGCGGCGAGGGTGTGCTCGTCATCGGAGGGCAGGACAGGGACAGACTTCTGCAAAATGATGGCGCCATGGTCCAGGTGCTCGTCGACAAAGTGGACAGTACAGCCGCTGAACTGCACGCCGTATTCGAGCGCCTGGCGCTGGGCATCGAGTCCGGGAAAAGCAGGCAGCAGGGAAGGATGGATGTTGAGGATCTTTCCCGGGAACTGCTGGACGAACCAGGGCGAAAGCAGTCGGAGGTATCCGGCGAGTATCACCAGCTCGACTCCGGCGTCTTGCAAGGCTTTGACCACCGCGCTGTCGTGCTCTTCGCGCTTACGGCCCTTGCTGGGTAGGATGAGAGTTTTCAGTCCGCGGGCCTGGGCGGCGGCGATGCCGGGAGCCTCGGGGCGATTGCTGATGACGAGGGCGATCTGAGCCCGGAGCTTGCCGCTGGCGATGTTATCCGCAATGGCCAGGAAGTTTGAGCCGCGTCCAGAGAGAAGTATGCCGAGTTGAGTCATGGATACTCAGGATATAGCGTGGCGCGGGTAAGGCTCAAGGTGGATGAGCTCCGCGCCGGAATGGTTACGGCAGCGGCGCGAGCACCGCATCGCAACCTGCGTATGGCCCGCGCCAACAAAATTTGGAGGAGAGTGGGCGGAGCTGCGGCATTGGCTTGCGGCATCGCGCGGTTGGACAAAGGAATCCTATTGCATGGAGGTAAATTTCATGGCAAGTGATGCGGCAGCCGCGCTCCGCCAGGAGCTGATTGCGGCGCTGAAGGGCGGACTCGCCCACGCCCGCTTTGAAGATGTAGTGGATGACTTTCCTGCCCACCTCTGGGCAGAGAAGGCGGGACTGCCTTACTCGGCTTGGCAGTTGCTGGAGCACATCCGGCTGGCGCAACGTGACATTCTGCGCTTCAGCAACAACCATGACGGGAGCTACCGGGAGCCGAAATTTCCAGACGACTACTGGCCGAAAACCGCGGCGCCGCCCGACGCTGTGGCATGGGAGCACTCGGTGGCCGCAGTGCTGGCCGACCGGGATGCGATGATTGAACTGGTGGAGAATCCGCGGCACGATCTGGCCGCGGCCTTTCCCTGGGGCGATGGGCAGAACCTGATGCGCGAAGCCATCCTCATCGTTGACCACACCTCATACCACGTGGGCGAGCTGTTGACCTTGCGACGGCTGCTCGGCATCTGGCCATCGCACTGAACTGCCGATGGCCTAGGTGTACTGCACCTTGCGTTCGCCCTTGACGATGCGTCCGATGACGTATCCCTTTTCGCTGGCGCGGTCGAGGATGGTCTGCACCTTCTTGAACTTTTTGGCCGGCACCACGAGGATCATGCCGATACCCATGTTGAACGTGCGCATCATCTCGGCGTGCTCGATGTTGCCGATCTTCTGCATGTGCTCAAAGATGGGCAGGACGGGCCAGCTTCCCATCTCCACCAGCGCGCCCACGCCCTTGGGCAACACGCGAGGCAGGTTTTCCGTGATGCCACCGCCCGTGATGTGGGCCATGGCGCTGACCGCGTCGCCATCCACCATGCGGCGCACAATCGGCCAGTAGCTCTTGTGCTGCTTCATCAGCTCAGAACCGACCTTGCCCTTCATTTCGTTGACGTAGGTGTCCGGGGTGTATCCGGCAACGGAGAACATCAGCTTGCGTGCCAGTGAATAGCCGTTGGTGTGCAGTCCGGTGGAAGGCAGGCCGACGAGCACATCGCCCACCTGCACATCTTTGCCGGTGAGAATTTTCTCGCGCTCCACGGCGCCGACGATGAATCCGGCGAGGTCGTACTCGCCATCGGGATAGAAGCCGGGCATCTCGGCGGTTTCGCCGCCGATGAGGGCGCAGCCGTTGTGTTTGCAGGCCTCCGCCAGTCCGCTGACTACTTTTTCGGCGATCTCCAGTTCGAGCTTGCCCACGGCGAGGTAGTCCATGAAGAACAGTGGGGTTGCGCCCTGCACGGCAATGTCATTGACGCAGTGATTGACGAGATCTCCGCCGACGGTGTGGTGCACGCTCATCTCAAAAGCGAGCTTGAGCTTGGTGCCCACGCCATCCACGCTGCTGACCAGCACGGGGTCAATGAATTTCTTTTTGTCGACTTGAAAAAGCCCGCCAAAACCGCCAATCTCGCTGAGAACACACTTATTGAAGGTGCGGTGCGCCAGATACTTGATGCGCTGCTTTGTGCGATTCGCCTGTTCGATGTCCACGCCTGCGTCGGCGTAGGTCAGGCTCTTTTGATCAGTCTCTTCAGCCAAGCTAGTCACGTCCGTGGGGGAAAGTTTGAGGGGTTCCGCGAAGGTAGATTGTAACATCGGCAGGTGACGGCCGCAGTGATGCAGCGCTATTTCCGCGGCGGGCCACCACAGTACAGCGACCAATGGGCATTGCTCCGGGACCGGTCCGCACGCTTATACTGGTTATCTGAACTGCAGCTCCCGCGCGATACCGCGGCGCAACTTCAAACACCATGGCACTCTTGGATTGGACACTCGTAGCCTTCGGTGCGGCCATTGCCGTTGCAGGAGGCTGGATTCAGCTTCACCCGCAGCGCCTCTACCCACAACAATCCCGTGGCTGGCAGCCTGACCCCAACGCGCTTGCCCAGATTCGCCTGCTGGGTGGCTGCTTCCTGTTCATGGG
>Ga0181520_10008270_pt1 | contig 14856 bp, 8 predicted proteins | sample PEATcosm2014_Bin_29_FD_132451 | JGI IMG/M metagenome (GOLD analysis project Ga0181520, IMG submission 132451) | Peatland microbial communities from MTU Mesocosm Facility, Houghton, MI, USA - PEATcosm2014_Bin02_30_metaG | ecosystem: Environmental > Terrestrial > Soil > Wetlands > Peat | place... | reverse complement strand
GATGGTGCCCTGCGCGTAAGCGAACTCCAATTCATTGACGATCTTGGGCGAGATGGTCCAGGTCAGGTTGCCCACCACGTTCTTGCCGGGCGAGTTATAGGCCACGTTGGCGGCGCCGGGATACTGGGCGCCATTCCACAGTCCGCTGGGATCGGTAGTCGGGCTCGTGTCGTTCATGCCGCGCGCGTAGAAGTGAATCTTGTCATTGAAGTAGTGATCGATGCGAACGATGTCGTTTCGGGTATCGTTCACCGAGGGCTCGTTGAAAGTCTCGACTCCGGTAGCGTTCGCGTTGGCCTTGATGAGGTTGTTCAGATAGACCTGCGCGTTCGCGCTCCAGGGGTTAACGAGCGTATTAGGAAACGTTGTCTCGTTGGTGGTCGGGTCATAAGTCGCGCCGTACGCAGCATACTTGACCGCAATAGCGGCGGTCACTTGAGCGCTCGTTTCCGGAATGCAAGGTGTAGTCACACCGGCGCATGTTATGGCTGGCAATTGAAAGATGCCATTTGCTTCATTCGTAGTCGGAGGGTTGAGCGTCGTGCTGGTTCCCGCTGTGTTGATCTTGTGCCAATCCTCGGACCAGAAGAAGAAGGTCTTGTTCTTGTTCTCGTTGTAAACCTTGGGAATGTAGATGGGGCCGCCGATGGTGAAACCATAGACATTCTTGTGATAGACACCCGCATCATTGTGAGCTGCCGGGTTGGTTGCAGTGACAGTCTCCTGGCTCTGCTTGTTAAGCCAGTCGTTGGCGTCGAAGTTCGTGGTGCGCACGTACTCATATCCCTCGCCGTGGAAGGCGCTGGTGCCGCTGCGCGTGGCCACCAGAACCTGGCCGCCGCCCGAGCGTCCGTAGCCGGCATCGTAGTTGCCGCGCTCCAGGGTGATTTCCTGGATGGCTTCCATACTTGGCTGATTGACCGCGGTGGTGTTGGAACCTGTGTCGTTGATGTCCGCGCCGTCTACCGTCCAGTTGTTGGCCGTGCCGCGAGCGCCGTTGACCGACATGCCCGTGAAACCCGACGAGGCCTCGTCGCCCAACATATTCATTACGCCGGGCTGGAGGGTTACTAACTGGTTGAAATTGCGGCTGTTGATCTCAAGCTCGCGAACCTGGAGTCCTGAGATGGTGCCGGCCTGGCCGCTGGTCTCGGTATCGACCTGAACCGGGTTGTCATCCACGGTGATCGTCGTGCTGGTCGAGCCGGGCTTCAGTTGAGCGTTGAAGGTGTGTTTTTCGGCGACGTTCAGGATGATGTTCTTGCCCTTGAACGTTTCAAACCCCGCAGCCGTTATGGTGACGGAATAGGTTCCGGCCGTGAGATTCGTGACAACGTAGTTGCCAGAGCCATCCGTCTCCACAGCGCGCGCTCCTGCGTTTACGCCGTTCTGAGCGACCATTACTGAGGCGTGAGGAATCACAGCCCCAGTTGCATCGGTAACAACGCCGCTTAGCGTTGCCGAAAGTTCCTGAGCGCCCGCAAACACGGGGCTGAGCAGAAACACTATAGTCAACAAACTGAGAAGCACTGGCCCGCACTTTGTTCGACAGAATCCAAACGATAACCCTCTGAAATCAATCATTGCCATCGCACCTTTCTTTGAAGTCTCCTGTTGATGTCCATACGCCGGTACGTATTGACGGATGACGTTGAAACCATGGAGCACTGTCCAAGCCGGGAAAATGCTCGCCTCCGAAATAACACAAATGCTTGCGACTGGAAATCCGGCAGTCTTGAGTGCCAAGGCTCTCGCAGACCACGCCTTGGCTTCGAAAAGACGGACGCTCTTGCGCCGCCGGAATTCTGCTTTAAACAAGAACCGACTTGGGCCTTACTTTTCTGCCTCAGCCCGCTGAGGCGGTAAGTTACCCCCGCTCGCTCCTGTCTCACTTCCGCCTTGCACATCATCTAGATGAGCAATTCGCGGCAAAATGCTCAATTGTCAGACGAGAGAACTTTAATACATATCCTCCCCTTTTTGCAATAGGGAAAATGACGAAATACAGCTTAAATGGTCAAGTTTTTGAAAAATAAGCAATTTATCATGAGCAGACTGTAGTGAACCTCTCAAAATATTCCATTTCCCCAGATGACTTCCGCTCTTCCTGGACCAGCCCGGCAGCATCTAAAATCGCGTCTTTTTGAATTTAACTTTATTGTTTGCTGTCAGGAAGCCTCTTTTTGCCGTGATGCATTTGGCAGTTGCGGCCGCGCTACGCGAAGACCAAAAAGCATCGATCGATAGAGCATTCCTGAACTATGACTGAAAGGCTAACATTTACCTATAGAGATGAGCATTTTGACAAAATACGATTATTACTCTACTGTTTGTCTTGATCTTGCATTGATGTTCACGGGGGACGGGCCATTCATGGATGGCCCTCGTCAGGCAAGATGCGGGCCTCATTCTGCCATTTTGGATAGTGTATGAAGACCTTTTTGTTTGAGCTTTGCGTTGAAAGCATGAATGCCGCTTTAACGGCTGAGCGGGCTGGCGCCGACCGCATCGAGTTGTGCGCTCGACTGGATTTGAGCGGGATCACGCCCGCCCAGCCGCTGACTACAGCCGTTGTGCAGGCGCTGTCCATCCCCGTTCATGTGTTGATACGTCCGCGCGGCGGGAACTTCGTCTATTCCGATGAAGAAATTGATCAGATGCGGCAGCAGCTGCAACGGGTCAAAGAGGCGGGAGCAGCAGGGGTCGCGATGGGCGTTCTGCTGCCGGACGGCCGCATTGATGTTGACCGAAGCCGGGAACTGATCAAGTTGGCACGTCCTATGAAAGTGACCTTCCATCGCGCGTTCGACGAAACACCTGATTTGGGCGAGGCACTGGAGGCAGTTATCAGCGTCGGAGCCGATTGCCTGCTCACCTCGGGCGGTGCGCCCAATGTTCTCGCGGGCGTCGATCAGCTTGAAAAGCTGGTGCGACAAGCTGGAAACCGTATCCCGATCATGGCTGGAGGCGGCCTTGAACTGGGGTCGATGGGTGAGGTTCTGGAGCGGACCGGTATCCACTGCTTGCACGGTTCACTGACCCGCCGCGTCAAGGATTGCGCTCAGGATAGCGTGATCACACATTCAGCGGTCGGCAAAGCGGATATTTTAGATGCCAATGTGCGCAGGGCAATACAGCTTATGCGCGACCACTTTGCCAAAGGACCGATTAGGGCGCCAGCAGTGCAGTGAGAATCCTCTTGGTCGCCGGGCCTACGCGCGAATCACGCGGATTCCCTGGCGCTCAAAAGGTGCAAGCGCTTCAGCCGATGCGCCCGTGTCTGTAATCAGGATGTTGATCTCATTCGCAGGGCAGATGAACGCCGGGCTAACCTTGCCCAGCTTGCTGGCATCGGCAGTCACAATCACCTGCTTGGCCTGCTTGAGCATCTTGCGATAGACCAATGCCTCGTCGGCTTCCAGCGTGGTAGCGCCGCGTTCCGCATCGAGACCCGTAACACTCAGAAACACCTTGTCCATGTACACATCATCGAGGAACGTGAGCGCAGCGTTGCCGGTGAGCGAAAACGACCATGCCCAGGGAACAGCACCGCCAGTCAGATAAGTGCGGATGCCGGGCTGGTTGCATAGCTCCATGCCGATATTGATGGCGTTGGTAACCACCTGAATCTTCTCGCGGTGGCGCAGGCTGCGGCCAATGTGCGTGGTGGTGGTTCCCGCAGTGAGGCCTATGGTCTCCTTGGCCTGGATCAGCTCGGCTGCGGCCAGGCCGATACGACGCTTCTCGAGAGCAAAGCGCTGTTCGCGCGCCAAGAAGGAGCTGTCATAGCGAAACGGTTCGTACAGCAGTGGCTCGACCAGCGTTGCCCCGCCATGTGTGCGGCGAATCAGCCCGCGGCTTTCCAGCCGGGCCAGATCGCGACGGATGCTCGGAGCCGAGGAGCCGGCTACTTCGAGAATCTCCTCCACGCTTGCAGTGCCGGTTCTGAGAAGAAACTTGATAATTACTTCACAGCGTCGATTCAGTGCGTCAGCCATACGGCACCGATTCTACCTTCTTAACAGGAGGAAAAGAAAGCACTTTCTCGAGTTTTTTGAGCGAATTGTGAAAATATTCATAGATTCACTCAAGGAACTGACCAACTTCTTCATTTATGATCGACTCTTGGGACCAAACTGACGCCCAATTAAGCAACCCGAAGAAGGATTTGTATCAGACATGACCGATTTGAAAAGCTTTCCGCACGAGATGTTGCGCGAAATTTACGAGCAGCCGGCAGCCCTGCTCCGCACGTTGGCTATGTATCTGGATGACAACCACTTGAGGAGCGACGTGGCAGACCGGCTGGCTGGGTGGGCCAATCCAACGGGCGAAGTGCTTATTGCCGCCTCAGGCTCCAGTCGTCATGCGGGCCTGGCGGCCGAGATCCTGCTTGAAGATCTTTGCGGGCTCGCCGTCGATGTGGAGTACGCAAGTGAGTACAGCTGCCGCGGAGGCCACGAAGAGAAGGGCGCGCGCCATCCAAGTATGCTGGTCCTGTCGCAATCTGGCGAGACCTCTGATACGCTGGCTGCCCTGCGTGAGGCGAACCGGCGAGGAGAGCACAGCCTGGCTATCACCAATGCCAAGGCCTCCACTATGGCGCGCAAGGCAGACGTTTCCATGCCGCTGGGCGCCGGCGTCGAGAAGGCTATTCCCGCAACCAAGAGCTTTACTTGCCAATTGGCTGTGCTCTATCTGCTGGGACTCTATGAAGCGCAGCGCCTGGGCCGCATGGAGAGCAAGGAACTCGCGGCCAACATTGCCCGGTTGCAGGCCATCCCCGCAAGCATCGAAGAGCAGCTTGACGGCTGGCGCACACAGATGGCCGCCCTGGCCAGCAAATACAACTCGGCCCACACCTTTCTCTTCCTGGGCCGCGGTATTCACTACGCTATTGCGCGCGAAGGAGCCCTGAAGCTCAAGGAAGCCTCATATGTTCATGCCGAGGGTTATCCGGTGGGCGAGTTGAAACATGGTCCAAATGCACTGGTCAGCGACAGCGTGCCTCTGGTCGTAATTGCGACCGTGGACCGCGCGCTCAAAGCATCAGTTCTTCGCTACAAGAAAACGCTGGAACTATTGCGAGACATGAAGGCGCAAGGCGCGAAAGTGATTGCTATTGCCAACACCGGCGACAAGGAAGTGGCGGAATTGGTCAGCGACTGCGTGCAGGTGAAGCCGACATCGGAATATCTTCTGCCCATTGTCGAAGTGATACCGCTGCAGCTGTTCGCCTATTTCATGGCTCTGGAACGCGGCGTGGATGTGGATCGCCCCAGAAATCTCTCCAAAGCCGTCGTGGAGAAATAGCGCCCTCGCGAAGGGCTGTTTTTGGTCAAAAGCCGGATTTTTCCAGTGATTTTCAGGGGCCGAATCTCATGATGCGGGAGAAATTGGGGTCGGAGGGTTTTCAACAGGCATTGATTTCAAATGGGTTAAAAATAACCTGCAAGGTTTTGAGGGAAATTTATACCCCCCGGGGGTATGGGGGGGGTAGGGGGGTGCCTGCAGGGAATAGGGAATAGAAAATAGAAAAGCCTGGAGATTATGGTCACAGTTCATCTTTCCATTGTGCGCCGAGGAATGGATATTCTCCGCAAGGCGAGCTCGACGGAATTGCTTACCCAAGCCCGAAAAGCATGACACTTCGCTTAGCTCGGTGCAGACTCTGGGGCACCGCATCCAGCGGCTCAAATATGAATTATTCGGGGGTCATTCCGATCGTTGCAAGCCACGTCTCAACCAACTGAGGCCATGCTGTCACCGGAAATTTCGTGCGCCGTAGCCCGAACGCGTGCCCGCCCTGCGCATACAAGTGCATCTCGACGGGAACTCCGGCGTTTTTCAGCGCAATGTAGTAACTCAATGAGTCGTTTACATTGTCCACATGGTCATCCTCGTTCTGCAGCAAAAACGTAGGCGGCGTCTGGCGAGTGACATGAAGATCCGGGTTGAGCGCAAGACTTTCAGCGGATACCGCAAGACGTTCCGCGTGAGGAATCACATATTTCTTTGTGCCCTGCTCGGCATCCCACTCCGCCGCGGCAATCGATAGATGGCCCGGATAAACTGCAACCGCAAAATCAGGGCGGCAGCTTACTTTGTCGGCGGCATCAACCGGCGAATACAAACGACTCTGAAAATGCGTACTCATTGCGGCCGAAAGATGGCCGCCGGCCGAAAAGCCGAGCACTCCAATTTTGTGCGGATCGATATTCCACTCGGCAGCGTGAAAGCGCACGAGGCCCACTGTCCTCTGCGCATCTTCCAACGCCATCGGCGATTCCGGATATGGCCCTGATTTTGGATACTCCCCCACATCCGTCACGCGGTACTTCAACAGAACACACGTAATTCCTTTGGAAGTGAGCCAGTCGCAAACCTCCGTGCCTTCAAGATCGATGGCCAGAATCTGATAACCGCCGCCGGGGAAGACGACGACTGCAGCGCCAGTATTTTTTCTCGTAGGCGCGTAGACCGTCATCGTTGGCCGCGTTACGTTGTCCACCACCTCCACTTGCTTGCCCGCGACCAGATCGTCCTTCGCCGACAGTTTGGCGACCTCCGGTCCAGCGACACGTTGCGGATCAGGGGCCGCACCCGGCCATATCTGCAACTGCGTATGTCCCGGCGATGGCTGCCAGGCAGGCGTTTGCGCACTCAGACCGCAAAACGCAAAGACGATATAGAGAGCAGCGATCAAAGGTTTCATCACGATCTTCATAGCTTAATATAATCAGTCACTGCCGGCGCGCTGACTGGATCACTGGCGCATATTTCAAAGATGCCTCGGTGTGACGGTTGTGATTCCTCAGGGGTTAAAACCCGCGGTGATTTTGCAGCCTTTGCGGCACGACTGAAGTCGTGCTCTGGCACAATGCGAGTTTTTGAAACACGCTCGAACGGGAAACCTAGCCACGGCTATGATCCTCCGTTGGTACGAGATCGCCTAGGCATGAATTGAGCCCCCGCAATCCTTTCGGCACAGTGACTCATTCAGAGGCTCGCTGGTTTAGCCTGAATAGAGATGATTACTTCTGTTCGCAAATGGTTTCGTGATCCGGTTTTTTTGCTGGCTCTCGCGGCGGGGCTTATCGCGTTCGCGGTGCAGTCGGGAGAGCTGGCGACGTCGGACACAACGCATCGGCTGCAGGCCACACATGCGCTGTGGACCTCGGAACCGCCGGTGCTCCCGAACGAGTATCCCGACTTCGGATTGTACGGACGCAACGGCAAGCTGCAGAGCTGGTATGGAATTGGACAATCGCTGCTGATGCTGCCGGCGGATGTGGTGGGAACTTATGTGGAGCGGCTTCCGGCTTTCGCTAACTACCTGGGGAACGATCCAACGGTGCGCAATATCATTGTCAGCTACAGCACCAATATTTTTCTGTGTGTGCTGACCGCTCTGGTTTGCTTCAAATTTCTGAGGCAATTGAAATTCAGCGTGAAACAATCAGTGGTCGGCGTCCTGGCTCTGCTGGTGGCAACTACACATCTCCATTACACGCAAAACCTGATGGAGAACAACTACATTTTTTTGCTGACGCTCGCAGGGTTCGCGTATCAATTTGAATGGCTGCGGACGGGCAGTCGCCGCGCGCTGCTGATTGGCTCAGGGGCTTTGGGGCTGAATCTGCTGACACGTCTGACGACGGGCATGGACTTGATTGCCGGTGGTGTTTTCCTGCTGCTGGTGTTGTGGATGGAGGGCGCGCGCGGCAAAGAGCTTTGGAACAAATGCTGCAGCTATATGACGATTGCGTTGCCGGTGTATGCGTTCTTCGGGTTGGTTGACCGGCTCTATCAGTTCTATCGGTACGGATCGTTTTTCAACACTTATGTGAGCATATTTGCCCACGAGATGATGAGGAGAGATCCAACGCTGCCGGCTAAGTATCCATTCGAAACTCCATTCCACGTTGGGTTTTTCGGAGCGCTTTTCGCGCCGGAAAAGTCGATTTTTCTTTTTGACCCGCTGCTGATTCTGATGATTGTGCTTGCGGCGGTGGCGTGGACACGATTCACCGGAGCGGCCAAGGCTTACGTGATTACCGGCGCGCTGCTGCTGCTGACGTACATCTGTTTTTATGCGAGATACACGGTGTGGAGCGGTGATTCCGCGTGGGGCGACCGCTATGTTTCGACCAGCGCTGAACTGGCGGCATTGCTTGCTGTTCCGCTGCTGCTGCGCCATCGCGGCGAAATAGGAAAGCTGGTTTGGAGCCTGGGAGTTGCGCTGGTTGCAGTGAGCGTGGTGGTGCAGGCCGCATCGGTCGCGTTCTGGTTATCGCTGGAGTTATACCAGATGGAAATTATCGGCCATCCAACCTTCGTGATCGGACTGCGCTTGAAGAATATAGTTGCATTTGCATTGGGAAAAGTGGATGCGTGGGGTCTCGCCACCAATGCGATGAACGAGGATATGTGGGATTATTTGCACATCACCACGTGGGATATTCTTCCCAGTCTGCTGAAACGCATAGGGGAGACGCCTATGTGGGTGGTGAATGTTTTGTATGTTGTGTGGGGCGCGGGGCTTGCCGCATTGGCGTGGGTTTTGCTGCGACTTCGCAAGGTGCTTGCAGGGCTGGAATAGTGCGGCTGTTTCATAATCGGATTGCGCTTTGCGAGGCGACCCTTCCGGGGCTAAAGCCCGCGCTAATTCTGCTGGCTTTATGCGGGGGTTGAAACCCCCGCCTCCCTCCGACCAGAGTCTTTCCGCAAGCTGCAAAGTCGTGCCCTGATACAAAACCAGGTTTTGAAGCAACTTCCACAAGCGTCGCAAGACGGGCGCAGATCCATCATGTTTCGGAGTACTTGCCGCTGGCAATATCCTGCTCGGCTTGGAGAATTTTCTCTGGCCGGCCGAGATCGAGCCAATAACTTTCGTCGGCACGGAAGGCGACGATCTTTTCATCCTGGGCAGCCAGATGCAGATAGGCGTCGATGATGGAAAAGGCGCCTTCTTCTCTAATCTTCTCGAAGATCAGAGGCGAGAGGATGTGAATGCCGGAGAATGCGAGTGCCTGCGTCTGTTGGGCAGGGCGCATTAACTCATCGTCTTCACCGCTTCCTTTTCGACGCCCGCAAAGGCTGCTTTGTTCGTCGAAAAGCAGATAGCGCGAAGTAACCCGCTGCTGAACGGCAAGGGTTGCCAGGGCGTGCTGTGCCACATGGAAGCTAATCATGCGACGCAGATCGATAGTGCTGAGTACGTCGACGTTATGCAGGATGAACGGATCCTGCGAGCTACCGCTCGACCCCGAAAAGAATTGAGCGGCCTTCTTCAGCCCGCCGCCGGTGTCCAGCAACTCTTCCTCGCACGAGAGTTCAATGCGCATGCCGAAATCGTTGGCTTTGAGGTAATCGGCAATCATCGCTGCATGATGATGCGCGTTGACAACTACCTCGCTCACGCCAAAGGAGCGAAGTCGGCAGAGCGCGATCTCCAGCAGGGTGCGTCCGGCAACAGTTACGAGCGCCTTGGGACGGTCGTTGGTGAGCGGGCGGAGGCGCGTGCCCAGACCGGCGGCCAGGATCATCGCCTTCATTTAGCTATCTTTCCCAGTTCCATTTTTTCGAGTTCCAGATGGCGGACCACCACATCCATTCCGCCGCCGGCGCGCAGATGCTGTGCCAACTGCTCGGCAAGATACACGGAGCGATGCTGGCCGCCGGTGCATCCGAATGAAACCATGAGATTTTTGAAGCCACGGCGCTGATAGCTGCTGACGCTTGCATCCACAAGCGACAGAACGCTGGCAAAATACTGGTGCACGCTTGACTGCTGATTGAGATAGTCGATGACCGGCGCGTCTTTGCCGGTGAGCGCGCGGAACTGCTCTTCCCGGCCCGGATTGGGAAGATTGCGCGCATCAAAGATATATCCGCCACCGTTTCCCGAGTCGTCGCCCGGCATTTGGCTATGGAAGCTGAAGCTGAAAATCCGCACCTTCAGCGAATCCGCTGAAGAAGCCAAGCCGAGTAACGTCTCCGAGGCCAGCATTCCGTGAAGAGCTTCCATGAGCGCGGGCAAAGCGATGGGCAGCTTGACATTGTGAGCCAGCCAGCGCAGGTTGTTCAGCGCATACGGCACACTCCGCAGAAAATGCGCCTTGCGCTCATAAAACCCACGGAAGCCATATGTCCCCATGGCCTGAAGGATGCGCACGTAAACGTACGCGTAGTAGTGCTCCATGAATGCTTCGCGATCTAGGTCAATGTATCCGGCGAGGCAATCGAGATAGTGGTCCAGTAACTGGAGGCGCAATTCCGGCGGGAGATCGGCCTTGCCATCGTAGAGCAGAGACGCGATGTCGTATTGGAGCGCACCTTTGCGGCCGCCCTGATAATCGAGAAAATACGGCTGGCCATCGCGCAGCATGACATTGCGCGACTGGAAATCTCGATAGAGAAAATAATCGTGGCTGGCGGAGAGGAGAAACTTTGTCAGACGGGTGAAATCAATCTCCAGCGCTTGCTCATTGAAAGGAATGCCCGCAAGGCGGAGAAAATAATATTTGAAGTAGTTCAAATCCCAGGCAATGGACTGGCGGTCGAAGCGGTCGCGGGGATAGCACACCTTGTAATTCAGATCGCGGCCGGCCTCGACCTGAAAACGAGGCAGCACGGCCACTACCTTGCGATAAGCTTCCACCGCCTGCGGAGCGACGGTCGCCCCAGCGCGGTTACTCACAAGAAAATCGAAGAGTGTAGTGTTGCCCAGATCTTCTTCGAGATAAGCACCCTCGCTTAAAGCTTCCGCATATATCTCCGGCACCGGCAATCCGCGCAGGCGAAAATGTCTGGAGAACTCAAGGAAAGCAACATTCTCTTCCTGGACTGAATAGAGAATGCCGATGGCGCTCAGGTTTCCGCTAGTCAGGCGCAAGATAGCCCGCCCCGAGCCGCCGAGCTGGCCCTGGAGCGGCTGCACGTCTTCGGCCGGCAACCGGAAATGCTGCTCGAATAGGCGCCTGAGAACGTCCATGGGTCTCTTTCCGCAATCAATTAAGCTGCTTCACAAAGATACCCATTCCGGGCAGGTGCGCACAAGACGCGAGATGACTTACACGTAAATCTCGCCGCAATGGAGATCCCACACGAAGCTTTGGGCACGGAGCTTTTGCGCTATCTTATCCATCGCTCATCCACCCCACGGACGAAGACCTGTCCGTGGGGGCCCCGGCAGCGCGATGGATGGGGCACCCGAAGAAGCTGGACCTGTGCGGAAATTTCTTAATTCCCGGCGAAATGGGCTTCGATTTCTTCCAGGGTTTTGCCTTTGGTTTCGGGCAGGAAGAAAGCCGCGACGATGAAGTAAACCACGGTGAAGCCGGCGAAGAGGAAGAAGATGGACGAATAGCCGTTTTTGCTGACGAAGGGCAGGAAGATTCCGGCAAAGGTGGTCGAAACTAGCTGATTGAGCACCAGCGCAATGCTCATGCCGTTGGAGCGGATGCGGGTGGGCATCAACTCCGAGAGGGCCAGCCAGACGCAGACGCCCGGTCCCATGGCAAAGGAGCCCATGAAGACGAACAGGCAGATGGCCACCAGCCAGCCGTGGCTTTCGCTGGGCACCTGGCCGACGACAGCCTTCTGAATCCTGAGCGGTGCGGTCTGCGCGGCTTCGAGGTTGCCAAAGGGGCTGGCCAGCAGAGCCGATATCTTGTTGGCGGGCACGCAACTGGCGCGGTTGATGGCGATGGGCCGTGCTGCCGGGTCGTCGGAGCGTACAAAGGCGGTGGCTGCCGTGTAGTCGCCGTAGGAGTAGATGATGGCCAATGAGGCGCGGGACGGGACGATCTGCTTGCCGGCTTCACCGGTCGCAGCCAGCAGCTTGGCAGCTTCTAACTGGTCAAAATGCAGTGTGACCTGCTGATCGGCTGTAACCAACGCCTGGACTTGAGAGCCCGCGTCCACGCTGAACTTTTCCGTATTCATGAACAGAACGCCCACGCAGAGCAGCGAGAGAATGATGCCGCTGGTACCGATCGTCAGCAGGAACTTTCTTCCCTTGCGGTCAACCAGAATCATGCCCACCAGCGTGAACAGGAAATTCATGGACATGAAAATGACCAGACCCCAGTGAGCCAGGAAGTCACTGAGGCCGCTCTGCTGCAGAATCAGTCCGTTGTATGCGATGATCGAGTTGATGCCCGTGGTCTGGGTGCAGATCAGCACCAGACAGGCCAGGATGAAGGGCACCACGTACTTGCGCCTAAGCAGCGACTCCTGCACTTTTTCTCCGGTTGCGCTCACCGTCAGAGTCTTGCTTTCGGCCTCTTCCATCTCTTTAAGTTCCTGAGATGCCTGCTCCTGGCTACGCGAACGCAGCAGTGCCGCCAGGGCCTTTTCCTTTTTGCCCCGCTTGAAGAGCCAGCGCGGCGATTCTGAGACCACCAGACTGCCCAGGAAGAAGAGAATGGCCGGAGGCAGTCCGACCCAGAAGAGGTTACGCCATGCGTGGTTCTTGTAGTCGAAGAGCGCCCTGGCGTCGCCCGCCTGCGCACCGCTCAGAACATGAAAGCTGAAGTAGATGCTGATCAGCGAGGCGAAGACCATTGAGGAAACCGGCAGCCACTGAAAGATGGCCGTGCCCTTGCCGCGGTCCGAGGCCGAAAGACACTCGGCAAGATAGAGCGGAATCACCACGCCGATGAAGCCTGCGCTGATGCCTTCCATCAGGCGGCCGAAGAACAACTGTCCGTAGCTCTCTGAAAGAGCGATCATGGGAACGGCAACGATGAAGACGAGGCCGCAGAGGTTCATCAGCCGTTTGCGGCCCATCCAGTCGGCCAACGCACCTGCGAAGAGCGTCGAAAAGGTGGCGCCGAGCAAAAAGGCTGCAACAATGGTGGACAGTTGCGCCGGAGTGCCGCTGAAGGTGTCCTTCAGATAGGGCAGTGCACCCGCCACCAGACCGATGTCCATGCCGTAGAGCAGACCTCCCAGCCCTGCAACCACAAGAAGAAAAAGGTTGTATCCGCGCTTGGCAGTATCAATCGGTAAAGGCATATTCCTGGAGCCGTCTTCCGCCATCGTCATAAGAGATAAATCCCTTTCGTTCGTATTGCTTGTCGGCGCCGACCACTCAAGCCGCCCAAATCGATGCTACAGCCTACCGATAGGACGTGCCTGGAAACTTGCATTTCTTGTTGAGAGCTCGGTGCGCATTTATAGTCTACAATGACCAAATCGGAAGAACATGCTCATATTCTTGAGCTGAAGGTGAGTAAAATGACGATCTTTTGTGCCAAAGGTGACTTTGCGCTGCTTACACGAGCCGCAATTGGAGGCGTGGCCGCCTTGATGTTTGCGTTCCCTGCCCTGTCAGCGAGCCAGATTCGGCTGCTACCGGCTCCCCGTGAAGCGCACTTTGACGGCGAGACTCCCGTGCCGGAGACGGTGACGGTGAGTGTACCTGGCCACGATGCGGAGGATGAGTTTGCCGCCGGCGACTTGAAAGAGGCGCTCAAGCAGGCGGCTCACGCAAAGGCCGGAGCAGAAAGCTCTGGCCTCCGAATCGTCATACTGCGCGCCGGCTCCGCGGAAGGTAAGGCCTTGCTCGCCCGGCGCAAACTCGCTTTCGATGCGCCGATGCAGGATGAGGGCTATGTTCTGGTCGTCGAACCTCATGAGGCTTTCGTCGTTGCCGCGTCAGGCTCGGGAGTTTTCTACGGAGTACAAACACTCAAGCAGATGCTTCCGCTCGCTGGCGGCAAGCCGATGCTGCCCACGGGCACGGTGCGCGACTGGCCGGCGATGAAGCACCGCGGCATTAGCGACGACCTCTCGCGTGGTCCTTTTCCCACGATGGAGTTCATGAAGCATCAATTGCGCGTCTTCGCCGCTTACAAGATCAACGTCTATTCGCCCTACACCGAACAAACGCTGTTGTATCCCGATCAACCGCTGGCTGCGCCAGTGGGCGGCGCGCTGAGTCCTGCTGACGTAGCAGAACTGGTTAGCTTTGCACGGCAGTATCACATCACCGTCATTCCCGATCAGGAGGCGTTCGGTCATCTGCATCATGTTCTGAAATACGAACTTTACCAGGATGTCGCCGAGACGCCGCATGGCCACGTACTAGCTCCGGGGCAGGCGGGATCGCTTCCGCTCATCAAGGACTGGTTCACGCAAATTGCGGCGGAGTTTCCTTCGCCCTTTATCCATATAGGAGCCGACGAGACCTTCGACCTGGGCGTCGGACGTACTCGGCAGCAGGTGCAGGCGAAAGGTTATGGGCCAGTCTATGTGGATTTTATGAAACAGATTCATGATGAGCTGGCGCCACTTAATCGCCGCCTGATCTTTTGGGGCGACATTGGCGGGGCCGATCCCAAAGCCGTGGCCGGTTTGCCCAAGGACATGATCGCCGTGCCCTGGAATTATTGGGATACCAAGGGATTCGACAAGATGATTGAGCCGTTTGCCAAGGCGGGCATAGAGACCTGGGTTTCTCCCGGCGACAACAACTGGAACGAGGTCTATCCCGTAGCAGAGAAGGCTTTTGGCAACATTCAGGGCTTTATACGCGACGGGCAGCGGCTAGGCTCGACTGGCGCGTTGACTACGGTATGGAACGACGACGGCGAGGGCCTGTTCAACGAAGACTGGTACAGCCTGATGTTTGGCGCGGCTGCCGCATGGCAACCGGGCGAGAGCCCAATCGCTGCCTACCAGGACGCATGGGGTCAACTCTTCCACGGCGACACAAGCGGCAAGGTGAATGATGCTGAAAAGGAGCTGATGGCCGCGCACGATGCACTTGCCAAAGCCAAGAGCGACATGACCAGCGACCAGCTTTTCTGGCTCGATCCATGGAGCGCGCAAGGCCAGGCAATATCG
>Ga0181520_10008269_pt1 | contig 14856 bp, 14 predicted proteins | sample PEATcosm2014_Bin_29_FD_132451 | JGI IMG/M metagenome (GOLD analysis project Ga0181520, IMG submission 132451) | Peatland microbial communities from MTU Mesocosm Facility, Houghton, MI, USA - PEATcosm2014_Bin02_30_metaG | ecosystem: Environmental > Terrestrial > Soil > Wetlands > Peat | place... | reverse complement strand
GCGATTGGCGTGCTGATCATGATTTTCATCCTGCTCCAGCGTTTCTTCAGCCAGGTAACGCGCCTTTCGAAGGCCGGGGGCGAAGTGATATTCAAGAAGCTCGGGCCTGTCGGGAGGACCTAGCGCCGAGAAAGGGTGGGCCTTGCGCATAAGAGCGAAGCTGAACCCGCTCGTCATGGGCCTCGTCGCCCTGATGAGCCTCGCCATAGAGGCGAACGCCTCGATCAGCGCGATCTTCATGGCCATCGACCGCCGGATCTCCGAGGTCCCGTCCTCCATGGACGGGCTCTACTCGGGTATCGGGGAAATCAGGACGGGCAGCAAGGATATACTCGAGGCGATGGAGGAGCTCTCGAGGATATCCGGCGAGGTCAACGCGAACATCGGCGAGATAACGGCGGGGATATCGGGCATCCATGCGTCCATCGCCCAGGTGGCGGAATTCGCCGAGAGCGTGGGCGCAGAAAGCGCCATGCTCGACGCGGAAGTCAACCGCTTCATAGCCGCGGAGAGCGCCCCTCGGATTGCCGCAGAGGTCCGATCCGTGTAGACTCCTCCCATGCGAATATTCCGCCTGGAAAACCCGGTCCAGCGCTACGCCTGGGGCAGCGCGAACGGGATCAGCGACGTCCTCGGCATACCGAACCCCGGCGGAGGGCCCCTCGCGGAAATATGGATGGGCGCCCACCCGAGCGCGCCTTCGACGGCGATCCAGGACGACGCGCGAATAGGGCTGGACGAGCTGGTGCGACGCGATCCCGCCGCCGCTCTCGGGCCCGCGGTCCTCCGGCGCTTGGGTCCGACTCTGCCCTTCCTCTTCAAGGTCCTATCGGCGGGGACCCCCCTCTCGATTCAAGCGCATCCGAGCAAGCGCAAGGCCGAGCTCGGCTACGAGCGCGAGAACCTCGGCGGCATTCCCGTCGACGCTCCCGAACGCAACTACCGCGATCCCAACCATAAGCCCGAGATGGCGGTGGCCCTCACTCGCTTCGAGCTCATATGCGGCTTCAGGCCCGTGTCGGAGATCGTCGCCAACATGAGGCTCGCCGCGCCCGGCGAGTTCGAGCGGAGCCTGGCGCGCCTGGCGCGCGACCCGAGCCGCGTCGAATTGTCGGTCTTCTTCTACGGCCTGGTCTCGTCCGACGAGCGGTCGCGCTCCTCGTTCCTGGCCGCGGCCGCGGCCAGGATAGCCAAGGCCCTCGAAGAGGGGAATATCCCCGCCGAGAGCGAAGCCGCCTTCCGTTGGGCGCTCAGGATCATGGGACTCTTCCCCGGGGACGTCGGCGCGATCATGCCCCTCATCCTTAACCATGTGATCCTCGAGCCGGGCCAAGCCTCGTTCATCGCGCCGGGCGAGCTGCACGCCCACCTCGCCGGCACCTGCCTCGAGATCATGGCCAACTCCGACAACGTCATCAGGGGAGCCCTCACGCCCAAATTCGTCGACCTGCCCGAGCTCGTTTCCGTGCTCAGCTTCAACCCCGAAAGGCTGCCGCCCGTCGGCCCCTCCTCCATCGCTCCCTGCGAAGAGGCCTACCCCACCTTCGTGCCCGATTTCGAGATATCCCGGATCGCCGTCGGGCCGGGGAAACGATACCGCCGCGGCTGGCGCGGGCCCGAGATACTCCTCTGCGCTTCCGGCTCCGCCGAGCTGACGTGCCGGGGCGAGCCCGACCTGACCCTCGGCCGCGGCGAGTCGGCCTTCATCGCCGCCGACGCCGACTACTACGAGTTGAGCTCGGCCGTCGAAACCCTGGTCTTTCGAGCCTCTGTGCCCGAGATATCGTGACCATCTGGGCCGACGGCGACAGTCTTCAGGCCGATATCAGGCGGATAATCTGCCGCCGCGCCTCGCGCGAGGCCAAAGCCGCGGCGGAAGGGGGGAGGCCCGCCCGCTTCCGCGCCGTCTTCATCGCCGCCCGCATGCCGCCGCTCGATTCGGGGCCGGGCGTGGAACGGGAGATCGTGGAGGAGGGCGCGGAAGCGGCGGACGACCGCCTGGTCGGGCGCGCCGAGGAGGGCGACATCGGTGTGACGAGGGACCTGCCCCTCGCCGAGCGCCTCGCGGACAAAGGCCTCCGCGTCCTGAACGACCGCGGCGACCTGTTCACCGCCGAGAACGCGCGCGAGCGCCGCTCCCTTCGCGATCGGGCCGTCGAACTCCGGGCCCTTGGACTCGCCCCCGATTCGCCCCGGCGCGGCAACTGGGGGCCGCGAGAGCTCAAGGCCTTCGCCGACGCCTTGGATAGGGAGATCGCGAAGGGAGCGAAGGCCTGATTCGCGCGATTAATACACTTTACGCATCGCGAATTCGACGAGCCTCGCCGGCAGGACTCGCGCCAGGAAGCCCACCACCTTGTATTCGAAGCCGATGGCTACGCGAACCGGAGGATTCTTCATCCCGATGACTCTCGAGACGACGCGCAGGATCGCTCGAGGCTCGGGCGCGCTCTGCTCGGATCGCGCCATCGTCGAGACAGCCTTCATGCAGCTTTTTTCATAGACGGATCCGGCCGTCGCGGCCGCCATCTGGCGATTCGCGGTGCAGTTCGTCTTCGTGTCGCCCGGCTCGATCAATACCGCGCGGATCCCGAAAGGCTTGGTTTCCATTCGAATGGCTTCGGTCGCGGCCTCCACTGCGTATTTGCTGGCGCTGTACATGGATTGGTAAGGAAGGGGGACCAGGCCGGCGACGGAGCTGATGTTTATGATCAAGCCGCCGCTCCGGCGCCGCATGCCCGGGAGCACTTCGCGGCACATCCTGAGGACGCCAAAGAAATTGGTATCGAATTGACCTTGGGCTTCAGCGAGGCTGACGTCTTCCACGGCTCCGGCGAGAGTGAAGCCGGCGCTATTGACGAGGACGTCGATACGGCCCTCGATGTCCATGACCCGCCTTACGGCCTTCGAGACCGATTCGTCCGAACGGACGTCCAATTGAATTATAATTACGCGGCGATCATCGGCGGCGACGGCATCTTCCGCGCCGGAATCAGGCGGCCTGCGAGACGTGCCGTACACCTTGGCCCCGCTCGCGGCAAGGAAATTCGCCAAGGCCTTCCCGATTCCCGATGACGCTCCGGTTACGAGAATCACCTTTCCCTCGATGCTCTTCATTCCTCTTCCTCCTTCCTAATTCTGCACCGGCGCGGCCGCCGTAGGAAATTCGGCGGGGGGAGCGCCCTCTTCTTCGACTCCCGATTCCGGAGAAGGCGATGGCGGCATTTCAGCCTGAGGAGGCATCTCCGCCTGAAGAGGCGCCTCCGCCGCGGCCGCGGGCGGCGCTTCCGCCGAAGGCGGCGCTTGCGGTTGCGGCTCGAATCGCTCGGACAAGTATTGGTACCGCTCGCGCAGAATCCCATTTCTCTGCAAAGTCTCCGGCCCATACTTGACCGGAGACGAGAGCAACGCGATAAGGCGCGCCGCTTCGTCCCTCGACAGACCGGAGACCCCGCAGCCGTACCATTTCCGCGCGGCGTCCTCCATGCCGAAGAGGCCCTTTCCCCATTCGGCATAGCCGAAATAGAGCTCGAGGATCCTGTCTTTTGGCAGAAGGGCCTCAAGCTCGAGCGCCGTGAGTATCTCGAGGTATTTCCGCGCATAGCTCTTTATCGGCACGAGGAAGAGAGTGCGCGCCACCTGCATCGTGAGGGTGCTCCCCCCGTATAGCGGCCTTCCGATGCGCTTGTTGATCTCCTGCGCGCGCCTGAAAGCCTCGAAATCGATCCCGTGATGCTCGTAGAATTTGCCGTCCTCGACTGAAATGAGCATGGAGCGGATATAGCGCGGAATTTTCCGGAGCGAGACGGGCCTGGGCGCGTGAATCGTCCAGCCGTAGCTCCATTTACGATAGGCCATCAGCACCGTGACCGGAGGGTCGACGCGGCGATAGCACGCGATGAGGATGCCCGTCGCGAGAAGGTAGCAGAGTTGCAAGGCGATTATCCACGCGATCGCGATCTTGAGGATATCGAGGAAGGCGGGGCGGCCCTGCGGCAGGGACGGGAAAGGCAGGAGCTCGGGCGGCGGCGACAGCTCTTGCCCGGAGCCGTCGCCGAGGTCGACGAGACCGCCTCGCTCGGAAGCGGACAGCAGGGGACGGGCGAGTCCCCGCCCGAGAGCGGCCGCCTGCTTCGACTCCATCGCTCGCCAGCCGAGACTTCGGTCGGGGCGGCGGAAGCAGGCGCTGCCTCTCTGCTGAAATCGGGACATACTGCTGATCCATGCTAGCACGATGCCCCCGAAACCTGCAATCACGTTGACACGCTCGAAACCGGGGGCTAATCTGGCCCCCGACATGAAGAAGATCCTCGTCCTTGCGTCCATGCTGCTGTTCGCGGCCACGGTCGCCCTCGGCGCCGAAGAGGTCCCCGGCATCCCAGGGCTCAATCGATATACGCTGTCGAACGGCCTCGAGGTCTATGCCTATCGCGATGCGGCCGTTCCCCTGGCCCGCGTCCAAATCGTCTTCAAGGCGGGCGCGGTATCGCAGGGACCCGAGAGCGCCGGCCTTTTCCGCCTTTACGAGCGCGCGCTCTTCGGCGGCCCTCCGGCGCAACCGGGCTCCGCTTCGGTGAAAGGCGCGCTGGCTTCCCTGGGAGTCGCCGGATTGGAAGGCGGGACGGAGGCGGAGCGTATCAGCTATTGGATTACCCTCCCCTCCTCCGATGTCGCGCGGGCCCTCGCCTTCTGGGCCGGCGTCTTCGTCTCGCCGACGATCGACCCGGATTCGTTCGAGGAGCAGAAGGAGGCGGTCCTGCAGGAGGTCGAAAGCCGTTCCTCGGATCCCGAGTCGATCTACGAGGCGGCGCTCGACGAAAGGCTGTTCCCCAAGTATCCCTGGACGCGCGATCCTATCGGCAGCGAAAAGGCCGTGCGCGCCGCCACCGTCGCCTCGCTCAAGACCCTGGCCGCGAAGTGGTTCGTTCCCAACAACGCCGCGATCTTCATCGGCGGGGATATCGATCCCGAGGAGACGCGAGCGGCCGCCCAATCGGCCTTCGAGTCCTGGGCCGCGGGCCCCGACCCATGGGCCCAGGACCTTCCCAAGAATCCGCGGCCGGGCGTAGTCCGCCCGACCTGGGTAGTCTACCCCGATCCCTCCATGCCCGAGGGAACCGGTACGATCGAAGCCAGGTACCGCGGTCCCGATCTCGCCTTCGATCTCAAGTCGAGCTACGCCGCCGACTTATGGAGTTCCCTCGTATCGCCGCCCGACGGCCGCTTCAAGACGGCGATCGCGGCCAACGTCCCCGGGCTCGGCGGCAAGGAAGGCATCGTCGCCGATTACGTCAGCCGACGCGACGGCGGCTTGATTTCCATCTCTTCGCATTTCACCGTCGACCAGGCCTCGCCCTCGGCCGACAAGGCGCATGCCTTCAAGGAGAGGGAGAGGGCCTTCGAGATCACCTCGATGAAGACCGATCCTTCCTATTTCTCGGCCGACGATTACGACGCCGCCCGAAAGCGCATCCTAGACGGACGCTCGGCGGCCACCGGCGATGCCGAGGGCATGGTCAAGACCCTCGCGTTCTGGTGGTCCGCGGCCTCGGTCGACTATTTCGCGAACTATCCGGCCGCTCTCGCCGCGACGGGGCCGAAGGAAGTCTCTGCCTTCCTCGACACCTACGTCATGCGAAACCTCGAGGTGGTCGCGATCAGGATGAACCCGTCCGACTTCGAGAAGGAAAAAGACTCCCTCGCCGGCTCGGGATTCGAAACGGTCAAGCCCACTAACGCGTTTTGGTGGCAAAAATAGGCCCCCGGACGGCGCGTAACGCCGTCGCCGCGGCCGTCTTCGCCGCGGTCGCCGTCGCGACGGGCTCACTGGAGTCCTGCGCCTCGCGTCCCGCGACGGCGGTTCGGGCTTCGGCCGCTCCGGCGGCCGCTTCGGCGGCCGTTCCGCCCCCGACTGCGGCCTCTCCCCCGACCGCTGCGGTCACGCTTCCCGGCGCGGCTTCGCCGGCCACGGTCCCATCGGCCGGTACCCTACCATCCGCCGGTTCCGTCCCCTCCGCCGGCGCCTCTCCGCCCAAAGCCTCCCCTCCTCCCGTCGCAGCCGCGCGGGGCGTGGGCACCACCCTCGCGACAGCCCCGACGGCGCCCGACACGATCAAGCCCGTCGCGGCTCCGCAAGCCGGCTACGTCGAGACAGCCCTCTCCGAGTACCTGCTCGAAAAGCTGCCCAACGGCGTCACCCTCGCCGTGAAGCGGCAACCGGACCGAGGCATGGCCGTCGCGAGGATACTGCTCGCGTCGGACGGTTCCGTCCGGGACGAGAGCGAGGCCGGCTATGCGGCCTTGGCCCTCGACCTCGCCGCATCGGGCGCGACCGGAACAACCGAGGGCAGCGTCGAAGCCACGGTAAGCGAGGCCGGCGGTTCGATCTCGCTGAGCCTCGAGGATTACGACGACGTATCCATGGAGCTCGTCTGCCCATCCGACAAGCTGTCCGGACTCCTCGGGCTCGTCGCCCGCTCCCTCGCGTCCCCGTCTTTCGCCGAGACCGACTTCGATCCGACCCTCCGGCAGGCTCGGATAGCCGAGCGAAGGGAGGCGGGCGATCCGCTCGCTCGAGCGGAGACCGAGATCCGGTCGGACCTGTTCAAGGGCCATGCCTACGGCCTGCCGCCCGGCGGCACGCTCGGCTCCCTCGCTACGGCGACTCCGGAAAGGATCGCCCGGTTTTGGTCGGACAGCTTCGGAGCCGATCGATTGTCGGTCGTCGCGGTAGCGGACATCGAGCCGGCGCGACTGGCATCGAGTCTCGCGTCGTCCTTCGGCTCGATTCCCGGCGGCGGCTCCAGCCTCGGCCGGACCGCCCAAAAGCCTCCTCCCCTTCCGCTCCATCCGTGGTTCAAGGCGGTCGCGCTATCGGCGATCCCGGGCTCGGTCCTTCTCCGCGGGGAATTCGGGGCTCCCGAAGAGTCCTCCGCCGATTACCCGGCCCTCGCCGTGGCCCTTCTCATGCTCGACGATCTCGTTCTCGAAAACCTGCGCGCCGGACGCGTTTCGGCCTCCGGCGCGTGGACGGACCTATCCGCCGCGGCCGCCCCCGCGGCGAGCATATCGGTCTACAGGACGGAAGAGCCCGCCGCGGCCAAGGCCGCGATCGACGCCGCGATCTCCGAGCTGGCGGCCGGCCGCTGCCTCGGCGCGACCGTCGCGCAGAGCCTCGACTCGTACAAGTCGCGCGCCATCGTCGCCCTGTACTCCGGCGGAGCCTCCCCCGAGGGCATGGCCGCGCTCATAGCCCGCGACCTGGCCGCGGGGGGAGACGGCACCGCCGTATTCCGGGCGGCGGGACGCATCCGCGGTGTGAGCGCCGACGACGTCGTGCGGGTGGCGAGGGAAAGGCTCCTCGACGGGCCTTCCGCCTGGATCGCGGTGGGCGATCCCGCCCTCGTGCGCGGCCTGCGCGACGGCGACTTCGTCCGCGTCGCGGATCGGCCCTGAGCGCCGCGGCCGAGACTAGTCGTCTTCCTCTATCGCGATGAGCGAAGGCAGCGCGCGCAGGGCCTTCACGGCTCGCTTGACGTCATCCCGAGACTCGAACTCCATCGTGAAGGAGCCCGAGAGGCTCCCGTCGCCCCGCTCGCCGAGACGTCCCTCCCGGAGCCTTCCCTTGAACTTCCGCACAGCGTTCTCTATCTCGGCGAAGAGGTCGGGACTCTTGCGCGACGTTATCCGGAACCGGGCGGTCGCGAAGGCGACGGAATCCTCCCATCGGACGTCGATCCGCCGCTCGGCGAAATCGGCTATCGCGTGCAGGGAATGGCAATCGGCCCTATGCACGATGATGCCCCTGCCCCTCGAGACGTAGCCTACGATCTCGTCGCCGGTGACGGGCTGGCAGCAGCCGGCGATGCGGATCATCATGTTCTTCTCGTCGCCGATCGAGACGCCGGCGCGATCGTTGCGCACGGCCTCGCCCGGCTCGACGGCGCGATACTCGTAGGCTTCCTTTTGGCCGGCTCCCCGAAGTGAGCCGACTCCCTTTTGCGCCCCGGCTCCCTTGACTATCTCGGTCATTCGACCGACGACGGGCGCCTGGGGGCCCTTCTGGGCTATCGCGTGGCCGGGCGCCGCGGAGCCTTCGCCCGCCTTCTGGTGAGCCTCCCCCTTCCCGCGCGCGGCTATTCCGCCGCGATGGCCCGCGACGATGTTGCGGTCGATCGCCAGGGCCTCGCCGTCCTGGACGAGCCAGGCTCGGATCTTCGCCTTGGCCTTGCTGGTCCTCGCGATCCGCAGCCAGTTCATGTTGGGCCGGGCCTGGGGCGAAGTGAGGACCTCGACCACCTGGGTGTTCATGAGCTCGCCGTCGAGGGGCACGATCTGGCCGTCCGCCTTTGCTCCGAGGCAATGGATGCCGACGTCGGTATGGATCGCGAAGGCGAAATCCAGGGGAGTCGAGCCGGAGGGCAGCTCGATCACGTCGCCCTTGGGCGTGAACACGAATATGGAATCCTTGAGCAGCTCGCGCTTGATCTCCTCGAGGTAGACGGCCCCCTGCGAGACGAAGTCGCTCCACTCCTTGAGGCGGTTGACGATGGGCAGGTCCTCGGGCCTCGGAGCCTCGGCCGTCGTGCCCTTCTTGTACAGCCAGTGCGAGGCGACGCCGTACTCCGCGACTCGGTGCATGTCCCTCGTGCGGATCTGGACCTCGAGGAGGCGGCCCTCGTAGCACATCACCGTGGTATGGAGACTGCGGTACCCGTTGGCCTTGGGCATCGCGATGTAGTCCTTGAATCGGCCTTCCATCGGCTTCCACAGGCGGTGCACGAGGCCGAGCACCGCGTAGCAGTCGTTCTCGCTGGCGCAGATGAGCCTGAGGCCGAGAAGATCGTAGAGCTCCTCCGCCCCCTTGGCCTTCTTCCGCATCTTCTGGTAGATCGAGTAGAAATGCTTCGCGCGGGCCGAGGCCTCGACCTCGACTCCCTCCGCCCTCGCGGCTCCCAGGATCTCCTCCTCGACGCGCTGGAGGAAGGACTCGCGCTCGCCTTTCTTCACGGCGACGATGTCCTTGATCTGGTCGAAGGCCTCGCGGTTGAGCGCCTTGAGCGAGAGGTCCTCGAGCTCGTCCTTCATCCAGCTGATGCCGAGCCGGTCCGCGAGGGGAGCGAAGACGTCGAGGCACTCGGCGGCGATCCCCTTCTGCCGCTCCTCGGAAAGGTACTTGAGGGTCCTCATGCTGTCGAGCTTGTCCGCGAGCTTGATGATGATGACGCGGATGTCCCTCGCCATGGCGAAGAGCATCTTGCGGATCGTCTCGGCGGCCTGGACGGTCTTGTTCTTCGCCTTGAGCGCCGCCAGGCGCGAAGTGTCCTCGACGAGGAGGGACACGCCGCGGCCGAAGCGCTCGCCGATGAGCGAGACGAGGGTCGCGCGGCGGGCCGCCGCGGCCTCGGCCCTGGCGCGCTCCACCGATGCCGCTTTATGCTTCGCGCGGGCGGCGGAGGCGGAAGCTTCGGGCTCGACCTCCTCGAATCCTTCCTCCTCCTCGGCCGCGACGCCCTCGGGGTGACCGTCGAGGGCGTCGTGGAGGAGGCCCGCGATCACCGAATCCGCGTCGAGCCCCAGGTCGAGGAGGATGTCGGCGACGCGCAGGTCGTGGGTCCAGGCTTCCTCGCCGGAGGCCCTGAGCCTCCCGGAGTGCCTCTCCTCGGTCCATGCGAGGGCGGAGACGATGCGCCCGGCGTCGTCGCTCGCGTACATCCTTCCCGTGCGCGAGAGAAAGCCGCTCCTTAGCTCGTCCAAGTCTTCCTCCCCAAGGTGACCCGCGCCCTCCCGCCGAGGTCCCTGCGGGTCTCGACCTCCGAAAAGCGCGATGCCCGAAACAGCTCGGCGACCTCCCCCGCCTGTCCGTCGTCGGCCTCGACCAGCAGGGCTCCTCCCGGGGCGAGGGCACGGGCGGCCTGGGGCACGAGTCGCCTCATCGGCTCGAGCCCGTCGCCGCCTCCGTCGAGCGCCATGCGCGGCTCGGACCAGCCGAGCCGAAGCAAGGCCTCGGCTTCCCGAGAGGGGACGTAGGGCGGATTGGCGACGATCATGTCGAAGGGACCCTGGGCGTCTTCGTCCATGGCGCGCAGCGCGGAGGCAAGGAGGTCGCTCGGGCCGAAGGCGACGGGACCGCCAGGCCTGTCCGCCGCAAGGATAGAGGCGGCGTTGGCCTCGGCGGCCGCGAGGGCATCCTCCGACAGGTCCGAGGCCGAGACGATCCACTCGGGCCTGTCGGCGGCGAGACTTATGGCCACGCAGCCCGATCCGCAGCAGGGCTCGTGAACGCGGACCGCGTATCCGGCTTTCCGTTCACGCAGGATGAGGTCGCCTACTCTGAGCGCCTCCGAGACGAGGGTCTCTGTATCGGGGCGCGGCACGAGGACGCGCGGATCGACCGCGAAGACCCGGCCCCAAAATTCCTTGCGACCGGTTATATAGGCCACGGGCAGGCCGCGGGACCGCGAGGCGATACCCTCCCGATAGCGCGCCAGCGGCCGGTCCCCCAGGGACTCGGGCCCCGAGGCGAGAATCCGCGCGGCATCGACGGAGAGGGCTTCGGCCAGGAGAAGGGAGGCGTCCAGGAAGGGCGTCTCCGTCCCCGCTAGGGCGGCCGCTCCTTCCCGCAGCGCATCCCTTACCGTCATGTCTGGCGCATCCCCGCGCCGATCGTCAGGGAAGGCTGGGACTTGGCCTGAGCCTTCGTCTCGGGCTCGGCCCTCATGAGGGCCTCGCGGGCCGCGCGCACGAGGGCGTCGACCAGCTCGTCGATATCGCCTTCCATCGCCAGCTCGAGCTTGTACAGGGTCAGGTCGATGCGGTGGTCGGTTATGCGGTTCTGGGGAAAGTTGTAGGTGCGGATGCGCTCGGATCGATCGCCGGAGCCGACCATGCTCCTCCGCTCGGCGGCCCTCTCGGCCTGTCTCTTGGCGTCCTCCAGCTCGAAGAGGCGGGCGCGCAGGATGCGCATGGCCTTGGCCTTGTTCTTCAGCTGACTCTTCTCGTCCTGGCAGTGGACGACGAGCCCGGTAGGGAGGTGGGTGATCCGGACGGCGGAGTCCGTCGTATTGACGCTCTGCCCCCCCGGGCCGGAGGATCGCATCATGTCGATGCGCAGGTCCTGCTCCCGGATCTCGACCTCCGTCTCCTCCATCTCGGGGAGGACGGCGACTGTCACGGCGCTCGTGTGGATGCGGCCCGAGGCCTCGGTCGCCGGAACGCGCTGGACCCGATGGACGCCCGACTCCCAGCGGAGGCACTCGTACACCGCGTCGCCCGTTATCGAGAACACGATCTCGCGGAAGCCGCCGAGCTCGGTGCCCGAGGTCTCCATGACCTCGATCTTCCAGCCTCGCTTCTCGGCGAAGCGCGAGTACATCCGAAACAGGTCGGCGGCGAAGAGCGCCGCCTCCTCTCCTCCCGTCCCTGCGCGTATCTCGACGATGGCCGGCTTGTCGGCCAACTCGTCGCGCGGAGCGATAAGGTCCTGCAGCTTGGCCTCGAGCGCCCCGCGGCGCTCCTCGAGCTCCTTGGCCTCCTCGCGGGCGAGATCCCGCATCTCGGGATCGGACTCGTCCTTGGCGATGGATCTGGCCCCGTCGAGCGAGGAGAGGACGGACTTGTAGGCGGAATAAGCCTCGTCGACCGCCATGAGACGAGAGCGCTCGCGCATGAGCTCGCGGTATCTCGCGGGATCCTTGGCCAGGCCCGGTTCCGCGACGGCGTCGTCCAGTTGGCGAAGCCTGTCCGAGAGAGCCTCCAATTTGTCGATCACGCGCCCCGCCTCTCGGAGAAATAGGGACAGGTATAGACTACGATCTCCATCTCGCCGTCGGCTTCCGCCTTCTCGACGCCCGAGCAGAGGAGCTTTTGTATCCTGCAATTATCGCCGACGGCGCAGATGGGACAGGCGCCGTTTCCGCGGGTATTGATCTCGAGCTTCATGGGGCAATGGTATACGAAGGCCCGGAATTCGGCAATATAGTCGGGTATTACGGCCCGACGCGAAAAGGGGCTGCCCTTCGCGGGCAGCCCCTTCCATCGACGATACCGGAAATTCCGCATGAGGGACGATCCGAGGACCGCCTCTCCATCGGGATAGACTAGCCCTTGATACCGGCGCCTTCGATGGCGGCCTTGTAGCCGTCGAGGCTGGCCTTGAGAGCCTTGAGAGCGGCGTCGGAGGCGACCACATCGGTCTGCGCCTTGGCATCCGCGAGGCTCTTGGGCGCCGCGGCGAGACCGGCCTTGATAGCCTTGAGGTCGACCTTGGCCTTCTTCGCGACTGCCTTGGCGTAGATCTTTTGAACGGCGGGGATCTCGGCGGCGATATCGGTCCCGAGCGTGGCGACGTCGGCCTTGGCGGCATCGAGGCCGGCGGCGGCATCGGTCTTGGCCTGAACGGAGGCAGCGGTGAGCGCCGCGGCGAGAGCCTTGGTCTTGCCGTAATCCTTGGCGTTCAGGTTTGCTTGAAGAGCGTCATTGGCCGCGCTCGCGGCCTTAAAGGAATCCGGCGCGAGCACGTCGGCCTGGGCGGTCTTGGCTTCGGCGAAGGCGGCATTCGCGGCGTCTACATCGGCCTGGGGAAGCTTGGCGCAGGAAGCCAGAACGAAAGAGAGCGCGAAGACGGGGAGAAGGACCTTAAGGTACCTTATCATGAAAACCCTCCAGAAACGGGTGACGGGATGGCTAAAAAACATACACGATGTTTGTGGCTAGCCTATCCCTTGCATTAACGTGCGAAATATTACATCTAGCAGTGAATTTGATCAATATCCTCTGGATATTTCTTAAAATAGTTGTATTTTACATTACTTGCGGAATATCTCAAGATAATAGATAGAATTACCGGATCCATGATATTTTGCCTGGATATCGACTATTTTGTTCGATTAGTGCCGATTCGCGATAGAACAGGGGCAAACAGCATAACGGACACGATATTCCGCCGAAGATGCCAAAGGCTTGCCTGCAGCTCCCCCGCGCGGGTATCATGTTCCACCATGCTCGATTACAAGTTCATCAAGGACAACCTTGCCGCGGTTAAGAAGAACGTCGCCGACCGTTTCATGAAGGCGGATGCCGATCTCGTAGTCAGTCTCTACGACAAGCGCCTCGCCGTATTGCGCGAGCTCGAGGACGAGCGCAAGAAGCGCAACGACAACGCCGCCGCGATGAAGGGGAAAGTCGACGCCGAAACGAGGCGGAAGCTCATCGAGGAAGGCAAGACGCTCAAGGAGCGCATCGCCGCCCTCGAGGCCCGGTCCGCCGAGGCGGAAGCCAGGCTCGACGAGGAAGGCCGGAAAATTCCCAACATGGCCCACCCCGACGCCCCCGTCGGCAAAGAAGACAAGGACAACCTCGAGGTCAAGCGAGTGGGCGAGCCGACGAAGTTCTCCTTCGAGCCCAAGGACCACGTCCAGCTCGGTCAGGATCTCGACATCATCGACTTCGACGCCGCCACTCGGGTCTCGGGCACCAAGTTCTACTATTTGAAGAACCAGGGCGTGATCCTCGAGCTCGCCCTCGTGCGATATGCCCTCGACGTATTGCTGAAGAAAGGCTTCACCCTCTTCACGACTCCCGATATAGCGAAAACCGAGATCCTCGAAGGCATCGGCTTCAATCCCCGCGGCCCGGAATCCAATGTCTATACGGTCGAGGGCGAGGGGAGCTGCCTCATCGGCACCGCCGAGATAACCCTCGGCGGCTATTATTCCGGCTCGGTCCTCGACAAGAAAGACCTGCCGCTGCGTCTTGCCGGCCTCTCCCACTGCTTCCGCCGCGAGGCGGGCGCCGCCGGCCAGTTCTCCAAGGGGCTGTACCGCGTCCACCAGTTCACCAAGGTCGAGATGTTCGCCTACTGCCTTCCCGAGGACTCCGACCGCGTCCACGAAGAGCTCCGGGCCATCGAGGAGGAGATCTTCTCCGGCCTCGGCATCCCTTTCCGAGTCGTCGATACCTGCACCGGCGACCTCGGGGCCCCCGCCTATCGCAAGTGGGACCTCGAGGCCTGGATGCCCGGCCGCAACGGCGGCGAGTGGGGCGAGGTCACTTCGACCTCCAACTGCACGGACTTCCAGGCCCGCCGCCTCGACGTCCGCTTCAAGGACGAGGACGGCAAGAACAAGTACGTCCACATGCTCAACGGCACCGCGATCGCCTGCAGCCGAGGCCTCATCGCGGTCATCGAGAACTTCCAGCAGGCGGACGGCTCGATCAGGATGCCCGCCGCCTTGATACCTTACTGCGGCTTCGGGGAGATCAGGCGCCTCTCGAGCTAGTCGACGCCGGAAGCGCGGCCCCGGCATTCACGGAAAGGCATAAAACATTCACTACCTGCGATGATCGACGGGGCCCGCTCGACCCGATGGTCGAGCGGGCCGCCGTTCGCGGGGCGGCTTCCGCGAATTCCCGATCGGGACGTCGCCGCGCCGATCGCCGTGGTTGCGACCCGAATCCCGTCCAACCCGGGCCGACAGCATTCGGGCGGATACGTAATATCAATTTTAGATATATAGTATCAATTCCTCCCATTGCGCTCTACGCAAGTACCCCCTATCCTGAATTGGTCTGGAAGTTATCTATTCTATACGTTCAACAGGAGGAACGGGATGAAAAGGTTTTTACTGGTCGTTCTGGGAGCCGTGATCGCGCTCTCGTCCGCGGTTTGCGACAGTAAGCTCATCGGCGTGGCCATGCCGACGCAGTCCCTGCAGCGCTGGAACCAGGACGGGTCGAACATGAAGACCCAGCTGGAGGCCAAGGGCTACCAGGTCGAGCTCCAGTACGCCAACAACGACGTCAACACGCAGGTGCAGCAGCTGGAGAACATGATCACGAAGGGCTGCAAGGTCCTGG
>Ga0181520_10008268_pt1 | contig 14857 bp, 12 predicted proteins | sample PEATcosm2014_Bin_29_FD_132451 | JGI IMG/M metagenome (GOLD analysis project Ga0181520, IMG submission 132451) | Peatland microbial communities from MTU Mesocosm Facility, Houghton, MI, USA - PEATcosm2014_Bin02_30_metaG | ecosystem: Environmental > Terrestrial > Soil > Wetlands > Peat | place... | reverse complement strand
CGCCAGCCCGAACCGCTCGGCGTTCTCGATCAGCATCACCGTCGCGTTCGGCACGTCCAGGCCCACCTCGATGAGCGCCGTCGCCACCAGCGCCTGGATTTGGTTCGCGCGAAACGCCGCCATGACCTGTTCCTTCTCCGCGCTTTTCACCCGGCCATGCAGCAGGCCGACCTTGAACGGCGCGAGCGAGCGCTGGACGTTTTCAAACTCCTTCGTCACCGCCTTGATGTCGTTCGCCGTGTCCTGTTCCTCCACGCGCGGATAAACGACGTAAGCCTGCCGCCCGTCGGAAATTTTCTCGCGGATGAAATCCCAGACCTTCGGCAATTTTTCGGCGGTGCGGATGAAAGTCTTCACGCGACCGCGACCGGCGGGCATTTCATCAATCACCGAAACATTGAGGTCGCCGTAAAGCGTCAGGCCGAGCGTGCGCGGAATCGGCGTGGCCGTCATCACCAGCAAATGCGGATAATTTCCCTTGCGCACCAGCGTCTCACGCTGCGCCACGCCAAACTTGTGCTGCTCGTCAATGATCACCAGTCTGAGCTTCGGCAAATCAAAGCCAGCGGTGAGCAACGCGTGGGTGCCGATGTAAATAGCAGTTGGGAGATGGGAGATGGGAGTTGGGGAGCGTTTCCCATCTGCCATCTCCCATCTGCCATCTCCACGGCTTTTCCGGCTTCCCGTCTGCAGATCCACTTTCACGCCGAGCGGCTCGAACCATTTCTTGATATTCCGAAAATGCTGTTCCGCCAGAATCTCCGTCGGCGCCATCAGCGCGACGTTGAATCCGCTTTCCAAAGCCATCAACGCCGAACACGCGGCCACGACGGTTTTGCCGGAGCCGACATCGCCCTGCAACAGCCGCCGCATCGGGTGCAAACCGCCCATGTCCGCGCGGATTTCCTTCAGCACGCTGGTTTGCGCGCCGGTCAGCTTGAAACCGAGCGCGGCGAGAAATGGTTTCATCAGCCGGTTGTCGCCGCCGCACGGCAGCGCCTTTGACAATGCCTCAAATTTCTTCCGGCGCGACTGGATTTGGATTTGCAACTCCACGAATTCATCCAGCGCCAGCCGCCGCCGCGCAATTTCCACGTCCGTCAACTCCTCGGGAAAATGAATCATGTGAACGGCGTTCGCGCGCGTCGGCACCGTAGCGGCGTCTCGGCAGAGCGCCGCAATCCTTTCGTCAAATTTATTCCATTCAGAAAAGTTGGCCGCGCTCTGCCGAGGCGCAGCTACGAATTTTTCCAGCGTCCGCCAGATCAGCCCGCGCAGCCAGCGTTGCGGCAGGCCTTCCGTGAGCGGATACACCGGCGCGATGCGGTTGATGTGGATGAAGCTCTCCTCGCCGCTTTCAATGACCTCGGTTTCGGGATGATCCATCGTGCGCGGCTTGGTTTCGATGAGTTTGCCGAAGACGAACACCTCGGCGCCGACCTCAAAATACTTTTCCATGAACGGCAGGTTCCACCAGCGGCAATGCAGCCGCGCCGAGCCGTCATCGGCGATGAATTCAAACACGGATTTGCTGCCGCCGCGAAAGCGTTTCAATCCCTGCGCCACAATCGTGCCGCGCGCCGTGAACGCTTCGTCCTTCGTCAGTTCGGCGATTTTGCGGAAATGCCGGCGGTCCTCGTAACGGCGCGGCGCGTGCAGGAGCAAATCCTCAACCGTGAGAATGCCGAGCCGGGCGAGTTGGGCCGCTCGTTCGCCGCCAACGCCCCAAAGCGTAGTGACCGGCCTTCGCAACGGGGGCGTTGCTTCGTCCCGGCAAGCCGGCGTGTGGGGCGGCGCAATTTTGTTTTCCGGCGGCGACATTGGCCGAACGATAGCGTCAGGAAATGTTTCCTTCAACGGCAAAGGCGCGTGCGATTGACTCCGGGGAGCATCCGCGTCTCGCGGGTTCAATTCGGCGTCCCGCCGAATTGCGGTGGTGGGCGAACAAGTTTTGTCGGTCGAAGGATAGGCGGGCGTTTGTCCGGATTCGGTTTCGGGCGCGACGCCCGAAACGGCACGCGGGACGCGTGCGCTCCCCGGAGACATTTCCTGCGCGCCGGACTCAAGCGCGTTTTGGAGTCTTTCGATTTTGCGCCGGCAGGAGCCAAATGAGAATTGTGACAGGCACCAGTTCCAACGCTAATGAGACAAACATAAAATTTCCGATGTATGCAAAAGGCCCCCCGTTAAAACCGTGGACATTGCGAGATGCTACATATACCCAAAACATAATTGTTGCGCAGAAAGTTTCCGCCGCCAGCAAAACACTGATTGTCATGACAGCAAAATGGAAACGATCCTTGATCAATGATGCAAGAAGAGGTGATTGCAGGTTCATATTTCCCCGCGTGATCAAAAATGTAATTCCAATAATTTGAAAAACCCACAACATGATGCTCAACGTAGGTTCATCAACGATTTTCCCGACGGATGGAAAACAATAGCCAATTATTGCCGTTAGAGGCATGGTTGTTGTGAACAAGAACAGCGCAGTCAAAGCTCCCGCTGCCATCCAGAACGCTCGTTCACGCCAGACTTTGGCCGGATCGGCTTTCACAAATTCTTCGCCGAGTTGTTGCGGCTGGCCGACGCGGCGGCGCGCGAGCCAGAAAGATTCCTCGTCGTTCAAACCGCGTTGCTGAAATCCGGCAACGGCGTCGCGCAGGTGCGTTTCCAGTTCGCGCCGGTCGTCGGATGCGAGGTTCGGTTGCGCGGCCAGTTCCTGCCGCCAGCTTTCAACGGCGGCGTTCAGATTGAAGCGGGTTTGATTTTCCATAATTTGCACAGGGTGTTGTGAACGGCCAGCCATTGCTGGCGCTCGGTTTTGATGGCTTTGCGTCCGTCGGAACTCAAGAAATAGTATTTCCGCTCGCGCCCGGTGTCGGCCTCCTTCCACTCGGAATCAATCAGGCCGTCGCGCTCCAGCCGGTGCAGGACCGGATACAGCATCCCGTCGCTCCATTCAATCTGCCCGCCGCTCAACTCGCGCACCTTCTGGATGATTTCGTAGCCGTAACTTTCGCCGCCCGCGAGGATGGACAGCAGGAGCGGTTTCGAGGACGCAGCAACCAGATCTTTCGTTAGCATGGCAGTCTTATACATTGAGCTGCATGATATGTCAACAGAAAAATGCGGGCGATTGCAAGCGACCGTCAAATCTCAATCACCGTGATTTCCGGGCGGCAGTTGAAGCGGAAGTTGTATTCGTAAATATAGCCAATGCCGGCGTTGACGTAGAGCGGACCGGCCGCGGTCTTGAACAGTCCAAGGTCGTATTCATCCACACCATACGGCACAACGACCGCGCCATAAAACGGAATGCGGACTTGTCCTCCATGCGAATGACCGGCAAGCAACAAATCAAATTTCTGGTCGCCGAGTTTCTTTGCCCAGACAGGATAATGGATGAGCAAAATGTTTTTCGTGGAAGGATTCAACGGCATCGCGGCTTGATTCGCGTGATTGCAAGTCGCCCCAATGATGTTGATTTTGCCATCGGCGATGGTGCGCGCCTCGTCCAACAGCCAAGCCCCGCCGGTTGCGGCAAAACATTTGGAGACAGGCGGAAATGAAATCCTGCTCCAATAATCATGGTTGCCCGGCACGCCGAACATCGGCGATTTGATTTGAGCCAGCATCTCCAATGCTTCAGGCAGGAATTTCATCTCCTCAACAATGTCGCCGGTGAAGCACACAAAATCGGGCGCGAGCGAATTGATCACGTTGATGACTGTTTGCAGATACTTCCGGTCACCCTTGTGGTGCAAATCGGTGAAATGAACGAAACGGTGAGATGGCTTGCCATTGCCAATCCGCAGTCGCCGGGTTTTGAGCCAGGTCGGTTCTACCAACTTCGCATCCGCAGCAGCGGCAACCGCCGTGCAAGCGACGACGGCACCAAGCCGGGTGAGAAAGCGGCGGCGACTCAATTTATTCGGTTTCTTCACAATCATGGACGCAACAAGAATTGCGCGCGGTCATTTTTGACGCTAATTTCAATGAGATGCCAGCAGATTCCGTTCAATCAAAACCCTCGCCGCTGTGGCTGCTCGTGCGCGTGAACGCGCTGCACGGCTGGCGGCGGCTGCTGGCCGTGCGCGAGCAATCCCGGTTGCTGACGGGCGTCATCGGCCTTTTCATCGCGGGTTATCTCTTTCTGTCGTTCGAGCTGTTTTTCCACGGGATGAAATTCATCGCGAAATTTCCCGGCCTCGGCGCGTTGCTCACCGAGCGGCTGCTTTTCACGCTGTTCGCATTTCTGTTCGCGCTGCTGCTGTTGAGCAACCTCGTCATCAGCCACACCAATTTGTTCCGCAACCGCGAAACGATTTTCCTGCTGTCGCTGCCGGTTCCGGCGCAGACCATTTTCCGCTGGAAATTCATCGAGTCCACGCTGCTGGCATCGTGGGCGTTTTTGTTTCTGATCGCGCCGCTGCTGGCGGCGTTCGGGCTGGTGCGCGGCGTGCCGTGGCATTTTTACCTGGTGACGCCGGTGTTGATTGCGATGTTCATTGTGCTGCCGGCGGTGCTCGGCGCGGCGGTGGCGATTGTAGTGGGACGATTTTTGGACCGGCGCAATTTTCAAATCGTCCTGGTGACGACCGCGCTGGCGCTGCTCGCGCTGGTGGCGTTCTGGTGGAAGGCGCAGCCGGTGGATGACAACCTGCTCGACCGGCGGACGCTCCAGGCTCTCGACCAGTTGCTCGCCAAGACACGCTTCACGATGTTTCCGTTCCTGCCGAGCTACTGGCTGTCGTCGGCCGTGCTGCAATGGGCCGAGGGCATCCTGCGCGGCGCGGCGTTCTTCGCGCTGGTGCTGTTGAGCCACACGCTGTTTTTCGGCAGCCTCGCGTTCACGCGGTTCGGCGCGCTTTTCTACGACACGGCGTCGGCGGTGCAAAGCCGCGGTGGCGGCGGCTTCAAGCCGGGCTGGTTTCGCGCCGGCCGCAAAAACGGAAACACCGCCGGCCTGCTCGAATGGATTTTCTCGAAATTTTTCTGGCTCGACCGCGACCTGCGCGCGCTGGCGGTGAAGGATTTGCGGATGTTCTGGCGCGACACGACGCAATGGGGCCAGTCCGTCGTGCTCTTTGGCCTGCTCGGCGTCTACATCATCAACCTGCGGAATTTCACGCACCAGTTGACCAGCCCGTTTTGGGTCAATCTCGTCGCGTATCTGAACCTCTCCGCCTGCTCGCTGAATCTGGCCACGGTGACGACGCGGTTTGTGTTCCCGCAATTTTCACTCGAAGGCCAGCGGTTGTGGATTGTCGGCATGGCGCCGATGGGCCTGGCGCGCGTTGTCAAAGCCAAATACTGGCTGGCCAGCGCTCTCTCGCTCACCGTCACGCTCACCCTCATCACGCTGTCGTGCTGGCTGCTGCAAATGACGTGGGACCGCGTGGCGCTTTTCGGCGCGGTCGTCACCGTGATGACGTTCACGCTCAACGGCGTCGCCATCGGACTCGGCGTGCTGTATCCCAACCTGAAGGAGGCGAATCCGAACAAAATCGTCAGCGGCTTCGGCGGCACGCTGTGCCTCGTGTTGAGTTCGGTCTATATTCTGGCGTCCATCGCGCTGCTGGTTTTCGGCACGATGGGCCTGCATGCGCGCATGAGTTGGGCCGCCGGAAGCGTCGCCGCCTTCGTGCTGCTCTCGTTCGTGATCGGCTGGCTGCCGTTGAAATTCGGATTGCAACGGTTGAAAAACTTCGAGGCATAAAAGTCGGAGGGACGAGTTCCACGAGTCCCTGAATTAGATTGGGGACTCGCGGAGCTCATCCCTCCGAAAATTCAGCGGGCGAATTTTTCCAGCGCGTCAAAGAGCAGCGGCGGGTTCGCCAGATGCGCCGGTTCGCCCTTTTTGCCGACAAGGCCGAAGCCCTCGCCGTAGGCCGGGCCATTCACGACGCACAAATCCGTCGCGCACTCCGCCAGTTGCCGGCGCGCGGCGGCGATGGCTTCCAGCCGCCTGCCGTCCGCCTCGAATTTCCAGCCGACGATTTTTGACCGGGGAAACCAGCCGCGCAATTCGGCTATGATTTTCGGCGCGGGCAGCAATTCGACGAGCAGTTTCCCCTGCCGCGTTGGAATTTTTTTTGCCGGTTTGATTTCAACCAATTTGTTCGCGGCATCCGGCGCGAAAATTCTGCCAAGTGAAAAATCGCTGACCGCCGCCGCGTGAAAAATCGCGTCCGCCTTTTTTGAGGCCAGCGCCTTGAGCTTGGCGCGCAAATCGGCGGAGGTGGAGAAAAACTCGACGCGCTGGGCACGCCGTTCACCGGCGTAAGTCGCCTGCTCGCCGAGCAGCAGGAGGACGTTGTGCCCGCGCGCCGCGAGGTAATTGGCCAGCGTCGTGCCGAGCCGGCCCGTGGAAAAATTCGTGAGCCGGCGCACGTCGTCCAGCGGCTCATAGGCCGGCCCGGCGGTGACGATGCAGTTCATGCCGCAAGATTAACCGCAAAGAACGCAAAGAACGCAAAGAAAAATTTTAGGATGAAGCATCGTAACGCGATAACATGTATCATTTTCTTTCCATTCGGTTTAGATTTCTGCTGCCATCCTGCCGCATAACCATCTGATGGCCGTCAATCTGAACAACTCTAACCCGCTCCACACGAGGTGGAAGCTGGCTCTCGTCTCCTACAGTTATGTTCGTTATCTGAGTTGTGATATACCCATCTTTCAGCTCCCAGCTTCCATCATATCCAAGTATATTTGTGATCCCAGTGCGAACGGTTGTCACTTTTGTAACAAATTTCCCATCAGATTTCATTTCGGTTGAAGTTTCTACGCGGCTTGATGCCGGCATGACTGGTTTCCATGATCCTACAACCAACTGCCGAATCGTAGCATCAGTTGGAAGGAAATTGCTTTTTACGATCACGACGCCAGTCCCTGCAACTACTAAAATTCCGACACCAACAATAATCGTTTTCGCTTTTGTCCATACCATAATTTTCAATGCTCCTTTCACAAGGGTTAAAGTTGAACCGCCCACCGCCGTGCCTTTCGCCGCCGCCATGACCGTCACCGCCAAGCCCGCCGGCGCGGCTTTCACGGAGTTTGCCTCCACCGTTCCGGCAATGTCCGTGGGCGTCAGCGTCACGCCGCGTTTCGCAAAAATGGCGCGCAGCTTCTCCAGCGCCCGCGCCACCCGCTTTTGCGCGGCTTCCTCCTCCATCCGCAGCGCCGCCGCGATTTCGCGGGCGGTCTTGTTCTCAAAATAGCGCAGCACCAGCGCGGCGCGGTCGGTTTCGCCCAGTTGGTTCAGGGCGTCGTCCAGCAGCGGCGCGAGTTGCTGCCAGATTTCTTCGCCGGTGGATGGCGACGGGGCGTCGCCGCCACCGTTCAAATTGGATTGCATGAATGCCTCCTGTTCGCGGATTTGGCGGCGATGCCGGGCCTTGAGCGCGTCCGCCGCCGCGTAGCGCGTAGTGCGGTGCAGCCACGCGGCCAGCACGGTCCGCGGCCCCAGCGAGGCGGCCTTGCGCGCGAGGATGATGAACACGGCCTGCGTGATGTCCCCGGCCAGATGCGCGTCGCCCACCTGCCGCACCGCCGCCGAGTGGACGAGGCCGATGTGCCGCTGCACCAATTCGGCAAACGCCGTATCGGACCGGCTGGCGGCGAATTCCCGCACCAGCGTCATGTCATCGCCAATCATCATTTATACATGGCCGCAAAATGGGAAACCGGACAATGTTTTTTTTGACGGTGGCTTGATCTTAATTCGTAATCGCAATCTTCATCAGTGAAAACGGGATTAGGATTAAGAGAAAGATTAAGATTAGGACACCGCCGCTTTTTGATTCCGGGACACGGGGTTCAATCTCCGCTGTCAGGTTCAGGGCGGGCCGGGTCATGGCTTGTTCGTCCACCACAGGAACAAGGCCAGAAGCCCCAGAACCACCACCACCACGAAGCCCACAAGGAAAAGAACCTGATTGCGCTCCGAGTAGCGATGATGCCGGTGGTGGTGCGGCTTGTGGCTCATTCCGGGCATCATTTGGCAAACCGGCGCGCGTGGCAAGCCGTTTCTTATTTGAGCAGCCACGCCAGCAGCGGCGCGACGGCGAGCGCCGGCAGGAAATTCGCCAGCTCCACCCTGCGCGCCTCGAAAATCACCAGCGCGACGGCGCAGGCGGCCAGGCCGGCGGCGGTATTGACGGAATCAAGCAACTGGCGGGCTTCGAGAAACGGCCGGGCGTAAAGCTGGCAGGCCAGGGTGATGAAACTGATCAAGGCGAAAACCGGAATCGCGGACATCGCCGCCGGCCAGCGGAACATTTTCACGAAGCTCGTCATTGCCAGGCCGTCCATCAAGCCCTTGACGGCGAGCAGATAAAAATAGCCGGTCAATCCGTCGGCCACCGCGCCCAGCAGGCCGAGCGGCGCGGCCCAGAACAAGATCGTGCAGGCGCAAAAGCCGTCGGCCATTTTGCGGGACGGATTGGTTTCCGCGGACGAAAGGAGACGGCTGGCGTGGCGGCCGAGGCGATTCGACATTTTTTGAAATCCCAGCAATCTGCCGAGCAAGCTGCCCAGCACGATGGCAAGCACGGCGATGAAAAGCTGTTTCAGGCACGACAGGAACGTTCCGTTGACGCTCAACCAGGCGAGGCGCAACCCGAAAAAAACCGTGGCCGCGCCGAGGGCGTTGCGGAAAAAAATCTGCGCGCGGGCGGACAGCGGTTCGCGCCGCGCGAGGCCGAACAGTCCGCCGAGCAAAATACCGATGGCGTTGAGAAATGCGCCCGTCATGCGCAGAATCAACCATTCCGCGGCCCAGGAGCCAAGCCGGAAATTTTTTGCGCCCGCGCTCAAAGCCTGCTACTCAAAGGCGGATGGCGGACAACAAACCAACTTCCCGCAGCCCGTGGTGCTGGATTCCGACGCTGTATCTCGCGGAAGGGCTGCCCAACGCGCTGGTTGCGTCGGTGGCGGTCGTGCTTTACAAAAACCTCGGCGTGTCGAATGCGGACATCGCGTTTTACACCGGCTGGCTTTATCTGCCGTGGGTCATCAAGCCGCTGTGGAGTCCGGTCGTGGATTTGCTGCGAACGCGGCGGGAATGGATTTGGGCGATGCAACTGCTGCTCGGCGCGGGTCTGGCGGGCGTGGCGCTGACGATTCCCGCACCGCATTTTTTCCAGTTCACACTCGCGTTTTTCTGGCTGCTGTCGTTCAGTTCCGCAACGCACGACATCGCGGCGGACGGCTTTTACATGCTGGCGACGACGGAGCAGGAGCAATCATTTTTCTCCGGCGTCCGCAGCGCATTTTACCGCGTGGCGACCATTCTGGCGCAAGGGCAACTGGTGATCCTTGCCGGGCAAATCCATAAAAGCACCGGGAATTATGCGTTCGCCTGGTCAATGACCTTCGCACTCGTGGCCGGAATCATCTTGTGGTTGAGTCTCTGGCACTGGCTCATTTTGCCGCGCCCGGCGGTTGATCTGCCGCGAAACGCTGCTCCAACTGGAACATATTTTGGCGGATTCTTTGAAACCTTCGGCACATTTTTTGTGAAGCCAAAGATCGTGGTGATGCTGTTGTTCATTTTGCTTTACAGGCTGGGCGAGGCGCAGCTCATGAAAATGGTCCAGCCATTCCTGCTGGATCCGCGCGACCGGGGCGGACTTGGCCTGGCGAACGACCAGCTTGGACTGATTTATGGCACGGTCGGCGTCATCATTTTCATTGGCGGCGCGCTGCTCGGCGGATTTGCCGTGGCGCGGCGCGGATTGAAATTCTGGCTCTGGCCGATGCTGCTGGCGATTCACCTGCCGGACGCGGTGTTCATCTGGCTGGCCTATGCGCAGCCGGGGAATTTGTTTGCGATTGGCGCGGGCGTGGCGGTTGAACAATTCGGCTATGGCTTCGGTTTCACGGCGTTCATGCTTTACATGATATACATCGCGCGCGGAGAACACCGGACGGCGCACTACGCCATCTGCACCGGTTTCATGGCGCTGGGCATGATGCTGCCGGGAATGTGGAGCGGCTGGCTCCAGGAGCGCCTCGGCTATCCGCACTTTTTCGTCTGGGTGATTCTGGCGACGATTCCGAGCTTCATCGTGACGCTGTTCCTGCCGCTGGAGGCGGAATTCGGAAAACGCAACGGAAAATGATTTGTTTGAACGCGCCGGTTTCGCCAGAATCCAAGTTCACAGTGAAATCAATTCGATTCAATTGTTTTTGCCGCGCTTTGCTGCTGGCGGCGCTGCTGCCGGAATTTTCCGCGAACGCGCAACCGCTTGTTTTTTCAAACACCGCGCCAGCCGCCATTCCGCGACGCGCGAGCATCATCCTTGTGGTCGCCGACGGACTCGGCTACGGCGATTTGAGCTGCTACGGCCAGACCAATTTCCAGACGCCGAACCTCGACAGGCTCGCCGCCGAGGGCATCCGCTTCACAAATTATTTCACCGGCGCTGCGGCAAGTTCGCCGGCGCGCGCGGCGTTGATACTGGGAAAGGACTCCGGCCATTTGCGGCAGCGCGCGGACGCGGACATCCCGCTGGCACCGGATGAAATCACCGTCGCGCAAATGCTGCAACAAGCCGGCTATCACACCGGCCTGATCGGCGAATGGAATCTGGGCGACGAAAATTCCAGCGGCGCGCCGTGGAAGAAGGGCTTCGACGAATTCGCCGGTTATTTTGACGCGAACGACGCGGAAAATGTCTATGCCGACTACGTCTGGCGTTACGCGCCGAAGAGCATTTTCAACGAGACGAACAAGCAGATGGACACGTTCATGGGCCGGGAAACGCTCGTGCCCAACCTCGGCGGCGGGAAGGGCGAATATCTTCCCGACGTGCTCACGAAGGCCGCGATGAATTTCGTCAAAAACAACCTGCCCGACAAGTTCAACCGCTACCGGCCGTTTTTCCTGCTGTTGAATTACCAGATTCCCGGCGACGGCAAAAGCCAGGTGCCGACCGACGCGCCGTTCTCGGAGGAAAAATGGCCGCAGCCGGCGAAAAACAAGGCCGCGATGATTGCGCGGCTTGATGGCTACATCGGGCAGTTGACGGAGCAATTGCAGAAGCTCGGCCTCTCGAACAACGTCGTGATTTTCTTCACCAGCGCAACGGTTCCGCAAAAGACCGACGCGGTAAATCCGAATTTTTTCCACAGCATCGTTTCCACCAACGACCCGCGTGTGCCGATGATTGTCCATTGGCCGGACCAGATTCCCACGAACGCTGTCAGTGACTTCAAATGGTCGGCGCGGGATTTTCTGCCGACGGCGGCGGAAATTGGTTACGCAAAACCGCCGGCGGGAATCAATGGCGCTTCGACTCTGCCGATGCTGCTGGGGCGAACACCAAGATAAAATCATTTTGCGCCGGCTGAAACCGGCGCTCTGAAATTGCGCTCCCGCTCGACCTTTTTGACGGCGATGCTCACCCACACAACCGCCAGCGTCACGGCCAACACAACCGCCGCCAGCGCAAACCACGGCCATTTGTAGCGGCGCGGATTTTGGCTTTCTTCGTCCATGCGGCTTGATCATAAATCGTAAATCCAAAGTCCAAAGCCCAAAATTCGTCCTCGTTCTCGTAACCGTAATCGAACCAAAGAATCGAGGACGAGGACGAGAACGAGGACGAATTTGAAGCGAAAACTCGACCGGCGGGAATTTTCAGCTAGGTTATGCCCGCTGTTTTCATGCACGATCAGGAATCACCAGAAAATCTGCCCGACGAGCCGGCGGCCAAACCCGCCGACGAGAACGCCTATTCTGTTTTGCGGAACACGGATTTTTCCCGCTACCTCATCGGACGCTTCGTGGCGTCGCTCGGCCAGCAAATGCTCGTCGTGGCGATTGATTGGGAGCTTTACCAGCGGACACACTCGGCGCTGTCGCTGGCCTTCGTCGGCCTGTCGCTGATGGTTCCGATGATTCTTTGCACGATTCCCGCCGGGCATTTCGCCGACACGTTCAGCCGGAAAAAAATCATTCTAATCTCAACGCTCATCGTGGCGGCGGCAAGCGTTGGCCTCACTTTGATTTCCTATTTCGCCGCGCCGGTATTCTGGATTTACATCTGCCTGTTTGTCCTGGGCGCGGCGCGGACTTTTTTATGGCCAGCCAGCGCGGCGTTCGTGACCAGCCTGGTTCCGATGAAACAATTCGCGCGCGCCGTCACGTTCAATAGCGGCGCGTTTCAATTGTCCTGCGTCCTCGGGCCGGTCGCGTTCGGCGCGGTCATCGCCATGACGCCGCACGCGGACGCGGGCGAAAACAGCACGGCGTGGTCGGTCTATGCGCTGAATGTCCTGGCTTCAATCATCTGCTTCGCGCTCGTCGCCTCCATCCGGCACGAGCACAAGGCGAAACCGACCGAACCGGTCTCCGCCAGAAGCCTGGTCGAAGGTTTTCGTTTCGTTTATCAGAGCAAAATCATCCTAGGCATCATCACGCTGGATTTGTTTGCCGTGCTGCTCGGCGGCGCGGTGGCGATCCTGCCGATGTTCGCAGATGACATTTATCACGTCGGCGCGGGCGGTTTCGGCTGGCTGCGCTACGCGATGCCCTTTGGCGCGGTCATTTGCATGTTCATCATCGCACACCGTCCGCCGCTGCAAAAGGCCGGACGCGCCATGCTTTTGTCCGTCGCCATTTTTGGCGTGGCGACGATTCTGTTCGGCGTCGCGAACCAGAATTGTTTCGGACGCTGGCTCACACTCCCCGGTTCGTTCTGGTTTTGGTTTGCGTTCACGATGCTGGCGCTGGCCGGGGCGGTGGACAACGTGAGCGTCATCGTGCGGCAGACGCTGGTGCAAATCCTGACGCCGGACGAAAAACGCGGGCGCGTTTCGGCGGTCAACAGCCTGTTCATCGGCACGTCGAACGAACTCGGAGGCTCCCGGTCGGCATTCGTGGCAGCTCTCTTTACCTCACCGTCTTTCCTCGGCAGCAAGGAGGCAACGGGCGCGATTGTGTCCACCGTGAGCGGCGGCATCGGGACAATTCTGGTGGTGCTGGCCGTGGCGTGGCTCTGGCCGGAAATCCGCAAATACGGAAAGCTGGCGTGAAAATCATGGCAAATCACATTGACTTTGGCACACCAAGAATCACTGTGGAAATGTTCAAATGAAACCACACTCCAATTCTCACTCTTCCAATTTATGAAAGTCCTCGCCATCAACGGCAGCGCCCGCCAGAACGGCAACACCGCGCTGCTCATCAACCACGTCTTCTCCGCGCTGCAAGCCGAAGGCATCGAGACCGAGCTGGTGCAGCTTGGCGGACAGGCGATTCGCGGCTGCGGCAACTGCAACACCTGCATAAAACTCCGGAACCGCCGCTGCTCGATTTCGAACGATCCGGTCAACGACATCATCGCCAGGATGGCCGAAGCCGACGGCATCATCCTGGGCTCGCCGGTGTATTTTACCGACGTCACGCCGGAGTTGAAGGCGCTGATTGACCGGTCCGGCCGGGTTGCCGGCGCGAACGGCCAGCTTTTCAAACGCAAGGTCGGCGCGGGCGTCATTGCCGTCCGGCGCGGCGGAGCGACCCACGCGCTGGACACGATCTACCATTTTCTGCACATCACGCAGATGATCATTCCCGGCGCGCCGTATTGGAATTTCGGCATTGGCCGGGATGTCGGCGATGTGGAAAAAGACACGGAAGGTGTCGCCAACATGAAGGGATTGGGCGAAAACATGGCCTGGCTGCTGAAGAAAATTCACGCGTGAAAAATCATGGTTGTCCGCAATCCTGTGCCGGTGCTTCAGGTGCGGGTTTGCATGATGACACTTTGAATCCATGAAAATATTTTTGCGTTTTTGCCTGATCACGGCGTTGCTGGCCGTGTGCCGCTCCGCGTCATTTGCCGCGCCACCATATCCGGGGCGGCTCGGCGTTGAGGCGTCGGGCGATGCGTTTGTCAATCTGGTCAGGCAGAGTTACCGCTGGGATAAGCCGGATGGCCACGGCGGCTGGACGGGGCTTCTGCGCGAGGACGTGGACGAGCATGGCTGGCCCAAAACCGACTGCCGCTGGATTATGGACTCGCGGCCTTGCGCGGAATGGGCGGGTGAAATTGATGATCCCGAAGCCTACCGGGTGGATCGCAGCGGAACCTACAAAGGGTCATTCATCGGGGAAGCGCGGCTGGTTCGGGCTGACGGGCCGGGTTCGATCCAAAATCAGGCCTACGATGCGCGGGCAAACCGGACCACCTTCGATCTCGTCATTCCGAAACCGGCGGCAAATCACGGCCTGATCATTCTGGAATTCCATGACACGCGGCGTTCGTCCGCAAATCCAACGAACAGCGGCATCAGCGATTTCAGGCTCATTCGTCCCGGCTATTCCGCCGACACGACGCAGGTGTTCACGAGCGAATATCTGGCGTGTTTGAAAAGCGCCGCGTTTTCAACGATTCGCTTCATGGGTGTGCTGGACATTAACGGCAACGTCGAATGGGGAAAGGATCACACAAAAACGCAGTCCTGGAGCAATCGCAAACTGCCCGCCGACGCGGCCGTGGAACCCATCGAACCGCTCAATAAAAAGGACGGCTGGCCCTGGGAATATGTGATCCAGCTTTGCAACGAGGCGAACATGGACATGTGGATCAACATTCCCATGTCGGTTGATGACGACTATATCCGCAGCCTGGCGGCTCTCATCAAGGCCGAACTCAAGCCAAACTTGAAAATCTACATTGAGCACAGCAATGAAGTGTGGAACTTCGGCTTTATTCAGTATTCCTGGAACAAGGCCAGGGCCAAAGAGGAGATTCAGGAAGGAAATGTCCAGTTCAACTATGACAAGGTCAACAACGAGGAGATTTGGGGCCAGCGACGCCATGCGCAAAAGGTGAAAGAT
>Ga0181520_10008267_pt1 | contig 14857 bp, 7 predicted proteins | sample PEATcosm2014_Bin_29_FD_132451 | JGI IMG/M metagenome (GOLD analysis project Ga0181520, IMG submission 132451) | Peatland microbial communities from MTU Mesocosm Facility, Houghton, MI, USA - PEATcosm2014_Bin02_30_metaG | ecosystem: Environmental > Terrestrial > Soil > Wetlands > Peat | place... | reverse complement strand
GTGACCATTCCGTCACCGGAGTCGAATGTGCGCCAGGTTCTGCTGGCCACAATTCCGGCTGACATGGTGCAGTCGATTGAACTGAATAAGACACTCTCAGCTAGCCAGGATGCAGACGGAATCGGCGGATCGGTCAATATGGTTACGAAGATGGCCGGCGAGGCGCCCACCTTCGACGCCGTTTCAACGCTGGGCTACTCGCCAATAGAGAACGGCCGCTACATGGGACTGGCGGGCTTTACGCTGGGCAAGCGTTTCGGCCCATCCAAGCGTTGGGGCGCAATCATGGGCGCAAGCTACGATTACAATGGGCGCGGATACAACGACATCGAGCCGCAGCCGGACCTGAACCCCGACGGCAGCGCCACTCCGTATTACGACTCCATCGACTTGCGCGAGTATCGCCATGATCGCCTGCGCTGGGGCGGCACCATGGGCGCCGATTACAAGCTGAGCGATCGCTCCAGCCTGAATGCCCATTTTATCCTCACCGACTTCAAGGACTGGGGCGACAAGTACACCTACACCATACAGACCGACGGTAAGCCGAAGTTCAAGTATTCGATCCGCCGTCCCGACTTCGCCATCGGCAGCCTGTCGATCGGCGGCAACCACATCTTCAACAACAAATGGGTCACCTGGGGCTCCGCTGTCTCGCGTGGCCGCGAACTCAATGCCGGCGGCAATCCGGGAGGCGCCTTCGACGCCAGCAAGGAATTGAAGAAGGGGCCATCGGGTAACTGCGACTACGTCGGCGGACTCAATGGCAACCAATACCTGCCGCAGTGGTCGTCAAACTGCATGACGCCGAATACCTCAAGCCCGGCCGACAACATCTTCAGTCTCTCCAACTACACGTTGGACAATATCAACACCACCACCGGCCAGGCGACTCAACTGAACTTGCAGGAGTGGGGCGCGATGGGATTCAACTATCACGTCGGAAAGCACTCGGCCACGCTCGAGTTCGGCGGCGAATTCCGAAATTCGCACAAGGGCCAGGACGCCGAGACGCCAACCTACGATTATTGCCCGCAGGCAGATCCCGGCTATACGCCCCCGATATGCTCCGCCGCCGCTGACAATGCTACTCCTGTCAACTCAGAGGTCTTCGCCAGCGGCTTCAAGGATCCAAACTACTACAGTGGCAACTACCACATGGGGGAAATGACCGACCACTACAAGGTGGATAATTACCTTGCCGCCAATCCGGGACTGCTTCCTCTGGACGTGGCTGCCACCCGGAGTTCGTCCGACTCCGCCAACTACGATCTGATCGAGCGCGTCTCTGCCGGCTACATCATGAACACAATCAACTGGAACCGCTTCCGCCTCCAGACAGGACTACGTCTGGAAGCAACGCACGAATACGGATTGGGAAATCTCGTGAACCCGACCGCCGGTCCTAATGGCAACGGCCTCGATAACAGCGGACACTGGATCGGAACGACATCGGTTACGAACACTCAGGACTACATCGATCCACTGCCCAGCATCCAGGCCCGCTATGCCTTTACGACCTCGACGGCCGTCCGCGCGGTTTATGCGCGCGGCATCTCTAGGCCAAACCAGTACGACCTGGTGCCGTACGTTAATGCCACCGGCAACAACCCGGTGGTGGCTACCATCGGCGACCCCAGCGAACTGCCCACCCATGCCAACAACTATGACCTGCTTCTGGAGCAGGAGCTGAAACCCTTCGGGCTGATTCAAACCGGGTTCTTCTATAAACAGCTGACCAATCCGATCGTGACGGCCAATATTCCCTGCACAGGCTCCTGTCTGGCTGCGGTGGGGAGTGTGCCAGCCGGCTCCCTGGCTCAAGAGGATGCCAACGGCAGTAGCGCCTCCGTCTGGGGGCTGGAATTCGGCTTACAGCAGAAGTTCACCAATCTGCCCGGCGCCTTCCGCGGCCTGGGCCTGATGTCCAATTACTCCTACAACGATTCGCATATCAGCGGCCTTCCTCAGCGTACCGACTCGCCTTCGCTGATGGGATCGGCGAAGCACGCCTTCAACATCGAGCCTGGGTATGAGTTCGGCCGTTACGGCGCGCACATGGGCATGTCCTACAACAGTTCCAACATTAACGCCTACCAGTACTACTCCACTGCTTCCGGAATCGCGGTGTGCAATAACGGTCCCAACCCGAACGCCGGACCGCTCAACGGGCCCATCAACGGACCCTGCGGTGACAACTACTTTTACCCGCATTTCCAGACAGACGCGCAAATAAGCGCCCGCATCTATCGCGGGTTGCGTCTTGAGGTGGAAGGCCTGAACCTGAACAACGAAGTCTTCGGGTTTTATAACGGCAGCCCCCAATACATGACACAGCGCGAATACTACAAGCCGACCTACAGCGCAAGCCTCCGCTGGACTTCGGGCTCGAATAAGTAGTTCAACCCACGGGCGCTCGGACTAGTCTCCGTGCGCCCACACACCCAAAAATCTTCATTCTGGATAAAAAATGCGAATCCTTTTTACGTTTTGCCTTCTTTTATGCTGTGCGATCTCCCATGCACAATCCAAACAGCCGCTTTCGCTGAACCGGACCATTCCACTGCTCGGTGTTGCAGGCAGATTCGACCACCTGGCCATCGACACTGCGGGCAATCGCCTCTTCATCGCTGCAACAGGCAATCATTCCGTTGAAGCGATCGACCTCACGACAGACAAAGTGCAACAAAGCATCACCGGCCTCGGCAAGCCGCATGGCTTGGCCTGGGTTGCGGCAACTGGCAGTCTCTACGTCGCCGACGGAGCGCTGGGTGAACTCCGGGTCTACAAAGGACAGCCGCTTGCTCTGGCCGGGAAGATCAAGCTCTCCGACGATGCCGATGACATGGTCTATGACGAGGCCAACCACCTGCTCTTCGTGGGCCACGGCGGCTCGGATGCGGCGAATCCAGCTAAAGTCGCAGTCGTTGACACGGCGCATTTCAGTCTGGTCGCAAACCTATCGGTGGCAACCCACCCGGAGGCGCTCGACATCGATCCGCAAAGCGGGCGTGTATTCGCCAATATTGCCGAGGCGAGTGAAGTCGCGACGATTGGCACGTCCGCTAAGACGATTGGCGCGCATTGGAAGCTGACCAAGGCAGCCGACAATGTGCCGATGGCCTTCGATAGCGAAGATCATTTGCTCTTCGTCGCCTGCCGGACACCGGGAACCGTGATTGCACTCGATGCTGCAACCGGCAAAGAGCTGGCGAGTATGCCAACGGCGGCTGGGGCCGATGATATTTTCTATGACCCGGCACTGCGCCGTGTGTATGTAATCAGCGGCGCTGGCGAGGTCGATTCGTATCAGGTGGACCGGGCGAAGAATCTGCATCCGCTTGAAGTCCTGCACACAGCTGCTGGAGCAAAGACGGCCTTGTTTGTCCCAGTGCAGAATCTGCTTTACGTCGGCGTGCCGGGGGTAGACGGCAAGTCGGCAGAGATTCGCGTTTTCTCAACGGGCTATACGCAAAAGCCAAATGCCGCCCCGGTGACGAGCAGCCTCGACGATCATGGCGAACTCAAGTTCGCCGTGATCGTCAGCCGTCATGGAGTGCGCTCGCCCACGGGCAAGACCGACCAACTGAATCAGTACTCGTCAGAGCCTTGGCCCACATGGAGCGTTCCACCGGGCTACCTCACCGAACACGGCGCGCATCTGATGACTCTCTTCGGCGCTTATGATCGCGAACAGCTTGCCGCGCAGGGACTGCTCTCGCCGAGCGGTTGCGCCGATGCGTCGCAGATCAGAATCGTCGCCGACTCTGACCAGCGCACGCGCGAGACTGGTAAGGCGCTGGCCGCGGGCATTGCGCCGGGCTGCGCGCTTGAGGTCACTGCTTTGCCGGAGGGAACGCATGATCCTCTCTTTCACTCACTCGGCGCTGGAGTCGGCCATATGGATCGGACACTTGCCTCAGCGGCAATCTCTGGCCGCATCGGAGACAACCCGCAGGGACTGACCGAAGCCTATCGCCCGCAACTCAAGGCGCTCGACGCGGTCCTGCATGGCTGCAAGACTGGCGCGAACTGCCCAGCCACGGGCACGTCGGCGCCTCTGTCTATCTTTGATATCGCGCCTGCAACGGCTAACTCCGGTCGCATGGCCGACTCGCGCGCCTCTATCGACCTCGCTTCCACAATGGCGGAGAACATGCTCCTTGAATACGCCGAAGGCATGGACGCTGCAAACGTGGGCTGGGGCCGCGTGGATCTCAGCAAGCTGCGCGAGCTGCTGCAAATTCACGTCGCTCATGAAGACCTTGCGGACCGCACGAGTTATATTGCCCGTGCCCAGTCCTCGAATCTTCTGCTCCACATGCTCCAATCGATGCAACAGGCAGTTGCAGCGCAGCCCATTGCAGGCGCTGTCAGCAAACCCGGTGATCGTCTTCTTGTGCTCGTTGGCCACGACACCAACCTCGCAGCCATTGCCGGAGCGCTCAACATCAACTGGATCATCGACGGCCGCCGCGATGATACACCGCCCGGAGGAGCGCTAGTCTTCGAGTTATGGAAGACACCCGGCAAAGAGGAGTATTCTGTGCGGACCTATTACACGGCACAGACGCTAGAACAGATGCGTAACGCCGCGCCGCTCAGCCTGCAAAATCCTCCTGAACGCGTTCCGGTCTTCGTGCCCGGTTGTAGCCAGGCCGATAACTCTTGTAAGTGGGATGCATTTCAACAGGCGATTCAAGCAGGAACCGACTCGCATTTTACAAACTGATCTGAACCGTTCTTGCGTATTCAGGAGTTCTGATCCCTGTTTATAATCGAGCACAAAAAGGCCAACCCGCGCGAAGAGCACGGGTTGGCTTTTTTGCCGTTAGGACGAAGCAAGTTCTAGTAGAGGACCTTCAATCCAAACTGAAGGATGCGTGGCTCGAAGGTGCCTGTGACGGTGCCGCTCCCGCTGCTTGGGTTGTTCACGACGGCTGTGCCGGAGGCGCTTCCCATGCCGCTGGAAGGCAAGTACAGGTTGGTGTGGTTGAAGACGTTGTAAGCTTCAGCGCGGAACTCGACCTTCATTCTGTCCACTGGGGTATTGAAGCGCTTGTTGAGATCGAGGTCGGTCTGGAAGAAATTCGGCGTGCGGCCTGGATTGCGGGGTGCGTTGCCGAATGGGCTCAACAGATTGCCGCTGGAGTCCTTAGTTGCCGGCAGCGTGAAGGCGGCCAGATTGATGTAGTTGATGGTGCCATTGGCGGCATTCATCTGAGTGAGGCACGAGTGTCCGGAGTGACAAGTGACAAACGACTGACCGGGAACCCGGTTGGGACGATACTCGTTGGCGCCGCGATAGGTGGCCGAGATCTGCGGTGAGACCGCTGTGGCGGAGTTCGGGGTATAGGTGACGTTGAACGGCGTTCCTGCCTGCGCGGTGTTGACGGCGCTAATCTGCCATCCGCCCAATACTGCATTCGCCACAGGATTGCTCCCGCTAGAGAGATACTGGCGACCTTTGCCGACCGGCAGATCATAGACGAGGCTAGTGATGTTGGCCAGCGGCAGATTGTAGTCCGATTGCGCGTAGTCAGCGCGGAGGTTGTTGGCATCCTGCGGCGAGGGCGTGTTGCCCTCTAGTGAGGCTGAGGCATTGTCCAGCGAGTGCTCCCAGGTGAAGGAGTTCAACAGAGTCAACCCTGCAACAAAGCGCTGCTCATAGCGAACCTGCAGTGCGTTGAAGTGGGAGTAGAATCCGTTGAATGCCTCGGTAATGTCGCCGTTGACGAACTGCGCGCCTTCCTGCGTTCCCCAGGTTGGGTATGGACGCGCGAAGCCGATTCCACCCGGCACGGTTGTCGGTCCAAGACTGGGGTTCATCTGGTTTGCGTTCATGAAGCCTTGCAGCTTGAGGCCGTGGTTACCGACGTAGGCGATGTCCAACAGCGTGTTCTTGGCCAGCGACTTTTGCACGCTCAGGAAGAAGCTTTCGACGTAGGAATCTTTCGTGTCTTTGGGAATGTAGGTGACGTTGTCGGTTCCAGGGTTGAAGTTGGTCGGCACCACCAGGTTTGCCGGGAAGCCTTGATCCATGTGGACGTAGCAACTGGTGGCGGGAGCGCCGGTAAGGCAGCTATTCGTTTTGGTAGGGGCGGGCTGGGTGACGGAGACAAAGAGCGCGTTCGGCGCGTTGATGGGCAAGATATCGCCAGATCCGGCGCGGGTATAGTGGACAAAACTAGTGCCGAAGCCGCCGCGGATCGCAATGTCGGGCGTGAGGGCATAGGCGAAGCCCACGCGCGGGGCATAGTCGCCGAGGGAGGGATTGACCAGGGTCTTGCCATAGACGCCGCCGCCGGTGGCGGGGGTCATAAACGGTCCCGTCGCGGCGTTAGGGGTAATCGTCAGCATGGACGGAGAGCTGGTGTTTCCGTTGAAGTTAGAGAGGTCGTTGTTTGCCTCCGAGTAAGGTGAGCCGTACTCCCATCGCACACCCAGATTGAGGGTCAACTTGGAATTGACCTTCCAGTCGTCCTGGGCATAAGCGCTATCAGTGGATTGGAGAAGGTGAGCCTTGAAGTAAGTGGCCAGTGAGTAGGCGTTGGTGTTGCCGAAGAGGAAATCGGCCCAGTAGTTTTCATAGACCTTGCCGCCCGTTGCGGGGATATTGCAGGTGCCCGCGGGTGCCGATGCCGGACAGAGGCTGTATCCGCCGCCGAAGGCGAAGCCGCCATAGAGCGGGTTTGAGTCTTGCACTTCCATCCAGATGTGCTCGTACTCATAGCCGAATTTGAGTGAGTGTTTTCCCCGAACCCAGGAAAAATTCACCTTGGGGTCGAGCAGAGAGGGATTTTGCCACTGCGGATTGGTGTTCTGTCGTCCGAAGGTGCTAAAGCCGCCGCCGAAAGTGGTGGTCGGAAGGCCGCCGGCCACAGTGGGATCGGTCGGCAGTCCCGGGAAGCTGATGGAGTTATTGCCGATGGAGAGCGAGTATTTGCCGGCGCGCGTGTCGGAGAGTCCGAGGCGGGCATCCAGAATTCTGTTGGCGCTGAACAGATGCGTGTATCCGAGCGCAACCTGCTGGTCGAGAATCTTTTGCCGGCCGTTGCCGTTGCCCTGCGAGTCGAGCGGCTCGGGCTCAGTGGGGAAGTTGATGCCCGTCTCTTTGCGGTCGCTGACCTTCAAGAACCAGGAGCTTCTTTCACTCTGCTGGAAATCGAGGCGCAGATCGCCCTTGTTGGATTTATCTGTGAATGGAGCATTGGTGGCGCAGTCGTTCGGGGCCAGGCCAAGGCTGGTGCTGGTTGTGGATGTGTTGATCAAAGAGCTGCCCGCGGAAACGAGGCACTGCGATGGCAATTTGGCGAAGAACCCAAGAATCTGTTGGGAGGCTGGGTTGATAGCTGAGGCAGGAATCGGCGTGCCAGCCTTGTAATATGCGCCGGTCTGCGGATTCTGCACATCGACCATCAACACCGGCGTCCCGGTCGGGGTGCTGATTCCGAGTTCGCTCTCAGTCGGAACGGTGAAGACCACGGTTGGAGTGAGCGTCTGGCGGAAGCCCTCGTAATCGACAAAGTAGAAGAGCTTGTCCTTGACAATCCGTCCGCCAAAATCGGCGCCGAACTGATTGCGATTGAAGGCCGGCTTGGGAAAGCTGAAGTTGCCGGCTTTGGCCTTATAGTAGCCGAAGGCATTCAGATCGGTGTTGCGGACAAACTCGTAGAGCGTCGAGTGAAATTCATTTCCGCCGCCCCTGGAAGCCACATTGATGGTGGCTCCGGCGGAGCGTCCGTATTCGGCGCTCTCATTGTTGGTCACCACCTGAAACATCGAGATCGAGTCTGGCGGAGGCTGGATGATCTGGTTGTCAAATCCCTGGTTGCTCTCGCCGTAGGCATTGTTGTCCATGCCGTCCAACAGAAAGTTATTGAACATGCTGCGCAGGCCATTGACGTTGTATGCGCCCGCGCGCACCAAGCTGGTGACGGCCGTCGTGGTGGCGGCAGTGGGCGCCTGGCGCGAACCGGTGACCAATGCCAGCAGGTCGGAGTAGTTGCGGCTGACCAGCGGCAGCGATTCGGTCTGATACTCTGAGACCGTTTGGCCGCGTTCGCTGGTTTCGGTCTCGATCTGCAACGCGAGGTCGCTCACTTCGATCGTGGTTGCGTCTGCCTGTCCCACCTTAAGGGTGAGGTCAATGCGCTGGCGTCCAGCGACGGAGACGGTGATGTTTTTTGCTTCGGCCGGCGCAAAGCCTGGGGCGCTGGCTTCAATGGTGTAAACGCCGGCTCGCAGCGAGGGTGCCTCATAGTCGCCTGAGCCGTTAACGCTCACTTTGATAATTACGCCTGAGTTCACATTGGTGACGGTGACGGATGCATTTGCAACCGCCGCACCGGTGGCGTCATGGATGGAGCCGATCAGGCTGCCATCCTCGTATTGCGCCCTTGCTCCCATGCCACAGATCGCGATCAAGAGGCCAACGAAGACAGTTCTGCAGAAGATTTTTAGATTCGTCATGGCTGCGAGGCTACAGATTCCGGTTAAATTCTCAGTGAAATGAAAGTGAACGGCGCATGAATCGCATCCGGTTCTTCGAGCCTTAATAATTTGGCCTCCATCGCTCGATAGACTCATTCCAGAGACACGCCAGCGGCAACCAGCCCCCTGGTTTCACGAGTCAGCTTCCATTGCCGTCGAGAGGAATCCGCCATGAATCAAATTTTTCGCCGCAACTTATTGCGCTGTTTGCCGCTGCTTCTGCTCCTGGCCACGCAGCGATCCGCCCTTGCAGCGCCCGTGCTGATGATCTCAATCGACGGATTGAAGCCCGAGTATGTAACTGAGGCGGATGCAAGAGGAATGCACATTCCCTATCTCCGCACGCTGGTTCGCGATGGAGCGTATGCAGAGGGCGTGATTGGTGTCTGGCCGACTGTAACTTATCCCAGCCACACCACACTACTGACAGGTGTATCGCCCGCCGAGCATGGCATCTATAACAATCAGGAGTTTGATCCAGGTCGGAATTTCTCAGGAGCCTGGTATTGGTATGCGCCCGAGATTCGAGTTCCAACGCTCTGGCAGGTTGCGCACCACGCCGGTCTGCGCACGGCCAGCGTCGGATGGCCAGTCAGCGTCGGCGCGACGGATGTGGATTGGCTGATTCCGGAGTTCTGGCGCAGCGCGGGCCAGTCAGGCGCAATGAATCCCTCAGATCGAGACCTGATGGCCGCGCTCTCGCGTCCCGATACTTTGCTCAAGCAGTTGCAGCCCTCGCTCGGTCCCTACATGATGGGGAACGACACGAGCATTGACGGCGACGAGGTCAAGACGCGCTACTCCGTTGAGATTTTGCGCCAGCAGAAGCCCGCATTCATGACCATTCATCTCAGCTCTCTCGATAACGCGCAGCATGAGTACGGGCCCTTCAGCGCGGAAGCGAACCGCGATCTTGAAGCGCTCGATGGAATGGTCGCGCGGCTCGCCGCTGCGGCGCTTTCCAACGACTCTTCGACAGTGGTGGTCGTAGTCTCCGATCATGGATTCGCCCCTCTCACCCACTCGGTGAATCTGTATATTCCGTTTCTGGAGGCGGGGATGATTCAGCCGCTGGTGAATTCCCGGACAAAGGCATTCACGGTCGGATCGTGGAAGGCTCAGCCGTGGCTCGGCGGCGGTATGGCAGCCATCATGCTTCATGACGCAAACGACCACCAGACAGAGCAGAAGGTCGACGAGCTTCTCAAAAAACTGGCGGCAGACGAGAACAACGGCATCGCGGCGGTTCTCGATCGCGACGCAATCAAGGCGCGCGGCGGCTTTCCGGATGCATCCTTTCTTGTGGTTTTGAACTCAGGTTACACGACAGGCTCCGGCACAAGCGGCGATCTCGTCAATGCGCTTCCGGACGAAAAGGGCGGTCATGGATTCTCGCCGGAGTTTCCTGAGATGCATGCGTCGTTCTTCGCTGCAGGGGTAGGAATCGCTCATCATCGAGACCTGGGCATCATCGACATGCGGCAGATTGCCCCCACGGTGGCGAAGATCCTGAATCTCCAAATGCCCTCGGCAAAAGCGACTCCGTTGCACGTCCAACCGTGACGGCTTCGCTCCCGGTGGATTGCCCGGAATGAATAGAGACAAGGGGCCGGCAAAAATCATTTTGATGCGGCGCTCGCATGACGCTTTCGATAGCTGCGGCGAGAGCGATATGATATGAAGTTGAGCATCTCGTTGTCGCTCACGCGAAAGTGGCGGAATTGGCAGACGCACCAGACTTAGGATCTGGCGGAGCAATCCATGGGGGTTCGAGTCCCCCCTTTCGCACCATTCCCAATCTCTAATTGCCCGCCCCGCCCGGCCAACTCCGGGCGCTTCCACGCCATCGTACCCAGCCGGAGTAATCTAAAGAAATCATGAGTCAATCCGCACAGCAGCCGCAAATGAACCTCGTCCAGGCTCCCGATTATCGCGAGTCCTACGCCAACAGTGTCCATATCCGTGTCAGTGTCTGGGACTTCCAGCTCGTCTTCGGTCTTGCCTCAGCCGATGCGCCCGACCAGGTTTCCATCCGCAACCACTCCGCGATCTTCCTCAGCCCGCAGCAGGCCAAGGCTCTGTGGAATTTGCTCGGCCAAAACCTCGCCCAATACGAGCAGGCCTTTGGCACGCTTAGTCTCGAGCCGCAGAGCCACAACTTCCCGCAAGGCCCCATCAACTGAGGGTTTCCTGAGCAGGTTGAAAGGTGCGGGCTTCAGCCCGTACAAAGCTAAATGGAAAGTGAGGGGGCTTTAGCCCCTGAGGGGTCTTCTTTTTCACAGCAAAAGCCTGTGCGGAGATTCCCGGCAACAGGAGCACGATTGCGCTGGAAAAGTTTCATCATGCCGCGGCCCGACGCCCCTTTTCCCTCCTGGAGAATCTTCCCGGTGGTCTTCGCGGCCCTTTATGCCAGCCACTTCAGCCTGCTTCGTCTGCCCTACTATTGGGACGAGGCCGGCTACTACATCCCCGCGGCATGGGACTTTTTCCGCACCGGCTCGCTGATTCCCATCACCACGCTCACCAACGCACATCCCCCGCTGCCCAGCATCTATCTGGCGCTCTGGTGGCGGATCTCCGGCTTCGTTCCCGAGGTTACGCGTACCTCTGTTCTCATGGTGGCATCGCTAGGCTTGGTCGCGGTCTGGCGGCTAGCCATCCGTCTCACCGGCGTAGCCTGGGTCGCCTTCTGGACCGTCGTCCTTACCGCGCTCTATCCCGTCTGGTTTGCCCAAAGCACTTTGGCCCACGCCGACATCTTCGCCGCTGCCTGCACTCTATGGGGACTGGTCTACGCCCTGCCTGAACTCGGAGCGCTCACAAATCAGTCCACCAGGCCCGGAACCGCCGCCGCGTGGTTTGCTGCTGCGGCTTTATGCAAAGAGACGGCAATTATTATCCCGCTCACTCTCGCAGCCGTCAGCCTCTTTGAGAGCTTTCGCGCTCCCGGACAAGCCCGCATCCGCCTCTGGCGCGAGGCCGCATGGTTCACAAGCTGCATTCTGCCGCTCACCGCCTGGTATGCCTATCACCGCGCCAAAACCGGCTTTCTCTTCGGCAATCCAGAATTCCTGCGCTATAACGCCCAGGCCAACCTTGAACCACTCCGCATCGCCGCCGCCTTCGGCTACCGCATCCTGCACCTCACAGCGCACATGAACCTCTTCGTGCCGGTAGGCGTTGCTTTTGCCGCCCTGCTCCTCGATCCGCGCCCGGACAGAGATCAGAAACCAGAGATCAGAGATCAGCTTGCCGCACCAGAGACTCCCCGTGCCCCATCCTTTCGCTTTTTTTCTAGCGAAAGGGTGGGAAACGAAGACACTCAGCTCCGCCCGTCAATCGCGCCCCTCACTCTGCGGCGCATTTTCATCCTGCTGCTGGCGAACGCCCTGTTCTTCAGTGTCCTGGGCGGCGCGCTGCTCACCCGCTATCTGCTGCCCATGATTCCGCTCGTGCTACTGGTAGCCGTCTACACTCTCTATCGCCGCGTACCCTACTGGCATGGCTTGGCTCTCTTCTCCGCAGCGGCATTTATCCTGGGCCTCTTCATCAATCCGCCTTACCGCTTCGCTCCAGAAGACAATCTTGCCTATGCTCGTGTGATCCGGCTTCACCAAGCCGGTATCAATCAGCTCCAGAAGCTCTACCCCGGCGCGACAGTTCTTTCCGCATGGCCCGTCACCGACGAACTCACCCGCCCCGAGCTCGGCTACCTCCAGCACCCCTTCGCCGTTGACCGCATTGAAGACTTCACCACCCAGCAGATCGCTGGTGCCGCTCAGGAGCCAGAGAAATTCTCCGCCGCTCTGGTCTTTTCGACCAAGTACGACCCGCCCACGCTGCCCTTCAGCCTCGGGCTCCGAGGCGAAGCCGTCGACGAGCAATACTTCGGCCTCCATCACGACCTCCAGCCCGAAGCTATTGCCCTTCAGCTCCACGGCAGTATGGTCTGGAAACAGGAAGACCACGGCCAATGGATCGCGCTGATCCGCTTCAACCGCTGAGTAGGGGTGCCGTTTGACATTCCCGTTGGGGAGAACAGAAGATAGCCTTCATTGAAACCAACCGCTAGTAATCCGTCCGATTCCGGCGTAAAGTGTTGGCTGTGAGATGCGCGATCACCGCAACAATTCTATCCGTAATTTTTGCTCTTTCAGCAGCCACGGAGACGTTGCACGGCCCCCGTTCATCGTGGCCATGTCTCGCAGATGTGTTGCAACGGGAAGTTCCGAACGCCTCTGTTCCGCCGGTTGACGTCAAAGCAACTATTACCAGTTTCGAGACCTTGAACGAGGCCTCCTACTTCATCCTCGGCTATTACATTGACAATCCGCGGGATCCAAATTCTCTAACCCGGCCGTTGCGGGTCCTTCTCCTGGACAAGCAGACTAATACCTGGAGACATCTCGAAATCCAAGAAAAGTTAGACGTTGATGGAGTACCAGAGAATGGATGCTTGGGCTCCGTTCTGCGCATCAAGCCTGTTGGGGAGAAGTTCTTCCTTGAGACCCACATGACTCCTTCAGCATCTTGCCAATTTGTTCTTTCGCACGATCTCAAACTGGAGCACATCCTTTTTGGCTGGCCTATTGAGGGTCCCCCCTCTCGCCGTCTCCTCATTGGGGGTAACTCGGCTCATTTCGCTAAGACCCATCCTCCGAGCTACAGCCTATATGATCTCTCGACCGCGACTGAGACCTTGCTGCTGCCTCTTGCCAATGATAGTTCGATGAAGTGGCTTGATGACGATCTGAGCAACCTCATCGATGAACCGTGGTGCGCCGAAAACAACTCGCCCTGCGAAGCGTCAGGCCTCAGCGGCGCTCCAGTGTCGTTTTTCGTGAACGACAAGACGAACGCTCTGGCAATGGACGTTCAATATGTCGGAGAGGGCATGGGATCGAGAGCCGAAAACTTCAAGGCCGACGTAATCTATATCTTCGATTTCGGCGGGAAAACGTTGCAGCACCGCGAATTCAATCCAGTCGCGTTACAGAAAATGCTTGGAAATTACAATATGGAGAAGTTAACGCAACCCTCAGCTCTGCGCCAACTGTTTATGGCTGACTCGGCTCTTCGCTAAGATTCCAATTCAGGATTTTGGCGAAGAGCCTCCTTGAACTCCCAGGGCTATTGTGCTGGGGAGAGTCCCCGGCCTGCTTTGAAAGATGCTCTAGGTGCTGACCCGTCTTTACCCTACTTCCAGCATCCGGTCCAGCGCAACCTTGGCCCAGCGCTTGACCCCAGGCCGCACCTGAATCCGGTTCACCACGCGCCCCTCAGCCAGATTCTCCAGAGCCCAGCAAAGATGTTGCGGCGTGATGCGATACATCGTCGTGCACAGGCAGCCCGTGTCGTCCAGCGTAATCACCCGCTTGCCTTCGGCCTCGAACCGCCGCGCCATCCGGTTCACGAGATGGATCTCCGTGCCCACGGCAAACATCTGACCCTCCGGCGCCTGCTCCACCAGCGCGATCAGCCGCTCCGTCGAACCCAGCGCGTCAGCCTTCTGGCAGACCTCAAAACGGCACTCTGGATGCACGATCACCTGGATGCCGGGATACTTCGCGCGTACCTGGTCCACGTGGCTCGGCAGAAAGCGCTGATGCACGGCGCAGTGCCCCTTCCATAGCAGAATCCGGCTTGCCGCCAGCCGTTCCTTTGTCTGGCCGCCCTGACTTTGGCCAATCTGCATCGCCCAAGGATCCCACACCACCATCTCCTCCAGCGGAATCCCCATCTCGTAGCCGGTATTGCGCCCCAGATGCTGGTCGGGCAGGAAGAGGATACGTTTACCACGCGCAAATGCCCACTTAAACGCCGCTCGCGCATTCGAAGAGGTGCAAACCAGCCCGCCCCTCTCGCCGCAAAAGGCCTTGATCGCGGCCGTCGAATTCATATAGGTCAGTGGGATGATGTCGTCCGCGAGGCCGAGGGCTTCGAGCGCCTCCCAGCAGGCTTCCACCTGCGAAATCTCCGCCATATCCGCCATCGAACAGCCGGCATTCAGGTCGGGCAAGATCACCTGCTGACCCGCGTGCCCCAGCACATCCGCGCTCTCGGCCATAAAGTGCACGCCGCAGAAGACAATGTACTTCGCGTCGGACTCGGTGGCGATTTTGGAGAGCTTATAGCTGTCGCCCGTCGCGTCAGCAAAGCGGATCACCTCGTCGCGCTGGTAGTGGTGCCCCAGCAGCAGGGTAGTGGTACCCAGCCGCGCGCGCGCTTCCGCGATGCGTCCATCCATCGTATGGTCGGGGAGCGCAAGGTAGTTTTCGAGGCTACACGTGCTGCCAGCCTCCGGCGAGGCCGCCGTCAGATCGTCGAGAACCAGGTTCACCGTATTCCGCCTTCAGTCCAGCTC
>Ga0181520_10008266_pt1 | contig 14862 bp, 15 predicted proteins | sample PEATcosm2014_Bin_29_FD_132451 | JGI IMG/M metagenome (GOLD analysis project Ga0181520, IMG submission 132451) | Peatland microbial communities from MTU Mesocosm Facility, Houghton, MI, USA - PEATcosm2014_Bin02_30_metaG | ecosystem: Environmental > Terrestrial > Soil > Wetlands > Peat | place... | reverse complement strand
GCGCAGGGCGGATCGTCGTCGGACATAGCAATGACGAGCCCCGGCCGGTACGGCAGGAGTGACGGCGAGCCGCCGAAGCCGGACCGGCTCATGGTACAATCGCAGACCGCATGGCGCGATGTCCGGAAGATCAATGTTTACGACTTTATCGAGCAGACCTACTTCGGGACGCAGGGCTACCGCGATGCCTACTACCTGATCCCGCACCCCCGCGAGGCCTACTACGAGAACCGGCGGGCCTCATCCTGTTACAACAACATTTTCCGACCCGTCATCAACGCGCAGGTCGACGATGTCTTCGCGGATGAAATCAGGCGCCAGTGCGACAATGAGGAGTTCGGGAAATTCATCGGCAACTGCGACAACTGCGGCACGCCGCTCCAGAACCTCATCGAGGATGCCATGCACTACGGTCGCATGCACGACGTGGTTTTCGTGGTCATGGACAACTATCGCCCCGAGGAGCAGCCCGAAACCGCGGGCGAGGCGATAGCCGACCGGGTCATGCCGTACATCTACCTCAAACGGGCGCAGGACGTGAAGGAGTGGAGCACGGATAAGTTCGGCCGCCTGCTCTCGATCGATTTCAGGGATGAGGTGCTTACCGAGACCCTTCCGGGCGAAGGGGGAAGCGAGCGGTGTCCCTGCCCAACCTACCGCCACTGGGAGACCGGGAAATGGAACGTTTATAAAATCAAGATGAGCGAGGACGGCACCCGGGAGATCAAGGTCGTCCTCGAAGAGGGTGCGATCGGGATCGATGTCCTCCCGGTGATCCCGATGCTCGACTTTGCACGATCGGATAACCTGAAGGCCATGCCCGAGCCGTCGAGCTACGACCTGGCGTTCCTGTGCTTCGCCCTCTTCAACAAGGAGTCCGAGGCGCGGACCCTCGAACAGTACCAGGCGTTCAGCATCTTCTATGCGCAGGGCATCGACCAGCAGTCGATGACCATCGCCCCGAATAATCTCTGGGTGCTGCCAAACGATGCGAGGATCCCGCCGGGGATCATAAGCCCCAACCCCGATCACCTCAAAAACCACTACGACTCCTGCGACCGCATCGTGCAGCTTATTCGCAGCAATGCCGGCCAGCGCGGGGTACTGGCGGCTGAGCCGAAGTCGTCGGCCAGCGGCATATCGAAGCAGTGGGACTTCAGGGGAGAAGAAAAAATCCTGCGTCGAACAAGCCTGGCGGCGAAGAATCTTGAAATTTGCATTGCCCGGTTATTTCAACGCTATACCGGCACAACGTTCGATTATGTGCCCGAATACCCGGAAAAATTCGATCCGGCGGTCAACGATAACAAGGTGGGCCAACTCACCCAGCTCATCGCATCGATGCCGCCCCGGCCGTTTGCGCGGGCGGCATGGGAGTGGCTCGGCGAGCACTATTTCGGATCGGACGAAGACACCGGTAATACCCTGATCGCGGACATCGGGCACAGCGCGATGTTTGCCGGCAAGGGCGCGATGCCGCGGGACGGGATCGCGGGCGGCTCATGATTCCGCACCGGACGGGAGAGGCGAGAGCGGGCGATAATGCCTCCCGGCCGACCGTACTTTAGACGGCGGGTCGGGAGCCCGTCACCAACGAACGGAGGGGGGGGACATATGGACGAACTGGTTCCGGTCACCCTGCAATGCCCGTATTGCGGGCAGCCGATCGAAATCGTGGTGGATTGTTCGGGCGGGGAGCAGGAGTATGGCGAAGACTGCCCCGTCTGCTGCGAGCCGATGGTGATTTCGGTTGCTTTTGACGGCGAAAACCTGCCGCGCGTTGAAGCGCGGCAGGAGGGGTAGGCGCACACGACGGCGCGCCCGGGCCATGAAGCTTACGGATTCGGGTTATCGTGGTGCTCACGATAGAGGAGACACTTATTGAGCTCCTTGATGGCCCGACGGCACTCCATGATGGCCATCTGCTTGTGCCCGCCGAAATTATGCGGCGCGGCCTGCATGTAGTCGATCGCATCCTGAAGATTGTGGATCGCGGCGGCAATCCGCGGATGCATAACCGCCTCTTCATGAACGCCTCCGCCTTCCATCGGCTGGGCAAAGAGAGGGGTCAGGGGCGCAACACAAAAGGAAACCAACACGGCGGACAGCAACAGCTTCTTCATACGGCCTCCATGGAAAGGGGTTTATTTAACCTGGATCGCATCTTAAGCTGCGGATTCAGGCTGAAGAGGAGCGACTTCCTTCGCTCCGGCGGGGGAACGCTAATCACTGTATCAAATATCATGCCGAGATTCGAATATGAGCGTATGATTCATATTTCTATAAAAGCCCGTATTGCCGGTATTATACTGCGCATAAATCATAATGCCCTCTCGTCGCCCATGGGAATCGGCAATCATCGGACCAAATGGAACGACTCTCTTCCAAAACGGCAAGGGCGGCTACGGCGCGCCGGCAGGAGACAATGCGTGCCGCCCGGCATGAAATTACCCGCTTTTTGCCCCTCAAAAACGGCGCGGGGAGAAAATATAGCCATAAACCTTAGGAAATACCACTAAGTTATAGCATTTGAAAATAAATAAGATAAATAAAGATAATACATAAAAACCACAAAATCAGTTTGTTATAACTGATAAAAATATTTATAGAAATATTTTGGTCATCATGTCCTGCCAAATAGTATCTTTAGTATGAGGGCCGCAGGATCGGTTTTCCGGTTCTGCGGCGACATAATCGGGGCGGATAAGCGGACGGCCATCCGTTGATCCCCAGAGACCATTAAGGGGCATGGTAGTGCTACCACACTATCGTGCCCCTTTTTTATTCGCCCCGATCGATAAATGCCGGCCCGTCGGGCCGGAGAGTCCGCCGTTGGCGGGAGAGACAGCCTTCAGCAGAGGAGCATTGCAATGCCGAAAACAGTGGAAGAAATTCTCGGAAGCCTGCCGGAAGAGGATCGCGGGGTCGTCGGCGCCGCGATCGAAACCGTGAAAACGGAAGGGTCGAAGAAGTACAGCGAGGCACGCGGGGAGGTTTCCCGCTTGCTCGATAAGTACAAGCCGCTCGAAAAAGCGCTCCAGGATGCGGGGCTTGACCCGTCGGATCAGGCGACCGCCGAAGTCCTGAGGAGGGCGAAGGCGGGCGGCGACCACTCATCGGAGCTGGAAAAAACCGTGAAAATGCTGCAAGGCAGGATCGCGGAAATCGATGCCGACCGCAAGGCAACCGTCGAGAAGCTCCGGACGAAAACTCTCACCGAAAAGCTGAGCGGCGCACTCGGTTCGCACCTCCTGGAGGGCATCGGGAATTATGTCATTCCCGGCCTCATCGGAAGCGGATCGGTAAAGCTTTCGGACGACGGCGAATCGGTCGCCTTCATTTTTGAAGGCGAAGAACTGACACTTGAGAAAGGCATCGAGGCGTGGAAAGCGAAAAACAAAGGCCTGCTTAAAAACAGGCAGGCGCCGGGAGGCGGAAGCGCGGGAGGCAAGGGCGGCGGTACGCTGTCCGACCGGCCGCAGATGGCGAAAAGCGAGTGGGACAAGCTGTCGCCCCGGGACCGCGCCCGTTTCATTATCGACCGGAAAGGCGTTTTAACGGAAGGGTAATTCATCCTGAAAGGATTGCGAATCATGGCGACGAATAATCTCACGGCACTCTCCCCGCTGCTCTTCAGCGCGGCGCAGACCATCGCAAACGAGCCGACGGCGGTGCTCGAAGCGATCTCCAACACCTTCGACGACAAGGGCGTCGCGGTCGGCGACAAGGTCATCGTACCCATCGCCCCGCCCGCGACGCTCGATGCGTTCATTCCCTCGAACATCCCGCCCACCGGCGACGCGGCGACCGCCACCAACGTGCAGGTGACCATCACCAACTCCAGCAAGGTCTGCTGGAACCTGACCGGCGAGCAGCAGCGCTCCCTCGAAAACGCGACCATCGAAACGGACTGGATCCGCCAGATGATCGAGCAGGGCATGCGCACGCTGCGCAACGACGCCGAAGCGAAGGCCTGGGCAGCGGCCCTTGCCGGAGCGTCCCGCGCCGTCGGCACGGCCGGGGTCACGCCGTTTGCAAGCGACCTTTCAGCGCTCGCCGCTGTCAAGCGGGTGCTCCTGAATCAGGGTTGTCCGAGCGCCAACGTCACGGCGGTCATCGATACGAATGCCGGCCAGAACCTCCGCAAGCTCGGCGTTTACCAGAACTTCTACCAGGCCGGAACCGATAAGCAGCTGCGTTCCGGTATCTTCCTCCCGGCGTTCGGCATTGACATTGCCGAATCGGCGCAGGTCGGTATGCATGCCGCGGGTTCGCTCAATGCGGACGTCGTGACGACCGATGCGGCGGGCGATCCTCTCGGAACGCAAATCGTCGGCATCGGCGGAGCCGGTGCGGCCATCAACGTCACGCCGCAGGATGCGCTGTGGTTTGCCGCCGATACCACGGCCGCTTACATGGCGACCAATACGCTTGCCGCCGCCGGAAGCGTGGTCCTCAACCGGCCCGGTATCGCCAAGTACGCGATCCCGACCGGCAATGCGGTGACCATGGCCGCCTCCTATACCGGCAACGTCGTGCTGGAACGGAGTTCGGTCGTCGGCGCCATCCGGCCGCCCATCATCCCGGACAACCCGACCATCCAGCAGCTCAAGATCAGCGACACGAAAACCGGCCTGACCTTCCTGATGCTGGACATCGCGCAGTACGGTCAGCGAACCTGGGAACTGCACCTCGCGTATGGTTTCGCGGCGGTGCAACCGGCGTTCATCTGTGCGCTTCTTGGGTAGGGACGGCCGGAGAGACGCGGCAACCCGCGTCTCTCCGGCTCCTGTTATGCATTGTCAAAACGCACAAAGCGAGGACGGCATGACCATCGATCCCGCCGATCTGTCCTACCCCTGGGTGGCGAACCAGAACGGCATACTCCATTACCTGACTACCGGCAACACCGTTTTCGACGGCGTTGCCGGGGCTCCCTGCGTATTTACCGACGCAATCACGCTCGGCTTTGTCGGCGCCGGCGATCCGCGGGTTGCCCAGTGGCTCTCCCTGGTCGATAACGACATCAACTACAAGGCGATGGAGTACGGCCTGCTGACATCGCAGATCCTGCTGCCGCTGCACCCGCGCCTCATGGAGTACGCGGTTGCCTACTTTTCGTTCATGGTCTTCCGCGACAATATCGGCGTCAACAACGTCGACTCGGCGGCCGATGAGAAGTACCGGGTGAAATTCGACGAGTACCGGCTCGAAGTGGAGCGCACGCGCAAGCTCCTGACGCGGGATATCTTCTGGCTTCAGGACATGGCGATACGGGGCGTCAACCGCAGCGGCGGCAGCTGCGATATGGTGCGGGGGTAACGAATGGCACGCCTGACCGACATAGCGGCGGAAATCGCCGAACTCCTGCAAAGCATCACCGTTGCCAACGGGTTCTCGTTCGACTTCGGCACGGTGAACCAGCCCGACCTTGCCTTGTGCCGGTATCCGGCCGCCGACATTACCTACCTGAGCGACGCGCCGCAAGCCACCACGCAGGCGGCTTACGGCTACGACGTCGCGCAATTCGTCGTAAAGCTCGTGGCGCAGAACCCGAATTCGAATGCGGTAAGCAACCCGGCCGCAGGCATCCCCACGCCCGTCCACGCGATCGACGAGGTCATCGATACCGTCGTCGCGGCGATGAAGCAGCGGGTACGCTTCCAGCAGGGGTATCTGCCGCTCTCGGGCAATGCCTACATGATCTACAAGGGGTTCAGGAAGACGGTTGAGAAATCGGGCGACATTTTCCGGCCCGACAGCGTTCTCTTCAATCTCGAAGTGCACTACCAGAGTACCGAACTCGAAGACTTTTCGGCCGTCGCGCCGTTTGTCGCTACCGGAGCGGGAGACCTGGTCGTCGTCGCCCCGCTCGTCGAAACTTTATAAGAAAGGAAGTGCCGTTATGGCCTTTAAACAGTTAGACATCCTCCTCGGACGGGCGCAGGGCACCGGGTCGGCCGCATGGGCAACCGAAGTCGGACTCTCCGCCACCTCGCCGGACTCCCTGTTCGGCGCATCGGACTTTCTCATGGTTGCCGACGGCTTCAGCCTCGACGTCACCCAGGAGATGACCGCGCAGAAGTACGCGACCGGGATATTCGACCAGCATCGGAGCGTGCCGGGAACGGTGAGCGCCGATGCGAAGATTACCACGTACCTTTCCGCGAACAACAGCAACAGTACAGGCTATCCCGACGCCCAGGCCGACGCCTTCGCGATTTACCTTCTGGCTTCGGGCATGAGTGTTGCGCAGGTCGGCGACGAAGACTCCCTCACCCGCGCCTATTGGCCGACCTCCAATTATACCGGCTGGAACGCGCTGACGCTGCACAAGTATTCCGGCGACCTTACCGCCGGGAACAGCCTGCTTACCAAGGCCTGCGGCGTCATGTTTAACGGCGTCATCAAGGGCGAAATCGGCAAACCGATCTCCCTCGAACTGACCGGCAAGGGCGCCGTGTCGGCCATGCCCGCGAATGTCGACTACCCCGGCGGTACGTTTACCCAGCTCTCCGACGTCATTCCCGCCGTCCTGAAATCGTCGGCTTTCCAGATTGCGGGCGGCACGTACAAGCTGCTCACCTTCGAATGGGACTTCGGCAACAAGATCGAGCTGGTCAAGGACATGACCGCCCCCTTCGGCTTCGGCTATGCGGAAATCACCGACAGGACCGCCAAATGGAAGGTGAAGGTCTACGAGTCGCCCTACGGCGAGGGGACCAACCCGTTCGGCGCCATGGCGGCCGGGACCGTGACCGACATCAAGATCGTCGTCGGCACGTCGCCGACCGAGCTGACGTTCAAGACCGGGTACGGCTCCGCAAACCAGGCGCAGATAACGTCGATCAAGCCCGGCAACGATAACGGCATCAATACCTGGGAGATCGACGGGATCGTTCTCAACAACGACTGGGCGATGCTGGTCAACGATACGGAGTAAAAAGGATAATTTTGTCAAAAGAGCTTAACAAACAAAATCACCGCTCCTCTTTTCCAATGTTTTTGTTACCTGATGGTGGGCGAGGAGGCTTTGGCCAGGGGGAACCGGGAACCGGTTCCCCCACCGGAAGCAGTAACAGGAAATCAAAAGCAATAATCGGCGGGAAAGATAACGATAAGAGAGAGGGAATATCATGATTCCATTGAGCATGCGACAGAAGACGGTGACGTTCACCGATGAGGACGGCATTACCTGGACCTTCGCGGTCAAGACCGGGGAGAGCGAACTCCGCCTGATCCAGTGCTACGAGGCGGCGCGGGGCGACACCGGGGAGTGGATCAGGAAACAGATCGACCTCTTCAACGAGATCGTGCGGGGCTGGACGGCTCCGGCGGGCTCGATCATGGCCGCCTTCCCTGCGGACGGCAACCCGGCCGCACTTTTCACGAGCCTGGAACGGGCGGAGGTGTTCGGCCTCTGGCACAAGGCGAACAGCCTGAGCGTCGAGCAAAAAAAAAGCTGATTGTCGCCGCCGGGCTGCACTACGAACCGCATTCGAAGATTTTCGACTGCGCGACCTGCACGGCGGAAGACAGGAAGGGAAACGGCTGTAAGAGAAATCGGCGCCGGGCGATTCACCGTCTCGCGTGTACCTGCGGGGCGCAAAAGGGGTGCGATATATGCAAGGGCAGGGGATTCTTCAAACTCAAGCGGTGTCCGGCGGCCTTTGCCGCCGACTCCCAAACACGAATCCTTCTGCCCTATTTTTTTGCCTGGCGAAACGGCGGGGAGTACCCGGACGGTGGGGCGAGGATCGATCAGCCGTCGATGCTGTTGCAGGCGTTTAATCTGCTGCAGGGTGTTTGCGGGATGCGGGAGAGGGAACGGGAAGAGCGGGCGAGAAGGAGGTAAGGGTTATGAGCGGATTAACGGGAAAATTCAGTGAGGCGGAACAATCGATTGAATCGTCGGGCTCAAACCTTGCGGCGACCGGCCAGCAATTGGAGGATATCGGCGAAAAGGCGAATAAGGCATTGGAAATATTCGGCCAGCTGACCGAGGAGATCCGGGGACCCATGGTCGATGCGATGAAGGCAGGCTTTGGGGAGCAGGCGAGCGGCGAAGTCGATACAATGATTGGCAATGTGCAGGATGCCATAGGTGTGATGGGGACTGTCGCGAACGCAGTAGCGCAGGTTGGCACCGTGATGCAAGGGGTCGGGGTCGCTACCGAGGCGGTAGGTGCCGCGATGGCACTTTTGGAGGTGAATCCTGTTATCCTTGGTATTACTGCTGCAGCAGTGGGCATAGTTGCAGTAATTAAGCTTATCAATAATGCAAGGGACAGTGCAAAAAAAACTCAGGAGCAAATGGCTAAGGATACAAAAGAGGCACAGGAAAAGGAACAGGGGAGGCAAGTCGCCGAACAAAAGCAACTAGAGAAAGAAAACAAGCCTGAATTTATTAAAGAGCAAATCGAAACCATTAGTAATCAAATTAAAGATTTTAACAGCAATGGTCCGAAATTGGAATGGTGCTCTTTCGATGGAAAGAAATACTTGTCCCCTGATTTAAATGAATTGAAGGCCCAATTAAAACCGTGGGTGGATAAGCGCAATCAAATCTTAAAAGAATCAGAATCGAATCCGGAAGATTATGCAAAAAACTTTGATGTTTTTTTTGGTAAAGGCGCTTTAGAGAAGCAACAGCATCAAAATGAGGAAAGAGCCGCAGCCGCGAAGGAGGCCGCGCGACAGGTTCGCGAAGCGCAAAAGGAACTTACCGAAGCGCAACGGGAACTTACCGAAGCGCAGGCAAAGGAACAGGACGGGGTTCCCACCGATGAAGCGCACGAGCGCTATAACAAGGACTTGGCCGAACTGCGGGCATGGCACGACGAGAAGCTCGAAGAGTACAAGGGCAACGCGGCGGCGACGGCGCTCATTATCCTGGCCGGGAACGCCAAACTTCTTGCCCTGCAAAAACAGCTCGATCAGGATATGGCGAAGGAAGTTACCGAAGCGCATAAGAGAATGGGCGAACAGATTCAACGCGATTTTGAAGAATATACGCGAAAATGGAATGAAAATGCCCAAAAACAGGCGAAAAGCGAGCAGGAATATATTGAAAAGGGCGATGCCGCCGCTGCCGCTGCCGGTGGAACGAAATTTCAAAAGGAATGGGCGGCAAAGGAAGGCGCCATTAAAAAGGAACATGATAGGCAAATTGCCGAAGCTCAGGCCGTTGCAGCGGACACCACGGCGATCGATGCCTCCTACGAGAAACAGCGGATCGCACTTGCCAAAGAAGAGGCCGAAGCGAAAAAGGAATATGCGATGGGGGCGGTTGAAACCTCTCTGAAAGCCATGGAAAGTCTTGCACAGGCGAACCATGCAAGCGCCGGTGTTCAGCGGGCTATTTCAATGGCTATGATAGCGGTGAACACGGCGCAGGCGGCAACGAAGGCATTGGCAAGCGGTCCTCCTCCATGGAACTTTGTGGAAATGGCGGCGGTAATCGCGGCCGGAGTTGCGCAAGAAGAAAAAGCGGCTTCTGCAAAATTCGCCCTCGGCACCGGCTTCGCCCCCGGCGGCATGGCCATGGTCGGCGAGCAGGGGCCGGAACTCGTCAACCTCCCGCGCGGGGCGCAGGTTTATAACCATACGCAGACGCAGAACATGACCTCGAACTCCGGGCACACGTTCACCATTCACGTCCACGATGCGCAGGGGAACGTGCTGGAAAGCGCGACGGCGGCAATCCGGGGCGGGGCGGCGGACCGGTTCGTTTCGACCCTCAACGACCGCTCGCAGGGGCTGAACTGATATGAGCGAATCGACAATGACCTTCTCCGGCGGCTCCTGGAACCCGGCAACGGGCGCCTGGACCGCCGGAGCCTGGCCGAACGGAAGCGCCGCGAGCGCCATCACCATCAACCGGCCGCAGTACGGGTACACGGCGGAAATCCACATGCCGATCGAAACCACGCGCGACCAGACCGGGGCATGGCACTTCTTCGACAACGGCGGCGGCGGAGAGTTCGATTACCGGCTTTGCACCATGACGCTTGATCTCCCGGCCGGGCAGAAGCAGGCGCTCAACGACTTTATCAGGCTCGATACGCAGGGGCGGGCGCTGCCGTTCATGCTGTCGATCGATACCGGTCTTACCGGGGCGGTCGGCGGCGACACCGCAGACGGGTTCTACCCCTTCGGGCCGGACCTTTACGCGGTCGGGAACCCCTCGACCGGCGACCCGTACTCGTGCATCGTTCAGCCCGTCGTTCACGATCAGGGCGGGGCGCTCTGGCAACCGTTTCGATGGTTCACGGACAAGCTCACCCTCCTCCTTGTCTCGCCGGTAAGCGCCCTGCCTTTAAACTCCCTCTGTTCCACCGGCGGGCTCTCCCAGGGGCCGCTACGGTTCACGACGGTGAGCGCGGAGGAGTGGTACTCCGGGTTCATGTTTCCCCAGGACGGCTTCAAGCCGAAGACGGCCTACAATTATCAGGTGGGAACCTCCCTCGCCGGTATCCCGAACGTCGTTGACGCCGAAACCGACTACTACGAGACCACGTTCGACCTCGCGGCGAATCTCGGCAATGCGGCGCTGCTCGTGAACCGGCTCACGGCGGTCATTCGCAAGGCGCCGTTCTCGTTTTCAACCGGCAGCGCAACGGAGGCCTACCCCTTCGGCGCCGACTTCGCGCAGGGAAGCTCGCCCTATACCGTGAACCTGCTCGGGTCCGACAGGAAGGACAACGAAATCGTTCTGAAGATCACGCACGAGAGTTACAACCGGTTTCAGATCCCTTTGAATCTCTACAAGGCGGCATAAATGGGTAACTACAAACAAATTTCTCTCGCCATCGACTCCACGTTGAACGTAAACGGCTCCGGACAGCTCCAGGTAGCCTCATCGATCGCCGGGGCGGCGGGAGTCGAGGCAACGCGCGCGGAGGCGGCGGAAGCGACCATAGCGGGCAACCTTACCTCCCATGCGGAACTTACCACGACCGCCCACGGCGGGATCGTGGCGAATACGGATTCGCGCCTGACCGACGCCCGGACGCCGACGGCGCATGCCGCAACGCACGAGGCCGGCGGCAGCGACCCGCTGCCCATCGGAACCGCCAACGGTATCGCCTCGCTCGACAACTCCGGGAAGGTTCCGCTCACGCAGCTCCCGTCGGGCGTCTGGATTTACGAGGGCGTGTGGAACGCCGCAACGAACACGCCGATGCTTGTCAACGGTACCGGCGCGGTGGGCGAACTCTATGTCGTGTCGACTGCCGGGACGCATGACTTCGGCGCGGGTGCGCAGACCTTTTCCGGCAGCGAGCTCTGCATCTATAACGGATCGGTCTGGGAACGCTCGGCATCGGGCAACAACGTTGTTACCGTCAACGGTTATGCCGGGGCGGTGGTACTCGCGGCGGCGGATGTCGGGGCCGATGCGTCGGGATCGGCGGCGGCGGCGCAGAGTGCGGCGGAAAGCTTTGCGACAAGCGCCATTGCGGCGGCCGCGCCCCCGGCGTGGACCGTGCTCGACAGCACGACGCCCATTGCGGTGCAAAGTACGCTCGATCCGGCCGCGTATGATACTCTCGCGGACTATCTGGCGGCGCTCGGCCCCCTGGGGAGCAACGGTTTTTTCCAATTGACCGTATGCACCGGCGATCTGGGAGACCAGTCGTTTGAAAACGCAATAACGGGATACAACGGGAGCGACAATAACCCCCTTGTAGGGGATGTGTATCAATGGACGGCGTAAACCTGAATGTTGTTTCACTTGAGGCACCACTCCCCTTTACGGCTATTCAATATGCACTGGCCCTCGCGGTAGACCAGGGAGAGGCAATGACGGGGTTCATTCGTTACCGCGTATTGCCCGATGCCGTCGAGATGGCATTTGCGCTTGACGTGTCATATATAGGCAATGGTCCCGATGCCATTAATTTCTGCATTCCGGCGCTCGCGGGGATCGTGCCCGACTACGCCGGCGGGGTGCTGGTGCAAACCGACAACGGCTACAGCACAATCGTTCCGATAATAGCCAATTCCGGCGAGGGCGCCGGAGGATTTACTATTGGCGCTCAATCGGGTTTCGTCGGCATGATTTCCGGTACCGTGGAGATTCCCCTGTTTACCGCGTAACACCTATAACGGGATCATAACCGATGGCCTCGAAAACGATACAAGCCCTGCAAATTCTCTGGACCGGGACGCCGACGGGCGATCTTCCCTCCGGCGCCTATGCCGCGACGTGGACGGTCGACGGAACCGGTTACGGCGGCGTCGCGATCCGGTTTTCCGAAGACGTCCTCGCCGGGGTAACGTGGGGCGGCGTCACGCTCACCGACTCCCCGGACCCCTCCTGTGCCCCCCTCATCGCGCAAAAGGGTATTGCCGCCCTGGGCGCGTCGTATGACGGCCGCCGCGGCGGCGACATGGCCGCCTACGAGGGCGTCAATGTTGCGCTCGTGAATGCCGAACAGCTCCTCCTGAACCTCTCCGCCTGCGGGATCAGCCTTCAGGGGTGCCCGGTGCAGCTCACGGAATACAGCGGTACTCCGGGCGCCTACGTCGCGACCACGCTTTTCACCGGCATCGCCGACGATCTCACCTGGTCGGCGACCGGTCTCACGGTGAAGTGCAAGAATTCGCGGCTGCGGCGCAATGCGGCAATGTTCACGCTCATCGACAACGGGGACTTCGCGACGGTGGCGGACCTCGTGGCGGCCGTGACGGAGAACGAAGTGACCTGCAATTACCCCTATGCGACGGATGATGAAAACGGGAAGGCGGTGCCGATAACGTTTGGAAGCCTGCCTTTCGATGGAAACCCGCCGGGGGCTCCGGCAAAGATGTTGAGAACGGCAAACGCAATAATCGCTTTCGGTTATAGTGGCGATGGAAGTACGTCAAAGTATGTCTGGTCAAATACCACCAACAGCAACCTTTTTTATCTGGGCTATCCTTCGCAAATATACGCCGTATATTCTTATGTTAATAATTACTATCCGGCCGAATACCAAGGGGTTCCCAATGCGCCCGTGCAATATACAATCCAGATAGGTCCGAACAGCGGCTCAACCGGTTGGCTGGACGACGTGCGTGATTATTATTCTGGCGTGAGCCTTCTATCTCTCGATGGATTGGTCGGCCAATATATGGTAATCAAGAGCGGCGCAACTTGCGTTGGACAAGGTCGCCGGATTATTTTGGCAAGTGTCAATGCAGCCACTTCGCCGCATCAAATCAACCTCACCCTCGCCGCGGCTTTTGATAACAGCGACAGCGGCAACAGCAGCAGCACTCCGCCGCCGCTGTTGACCACCATCAGCGGGACAAGCGGAGGGTTAACCGTGTCGGATACGAATATTGCATGGGTTTCGATAGAAAGCCATTATCAGCAGTACACCGCCGATGTATGGCCGTGCGTGGGGGCTATTGAATAGTCCATTGGAAATAAAATTATGGATGCTTTAAAACCTATCGTTGAATGTCTGTATGTTATAATGCTGATTCCCTGCATTATCTGCCTTATTGTTATTTACAATAGGTTATCAAATATGATTGGAAGTTATAAACCCGATGAAACGACTCGTGAGTTCCTGCGACGGATTGACAAGGAATTTTCAGCGGCGAGGAAATATTTCGACAAACAGAAGAACAAGAGTGCCGATGGCGATAACCCACGTCAAAAGGGCAAGTATTTGGTTAAGCTTAAGAAGCTGTTTTGTCAGTTTTTCCATTGCCTGCGAAACCTTGAAATTAAAGCACGCGAGCTTTTTTTCGGAAAGGAGTTGCCGTGAAAGCATGTGAACAGCAGCATCTCCTTCCGGGATGTGCGATTGCTCATACACTTCCCGGAGAAGTTGTTCGGTGGATTTATTCAGGTCTTCTTCGAGAGGTGACTTTAGCTCAATCATGGCGATTCACTGAATAGTCCAGACCAGACCGGGGGAGGCGACGGTGTCGGCGGTCATGGCCGTAGAGCCTTCATACCATTGCGCAGAAAGGCGAGAAGAATCAGCAACAATAATGGAATCCGGAATATTTATCGCGGCAACAATTGAAGCGTTATCATAAATTGTAAATGAACCGTTGTAAGATGGTAAATGTAAATATATGGTTACTGGGTTTTTAATGCCATCATAAATAATCTGAGTAGGATAGGTTTTTGTGCAAGAGGAAAGAAGACCGGCAATGAAGAGAACCGCAAGCAGCTTTTTCATAAAACCTCCCGTCAAAGTTTCGCCGTATGCGTTGACCGGGGAAGCCGCTACGGTTGCGGCTTATCGGCTGGCCTGCCTATCCCCGGATATTCCCAGTATAGATTAAGGAGCAAATAAATGTCAAATCTAAACCTTTTTGCCTATTCGAGCGAAAAAACGACGCAGCAAACACCAGTTACGGTTAATACATCAACCGGCGTAGGGTCCATACCCTCCATCACCGTCGACGAGTCCGAGCCTCAATACTGGCGCTTGCCGACGGACGGCTTTTCTCTGCTTCCGGGCTCAATCAACAATGCCGTTGGATTGATTACCAATAAAATCCGGGATGGCGACACCAACCTGGATTCCTCCGATGTGGTGCAGGTGTTTGACGAGGCTGTTTATGGCCTGGGCTTGCTGCCGGCTGGCTGCGACCTTTTCGATAGCATGGATTCCTGTGGTAACATTGGCACTCTGGATGGGCAAACCGGTTATTATACCAATAACTTCAACTATCCCCAGCCATATCCTTACACGATTACCAACTGGACCTATACTTATGACACCAATTATATTCTTATTTCCACCACAAGTAATATCTTGAGTTTCATCAGATACATATACATCGACACCACTGCCTTCTCGGCAACCTACACCAACACCGATATTTATCCGTCTTCGACCAGCATCTCACTGG
>Ga0181520_10008265_pt1 | contig 14865 bp, 10 predicted proteins | sample PEATcosm2014_Bin_29_FD_132451 | JGI IMG/M metagenome (GOLD analysis project Ga0181520, IMG submission 132451) | Peatland microbial communities from MTU Mesocosm Facility, Houghton, MI, USA - PEATcosm2014_Bin02_30_metaG | ecosystem: Environmental > Terrestrial > Soil > Wetlands > Peat | place... | reverse complement strand
ATTCCTTAATGTAAACGCTTAACGGCTTGCCCTTTTCATCCAGCTTGAATTTTACTTCAGTGGTTTCAAAAGCGATGGAACCATTCTTGAACCTTGCCTCACGCAGTATCACAGCTAGTTTGTTCAACTGAAGCAATTCTTTTGAATAATCCCCCTCGCCTGTTTCGAGTATCTTTTGCGCTTCATCGTAATTGAACCTGCGATTTGAATTGATGATGGTCTTGCCGAACCACTGGTTCAGTATCTCGGCTTTATCATTGAGTTCGAATACAGCGGAGAATGTCAACTTATCAGTGTGCGGAGCAAGGGAACACAGTCCATTTGATAAATGTTCTGGAAGCATGGGAATAACCCTATCAACAAGGTAAACGGAAGTTCCGCGTTCATAACCTTCATGGTCGATGGCGTTACCGGGCTTTACATAATGCGAAACATCGGCTATGTGAACACCCACTTCGTAATTGCCGTTGGGCAGCCATGAAATGGACAAGGCATCATCAAAATCCTTGGCATCTTCGGGGTCGATGGTAAAGGTGACAACATCCCTGAAGTCTCTGCGTTTGCTTATTTCGGCTGCGGTAATAGTATCGGGGATTTCCTTTGCTTCATCTTCGGCTTCTTTTGGAAAAGATAAAGGAAAGCCGAATTCAGCAAGGATGGAATTCATTTCAACATTGTTATCGCCTGGTTTACCAAGCACGTGAACAATTTTGCCAAAAGGGTTCTTTGCCGATTGTGGCCATTCGGTAATTTCAACTAAAACCTTCTCTCCGTCTTTAGCCCCGTTGAGGTTTTCGGTGGGGATAAAAATATCAACAGGCATGGAGTTATTATCGGGAAGTATAAAGGCGAACTTGCCGGACATTCTTACTATTCCAACAAATTTCGACTTAGCTCTTTCAAGTATCTCGACTATCTCACCTTCTGTCTGTTTTCCTTTACGTTTTGGGAAAATAGATACTTTAACTTTATCTCCATTTAGCGCTTTGTTGGTATTGTTGGGCATAATTACCACATCTTCGCCTAGTTCATCGGTTATGACAAAAGCTTTACCGGATGGTTTCATATCCACAATGCCGGTGATGTATGATTTTGAAGAACCATGAAACTTAACCATAGCGGGGTTTATCTGGTACTTTCCCCGCCCCACCTCTTTAAGGGCATCTCTTCCGACAAGGTCGCCGAGCAGAACATTTAGCAATTGCTTGTTTCCAAGGTCGCTGATAGACAGCTGATGCGCCAGTTGTTTGTAATTGAATGATTGGTTAGGGTTATTGGCAAATATCTTAAGTATATCGTTTACCAGTTCGTTTTGTGTATTGACTTTCTTCTTCTTTTTGTGTCCCATATAATAGTTATAATAGATTTTGTAAAGGTACTAATAAAACACCTATGGTTATAGAACACTGATGACACTGATCCGCCGCGGCGGATTATGATAAACACTGATTTAATATGGGTATTATAAGCGTACGTATAGGCATAAAGGAATAAGGTATAGGGAAAGGAATGAAATGAGTTCTTTATGTAAAGAAACGCTTCCTTTTATTAATTAAGTGTCTTCTCTTTCTAAGAAAGTAAGTTATCTTTCTAAGAAAGTGTGTTTCTTTACTGAGAAAGTGTGTTTCTTTATTAAGAAAGCGAGTTTCTTTACTGAGAAAGTGTGTTTCTTTATTAAGAAAGCGAGTTTCTTTACTGAGAAAGTGAGTTTTCTTTCTAAGAAAGTGAGTTTTCTTTCTAAGAAAGTGAGTTTCTTTACTGAGAAAGTGTGTTTCTTGATTAAGAAAGCGAGTTTCTCTGCAAGAAAACTGTGTTTCTTAACAAGTGAAGTAACTTTCCTAGTTAAATTAACAGGCATATGAAGAATGCTGCCTGAAAAAATGGGAGAGTTTTTATAATCTGAGAAATTGTTTTTAAACTTATTGAGGCAATGAACGAAAAAAAGTTTGTTATAGAAAGCGAGTGATAATATCTTTGTCAAATAATTTTAAAAATAACTTAAGTATGAAAATAATGGATATTCATGGCACTTGGAAAAACAAAGAAAATGGGTCAAATTTGATAATTTGCGAAATTCCTAATAATGGTGATCATTATAGAATTGATTTTTTTGATTCCAATTCAAAAACCACAATTAGCGACAAGAAAGTTCTTATTGTGAATTATGAAAATAAATTCATTCTTAATAGCACTAACTTTGGCGATGATTCTGCTTATATTCTATTTCGAAATGATAATGAAATAGTGTTGAATTTCAAAGGAAAACAAACAATATTTAATCTATTATCAAAAAGAGTTGAATTCTTGAATTAAATCCTAAATAAACTTTAAGTAAACAATTTTATTTTCAATTTGCTAAAAGTCTTGAACTAATTTAATTGTGTCTTACGACTTGATGCTTTCTAGTTTCTTAGTATAATTTAACAAAATATTTGCACTTTAAATTCGTACCTTTGTGGAACTTTTGGTAGCGGTGCATCAAGGGGATAAATACTAAGAATAAAACCATTATACTAATGGGAAGGTTAACGCTTGTTAAAATAATCTTATTATAAGATATTAATTGTCATCCTTTTTTAAGTGTAAAAGCAAAAGTAGTTCCTATTCCAATGGTACTGCGTACATTAATAGTTTGTCTGTGGGCTTCAATGATGTGTTTCACAATTGCAAGTCCTAGTCCGGTGCCACCCTGTTCGCGAGATCTTCCTCTGTCTGTCCTGTAGAAACGTTCGAATAAACGGGGAATATCCTGTTGCGCCACTCCGATACCATTATCAGTTACTTCAATTAACAAGTTTTCGTCCATGTCGAAAAAACTTACTTTGGTTCTTCCATTCTCAATTCCGTATTTTATGGAATTATCTATTAAATTGATGACCACCTGCCTTACCTTCTCTTTGTCGGCACTCACATATATAGGCTTATCATAATTCTTGTCGAAATGGAACTTAATATTTTTCTTTTCGGAATTCAGTTCAAGGAATTCAAAAACTTCTTTCACGAGCACCACTATATCAAAACGGGAATACACAGGCTTGAATTCTCCAGATTCAAGTTTCGATATGGATTCAAGGTCTTCCACAATATGTATCATGCGGTTAATGCTCTTTTCCGTTCGGAGCAGGTACTCACGGTTAATGCCTGCATCGTCAATACCTCCATCAAGCAACGTAAGAACATACCCCTGTATATTAAAGATAGGCGTTTTTAATTCATGTGAAACGTTGCCGAGAAATTCTCTCCGGTACACTTCAAGCTTTTTCAGTTCTTCTATTTCTTCTTTCTTATCTTCAGCCCATTTTATCACCTGCTGATTTACTGAAGTAATCATGTCCCCCGCCGGCTCGGGTTGTTTATAATCTTTTCCTTTTGGGGCTTTCAGGTTGAAAATGGTTTTATAGATAGGTCTTATTCTATCGTAAATATACTTCTTCAGCACAAAACGTATGATGAAATAAGAAAAAGCAAATAACGCAACCGATGACAACAAAAGGAATAACCAAAATATTTTATTAAAGAAATAAAAAGTAGAAGCAGTAAAGAATACAATATAAAACCCCGTTATGAAAAGGGAAACTATACCTGAAAGATTACCTGTTTTCAGACTTTTCATTATGATCAGATGTCGAATTTATACCCAACTCCTTTTATTGTTTTGATATTATCTATTTCAAGTTTCTCGCGGATCTTGCGCACATGGACATCTATCGTCCTGTCGCCAACAATTACTTTCCCCCAGATATTTGAATATATTTCTTCTCTTGTAAAAACCTTGTTAACCTTAGATACCAACAACCATAATAACTCGAATTCTTTTCTGGGAAGGATGAATTCTTTTCCATTATTTATTACCATATAACGTTCCCTGTCTATTACCAGTCCTGCAACTGTAATTCTATCACCTGTTACTTCCTCAACAGAAAAACGCCTGAGCAATGCTTTTACTCTGCTGGTAAATACGCGGGGTTTGATTGGTTTTGCAATATAATCATCAGCGCCTGCATCAAAACCTGCAATCTGCGAATAGTCTTCATTACGTGCCGTGAGAAAAGCTACGATGGACTTATTTAGTGCCGGTAACTGTTTAATTTCCCTGCATGTTTCAACTCCATCCATTTCAGGCATCATCACGTCGAGTATGATTAGATGAGGTTTGGTTTCGACTGCAATTTTAAGCGCATCTTTGCCGTTGCCTGCTTTAAAAACATTATATCCTTCCTTTGCAAGGTTGTAGCCAAGGAATTCTAGTATATCCGGTTCATCATCAACCAGCAGAATTTTATATTCGTTATTTTCCATTTATAAAATGATTATAAACAAAAATACACAAATTCTGTTATTTTAATCAATGTTTGAGTTTATATCAACGATGTTAAGAAAAACTTAAGGATAGCTTAATGTTAAGTTAAACTAAAATGATTTTTTATTAAGTTTGCAAGAGGTAATCAAAACGCTTAAGATGTTAATCAACAAGAAAAGGAATCTCTTTTTCTATATTTTATTTGTTTTTTTTATTTGTTCTTGTTTATCATGTCTTGCTCCAAGAAAATATTTTGAAGATGACAGGGTCACTTCGCCTCCCGATTATTCACAGGAAAAATTTTGGGCAGCGCTTCCAACTAAAAAGGACAGCGCTGATGCAGTGCCATATAGTTCAGGATTAAAAGACGGGCAAGCTGATGCAAAAGTGGATGTTTTTTTCATCTACCCGACCATTTACCTTGCAGGCAGAGACTGGAATGCTGATGTAGATAATAAAAGGCTGAACCGCAGAATAGACGAAACCACCATACGGCAGCAGGCAAGTGCTTTTAATGGAAGCTGTAAAGTGTATGCTCCCCGCTACAGGCAGGCAGTGCTTGCTTCGTTTAGAAATGGTAGTGAAAACGGGAAAAAAGCACTCAACTTTGCTTATAAGGATGTGAAAGCAGCTTTTGATTATTATTTAAAATATTACAACAACGGCAGACCATTCATAATTGCTTCCCACAGCCAGGGGACATGGCATGCAACACGTTTACTTCATGAATATTTCGAAAAGGATTCTTTATTAAGGAAAAAATTAGTTGCTGCTTACCTGATTGGTGGATGGATTCGGAAAAATGAATTTCCCAATATTCCTGTCTGTGGTTCTGCCACACAAACTGGTTGTTTTATTTGCTGGAATTCACGTGAATGGGGAATGAAAGCGGATAAATATTGGGGAACCAATCTGGAATGCGTTAATCCACTGACCTGGAGAACGGATACTATACAAGCGCCTGTATCTATGAACCTCGGTTCTGTTCCTTATGGTTTTAAAAGAATTGATAAAGGTATTGCAGATGCAAAAATTTCACCAACAGGACTGCTCTGGGTGCATAAGAAAAACACAAACGGGTGCAGATGTATTCCCAATTATCATGTACTTGATTACAATCTTTTCTGGATGAACATCAGGGAAAACGTGAAACACCGAATTGATAAATATCTCGAGAGGAATAATTGAATAATACTATTAAGCCATTATCATATATTATCTGCGTTTTTTGATTTAATATTTTCATCCTTTCTTAGAAAAAATTCAGCTTGTGCTAATTTGATTTCTTCAAACGTGTATGAAGATCCAAGTTCTTTTTTTATTGCGCTAAGCGTTGGCATTTCCGATTTTTCAATAACACCTATAATTTCATCGAGTTTATTTTTTGCTAAATAATTTGTGATGCTAATACTTCCTTTTGAAATTAATTTTGCAATATGTGAATATATTGTGCCAATAGCAAGATTCCTTTTTCTGGCTACTTCCTCAATAGTTTTGCCATCATTTAAAATTGCTAAAGTAATTTCATACGTTGAACTATTTTTTTCTTTATCCCGAGAATTATCATTGAAATGATTTACTACTTTATGTTCACCTTCCGGTTTGATATTGTATAATTTTTTTTCAATCAGATAAATATCTTTGAGATGTTCTGTTTTAGCTAAAGCTTCAGCTATCAGTTCTTTTACAAATTTTGTATAACCTTTATTTTTTTTAGCTGGAATGAACTGCTCCTTGTGTAATTCAAGCGGAAAAATAACTTTTTCATTTAAAAAATTTACAAAATATTCAATTCCTTTGCTACATCGGTCTTCAATCTGTTGCCATGTTAATTGTTTTGCTTCATAATACCGAAACATTTCCTTTAATCGTTTTACAAAGTTGTTTTCAACATCGCTGAGTTCACCAAGAGATTTACGTATTATCCAGCATTGTTCGAGTATTTCTTCTTTCGAAGGTAATTTTTTATCATAGATTAAATCATTCCAAACGGAAAATGAGTAAACAAGGTTCTGCAGATTTATGGCTTTGTAAACTTTTTCTAGGCTGTAAGGAAGTTTTTCGTTTTCTATAATAGCTTTCACTTCTTTTAAATTCCAAATCTCATTTTGAAAATTATTAATTGCATTATCAGAAAAAATTACCTGTTCCTGAATTTTTGATTTGAGAATAATTCCTTCAAGGCTTCTGCATCTGCTTAATGCCACATATACCTGACCCGGAGCAAATGAACGTCCTGCATCAATTATGGCTTTATCAAATGTCAGTCCCTGACTTTTATGAATAGTAACAGCCCATGCCAAACGAATGGGATACTGGCGAAATGTTCCAATAACATTTTCTTTTATTTCATTTTTTTCCTTGTCAACATAATATTGTTTGTTTTCCCATTCTTCTTTTGCCAGCTCATATTTTTCGTTCTCGTTTTCAAATAATACTTTTATGCAGTCGTCCGATAAATAAGTAACAACAGCTAATTTCCCATTAAAATATTTTTTCAATATACTGGTATCATTCCTAATAAACATAACCTGCGCTCCGACTTTTAGTTCAATCATGTGTTCATTCGGAAATAAATTTTCTTTAAATTCTCCATCAATTTCGGCTTCGTAAAAATAGGGTTTGGTTTTTAATTTTTGCAATTGTGTTTCGTTAATTTCAGCAACAGTTGCATTATGGGTAGTGAGATAGATGTATCCATTTCCTGAATGTTCAAAATTGGGAAAATACCTTTTATGTAGTTTGTCAAAGGCATCTTTATCAAATTTCTGATGACGTATTTTATTCAGAATTTCAATGAATTTTTTATCTTCCTGCCTGTGAATTTTAAACAGTTCAATACTTATGGGAGGATTGTTTTTTAGAACCATACTATTAAAGAAATATGGACTGGAATAGTATTTTCCTAAAATTATCAGAGTTTCATCTTTAATAATAGGGGGTAGTTGATGCATATCTCCGATAAAAAGCATTTGAACTCCTCCAAAAGGATTATTGTTTTTCCTGACAAATTGCAAAGCGAAATCAACAGCATCAAGCAGATCAGCTCTTACCATGCTTATTTCATCAATAATAAGAAGTTCGAGATTTAAAAAAACATCACGTTTTTCTTTGTTATAGTGAAAATGCCTGGTTAATTCTTTTCTGTTAGCTGCTATATTCGGATCAACAAAATCATTAGATGGAATAAAACTAAGCAATGGCAATCCGAACATGGAATGAATGGTAACTCCGCCTGCATTGATTGCGGCAACGCCGGTAGGCGCCACCGCTATCATATTCTTTTTTGAATGCTGTACAACATATTTCAAAAAAGTGGTTTTTCCTGTTCCCGCTTTTCCGGTAAGAAATAAGTTTCTTGAAGTATTTTCAATAAGTTCAAAAGCTAAATCAAATTCATAATTATCCATTACCGTTGCATTATCAACATGGAGTTAAAATTACCATTTTATTTTTATAATAAAATAAAAACCAGCAGAATAATATTTCCTGCTGGTTTTAATAAGTGTTATTTAGGATATTAATTATCCGCATTTAGCGTAGCCGCAACTCCTGCATTTCAAACAGCCTTCTTCATAAACCAATCCCTCTGAGTCGCCACAGTTTGAACAGGTCTTATCAGCAGCTTTGGTACCGTCGGGAATGAATTTCTTTAAAGCTCTTTCCACACCCGTTCTCCATGTATTAATGGAATCAGAATCAAGGTTAAGGTTGGAGATAAGTTCAACTACAAATGGCAAAGGCATACCATGACGAAGAATACCAGATATTAGTTTTGCATAGTTCCAGTATTCTTTATCGAACAAGCGAGACAAAGCTTCAATAGTGATCTTGTAGCCCTGCTTGTCTTCGAATTGGAAATCATAACGGCTTTCACCTTTTTCATTTTTATTCTTTATTACCCAGCCTTTTTGTACTGAAGGCGGTAAGTAGAAATCTTCCGCTTTTCCGGTAAATATTTCGTAAGGCCTGTTGTTAATTAAACCCACTACAGCTACCCATTTCTCATAATCATTCTGAAAACGTACGATCTCGGCTTCTAATTTTTTCGGTCGGGGAGGAGCTGAGGTTTCTTTAAATTCGGAAATATCTTCTTTCTTTTTATCAGCAATAAGAACACCGGCGCGCGAACCTTCGCGATAAACAGTAACACCCTTACATCCACTTTCCCATGCGGTTTTATAGATCTCGGCTACCAATTCCTCCTTTACATCATTCGGAATATTCACTGTAACACTGATGGAATGATCGACCCATTTCTGGATAGCGCCCTGCATCTTAACTTTGGCAACCCAGTCAACATCGTTAGCAGTTGCTTTAAAGTATGGTGATTTTTCAATAATGTCATTTAATTCGGCATCTTTCATCAGTTTTACTTTGTCAACATCATAGCCGTTCATCTTTAACCATTTCAGGAACTTATTATGGAACACATTGTATTCTTCCCATGAGTCGCCCACTTCGTCAACAAAATCAACTCGTGAATTTTTATCACCGGGGTTCACTTTTCTCCTGCGTTTATAGGCAATCAGGAATACAGGCTCTATTCCTGAAGTAGTCTGTGTCATCAGCGAAACACTGCCTGTTGGAGCAATTGTAAGCAATGCAATATTTCTTCTGCCGTACTTTGCCATATCTTCGTATAAGGTCGGATCGGCTTCTTTCAGGCGGTTAATAAAAGGATTGTCTTTTTCTTTCTTAGGATCATAAATGGGGAATGGCCCTCTTTCTTTGGCAAGATTAACTGATGCACGATAAGCTTCCAGTGCAAGCAACTTATGAACCTCTATTGAGAAATTAGTAGCATCATCTGTTCCATAGCGGCTTCCAAGAGCAGCCAGCATATCTCCTTCTGCAGTAATACCAATTCCAGTCCGTCTTCCTTCAATGCACTTTTTCTTTATGTTATTCCACATAGTGATCTCGGTTCTCTTTATTTCAGCATCTTCCGGATCGGAATCTATCTTCGACAGTATCTTATCAACCTTTTCAAGTTCAAGGTCAATGATATCATCCATGATACGTTGCGTATGTCCCACATGTTTTATAAAAAGTTCCGAATCGAAACTTGCGCTTTCAGTAAAAGGATTATCTACATAATTGTAAAGATTGATAGCTATCAATCGGCAGCTGTCATAAGGGCATAAGGGAATTTCACCACAGGGATTAGTAGAAACTGTTTTGAATCCAAGTTCTTTATATGAATCGGGAACGGATTCTCTAATGATCGTATCCCAGAACAATATCCCCGGTTCTGCTGATTTCCATGCATTATGAACAATTTTCTTCCAGAGTAGCTGTGAATTGATTTCTTTGCTTACAGTGGGTTTGTTAGAATCAACAGGATATTGTTGAACGTAAGGGGTGTTGTTCACAACAGACTGCATAAAGTCGTCAGTGATCTTTACCGAAACATTTGCACCTGTTACTTTCCCTTCTTCCAGCTTTGCATCAATGAACTTTTCCGAATCTGGATGCTTGATGGAAATACTTAACATCAATGCGCCGCGCCTGCCATCCTGCGCCACTTCTCGTGTGGAGTTGGAATAACGTTCCATAAAAGGAACTATACCTGTTGAAGTAAGAGCGCTATTTTTTACAGGACTTCCCGATGGGCGTATATGTGATAGATCGTGACCAACACCGCCGCGACGTTTCATAAGCTGTACCTGTTCTTCATCCACCTTCATTATACCGCCATATGAATCAGAATTCCCGTGACTACCAATTACGAAGCAATTGGAGAGGGAACCTATCTGAAAATTATTACCGATTCCTGCCATCGGGCTTCCCTGTGGTACTATATATTTGAAGTTTTTCAGTAGATCAAAAATATCATCTTCGCTCATCGGGTTTGGGTAACGCTTTTCAATACGCGCTAATTCCCTGGCTATCCTGCGATGCATATCATCAGGAGTGCATTCGTATAAATTTCCTTCAGAATCTTTTAAGGAATACTTGTTTATCCATACGTTTGCAGCAAGCGTATCTCCTTTAAAATATAATGTGCTTTTATCAAGCGCTTCCTGGTAAGAATATGTTTTGTTCTTCGTGGTTTCCTGTACGGTTTTCACTTTGTCTTCTTTTTTATTTTCTGGCTCTGTTTCGTTAAAGAGATCTGGTTTGGTTCTTTTTTCGAGCACATCTTCATAGATGTTCGATTTGGATTTTTTGTCTGTGTTCGTTGCGGTGTTTTTGCTGATATTGTTTTCCATTCCAATCTAAAGTCTTTATATTGATTTCAAATAATATTTTAAGAGTTTGTTTATTAAGCCGATAAAAAAATCCGTTTGCATGAAAAACGGATACGCAAGATAAATAAACATACAAGTGCTTTTAACAGCTTTTTATTAACAATTAAATAATTTTATTAACGATGAGGTTAAGTGCCTGAAAGGAAAGAAGATGTTTTTGTTAATTCACTAAATTTATTTTTTTTCCTGTGTCCAGATCATTTTTTTGCCAAAGCCAAGACGGTTGTCGGTGAACTTGATAAAGTCCGGCTCTATGCACCACATCAACAGATCGGCAAATACTGCTACTGGGAAATGCCTGATATACTCCTTTTTCATCCTGGCTGCATCCTCCTCTTTCACTTCTGTCATCATGCCCGTAAACTGTATCCCCCGTATTTTGCCAACCATATTTGTTTCAAGGGCAATGGCTCCCGAAACATAAGGCTGTTTCATTACTTCTGCAATATGTCTTGTTTCTTTATCCGATGTTACAAGGAATTTATTCTCCTTTTCCATATAAACATAAAAGCAGGAGCAGCAATAAGGCTTATTATCAAAAGCGGTTGCAAGGGTAAACACATGATGCTTTTTGATAAAAATAATTATCCGCTTATCCAACTCCTTTACATAAATATGCTTGTTTTCCATAATTTCTGCAAATATAAACAGACATTGTGAATTATAGTTAGTTTATAAAGCTTGAATATTAAAATGGCTACGAATTTGTGATGCCCTTTCTGTAAACTTTTCTTTAATAGGAACGCTCTTGCCAGCAGCAGGCGGTCGCCCCGCGTCATCCTGAGAAGCGAAGAATCTCGAAAGAAGCGGGCCTCCAAGGATTGACGGCAGGTAGGCTCACAAAGAAATAAAATTAACTGCTTACTGCAGCTGCATTATTATTCAACCATCAGGAATGGCAGGGAGATACTCAGAAACATTTTTTTAAAGAATATCAAAATACAATTCATTATTTGTTTGTAATTGTTGATAAGAAACCATTATTATTACCACTTTAATAATCTGCATTAATTAATTTTGTTGTTTTTATCTGTAAATGCAATAAATAGTATGAAAGCCCCGTATTCCGGAAGAAAATATGTGATCAACATTTCCATCCTTTCCATAGGGCTAATCTTCATATTCCGCTTATTTTACATGCAGGTTATTGACGATAGTTATAAAATATCAGCCGACAGTAACGTATTAAAACCCTTAATCGAATTTCCTGCAAGAGGTCTTGTGTATGACAGAAACGGGAAGCTTCTTGTGTATAATGAAGCGACATACGACCTTATGGTCACTCCGCAACAGGCAAAAGACATTGACACCAACGAACTTTGCAAACTTCTTAATATAAGTAAAGCAGTGTTTAAACAGCGGATGATAAAGGCAAGAAACTATTCTCCTTATACCCCTTCGGTCTTTGAACGTGAGATATCTAAAGAATCCTACGGTTATATACAGGAAAAACTTTACAGATTCCCCGGGTTTAATGTGCAGGCAAGGACACTGCGAAAATACCCTCTTCCAATAGCTGCACATATGCTTGGTTATATAGGAGAAGTGAACGAAGACCTCATCATCAGCGATAATTATTATAAACCCGGTGAGTTTATTGGTGTAAGCGGGATTGAGAAGAGTTATGAAAAAGAGCTCAGGGGGAAAAAGGGCGAAAAGTTGATGATGTATGATGCTTTTAACCGGGCAAAGGGAAGCTTCCATAATGGTATGTATGATACTGTTTGCGTGGCGGGACAGGATCTGACAACATCGCTTGATGCCGATTTACAAGCTTATGGAGAGCAACTGATGGCGAACAAAAGAGGAAGTATAGTTGCCATTGAGCCTTCAACAGGGGAGATACTTGCTCTTGTTTCAAGTCCTTCTTACGATCCGAACCTTTTAGCCGGCAGCGACCGTGCAAAGAATTACATGAAATTATTAGCCGATACCAAGGAAAAGCCTTTATTCGACAGGGCATTAATGGCTAGGTATCCGCCGGGTTCCACCTTTAAAATACTTGATGCCCTTATTGCGCAACAATGGGGGGTCATTAACGATAACACCCGCTTTCCATGTAATATGGGATTTCAAATGGGCAATGTTACCGTGAAGTGCGAAGCGCATCCTTCACCCTGCAACCTTGAGCAGGCTATCCAGTATTCCTGCAACTCATACTTCACATATGTTTTTTTAGCTATAATGGAGAAAGCCGGTTATAGAAATACCAGGGAAGCGTTTTTAAAATGGCGCGATATGGTATTAAGTTTCGGCTTCGGTAAAAAGTTCTTCAGTGACCTTCCTTATGAATTAACAGGAAATGTACCCACTGCGGAATTTTACGATAAACTTCACGGGTCAAACAGGTGGCGGGCGTTAACCATACATTCGCTGGCGATAGGACAGGGAGAAGTTACGGTTACACCCCTTCAACTGGCAAATTTTGCAGCCATACTCGCTAACCGGGGATACTATTATACGCCTCATATTGTGAAAGGCATAGGTAAGAATAAAGTTATTGATACCAAGTACACTTCCAAGCAAGCTGTGAATGTTGATGCCAAGTATTTCGAGTTTGTTCTGGAGGCCATGCACCAGGTTATTGAAGCAGGAACAGGGCAGAGAGCGAAAATTGAGAACATTAAGATGGCAGGGAAAACAGGTACGGCGCAGAATACGCATGGACAGGATAACTCTAATTTCATTTTAATAGCGCCCATGGACAACCCCAAAATAGTGGTTTCTGTTATAGTGGAAAACGGTGGTTGGGGCGCTACATGGGCATGCCCTATTGCGAGTTTAATGGTTGAAAAATATATCAACAAGAAGATAAAACGTGTTGATCTGGAGAAACAAATGCTTGAAGGAAAAGTATTCTAACAAAGGATGAGGGAACAAAAGAACATATTCTATAATATCGACTGGATAACGGTTGGATTATACCTTGCCCTAGTGTTGATAGGCTGGCTGAATATTTATGCTTCCCTGCATAACGACGAACATAAAGCCCTATTTGATTTCTCGCAGTTCTATGGAAAACAAATGATATGGATAGGTTGCGCTTTGGTGCTTATCCTTATTGTACTTTCTATTGATATAAAATTCTTCCCTACCTTTTCATATTACATTTATGGCGTAGTGGTGGTTATGCTGGTGGCGGTCTTGATATTCGGCAATGCCACACAAGGTCATAAATCGTGGTTCCTGATAGGGGGATTTAAACTGCAACCTTCGGAATTCGCTAAGTTTGCCACAGCACTGGTTATTGCAAAATATCTGAGCACATTAAATATTAAGATGCAGGATATTAGAACCAAAATAATAGCGGTTGTGTTGCTTGCACTTCCGGCAGGACTTATCGTATTACAGGGTGATGCCGGCTCAACGCTGGTGTATTCGGCTTTTGTGTTTGTTTTATACAGGGAAGGGCTTTCGGGCAACGTGCTCATAATAGGGTTGGCCCTGATCGTATTGTTCTTCCTGGCCCTGCTTGTTAACCAGTTTGTTATTATAGGGATACTTGCTGGGATAACACTGCTGCTTTTTATTTATATAAGGAAGCGTAGGCGTGAACTTTTCACACTGTTTGGGACGTTTATACTGGTTGCAGGTTTTGTGTTCTCGGTGAATTTCGGTTACAACCATATACTTCAGCCTCACCAGCGAAACAGGATAGAAGTGCTTATTGATAAAAATGCCGACCCTCGCGGCATTGGCTATAATGTTAACCAGTCGATGATAGCCATAGGTTCGGGTGGTTTCTTCGGGAAAGGTTATTTGCAGGCTACACAGACCAAGTTTAATTTTGTTCCGGCACAAAGTACCGACTTTATCTTTTGCACAGTAGGCGAGGAATGGGGTTTCCTGGGAGGGGCGCTTGTAGTTATTTTATATGTGTGGCTGTTTATACGCATTATAATGATGGCTGAACGGCAGCGCTCGGCTTATGCAAGGATATATGGCTATGGCGTGGCTTCCATCCTTCTCTTCCATTTTGCCATTAATGTGGCCATGACCATAGGTTTGGCGCCTGTGGTGGGCATCCCCCTGCCTTTTATAAGTTATGGTGGTTCTTCGCTATGGGCTTTTACGTTGCTGCTTTTTGTTTTTGTGAAGCAGGATGCTAACAGGCTGCTGCTGCTTTAAAGAAGTAAGCAGTAGGCAGTGGCAGTAGGCAGCAACCTCAAAAGTCTGCAGGGCAAGAGGGGAAGGGTCTTTTGAGGTTTGTGCGGTGGTTAGATAGGCCGTCATTCATTCATTGTCATTAGGTCATTAGTTGTCATTGCGCTTCGATGTCATTAGTTCTTAGTTCAAATGTCGTTTGTTTTT
>Ga0181520_10008264_pt1 | contig 14866 bp, 8 predicted proteins | sample PEATcosm2014_Bin_29_FD_132451 | JGI IMG/M metagenome (GOLD analysis project Ga0181520, IMG submission 132451) | Peatland microbial communities from MTU Mesocosm Facility, Houghton, MI, USA - PEATcosm2014_Bin02_30_metaG | ecosystem: Environmental > Terrestrial > Soil > Wetlands > Peat | place... | reverse complement strand
GCAACGCAAGCGTCGGCGATGTCGGTGCCGCCAGACCGGCAAGACTCGCGAGAATCGATACATAGTTAGCGCCGTAGGCGGAATCGTTCAGCGAATCGGCGACAAGATAGGTGGCCGTGGCCGGCATCTCTATCGCATGTACCGCATCCCACATCCGATACTGCAGCACCTCGCCCGCTTTCATTCCATCGGTGGTTGTCGAATCTTCACTGCTCTGGCCCCAGACCGTTATATAGGTATTGACACCCGCCCAGACGGTGGCGCCGACGCATAGTCCGGTGTGATTGAAGACCGCTATCTCATCGCCGGTTTGAATCGGCAATCCATTGACCGTCGGGTTGATCGCCGTCTTTACAAGAACGGTCATACTACTACCGGTTATTTTGTTCGGCACCGTGAAATGCGTGGTCTGGCTGAATGCCATGCCGATCATCGCCAGAACAAAAGAAGCGGCGAACAATATGGTTCTGCCCCGAGAATCCCTTTTGCTGCCCGACTTACCGCTTGTCATCATCGGCCGAATGATAGCACCCATTGACGCCTCCACTTTTATTGTATTGGGGGGTGAGATCCGCGCGATCGCCGCTGAACTTGACGCTGAATTGCAAGCGGCAGCGAGGCGTGAATGATTCTGGTAGTATTTCAGGTTCATTAGTGTTACGGTATCGTTTCGTTAGAAATTCGGCCCGGTATCGTTTCGGGCTCAAGTGCAACCAATATAGGGGAATGAAATAAAAGAGTCAAGAAAAAAATATTGACTTTTTTTCCCATGAATGGCACGGATTTCACCGGGTCCCCCGAACTAACCGGGGATCCGGGGTACCATCATTCCGGGAACGGGGTCAATAAAAATCGGAGCGGGCTGTCCAAAACTGCCATAACTATATAGCTGATAACAAATTAAACTTGTAAGCTGAACAATGGGCCAGGGAAGACGAATCATCTACCCTCTTTAGAGCCGATTAGAAGAAATATTCGGCTATTTCTCGCTATATCCTATATATTATGCGGCATTCGACCCCGAAATGCGGCCGACCGAATCGATGAAGGAGGGATGCCGATCCAACGCACCGACGCTCTATTTCATGAACCTGCGGGGACTGTTTGGAAGATGGCAAATCCTTGTAGCACGTTCTCGATGCCGCCATGGCCGGAATACAATTACAGTGCGGCTTCATGCCGGATTTGTTTCGTTTTCGCGGTTGCCATCTCTCCCGTCGTCGAACCGGCCGACGTTTTCCCAGAGCTGCTGTATAGGATTTTTTCACCCCCGGGAAATCGGTCGGGTATTCATTGGAAAGGTATTCCTCATGAAGTTATCATGGAAAACGGCGATTTTATTGAATTTTTCAGCATTAACTGCCGCGAATCAGGTTTGAGGCCGCTCGTGCGGACCGAAGGAACGGATGGAGATTTCATGCGGAAAGAAGAGGCCGGTTCGATTTGATTACCCAAGTTGATCGGAGATTCCGGCACTCCGCCGGCCCACCCTCCGGCCGCCGCGTTTCTTTTCCGACCCGGCATAAGATAAAAAAAGCCCCTAACCGCCGATCTATCGGGTTACGGGGCTTGAAGTGGAGCCGAGAGCCGGACTCGAACCGGCGACCTACTGATTACGAATCAATTGCTCTACCAACTGAGCTATCCCGGCTAAAATCAATGTGTTAGTAAGATATTACCTTGCCAATAACCGCTAATTTAGCCACAAAAGCCGACTTTGGACACGGTTTTCAGATACTTTGGGTACAAAAAATCAAATCAATAAATTGAAAACCGAGGCTCCCTATCGACCACCTAATATAATTTTTGAGGGCTTTTAAAACAAGCTCTTTGGGCTGGATAAGAGATTGATATTAATATGTAGAGCGGAAATAATACAAGGCAGTGGCGCTACCTTTCCACCCTCACCACAACAGCACCATTCGCAGGTTTTCCTGATCAGTGGGGGGCTTCCTTCAGATCTTTGATCTATCGCTAACCTCCCAGCCTGTCGGCGGACAGGCTGAAAACCGGCATGAAGCCATAAGACCGGCAGGGCAAAATGTGTATATTTCTTAGGCAAGAGAGTTGCGTTGGGGGTGGCGCAGGATGAAAAAGGGAGAACAAATGAAAGTCATCGGCATTATCGCAAGTCCGCGGAAAGAAGGCAATACCGCCTGGATAGTAAACAAAATACTCGAAGGTGCGAAAGAACGGGGCGCTGAAACCCAATCATGGAATTTCAGCGATCTCGATATCCAACCGTGCCGTGGTTGTTGGGGCTGCCACAAGGGCGACCAGGGTTGTGTTATCAAAGACGACATGCAGAAACTTAATGATGCGATCGATCGCGCCAAAGCCATTGTTTTCGGCTCGCCGATTTACATGATGCAGATGAGTGCCCAGGCGAAGATACTCACCGACAGGATGTTTGCGCGATTTTCTCCGCGATACTCTCCGTATTTCAAAGAAGAAAATGCCGCGCAAAAAAAACTGATTCTTACGTTTAATCAGGGTAATCCTGATTCCGGCCTGTTCCAGTCGTATATTGATTATACGAAACACCTGTTTGAGTTGCTGGAATTTGAGGTGAAAGAGGTACCGGTCGTCACCGGTATGCGAAATGGCCCGGCGCATGAAAAAGAAGGTCTGCACACCATCTTGAAGACTATCGGTTCATCGTTGGTTTCGGAACGATTCCCGGAACAATGAGCCGGATTCCCTGTTTTGCCCCGCTTTCGCCTCCCGCCGCAGAGCAGCTTCTTCGTCGAAATATTTTTTCAGCTCCTTCATGCCGTCCTTCCCGGCGCCGATGCTCCGCATGTCGTCCCACTCATGAAGGCATTCGTCATAATGTCCCCGTGAATAGTCGATCTTGCCGATTTTAAAATGGGCGTAGGCGAGAACCGTCGAGTCCTGGGAAGGAGTGGTACCCGCACACCCCAGAATCCTTCGGTAGATTTTCCCGGACTCATCAAAGTGTTTCAATCCGTCTAAAGCCTGAGCCCGGCCGAAAATAAAAATCCGGGAATTCACATACAGCGAAAGCATTTCATCGCTCATCGCGAGCGCCTCCGGAAACCTGTTTTCATTCAGGTAGGCCTGCAGCAATCCTTCTCCCGCAAAAGATTGTGTATACACCCCCTGCTTTCGTACACGCAGCAATTTCTCGATACCCGCGGTTCGACGATCCTCGCCCTTCGGCATCCACCAGAGCCGCTGCGAGAGCGCGGTGCGCCAGTACTCGTAACTTCCGATTCCATAATCGAGATCTGCCGCTGTACACCTCTGTTTAAGTTCCCGCAGGATCGCTATCCCTTTCGAGCCCCATTTAAACGCCGATAGCCATCGACCGTGATGAAGCTCATACATCCCGAGAAAGCCCTCGGCGCCGGCCGTAAAAAAACGAGCCCCGATCTCGTCGGGGCTTTTGTCGGCCAGGCTCTCCCCTTTTTCGATAGCCTGCTCGCAGGCGCGAATAAATTCATCCTCTCGTGCCTCCGACATATGGGTTTCCATCCAGGAGTAGAGAGCCACGGCCCGGTAAAAGTAACCGGCCGGATGTTCAGGGTAGGCGCGAATGACCTTTCCGGCAATCTCCTCGGCCTCCCGATAATGCTCGTTGAAAACGGCATCGATCGCCCTTAGGGAGGCGTCATGGAGTTCTGCCGGCAGAAAGAGTTGCCCCTCAGAACATGGAACAACCATCGGCAGCAGCAGAATTGCCGATACCAGCGCGATGCATTGAATGGAACGTGAGCGGCATTGCATGGATTACAGGAAATGAGAGGTGGTTAACTGCTACCGGTCTTCGCTTGATGCTACCATGAAGGGAGGTGGAATGCAACCCGGGCAAAAGGCCGGTTAAAACCGCCAGGTAGCGCCGACGCGCGAAATCAGATAGGGGTCGGACCCGCCGGAAGCAATGCCGAGTGTATAGGGAAGATTGTCCGAAACGACCGCATCGATGCGCAGGCGGGCTTTGATTATGAACCCGAGCCCGAGGCCGAGCAGGTCGCTATATGAGTCGTCGGAGGGCAGGCCGTCGCTGAAGGTGCTCCTTGCCGGCCCACCGGCCGCGTAGGTAGTGGTCGAGAAGGCAAACACCTTCTGCCCCCCGACGCGTGCGACCAGCCAATCACCGACGATGGAGTGTTCGAGCCCGAAACTCGCCCTGCAGCCGTATGAGGTAATCGAAGAGTCGTGAAAAAAACTGCCGGCCTGGTAAAGGTACTGAAGTCCGGCCCAGAAAAGTCCTCCGGTGAGGGGCAGGTCGATGCCGATGCCCGCGGTAAAATCCTGGAGCGAAACCGCTCCATGGTACAGAGTGATCCGGCTGAAGCGCACCTGCGGAACAGCCATGACGGCCGAAGCGGGAAAGGGGGTAAACATGCGGGCATCGGTCATGAAAAACGCGTCGTCGTTCGCGACGATGATCGGGGTCCGGCCGGCTCCGGCGCTGTCCCCCTTGGCGCGCAAGAGTCCGCTTCCCGCCGACCACTCGAAGGCGCCGTGATCGCCGACGGGGCTCCTGAGGCCGACGTTCAGCTTATAAAGACTCGTTTCGGAATCGATGACCGGACCGGTCGTATAGCTTTGGGAGGCAATATAGCCGCCGATGCCGCTTGCCGTTCCGCCCGCCCAGGTGTATCCGGTCATCACATCGATGGTTCCCTGGGGCGTCAGCATGATATCGTTCGAGTTACCGACGTACCGGCCGCTGTGCGGGTTGACATAATCGAGCAGTGCATCGTGCCGGTTAAAAAAGGCCCCGAGGGAGAACGATGAATGGCGGGCCCGGTAGGCGGTATCGGCGGTGAGGGGAAAAGCGGCTATGCCGCCGAAAAAGGGATCGGCCGGGGCGGAGCTGCGACCGGCGGCGGCGGAATCGCTCCCGGAGGAGCGATAAACGCCCAGCGAGCCATAGAGCATGTCCGGGTAGAGACCGATATCGGCCGGATTCCGGAAGACGCTTACCTCATCCATGAAAAAATCGTCATGCCCGCCAAGAGCGATTACCCGCGCATCGGTGGCATACCCTTCGAACCAGAAACCAGCCACGATGATCGCGAACAGCGCTTTTTTCATTGCCGTTTCCTGCCGGGATCGAGAGGGGAACCTCGGGAAGGCAAAAAAAGCGATTGCCCTTTTACGGGCAATCGCTTCCGGTTTCATGAGATCGGCGCACGCGCCGTAAAAGTTCAAGCGATTACTGGGAGAATACGAACGGATAGGTGACTTCCGAAATATCCCCCGGCTTATCGATTTTGTCAAATACCCATCGCTTGATCTTGTCCAAAAGCGAGGCTTCGAGGTCGGAATCACCCATGGTCGATTCCACTACCTGGCAGAAAATGACCTTGCCGAACTCATCGATGGCGAATTTAATCGTGACCTTACCCTTGAGACCGGGTTTATCCCGCAGACGTTTGCTGTACGCGTAACGCAGGGCGGACATATTCTGAACGACGACGCGCATGATACTCGCCTTGGTTCGACCGCCCACAACCGCCGTCCCCGCATCCATGATATCGGGTGCCTGGATTTTCAACGGTTCCTTGCGCTTCTTCAGATCGAGGGCGAGATCCCCCTTATGCCCGGAGCTGCCGCCGCCGGAGCTCATGAGGCTCCCGATAAGATCGTCGATTCCGCCGCCCGCGCCACCGCCGCCGGCGCCGCCGCCAAAACCGCCGCCGAATCCGAGCCCTGCCGCCGCCATTCTTCCCGTTCCTCCGGAACTTCCGGACTTGAGGGCGTTGGTGCCGCTCAGAACCGCATCGATATTACTGGCAAATCCGCCGGCGCCATTGATATCGGCATCGGCCACGTCCTTCGATTTGACCATTCCGCCAAGCATACCGAGAACGCCCTGCTGGGCCAGACGTGCGCGCGGATCACCGTTGCCGCCGCTGTGATGAACGGTTTTGGTTTTCTCGAGGCTCTTCTTATCGCTATTTTCCTTGTCCTTTTTCTCCTTCGCCTTCTTCTCTTCTTCCTTCTTTTTATCCTCTTCCTTCTGCTTTTCGGTAGGAACGTCCTTTGCCAGCTTCGCCGTCCGCTGTTCGACTTTTTTCTCGTTGGCATAATCGGCGGTCACCCTGACCGCTTCCACGGTGCTGAGCCAGAGTGCACAGACGAGACCGACCACGAGCGAAACGATCTCCATGTTCCGCAGCCGCTTATCCTTCTCGATGACAAAAATGTCCTTACGGCTTTTCAGGAGGTCGGCGTACTCTTTTTCGCTCAGCAGACGCCCGAGGGATCCCTCCCCCTCATCCTCATCGATCATATCGAAACCGAAGGAGGCAAGCCCCGCACCCTGACTGTGCGCGACCTCGACGATCTCGACCGTGGCCCCCACGGCATCGAAGATCGCCTTGACCCTCTTAGCCTCATCCATCTGGACACTCTGGCTTACACAGATCGGACGCTGAGCCCAGGCATCGGCTACCGCCTTCTGGCTTGCTTCGGATCGTCGCGCGATCTCCGCAATGACACGGGCGGCCTTGGCGGCATCGTCGCATTTTTTAATCAGTACGTTGTATTTCACAGTTATGTTTCCCTTTCCATCACTGCAAAATTCATTTTGGAATATTGGGCGCCTGCGCAGCTGTTCATGATCTTATAGAGCACGTCAAACGCAACGTTTTTATCGATCTGGATGGTCGCCGTGCCGCTCTCTTCGCTGTTGGCGGAACCCAGCTTCATCTGCTCTTTTTCCTGCGCGTACTTCGTCTTGAGCGCCTTGATCAGCTGCGGAATATCGTCCCCGGTAAGCCTTTGCGCATCCGTCGTCGGCACCACGGGTACGTTATCGACCAGGATCATATCCGTCGTGGCCGCTATCTGCACATGAATTTCGGAAGGATGCTTGGTAGAATAGGAGTTTGGAAGGGTAAGATTCTCGGAGTTGGTGAGAATGCTGCCTTCGGAGGAGTAGCTTTTCATCAGGTAGATCACCACGATTGAGAAAAAATCGATGAGCGACGTGATGATGAGCCCCGTCGACTTCGGCGTCATGAATTTATTTCTTCCACGCTGTGCCATGGTTAACCTCTCAACTTCGCGATTGAAATATTAGGGAATTCGGCAATCCGCGCGATGTCCATGAGCTGCACGATTTTATCGTACGCCACCGAATTTTCGGCGGCGATGGTGATATCATCGGCATCCGTCGCATCGCTGAACCGCTCCTTTATCTTCATGAGCCGATTTTTCATCTCGTCATAGGCGGAGAGCGGGGACAGACGGTAGATCTCGGGATTCTGAATGGTGATTTGTTTCCTCGGGTTGGTTACTTCGTAAACCACATCGCCGACCTTCACCGCGGTAACCGGCTTGCCGTCCTCATCGGCGATCATGAATCCGTCCCTCGTGTAGAGGCAATTCTGGATCTTCGCGTTTTCATCGGTAACGTACAGAAAGATATCCTGTCGTTCGCTGATTTTAAACGGTTTTCCGGTTTTCGGATTCATCGCCGTCTTGCCCGGCGAGTGAGGATCATAGGCGATGGTCGTCCTGACCCTGCGGTCGGCCGCGGACACATACTGGTGAAATTCCTTGTAATAGAGAGGCGGAAGCAGGCCGTTTTTAGCGCCGATGGTCACTACCGAATCGGTGATCAGCATGGTCAGCTGCAACTTGTTCTGATCCACGATCGGACGATTCTGCTGCGCCTGCGCGGTGGTCGAACCCATATCGACCGGCAACTGCAGGTTAAGCACGGAAACCTTGGCGAACTCGGACGACAGCATCAGCACCGGGATAATGACAATCAGAAAGTTAATAAACGGTTTCAGGTCAATATCCCCGCCCGCATCATCAACAAGCGATTTTCTTTCGAAAAGCCCCATAGTAGTTAATCCTCTTGAAGTATTCCCTCACGTTTAAAGGTCAAAGCAGCGTTACCTCCCCGCCTGGCACGGAGGGCGCGATGGCGGCATCCCGACTCCGGTACCGGAGCCTGTGCTATTCTTCCACCGCATTGATCAGCTTGGTTGTTTTCTCATCCAGATCTTCGACGATTTTGTCGGCCTTGCTGCTGAGCAGTCCATGGATGAGGATACACGGAACGGCAACCAGAAGCCCCATGAGCGTTGCAGACATCGTGATACTGATACCGGCCGCCAGCTGCTGGGCACGCTGCGCCGCGGGTGCGTTCGCAATTGAGTCGAAGCACTCCATGGTGCCGTAGATGGTTCCGGTCAGACCCGTCAGTGTCGCAAGGTTTGCAAAGGTATTGAGAAGAAAGATATTCCGCTTGATTCTCGGACCTTCGGTCAGGAAGACCTCATCAACCGCCTTTTTAATCGCCTTGGGCCCCTTGGTCCGATTGATCAGTACGCTGGCAACACCCTTCGCCAGGGGCGTCCTGTTCGAGGAGGCAAATTTAGTAGCACGGTCAAAATCTCCCGCCTTGATGTACTTGGAAACGGTTTCCATGAAAACGCCGGTCCCGTTGTCGCACTTCATGAACAGATACCAGAAACGCTCGACGGCGAGTGCAAGGGCGATAAAAAACAGGGCAAGCAGAAGAAACATGATTATTTGGGCTGAAGACTGAAAACCGAGAAGCAAAAAATTAAACAGATGCATACAAACGACCTCCTCGCAAAATTAGGTAAGGTAAGATGGAAGCATTATGTAGAATATAATAATTTCCATTGAGCATATTTGACGGTTTTTACTCTTACACCTTTCTCTGGAATCGAACCTGTTCACGAAACGGGCAGCGCACTCCAGCTACTGCAACTGCTGTTTTAATTCATTGATTTTTTCCTGCTCGAGCTCGATTTTTCTCCGGGCTTCGGCCTCGATGCGGCTGAGTTGCTTCTCTTTTTCTTCGGCCGAAATCGGCATGGCCATGATGTTTTGCAACCGCTGCATCTCACGGGCGGTTTCCTTATCGGCTTCGGGCGGCGTCCACGGCGCAACCGCCGTCGGCTGGTTCTGGGGTGCGGCGCTCGCCTTGTTTTCGACTACCGGTTTCGCCGAGGGCTTCCAGGGCACGATGACAAGACTCAACGCCTCGTCGTCCGGTTTTATTTCACGAATACGGTCCTTCGCCCGGGTGAGCCAGGGACTCGATGCGATGCCCAGCTCCTGCGCCGCTTTAATCTCCTGCTCATAGTGCGGGAGTGCGGCGTCGAGCGCTTCCAGCCATTTTTCCTCGAGAACCTGCGCGTAGGCCTCTTTCTCTTCTTTTGTCAAATTTGCGGGCGCCGGAGCATTTTTAAGAATACGGCCGACCTCTTCCATGATATCGCCCTGCCGGAACTTCATTTCCATGAAACGATCGATCGATTTATTGACATATTCCGAATCGACGATGTTCTGGGTATGGGACCATTCGATATTTTTATCGAAGTAGCTCTCCGCCTTCTGGTAATACTTTTCGAGGCTCGATAAAATTTTAACCTTCTCGGCTATCTGCTCGGCGGCACTTCCGAAAAGCGATTGCCGGGATATCGCCGATGCCATGTCCACAAAACCCTGCCCGACCATGTAGGTGGACCTGATCGTCCACTCCTGGACACCGATCTCGATGGCTTTTTTGTAATTGTCGCCCGGGTCCTTGAGTGCCTCGGTTTTCTCCTTGAGCCGTTCCTTTACCTCGTTCTCGTTCTTTCCCTCGAGCTGGATCTGGGCAAACTTGCCGTAATAAATATCGCCGATTTTGCAGTAGGCTTCGGCGACATCGCTCACATCGATGTCGCTTCCCTTATGAAACTTTTCGTAGACCGACACGGCGAACTGATAGTTCTTTTCGGCCTCGGCGACATTGTTCAGGTTGAGCAGGGCGTTTCCGGCTTTCACGAGGGCCTGTACCTGCTTGTAACGATCATTGGTAAACTTCTGCGCATATTCCGAGAAGGTTGCGGCCATCTCCGCATTCTTGCCGAGTTTTTCATAACAGAAGCCGATGGCGAAAAACGCATCGGCCGCATCTTCGGATTCGGGAAACTGCTTGGAAAGGGCGGTGTAGACGGTGATTGCCTCGGTGAACAGCTTCCCTTTTTCGTATACCAGGCCGGCATTGTGCAGCGCATGCGGCGCATTGGTGTCCTTGGGAAATTTTTCGTAGATAAGCGAAAACATCCTGCCGGCCGAATCGAACAGATTGAGTTTCTGGTAGCAATCCGATGCTTCCGAGAGGCAGGGAATGGAGAACCCGGGCTTATTGACGGTATCCGCCGCGGTACGATAGGTCCGGGCGGCAAGATCCAGCTTTTTCGCCTTTTTATAGTCCTCGGCGGCATGAATGAATGCCGTTTCGCGGAGCGGTGATTTAACGAACTTCGAGGTCAGGCTCTCATAGGTCTGGGCCGCGGCTTCATAATTTTTCATGCTGTCGTAACAGACCGCCCCCTGAAACCATGCCTTGTCCACCAGCTGGCTTGCCGGAAAATCGGTTGCAATGGTCAGGAATTCCTTTGCCGCGTCAAGGGTATCGCCGCCGTTCCTGAGCGCTTCGGCCTTTTTGTACATCGAACCGGCCGCGAGATCGACCACTTCGAGCTGCTCCGGGCTGTCCTGCTTCTGCTTCGCGATAAGCTGCCGATACATGATCATCGCCGACTCGTACTGCCCGAGACTCGCATAGGAATTCGCCAGCATGCGCAGCGTGATTTCATGAACCTTGCTCTCCGGGTAATTATCCACGATAAGCCGGAACTGGAGCACCGCCTTGCCGTATTCCTTGGCGTTATAATTTATCGAAGCGGCAAGATACATGACATCGGCCGCATTGGCGCTCTTCGGGAAGGACGCCTGGAATTTCTCGATGTGGGCGAGAAGGCTCTGGGTCTGCGGAAGATTGTAAATCTGCTCGGGCGTCATTTTCTTACTGGCCGCTATTTTCTTCCGGCTGTTGTCGAGAGAGACGATGGCGTTATACGCCGCGTCTTCCTGGGATATGATGACCGGCCCCTTGGGTCCGGTCCTTTTCAGGTTTTCGATCTGCTCGGCGCTCATGCCGAACGTGTCGATCTCCCGGGCGTAGGCGGGGAATTTTGAAATATCCTGACTCGCGACAAAATCGTAATTTTCCGCGGCATTGTCGAAGTCGCCGAGAATCTCATAAATTTCCGCGACATTATAATGGAACTCGTAATTGCGCCATTTATCCTCGGGAAATTCCTTGAAAAATGCCTCGTAACGCTTAATGGCCTTTTCGTAGGCGCCCTTGTCTTTCTTGGTCTGCGCGAGCGCATGGTAGTACAGGGCTATGGAAGCGATGGTGTTGCGGCGTTCATTTCCCGCCTGCTCGCGGGCCGCCGCATTATTCAGGTTCTTTTCGTACCATTTGCTTCCTTCACCGTAATTATCGATGAGTTTTTCACGCTCCTCATTCGCCTTGTCGAACTGTTTTTTAATGACATAGCACTCGGTCAGCTTCCGGCAGGCAACCGGGGCATCGGTAAAATAGGGAAAACGGTCGAGGGCCTTCGAAAGCGCCTTGATGGCGTCGTCCCACTGTCCGTGCGTATGATTTTTCAAACCAACCGTATAGAGGACCGTATCTTCGTAAGGCCGCTTGCCGATCTTATCGAAGTATTTGATGCACGCATCCGCGCCGTTGGTCATATCCGAAAAACTGATGGCCATGTATTCGAGGGAGAGACTCCTGAACTCCCTACTCTTGTAAACTCCGGCGTCGCACTGCTCGATATAGCTTTCGAGCAGGTCGATCGCATGGTCGAAGTCGCCGCTGTTGTAGCTGATCTCGCCCTTGCGGTAGTGAGTCATCTCCCATACCTGCAGATCGACCTGGTCCTGTTTCACGAGTTCGTAATGCTTGAGCGCCTCGGCATTATCGTGATCCATATAGGCGAGGTCGGCCAGCTTGAAATGCGCCATGGAAGCGCGCGGGCTTTCCGGAAACGAATCGGCGATCATGGTATACACCTCTTTACAATGATCGAAATCGCCCATTTTTTCGTAGATATTGCCCATCTGGTAATACGCTTCACTGAGCTTGGAAAATCCGGGGTACTGCGAGGTCAGGTCCTGGTACAGCTTGAGCGACTTTGAATAGTCGGGAACCGGATTGACCGGCTCCTTGCCGATCCGTCGTTTTTCCCAGGCATCCATGGCGCTTTCATAGGTATCGCGGGCCTTTATGTAGTCGTCGCGCGCCTTATCGAAATAAAACTTTGCCAGGGTATACATGACATCCGCACATCGCCCGCCGGTTTTTTTGGAGGCGTTGCACTCCTTGAGAAGCGCCTCCCAGGGAGCGATGATCTCGTCGAGGCTCCGTTCGGGCATGCTCTTCTCTTCCTGCACCCTGCTCTTTTCCGCATTCAGGGAATCCTGTGCATCGAGCTTCTGCATCTTCTCCTGAAGCTCCCTGATGCGGTCCTCATCACTTTTGGCAAGAGTGGGTGAGGGCATCCACAGGGCGGCAAGGGACAGAACCGATACCGTCATGATCAGCCGGGATATGGTATTCCGCATGTGTAATACTACTCCTTGTAGGCGAGGCTAGTTGCCCTGCTTATTCTTCAGTTTTTCAATTTCTTCCTGCAACTGCTGCTTCTGCTTCTCGATTTTTTCATGTTCCTGCTGCTGCTGCTCGACCTTTTCACGGAGATTCTGCGACTTCAGCATGCTCGTGGCCTTGGCGAGGGCGTATTCGGCGTCCGCCATGACCTCATCTTTTCTCTTGAAAAACCGCGCATGGGATTTTGCCAGAAGGGTATACGTGAAATAGTCGTGCGATTCCTTGACATATCCCTGGAAATCCCTGTCCATGGCCTCCTGGTCCTCAATCGTTTTATTGGTCGGCTTGCGAAGGCTGTTCTTCTTTATCCGTTCCTCGACCGGGGCGAATTTCTTGACAAAATCATCGTTCGCCGCCTTCCGCTGCGCCAGGGCGCTGTCATTCACGAAGGGGCGCTTGCAGGCGGCGAGGCATTGATCGAGCGCGGTGACGGCATCGGCGTAATTCTTATCCTCCATGAGCGCATAGCCCCGGATGAGATACGCTTCGGGAATAAGCGGGGATTCTGGCAGGCTCGCGATGATATAATTGATCGCATCCTTCGCTTCGCCGGTCCGACCGGCCTTGATGAGCGTCCAGGCGATGCCGAGAACCGCCTCATCCCGATAGGGCGACTCTTCGGGCACCTTCTGGTAACAGCGCGCCGCCTGCTTCAACCCGTTCTTCATTTTTTCGGCATTTTCAAAGTAGAGATGCCCGAGCTTGAGGTTCGCGGCATCGGCAAGCAGCTGATCCGCTCCCTGGAGCGTCGAGTCCTGCGCAATGGTCGATAGATTTCCTATTGCGGCATCGATTTTATTGTTTTCGATATTGATGACCGACAGGGTGTACTGGGCGTACAGATAGGAGGGGTCGCCGCGTTTCAGGCGCGACAGAAGCTGCTCCGCGACATTGTAATTCTTGCGCTGGAACTGGATTTCGCCGGCAAGATAATCCGCTTCGGAGCGAATGTCGCTTTCCGGGAACAGGCTGGTGACGAAGGAATAATTCTTGAGGGCATCGTCGTATTTGCCCTCCTGGTAATCGAGCCGTTCAAGCCCGAAGATGTACTTGGGACGCATTCCCGAGGTGGTGTACTCCTCGAGCGCTTCCTTCAGGACCTGCCGCGCGATGGTACCCATCTGCAACTTCGTGTAGCAATCGGCCAGATACCACTTAACGCGGTCGTTGCTCTCGAAGGTGGGGAACAGGGCGAGCACCTCGCCGAATTTGAATCCGGCGTCCCAGTATTTCCCGGCGGCGTAGAGCCGCATCGCCTCGCCGTAGGCATCCATGGGCGCGATGATGAGGACATCGTAGAGCGATTTTGAGAGCACCTGCTCGCGCGACCGGCCGAAGTCGGCGCCGATCTTGAACATGGTGGTGAAACCGCGATCGCTCGCCCCGGCCGCCGCGTTCTGGTCGAAGACGGAATAACCGAGGTTGAAGTCGAAATCGGCGTGGTTGATCCATTCGGGCAGGAGCCACATCGTGTTCCAGTTGAATCCGATGTACGGGATGGGAACATTGTTATTCATGAGCCCGGCCTTGACCCAGATGGCCGGGATGAACATGTATTTCACATCGACACCCCCGCGCACGGCGGCAACCAGAGAGCCGACACCTGCGGAATCCTGAAACATGCTCTTATAGGCGCCCCAGCCCTTATACAGGCTTACCAGCGCATTATCGACCACGAGTTCGCCGTCGACCACCAGGTTATCGTTGAGACCGGACCAGCGAACGCCGAAACGCGCCCTGTTGACGGACGTCTGGCTGGACAGGGAGTCGGTTCCCGAGATCTTGCTGCCGAAGGTGGTCGGCACGACGTCCTGCAACGCAATTGAAATCCCGAGATCGCCGATCAGGTCACGGTAACTATCGAAGGGATTAAGGTATATGCCGAGATCGAGGCCGGGCGTGCTGACCAGGGTAGGTCCGAACTGGTTCTCGATCTCCAATTTCAGGTTTGCGCCGACCAGGAGCCATGGCGCTACCCGAAAGCCGTAGGAGGGAATGAGCCAGAAATCCGAATAGTTCGACCCGACGCTCGCATCGACTTCCCCCTGTGAATTGGTCGGATTGATGCCGCCGCCGGCCCAGAGTGCGGTCAGACCGATCGTATGATCGCGCAGAAGCGGCAACAGGAAGGTTCCCTCCTGATACCCGAGACCGCCGTCCCCGACGGCATACCGGTAGAGACCGATGTCCATATGCATCTGGTTCACATTGGCCGTGAGCGCAGGGTTCACCAGCGGTGAGGTCCAGTCGGAGAGCGTCTGGATAAGGTCGGCCCCCAGATAGGGTGCGGCATACCCCCCGCTTCCCGATTGAGCGCGAACCGAAGCGCCTGAGAAAAGGAGTATCACCCCTAGGCAGCCGATCGCCGCACGAGAGGAGTTT
>Ga0181520_10008263_pt1 | contig 14866 bp, 11 predicted proteins | sample PEATcosm2014_Bin_29_FD_132451 | JGI IMG/M metagenome (GOLD analysis project Ga0181520, IMG submission 132451) | Peatland microbial communities from MTU Mesocosm Facility, Houghton, MI, USA - PEATcosm2014_Bin02_30_metaG | ecosystem: Environmental > Terrestrial > Soil > Wetlands > Peat | place... | reverse complement strand
GCTCGGCGCCGCGCCCTCGCTCGCCGACTATCTGGCGTGCACGCCGCAAGCGCTGGAGGGGATGCTGCGGCCGACCGAAGCGGACGACCTCGCCCGCACGCTGCGCACCCGGCTCGCCGACGCCCGCGACCTGGAGGAAACGATCGACATCATTCGCTCCACCGTCCGCGCTGAGGATTTTTCCATTTCGGTCGCCACCATGGAGGGGCGCATCGACGCCAACGCCGCCGGCGAGGCGCGCGCGAAAATCGCCGACGCCGCGCTGGCCGCCCTGCTGGCGCGCGTGCTCGACGACTTCGCCGGACGCTTCGGCCGGGTGCGCGGCGGCGCCATGGCGGTGGTGCTGCTCGGCAAAGCCGGCTCGCGCGAAATGATGGCCGGCTCCGACCTCGACCTGATGATCGTCTACGAGCATCCCCCCGGCGTCACCCAGAGCAGCGGCCCGAAGCGCCTGCCGGCCAGCCAGTGGTTCATCCGTGCGGTGCATGCCTATGTCGCCGCGCTGACCGCGCCCGATGCCGTGGGTCCGATGTTCGCCGTCGACATGCGGCTGCGCCCATCCGGCAACAAGGGGCCGGTGGCGGTCTCGCTGGCCGCCTTCGAGCACTACCATGGCGAAGGCAACGGCGCCTGGACCTGGGAGCGCATGGCGCTCACCCGCGCCCGCGTGGTGGCCGGCCCGCCAAAGCTGCGCGCCCGCGTCGAGGGCGCCATCCGCACCGCCATCGCCAATGCCGGCCTGCCCTCGCGCATCCGCGCCGACGCCGCGGCCATGCGCGCCCGCCTGCTGCGCGACCTGCCGCCGAGCGGCCCGTGGGACGTCAAGCTGCAGCCGGGCGGGCAGATCGAGGTGGAGTTCATCGCCCAGACCCTGCAACTCGTGCATGCTGCGGCGATGCCCGAAATCGTCCACCCGACCATCCGCCACGCCCTGATCGCGCTGCGCGACGCCGACCTGCTGGCCGACGACGACGCGGCCCTGTTGATCCGCGCCGACCTGATCTGGCGCACCGTGCAGGGATTGCTGCGTATCACCTACGGCCACGCGCCGGCCGAGAAGCTGTCCGAGGCCGCCGGGGCGGCCCTGCTGCGCGTCGCCGCCGCCGCCGGCCCCCGGGTCGAAGAGCCCGGGGGGTTACCGGCGCCGGTTGACTTGACCGCGCTGCGTGCCACCTTGGACGCGCTCGCGCACGACGTCCGCGCGGCTTTCGTCCGGCTGGTGGGAGAGATCGGGTCATGAACGTAGAACAAGGCAACGCGGCACCGGCATTCTCGTTGCCGGCGAGCGGCGGCCGCACGGTCAGCAGCGCGGCGCTCAAGGGCAAGCCCTACATCCTGTATTTCTACCCGAAGGCCGACACCTCGGGCTGCACCAAGGAAGCCTGCGCCTTCCAGGAAGCACTGCCGCAACTGGGCCGGCTCGGCCTGCAGGTGATCGGCGTGTCCCCCGACCCGATGCCGCCGATCGAGAAGTTCGCCGCCAAATACAACCTCACCTTTCCCCTCGCCTCCGACGAGAGCAAGGCGGTGGCGCACGCGTACGGGGTGTGGGTGGAGAAATCCATGTACGGGCGCAAGTACATGGGCATCGAACGCTCGACCTTCCTGGTCGACGCGCAGGGGAAAATCACCCGCGTCTGGCGCAAGGTGAAAGTCGCCGGCCACGCCCAGGAGGTCGCCGCCGCGGCGGCGTGAAGCCTTCTACACCAGCACCCCGGCCGCCCGCAGCGCCGCCACGTCGGCCTCGCTGTAGCCCAGTTCCTCCGCCACCTCGGCCCCGTGCTGTCCGACCGCCGGCAGATCGCGGCGCACCCCCAGCCGTGCCCCGTCGAGCGCCAGCGGCAGCGCCGGCAGCTTCGTCTTCCGCCCGTCCAGCAGCGTCAGTGGCAGCAGCCCGCCCGAGCCGTTCAGATGCGGGTCGTCGAACAGCTCCACCGGGCGGGCGATCGGCGCATAGGGCAGGCCCAGCGCCTCGCATTTCTCCATCAGCCCCGCCCGCGTATAGGCGCTAAACGCCGCCGCCACCCGCGGCAGGGTGCGCGCCCGCTGCTCCACCCGCTGGCGCTGCGTGACCAGTTCCGGATCGGCCAGCAGATCGTCGAGGCCAAACGCCTCGCAGAGCACCTTCCACTGCGTATCGGTCACCGCGCCGACGAACACCTGCCCGTCGGAGGCGGCAAAGATGTCGTAGACCGGCCAGGCTGGCCGCCGTTGGGTCATCGGCGCCGCCTCCTCGCCGGTGACGGCGAACTGCGCCATGTGCTGAGCGACCAGCAGGACATTGTTCTCGAACAGGGCGGACTGCACCAGCCGGCCCAGCCCGGTCGCATGACGCTCGTTCAGGGCCGCGAGGATGCCGATGGCGCCGAACATGCCGCCCATGATGTCGTTGACGGAACTGCCCGCCCGCAACGGCCGGCCCGGATCGCCGGTCATGTAGGCCAGCCCGCCCATCATCTGCACCACCTCGTCCAGCGCCACGCGGTGCTCATACGGGCCGGGCAGGAACCCCTTGCAGGAACAATAGACCAGCCGCGGGTTGAGCGCGTGCACCTCGGCCCAACTCAGGCCGAGCTTGTCCATCGCCCCGGGGCGGAAATTCTCGATCAGCACGTCGGCGCTCGCCAGCAGCCGGCGCACCAGCGCCATGCCGTCCGGCGCCTTCAGGTTCACCGCCAGGCTGCGCTTGTTGCGGTTAGCCAGCGCGAAAAACCCGGACCCCGCGCCGACCAGGCGGCGGGTGTTGTCGCCGTCCGGCGCGGGCTCGACCTTGATCACATCGGCGCCGAGATCGGCCAGCACGAGGCCGCAGGTCGGCCCCATGACCATGTGGGCGAACTCGACGACACGGATACCGGCAAGTGGCAGATTGGACATGAGTCAGACCTCGTCAGGCGGCGGCGCGGAAGGTTTTGGGGATGCCGGCGCGCGGTACCTGCCCGTGCATCGGCTCGCCCGGCACGCCCGCGTGCAGCAGGTCGCGGGCGGCGATCAGTTTCTCCAGCGCGATGCCGGTGGAAAAACCCATGCTTTCCAACATGAAGACCAGATCCTCGGTGACGATATTGCCGGAGGCGCCGGGCGCGAACGGGCAGCCCCCCAGGCCGGCGAGGGCGGCATCGAAGGCGCGGATGCCCTCCTCCAGCCCGGCCAGCACGTTGGCCAGACCGAGTCCCATGGTGTCGTGCAGGTGCAGTTTTCCCAGCTTCGGCCCGATCGCCGCGCGCACCGCGCGCACCACCTCGTGGATCTGGGCCGGATGGCCGTAACCCACCGTGTCGGCCAGCGCCACGCTGTCGGCGCCGGCCTGGGCGAGGCCCTCGGCGACCTTCACCACGGCAGCGGTCGGGATGCGCCCGTCAATCGAGCAGCCGAAGGCGGTGGCACAGGCCGCGTCCACCGCGACCGGCCGGTCCTGCTCGCGCAGCCAGGCGACGATACGGCCGACCTCGGCGACCTGCTCGAACGGACCGCGGTTGGTGTTGGCGCGGCTGTGGCCCTCGCTGACCGACACCGGAACGACGATGCGGTGCACCCCGGCGGCATAGGCGTTCTGCGCGCCCCTCAGGTTCGGTGCCAGGGCGTTCACGGTCAGTCCGGGCAGCCTCAGGGCGGCGCGCACGATCTCGGCGGTGTCGGCCATCTGCGGGATCAGCTTCGGCGGCACGAAGCTGCCGACCTCGATTTCGCGCACCCCGGCGGCCGCCATGGCGGCGATCCAATTGGCCTTGGCGGCGGTCGGCATGATGGATTTCGCGATCTGCAGACCATCGCGCGGGCCGACCTCGCAGACCGTCACCCACTCGCCCATCGCAACTGCCCTCCGGAAATTCACGCGGCGTAAGAATCGCAAGACTGCGCGACCGTTGCAAGACGCGCCGCCCGCTTGGCGCACAGGTCCGCCCCGGGCTGCGCGGGTGCCTAGTCCTTCCGGTGGCGGTGCATGTGGGCCTTGACCCTCTCGCGGCCCGACTGGAACGTGACGTAGAGCATCGGGATGATGAAGATGCCCACCGCGCTGGCGGCGATCATCCCGGCGAACACCGGCGTGCCGACCGCGCGCCGGCTCAGCATCGCCGCGCCGTGCGCATGCACCAGCGGCAGCAGGCCGAGTACGAAGGAGATCGAGGTCATGATCACGGCGCGGAACCGCGTCTTCGCGCCGAGCGTTGCCGCATCCCGGATCGGCTGGCCGGCCTCGCGCTGCTCCTTGGCGAAGGCGACGATCAGGATGCCGTTCTTGGCCGCCAGCGCGATCAGCACCACCAGTCCGATCTGGCCATAAAGATCGAAAGCCAGGCCGCTGATCTTCAGGCCCAGGAAGGCACCGACACCGCCGACGACCACCGACAGCAGCACCGACACCGGGATGGTCCAGCTTTCATACAGCGCGACCAGGAACAGGTAGGCGAACAGAATCGCCAGCCCCAGCACGATACCGGTCTGCCCGCTCGCCTGGATCTCCTGGTAGGCCGTTCCGGTCCACTCGAAATCATAGCCGGCGGGCAGCGTGGTGCGCGACACCTGGGCCATGGCGGTCAGGGCATCGCCCGAGGAAATCCCAGGCGCCGGGCCACCGTTGATGGTGATCGAACGATAGTTGTTGTAGCGGCTGATCACCTGCGGCCCAAGTACGATGCTCAGGTCGGCGATCGACTGCAACGGCACCATCGAGCCCTTGTCGTTGCGGATGAAGATTTTCCAGATCGCGGGAATATCGGTCCGGTCGAGCGCCTCGCCCTGGATGATCACTTCCCAGGTGCGACCATAGAGGTTGAAGTCGTTGACGTAGTATCCACCGAGCGCCGCCTGCAAGGCGGTGAACACGTCGTTGATGTTGATGCCCAGCGCCTGTGCCTTGTCGCGATCGATGTCGAGATAGGCGCTCGGGTTGCTGGCGGTGAAAGTGGAAAAGACCTGGGTCAGCCGCTTGTCCTGATTGGCGGCGGCGAGCAGCCCGCCCAGGGCACTGGCCATCTCGGTCGGGTCGCGGCCTTCCAGGTTCTGCAACTGGTACTCGAACCCCCCCTGCGTGGACAGGCCGATGATCGGCGGCAGGTTGGCGGGAAAGATGGTCGCGGTGCGGATCTGCTGCCCGGCCATGAAGGTGCGTCCGATCAGCGCCTGGGCGCTATCGGCCGCTCCCCTGCGGTCGGCGAAGGGCTTCAACTTCGCCACCATGAACGCCGCGTTGCTCTCCACGCCGCTGTCGAGCAGGGAGTATCCAGCGATGGCGATCACGTTCTCGATCTGCGGCATGGTCTTCAGCAGCGCTTCGATCTGCGTCACCGTCTCGCGCGTGCGCGGCAGCGAGGCGCCATCGGGCAATTGGACGAAGATGAAGAAGGCGCCCTGGTCCTCCTGCGGCAGGAATCCCGTCGGCGTGTGCTGGAACAATGAAAAGGCGCCGAAGCCGGCAACGACGATCATCACCACGCCGAGTATCGCCACCCGCACCAGCCGGCGCACGACCGCGGCGTAACCGTCGCGAACATTGTCGATGCGCCGTAGCAACCAGCCCATGAGGCCGTGCCGTTGCCCGTGATGGCGCAGGAACACCGCGCACAGCGCCGGCGACAGCGTCAGCGCGTTCACCGCCGAGAACAGCATGGCGACGCTGATGGTGACGGCGAACTGGCGGAAAAGCTGTCCCGACAGTCCGGGGATGAAGGCGATCGGCACGAACACAGACAGCAGCACCAGGGTGATGGCGATCACCGGCCCGGTGATCTGGCGCATCGCCTTCTTGGTCGCCTCCGCCGGGCTAAGATCGGGTTCCTCGCCCATCACGCGCTCGACGTTCTCCACCACCACGATCGCATCGTCGACGACGACGCCGATCGCCAGCACCAGCGCCAGCAGCGACACCGTGTTCGCCGAGTAGCCGAACGCCAGCAGCATCGCGAAAGTGGCGATCAGGCTCACTGGGACGGCGACGGCCGGGATGATGGTCGCCCGCAGGTTACCCATGAACAGAAAAACCACGAGCACGACGAGCCCGAAGGCCTGAGCCAGGGTCCATTCGACCTCGGTGATGGTGTCAGTCACGAAAGTCGAGCTGTCATATACGACGGTCCCGGTCAGACCGGCGGGAAACCGCTTGGCGAGATTGCCAAGTGTTTGCCCCACGCGCGCCGATGTTGCCACGGCGTTGGCGCCCGGAGAGAGCGAGATGGCAATGGCGACCGCCGGGTCGCCATTGAGGCGGCTTTCGGTATCCTGCGCTGCGGCGCCGAGTTCCACCCGCGCGACGTCGCGCACCCGCAGTACCGATCCGTCGGGGTTGGCGCGCACGATGATGGCGCCGAATTCGTCCGGCGTGGTCAGTCGACCCTTGGTTTGCAGGTTGAGCTGGAACCGGGTGTTGTCGCTGGTGGGCTCGGCGCCGACGCGGCCCACCGCGCCCTGCACGTTCTGGCTTGCGATGGCGTTGATGACGTCCGACGGCACCATGCCGAGATTGGTCAGACGGTCGGTGTCGAACCAGATGCGCATGGAGTAGTCGCGGTTGCCGAACATGGACGCCTGGCCGACACCGGGAACGCGCGCCAGGGCATCGAGCACATTGATGGTGACGTAGTTGCTGATGAACGGCAGGTCGAGCTTTTTGTCCTCGCTGTGGAACAACAGGAACTGCAGAATGGCGGTCGAGCGCTTGCGCACCGTCACGCCCTGCTGCTGCACTGTCGCCGGCAGCCTGGCGAGGGCGGCCTGCACACGGTTGTTGACGTTGACGACGTCGATGTCCGGGTTGGTGCCGAGCGCGAAGCTGACGGTCAGGTTGTAGCTGCCGTCGTTGGCGCTGGTGGACTTCATGTAGATCATCTGGTCGACGCCGTTGACCTGCGCTTCGATGACCTGGCCGACGGTGGCTTCGACGACGGCGGCGGCGGCGCCCGGATAGCTCGTGCTCACCTGCACCTGGGGCGGCACGATATCGGGAAACTGCGCCACCGGAAGGCGGGTGAGCGCGATCAGCCCGGCCAGGGTCATGATAACCGCAATGACGATGGCCAGACGTGGGCGATCGACGAAAACCGACGAAATCATGGGTTCAGTTCCGCGCCGGAGAAGCGGCGGCCGGCGGAGCGGTGCCGGCGTTGGCCGCTGCCGGCATCGGGTTCACCGCAATGCCGGGACGTACCCGCTGGACGCCGTCGGTGACGACCGTTTCGCCTTCCTTCAGGCCGTCGAGAATGACGGCGATGCGTGGCGTCGATTGGCCGAGGCTGATCCGGCGCTGCTCCACCTTGTTGTCCGCTCCGACCACATAGACATAGTTGCCCTGCTGGTCCGTAAGCACCGATGCGCGCGGAATGCCGAGCGCCAGAATCGGCTTCACGCCTTCGACGATAACCGAGACGAACTCGCCGTCCACCAGCTCGCGGAAGCCCGACTTGTCAGCCGTGCCAAGGGGATTGGGAAAGCGGGCACGCAGCATGAGCGTGTCCGTATTGGTGGCAACCGACGGATCGACATAATCGAGCTGGCCGCTCTGCCCATAGATGCCGCCTTGCGGCAGACGAAGCTTCACCCGGATGCCGCCGAACCCGCCCTTGTCGGCATAATGGTCGCGCAAGTCCAGCGCCGCGCGGACCGAGACGGGAAACAGCACATACATCGGGTCCTGGCTGACGATGGTGACCAGTGCGCCGGTGCCGGGGCTGACCACGTTGCCCACGGTCAGCGCGGTGCGGCCGATCTTGCCGGAAATCGGCGCGTGGATCTCGGTATAGTCCAGGTTGATCTGCGACGACTTGAGCTGCGCCTGGGCCAACTGGACCTGCGCCGCCAGGCTGGCCTGTTGCGCTAGTGCATCATCCACCGTGGAGCGCTGTCCGGCGGGCGTGTTCAACAGCGTCTGGGCGCGGTTGAGCGTGATGACGGCGTTGCGCAGCAAGGCCTGTTCCTGTGCCACCGTCGCCTGCTTTGCCTGCAGGTCGGCTTCGAACGGCGGGCGCTCCAGGCGGTACAGCAGGTCACCCTGGTGAACCTCGGCGCCCTCGGTAAACAGTTGCTGCTCGATGAAGGCAGTGACGCGGGCGACGATATCCACGCGGTCGGTCGCCTGGACGCGGCCGACAAAGTCGCTGGCTTCCGTGACCGATTGCTTCTGCACCTTGACGACGCCCACCACCGGCGGGCCGCCCGGGCCGAACTGGGCGTGCGCGGGGGCGGCGAAGACAACCAGCAACGCGGCAACAAGCGCCTTTGCAGTCCAGTGGTTACGCATGCGAACTCCCCGGCTTCCGGTTGGCTGTTCGCGGACAAGGGCGGGCTTGCGTCCGTTTGCCGCGTGAGGGTGAAACTGTCCTGGCGGCACAAGGTCCGTTGCGTTGCACAGCATGGTGAGAGATGGATTCCTCAGATCACGAAATGGTCGGCGAGCACGGCCACGCGCGCCTGCAGCGTCTCGATGGAAGGACGGTCCGTGATCAGGCCCTTGAGCGCAAGCCGGAACACGTCTGCGGCGGCAGCGTCGTCGATCACCGCGGCCAGCAATTGCCGGGTCCGCTCACGGTGAGTGCTTTGCACGGTTGGCGCGACTCCCAGTGCCTGATCGAACAGCTCATTTCCTTGTGGAGAACTCATGAGACGTGCGAGGGGTTCGAGCAACCATTCATCAATGATAAGCAGAAGTTTTGCTTTTTTATCGATATCGAGATTTAATATTTTCGTTGCTGATGCAAAATTCTTGTCCATCATTCTTTCGATGGCGCAGCTGAACAGCTCCCGCTTATTGGCGAACTGCAAATAGATTAGCGGCCGGGACAGGCCGGCCCGTTTGGCAACGTCCTCCAACGAGGTCTTGGCATAGCCATGCTGCAAAAAACATGACCACGCCGCCTCGATGATCGCTTCACGCCGCTGCAGATCGTTACGAACCACCGCCGCCCCTCGCCGGACACCGTCCGGGTGCGCCATAACATATGGACAAAAACTGTTAAATTGTCAACCCGGGCGCGATCCGGGGTCCGGCAGGCGCGCGGATGAGCCGCGGCAGGGTTTTCCGCAGCGCGCGTGAACAGGGTATATTCGGCCATCGGGCCGGATGGGGATCGCCCGGCAGCCTCGGCCCGACAAGGAGGCTGAGATGAAGGAATGCCTTGACATGGCGCCATCCCGTCGCGGCCTGTTCGCGTTTGGCGTCGGGCTCGGCGCGGCGCTGGGGCTGCCAGGCCGGGAAAGGCTGGCAAAAGCACAGGCCGGCGCCTCACCATTGCTCACACGCGCCATTCCGCGATCGGGCGAACCGCTACCGGTGATCGGGCTCGGCACCTCCGGTGTTTTCGACATCGGCGACGATCCGGGGCAGCGCGGCGCCCGCGCCGCCGTCATCCGAAGCCTGGTTGACGCCGGCGGAAAGGTCATCGATACGGCGCCGTCCTATGGACGGGCGGAGGGCGTGGTGGGCGACCTCGTCGCCGAGGTCGGATTGAGGGGCCGCGTTTTTCTCGCCACCAAGCTCGAATCCTACGATCGCGGCACCGGTCCGGCGGAACTACGCGCGTCATTGCGGCGGCTGCGTACCGACAAGGTCGATCTGATGCAGCTCCACAATGTCAGCGATCCGCACCAGGATCTGGCAATGCTGCGCGACTGGAAGGCGCAAGGCTCTTGCCGTTACACAGGCATAACGACAACCTATCGGGGCGCCTTCGACGCGGCCGAAGCGGTGTTGCGGCGCGAGAAGCCGGACTTTCTTCAGATCGACTATTCGCTGGAGGATCGCGAGGCGGAAAAGCGGCTGATCCCGACGGCGGCCGAGGTCGGAGCGGCGGTTCTGACGGCTCTGCCCTTCGGCCGCGGCCGCCTGTTCCGCGCGGTACAGCAGCGGCCCGTGCCTGAATGGGCCAGCGAATTCGGCGCCGTGAGCTGGGGCCAGTTCTTCATCAAGTATCTTCTCGGCAATCCGGCGGTGACCGCGGTGATCCCCGGCACGAGCAATCCCGAACACATGGCCGACAATCTCGGCGCCGGACGGGGCCGTCCACCGGATGTGGCGGAGCGGCGGAAAATGGTCGAGTTTTTTGCCTCGCTCGACTAAAACACTGCTTCAACAAGATGTGCTCCAAGGAGCCGAAGATGACCCAAAATCGAAATTTCGACGGCAATCGCCGCGACTTTTTCCGCGCCCTGGCCGGCGTCACGACGTTGGCGGCGCTGGCGGCCTCGCCGCTTGCCGCCTTCGCGCAGACCGCGGGCACCGCGCCGCTCAAGATCGGTATGATCGGCTCGGGTCGCATGGGCAGCGCGCTCGGCGCGGCATGGGTGAAGGCCGGCCATCCCGTGATGTTTTCGTCGCGCCATCCCGAGGCGTTGAAGGATCTGGCCGCTGGCCTCGGACCGCTGGCGCAGGCCGGCACGCCGGCGGAAGCCATCGCGTTTGCGGATGTCGTGGCGCTCGTCGTGCCCTATGCCGCGGTGAAGCAGATCGGCCAGGATTTCGGGCCGGCGCTCGCGACCAAGGTGCTGGTGATGGACGTGAGCAACCCGAGCGTACCACGCGACGGCGAGATCGGGGCCTGGGCGCGCGAGAAAGGCGCCGGTCTCGCAACGGCGGAATTGATCCCGGGCGCGCATCTGGTGCGCGCCTTCAACGCGGTCGGATTCACGATGGTGCGGGAGAATGCAAAGGTCGAGGACCGGCATTTCGGTGTGCCGATCGCCGGCGACGACCCGGCCGCCATCGCGGTGGCCTCGACGCTGGCGCGCGACGCCGGCTACGAGCCGGTGCTGGTTGGCGGGCTCGCCATGGGCAAGTACCTGATCCCGGGATCGCCGCTCGCGGGCCAGCATACGCCGGAGGAGATCCGACAGATCGCCGCGGGTCTGAAGTGATCTGGCGTTGACCGACCACGGCCGGACCGCCCCGGAAACCCCCGGCGGCGGTCCCTTCTATCGGCTGCTGAGACGTGTCATCGACGTCCGGCCCGAGGAAGTGCGCGTTGTCGGCTGGTGCTGGCTCTATATTTTCTCGGTCCTGTCGTCGTACTACATCATCCGCCCGATCCGCGACCAGATGGGGGTCGCCGGCGGCGTCGACAATCTGCAATGGCTGTTCACCGGCTCGCTCGTCGGCATGCTGCTGCTGAACCTGCCGTTCGCCTGGCTGGTCGCGAAATTGCCGCGCAGCCGGTTCATCCCGATCACCTACCATTTCTTCGTCGTCAACATCCTGCTGTTCGCCGCCCTGCTGCACTGGTCCAACCCGCATGCGGCGGTCTGGATCGGGCGCATCTTCTTCATCTGGGCTTCGGTGTTCAATCTGTTCGTGGTCTCGGTGTTCTGGCAGATGAACGTCGATCTGTTTAGCCCCGAGCAGGGCAAGCGGCTGTTCGGCATGATCGCGGCCGGCGCGACCGTCGGCGCGATCGTCGGCTCGAGCGTGACCGCCTCGCTGGCGCATTACGTGTCGCCGATCTTTCTGATGCTCGGCTCGGCGATCCTGCTCGAGGTCGCGGTGTTCAGCGTCGGACGCCTGTCGCGCCTGTCGCCGACCCTGCATCGCCAGCCCCCGGGGAGCGGCAAGGAAAAGGCGATCGGCGGCGGTATTTTCGGCGGTATCGTCCATTCCTTCCGCTCGCGCTATCTCGTCAATGTCGGCATCTTCCTGCTGCTGTTCTCGCTGACGTCGACATTCCTCTACATGGAACAGGCGGGCATCGTCAGCCGCAGCTTCAGCAATCGCGGGGCGCAGATCACGTTCTTCGCCACCATCGACCTGATGGTCAACGTCCTCACGCTGGCCATTCAGCTCTTCCTGACCGGACGTATCCTGTTGACCTTCGGGGTGGCGCTGTCCCTTGGCCTGCTGCCGGCGCTCACCATCATCGGGTTCGGCGCGCTCGCCCTGGTGCCGACGATCGTGGCGGTGGCGGTGTTCCAGGTCCTGCGCCGCGCCGCCGATTACGCCATCGCGCGACCGACCCGCGAACTTCTCTTCACCGTCGTCGCGCGCGAGGACCGGTTCAAGGCGAAGAGCTTCATCGACACCATTGTCTACCGCACCGGCGATCAGATCGGCGCCTGGTCCACCGCCCTGCTTCGCGGGTTGGGTTTGGGCACCTCCGAGCTTGCCCTGGTGGCGATTCCGATCGCGGCCCTGTGGCTCGTCAACGGGCTGTGGCTCGGCCGCCGTCAGGAATTTCTGGCGAGGCAGCAAACGGATGCGCCGCCAGCCGCCGCCGCGGCGGACTGATTCGGCCGGTGCACTGAACGGCTCCACTCCGCTCGGCATGGGAGGGGACCGGAAAGCGCAATTGTGCACTGCACCATAAAGGCGTGGCTTGTCCGTAAGCGCTGGTGAAGGGGGGGCCAGGCGCCGGAAGGAGAGACTGCAATGCCGAATGACAGCACCGTCGTGGTCGAGGTGCCGATGACACTTCGTGTTTCCGTCGCATTCCCCGATCAGGCGCCAAACGATCCGCGGGCGGCGGCGACCGCGCTCGCCGGCTGGATCGCCGGCAGGCTGGTCCACATCAGCCATGCCCAGATCGACGCCTGCAACGAACTGAACCGCCTGTTTCCGCATGGCGTGGGTGTGGTCACCGACGTGGACGCCCGCCTCCGCCTGGTCGCGTCCGCCTAGCGAGGCAAGGCCCGGACCGCTCGGGCCGGCGATGTCCGGTCTGACGACGCGGATGTCGGTTAATCGGACAGGTGCCGGCGCGCCGCAGCCCTGAAAGGCGTGAATTTGCCGGGGTTCGGGCTGGCACGTGAATTGCCTTTCGTGGGTCGCTTGCCCATCGAAGGTGCGCTCATGGATTTCGCCTCGCTTGCCCGGATCGACGGCACGCTCTCCGGCAGCGCCGCGCCGGTGTTCCTGCACACGGGCTGGCGCAGCCGCGGCACCTGGATCTGGGCCGCGCTGCGCGCCGATCCGCGCGTGATGGGCATCTACGAGCCGCTGAACGAGGCGATGGCCGGCCTGACCCCAGATGGCATTGCCGCGATACGGCCGGATTCCTGGTTCTCGGGCCACCCGCCGATGCCGCCGTACTGGAGCGAGTTCGCCGGGGTGCTCCGCCCCGACGCGTCGGGGGTGCCCGGCTACCAGGCGGCATTCGCCACCGAGAACGCCTTCGCCGGTGCCATGGAGTTGCAGCCGGAACTGGCGGCCTATCTGCGCGGATTGCTGCTGCATGCCACCGCGGCCGGGCAGGTGCCGGTCTTCAAGTTCTGCCGTTCGATGGGGCGGGTGGCCTGGATGCAGGCCGCCTTTCCCCAGGCCCTGCACGCCGTCGTGATGCGCCGGCCGGATGCGCAATGGGCCTCGGCGCGGCGTCAGATGGAGGTGCACAACAACCCGTATTTCGTGGCGATGCCGCTGCTGATGCTGGCCCGCAACGCCGATGCGCCGGTGGTGGCGCGGGCCTGTCGGGCGCTGCGGGTCCCCTTGCCGCGACTGCGCCAGGCCGACCCTGTCCGCGCGGCCGAGACGTGCCGGCAGATAGTCGAGCATCTCTCCTGGGCGGACCGCTACTGTGCCTTCCTGGCGCACTGGATGGCCGGCGCCCTTTCCGCCGTGTCGACGGACTGCCTGGTGATGGATGCCGACATGCTGCTGTGGTCGGCGCAGTACCGGCGCGACATCACGGCGACCGTGGCCCGGTGCAGCGGCCTGCGGCTGAACCTGCCGATCGACCCGGCGCGAACCGTCACGACACCCCCCGCGCTCGACGGCGAGGAGACCGAGGCGCAGCGGGCGGCGCTGACCCTGCTGCAGGAGCATCGCACGACGTTGCGCCCGGACGGCTACATGATGGCGTGGAACCTGCTGGCGGCGCCGCTGATTCGGCCGAACGCGGAGGCGCAGCACGACGATGCCACGGAAGCGGAAGATCCGTCGGCGTTGTCGCCGCCCCGGCCGTGGTTCCGCAACCCCTGGGCCCACCGCAGACACGCCGCCGCGGCGGAATGACGGCGGCGCGGACCCGGACGCTTGAACCGCCGGGTCACCGAACCCAGGTTATCATGTCGCGGACTCGCAACGTCGCGCACCGCACATCCACCGGGACAGATCAATGGCCGCACGCGATCCCTACGAGGTTCTGGGACTGAAGCCCGGCGCAAGCGACAAGGAGATTCGTGGCGCCTACCGCAAGCTCGCCAAGAAGCACCATCCGGACCTGAACCCCGGCAACAAGCCCGCCGAGGAGCGCTTCAAGGAAGTCTCCGCCGCCAACGAGCTGCTTTCGGATCCGGAGCGGCGCGCGCGCTACGACCGCGGTGAAATCGACGCCTCCGGTCAGGAACGGCCGCCGCAGCGGCCCTCCTGGCAGGGCCATGCCGAAGGGCCGCGGGGCACCCGCTACCGCCCCAACGGCGAGGCGGGCGTCGACGAACAGGACATCGGCGACATCTTCGCCGAGTTGTTCCGCCGGGGCGGGAGCGGCGCCCCACCGAACATGCGCATGCGCGGGGGCGACCTGCAGTACACGCTCGCGGTCGAATTCCTCGACGCGGTCAATGGCGCGACGCGGCGGCTGACCCTGCCGCAGGGCAAGCATCTGGATGTTCGCGTGCCGCCCGGCATCGACGACGGCCAGGTCATGCGCCTGAAGGGCCAGGGCCAGCCCGGCCACAACGGCGGGCCCGCCGGCGATGCGCTGATCGAAATCCACGTCACCCCGCATCCGTTCTTTCACCGCGACGGCAATGACATCCGCTTCGAGGTCCCGGTCACGCTGGCCGAGGCGGTGCTGGGCGGCAAGATCACCGTGCCAAGCCCGTCAGGCAATCTCAGCGTCACCGTGCCCCCGCATTCGGACACCGGCGCGCAACTGCGCCTGCGCGGCAAGGGCGTGCCGGCGCATGCCGGCCAGCCCGCGGGGGACGCCTATGTCACCCTCAAGGTCGTGAT
>Ga0181520_10008262_pt1 | contig 14868 bp, 10 predicted proteins | sample PEATcosm2014_Bin_29_FD_132451 | JGI IMG/M metagenome (GOLD analysis project Ga0181520, IMG submission 132451) | Peatland microbial communities from MTU Mesocosm Facility, Houghton, MI, USA - PEATcosm2014_Bin02_30_metaG | ecosystem: Environmental > Terrestrial > Soil > Wetlands > Peat | place... | reverse complement strand
TGCCCCTCATCGGCACCATGGCCATGATCTCGATCAACCTGGGCATGTTCAACCTGCTGCCCTTCCCCATCCTCGATGGCGGCATGATCTTCCTCCTGCTGATCGAGAGCCTCTTCCGCCGCGACCTTCCCATGCCGGTCAAGGAGCGCATCTACCAGGTTGCGTTCGTCTGCATCGTCCTGTTCGCCGCCATGGTCATCTTCAACGACATCACCAAGCTGCCTTTCTTCGCCCGGCTGAAGTCGTAGCAGACGCAGCGAGGACCCTGCGATGGGAAAGCGCGTTTACGCCCGCGCGCGCAACTCCGTCGCAATCTCCGCCGCCGCCTGGCGCGCGTCGTCTTCCTTGTCCGGCGGAAAGCTGACCGCGCCGACCCGCGCGTGGCCGCCGCCGCCGTACCGCTCGCAGATCGCCGCCAGATTCGCCAGTTCCGTCACCGGAACCTTGGTCCACGGATTCGTCCCCACCGCCACCTTGGTGCGGAAGCTCGACCGGCTCAGCCCCACGTTGTAGGTCGCCGCCGGATGCAGGTAGTACGGGATAAATTTGTTGTAGCCTTCGGTCAGCTTGTCGGTAATATCGAACGTCACCACTCCGCGCTCCAGCGTCGTCCGCTCGCGCAGCAGTTCAATGCCCGCCAGATGCCGCTCCATCAGCGGCCCCAGCTCCGCCTGGATGAACGGCTGGTCCAGCACCTCCTGCAAGCTCATCTCCGTCAGCAGCGGAATCACCCGCGGCACAAAGCCTTCGCCCGAAGCCTCGATCACCATGGTCAGCTTCATCGCCGGCGCGGCCATCTCCACCGCGGCCTGGGCGCTGTCATACCGCGCCCCATCCACAATGTCCGCCCAGCGGATCAGCTCCGCTAAGGGCGCGGTGTTAAACCCGAACCTTTCCCGCGCCACATCCGCGATCAGGCTGGTGCAGGAGACGTAGTTCGGGTCGTAAAACTTGCCTCCGTACAACCCCGGCCCGGGAACGTCGGCCAGCTTCCGCCACTCCAGAAAATCCTGCTGGTCCGCGGGCGTCAGGAACGCGCTTTGGTGATGGTCGAACCACCACGTCACCCTGGGCGAAGCCGAGTACTTGAAGTCCACGATCGCGTTCTCCCCTTCGACAAAGGCCGCCTCGTCGAACAGCGACCCGGCGCGATGCATCAGCCCGAAGTACGAGAACTCCTGCGCTGTCCCGATGCACTCCCGGTGAAACCGCGTAAACACCGACGCAGAGCACGCGCCGTCGAAACAATGATCGTGGTAAAACACCCGGCACTCCAAGCAGCAACCCTCCGTTCCAACATCCATCTTCGCAGACAGGCGCGGACTCGTGCGCAAAGTCCGGCGACTCCAGTGCGAAACTCTAAGCATTGACGGCGCGCGCCTGTGTGTCAAGCGGCCGGCCATTGCCCCGCGGAACGATTTCCCCGCGGAAGCGTATAGACTTCCAATTACCTGGGAGGTTCCGCTTGCCCGAAACAGTCCCGCCAGACACCTACGAGCCCTCGCCGCAGGAGCCTGCGGGCGTTCCCGCGCCGCCACGCTTCACCGCGCGCGATATCTTCGTCGGGCCGGATGGCCTCCGCGCCGGCTGGAGCATCCTGGTCTTCGCCGCCCTGTTCCTCGCGCTGCTCGCCGCCGCCGGCTTCCTGCTGCACGAGCTCCAGAACCACTCCCACCACACCGCGGCTCAAACATCGCAACCCGCGCTGCCCGATGCGGCCATGTCGCCGGAGAACGTCCTCGTGCAGGAGGGCGTCCCTTTGCTCTGCGCGCTCCTCGCCACCTGGATCATGGCCCGGCTCGAGCGCCGCCCGATTTCGGTTTACGGCTTCGACCGGCAACGCCGCCTGCGTAACTTCCTGGCCGGGCTGGCCTGGGGCGTCACCCTGCTCTCGCTCCTAATCGTCATCCTGCGCGGCGCCGGGCTGCTGGTCTTCGACGCCCGCCTGCTGTTCGGCGCGGACACGCTTCGTTACGGGGCCATCTGGTTCGCCGGCTTCCTGTTCGTCGGCCTGCTCGAGGAAATCCTGACCCGAGGCTACCTGCAGTTCACGCTCACCCGCGGCCTGGGCGGCACCTATCGCCGGTTATTCGGGGCCGAGCACGCGAACGCAATCGGTTTCTGGAGCGCGGCTCTGATGCTCTCCTTCGCCTTCGGCTTCCTGCACCGGACCAACCCCGGCGAGTCTCCCATCGGCGAGCTCTCCGCCGGCCTCATCGGACTTACCTTCTGCTTCAGCCTGTGGCGCACCGGCTCCCTGTGGTGGGCCATCGGCTTCCATGCCGCCTGGGACTGGGGAGAGTCCTTCCTTTATGGCGTCGCCGATAGTGGCGGGCTGGTCCAGCATCGCCTCTTCGCCTGCCACCCCGTAGGCCGTCCAATTCTTACCGGAGGACTCACCGGCCCCGAGGGCAGTATCTTTGTTCTGCCCGTCATCGCTTTGGCCGCAATCGTCATCGTCGCGACCCTGCCCCGAGCCCGGTCCGCCCCCACCTCCGCGAATCCGTCGCCTCCCGCGCTGCATTAGACTTCTCGTAAGCCATGAGCCGCAACCCCTCGACCTGCCGTAGCTCCATCCTCCCCGCCGATCGATTCGACACCTTCCTGAGCAGCGAGGGCGACGCGTCCCCCGGCGAGAGTGCAACCAGAACAGACGACGTGGCCTCAACCACCTCGCGCGGCCCGCGCGGGTCCGGCGGCTGGCGCAGAATCTTCGCGGTGATCCTGGTGCTGCTGGTCGTGCTGGGCGTCGCCGCCTTTTTCTTCCAGCGCTACCGGATCGGCCGCGAGATGCGCGACAATCTGCCCCAGCTTGACGGCTCCCTCACCGTCTACGGCCTCGCCGCGCCCGTCACCGTCGATCGCGACTCCCGCGGCGTTCCCCACATCCGCGCCGCCTCCCTCGACGACCTTGTCTTCGCCCAGGGCTTCGTCACCGCCCAGGACCGCCTGTGGCAGATGGACCTGCTGCGCCGCTACGCCGCCGGAGAGCTGGCTGCCATCCTCGGCCCCTCCGGGCTGGGGCACGACCGTCTGCAGCGGACGCTGCAACTGCGCACCGCCGCCGAGAACGCATTCGTCACGCTGCCCGCCGATCAGAAGCACTGGCTGGAGGTCTACGCGCGCGGCGTAAACGCCTCCATCGCCGCCCAGCATGACCGCCTGCCCATCGAGTTCCGCTTGCTGGGCTATCGGCCCGATCCGTGGGACCCGCGCGATTCGCTGCTGGTCGAGCTCTCCATGTTCCAGGACCTGACCACCAGCTTCCCGGATAAGCTCGCACGCGAGGCGCTCGCTGCCCACCTTCCGCCCCAGCTAATCGCCGATCTCTACCCGGTCGGCTCCTGGCGCGACCATCCGCCCGGCGCGTCCATCCCCGATGTCACCTCGCCTCAGCCCGAGATCAAGGACATTCCACTGGATGAGTCGCAATCGAAGCTGCGCCGGCCGGCCACTGGCTCCATATCTTCCGCCAACCTGCTGGCACTGATGCAGACACTCGCCCTCTTCCATCCACCGTGTGCCGGTTGCGTCGCGGGATCGAACGGCTGGGCTGTCTCCGGCTCGCGTACCGCCTCCGGAAAACCCATGCTATCGAGTGACATGCACCTCTCGCTGGCCGTCCCCGAGCTGTGGTACGAGGCCGACCTGGAGGCCCCGAGCCCGGCCCCGCTGACCGAGTTTCACGCTGCCGGCGTCACCCTGCCCGGCGTGCCATTCGTCATCGCCGGGCACAACGCGCACGTCGCCTGGGGGTTCACCAACCTCGGCGCCGACGTGCAGGACATCTATATCGAGCACACCCGCGGCACCCCCTCCGGCGCCCAATATCAAACCCCCGGCGGCGACTGGCTCCCGGTGCGCTATCGTACCGAAGTCATCCACGTCCGCGGCGCCGCCGACGATACCCTCAGCGTCCCGCTCACCCGCCACGGCAACATCGATACGCCCATCGTCACCAGCATCTATCCCGGCGAAAGGCGGTCCCTCAGCCTCGCCTGGACCATCTACGATCCTGCCAACATCACCGATCCCTTTTTCTTGGTCGATACCGCCAGCGACTGGACCGCCATGCTCAGCGCCTTCTCCGCCTGGGGAGGGCCCGCGCAGAACCTGATGTACGCCGACGATCAGGGCCACATCGGATACCACGCCGTCGGCCGCATTCCCATTCGCGGAGACGTCAACAATCCTGCTCCGCTCGCGCCCGTCCCCACCGACGCCACCGCGCCCGATGCCGCCGCGCACCAGTGGGCCGGCTACATCCCATTCGACCAACTCCCCCAGGCATTCGACCCGCCCGACGGCGTGCTCGCCACTGCCAATGCGCGCGTCACGCCGGATGGCTATCGCTATCCCATCACGCTGGACTGGAAGGCGCCCTATCGCACCGAGCGCATCTACAAAGTGCTGGAAGCCGGCGCGCCCAACGATTCCGGGGCCACTCCAAGCCAGGCTGGCCAGGCGAAATCGCTGCTCACCCCGGCCGACATGCTGGCGCTCCAGAATGACGACTTTTCCGAGATCGACCTGGTGCTGGCGCAGCGCTTTGCCTATGCCATCGACCACGCCACCGGCCCGCTGAAGAACGACAAGAAGCTGCACCAGGCCGCCGACCTTCTGCGCGCGTGGAACGGGCACGTCGACGCCGGCGCACCCGCGCCCGCCATCGTCAACGCCGCCCGCGACGCCTTCTGGGCGCTGCTGCTCGTTCCCCGGCTGCTGCCGCAGGTCGCCGCCCAACTCGCCAACGGCGCGGAGCTCAACAAACTCCACTTGCCCGCCGACGCCGCCCTGGTCGGCAACCTCTGGACGGCCTACACCTGGGGCGAGCGCGACAGCGTCGAAGAGCAACTCGTCACCGGCACTCCCGCCCGCTGGCTGCCCGCCGGCTACATTGACTGGAACGACTTCCTCGCCGCCGTCGTCCAGCGCGGATTGAACGACGCCCACGCCCCGCGCGACCTCAGCACCTGGCAGCAGGGCAAGGCCTTCCCGCTGGATATCGAGCATCCCATCTTCTCCCATTCCGCGATGGTGCAGCGGCTGATCGCCGTGCCAACCGGAACCGGGCCGCAGCCGCAGAGCGGGGACCTGACCACAGTGAAGCAGGTCGGCGCTGCGTTCGGCCCATCCGAGCGCTTCACCGCCGACCTCAGCGACCCCGACCGCACCACCCTCAATCTCGTCCTCGGCCAGTCCGGCAACCCTGCCAGCCCGTGGTACATGGATCAGTTCCAGGACTGGCTGCACGGCCGTACCTACCCGCTGCCATTCACGCCGGCGGCGGTTCAGCCCACCATCACCCACTCGCTGACACTCACGCCGCGATGACCTCCCAGCCAGCCCGCGGACGAGTCTTCCTCATCCCCCTGGCTGCTCTGGTCGCCGTCCTGCCGCTCATCCTCCATGGCTGCTCCTGCGGCCACGACTTCGACTTCCACCTGCTCACCTGGATGGAAGCCGCCCGCCAGTTCAGCCACGGCAACCTGCATCCCCACTGGGCCTTCAGCCCCGCCTTCAACGCCGGCGAGCCCCGCTTCGTCTTCTATCCGCCACTCTCCTGGTATCTCGGCGCACTGCTCGGCCTGCTGCTCACGCATCTCCCTGGAATCACCCCGGCCGCCGCCTGGACCGCCGCGCCCATCCTCTTCACCTGGATCGCCCTCACCGCCTCGGGCTTTACCATGCACCGCCTCGCGCGCTCCTTCACCAGCGAAAGCGCCGCGCAGTTGGCCGCCACGCTCTACCTCGCCAATCCGTACCTGCTCTTCACCGCGTTCGAGCGCAGCGCCTATGGCGAACTCCTCGCCGCCGCATGGATACCCCTGCTGCTTCACTCCATCCTTCGCGACCGAGTCAGCATTCCCGGCACCGCGCTTCCCGTTGCCCTGCTCTGGCTCACCAACGTGCCCGCCGCCATCCTCGGCAGCTACGCTCTCGCGCTGCTCGCCGCAAGTCGCATGGCCTCAACCTTCCGGCCGGGTGCCTCACCTCTCGCTCTTGAAATGCGGCAGACTCGCCACAAACTCTCGCTGCAACTCGCATCCAGAACTCTAACCGGCTTCCTGCTCGGCCTCGCCCTGGCCGCCTTCTACCTCATCCCCGCCTCGTACCAGCGCCGCTTCGTGCAGATCGCCATGGCCACCATCGCCGATCTGCGCATCGACCACAACTTCCTCTTTGAGCACACAGGAACCTCGCCCGACGCGCTCCTCCACGACCAGGTGTTGCACTCTGCTTCGCTTATCGCCGTCCTCCTGCTCGGCGCCAATGCTGCCCTGCTCGTTTTGGTCGCCGTCCAACGAATGCGGCGTAGTGCGTCGCCCTCATTTCCCGTCCTGCCGCTCGCCGTCCTCATCGGCTTAGTCGCTTTCCTGCTGACCCCGCTGAGCTCGTTCCTCTGGAGCCACGCGCCGGAAGCCGCATTCCTGCAGTTCCCCTGGCGCTTGCTCCTCGCCGTCGCCCCCGTCTTCGCGCTGGCCGCAGCCTTCGCGCTCGACCGCCTTCCCATCAAGCTTGCAACCACCAGCCTCGCGGCCATCGGCGTCGCCGCAGCCCTCACCATCCCCGCATACCACCTCTTCCGCCAGCCCTGCGATCCCGCCGACACCGCACCCGCCCGCCTCGCTCTCTTCCAATCCAGTGTCGGCGCCGATCCCACCGACGAATACACCCCCACCAACGCCGACAACGACGCCCTCAAGCCGAACAACCCTCCCTATTGGCTGGACGACTCTCCGACCGCTCCCGCTCCCGCCTCAACCCACCCCGGCTCCGCCCCCATGCACCTGGGCCTCGTCGCGCCGCACGCGACCAACCTCATCCTCAATCTGCGCGACTACCCCGCCTGGCGCATCACCCTCAACGGCGCGCCTGACCCGACGCGCGAGCCGCGTCCCGACGGCCTCATCGCCATCCCCATCCCCGCCGGCCCATCCACCCTCGGCCTCCGCTACGCCCACACCTTCGACCAGCTACTTGGCGACGCCGTCAGCCTTCTGGCGTTTGTGATCCTCGCCGTTGCGCTGCGCTCCAGTAGCAAACCCCGAAGCGCGTCCTAGCCTTGCCCGTGCGCCCCGTCCGCGGCCGCACCCGCAGGCTTCGGCACCGGCGGCGCGAACGTCCCGGTCTCCCGCGAATAGGCCAGCAGCTCGCCCGCGTCAATGTCGAAGTACCACCCGTGCAGCGCCAGCGTCCCCGCCTCCACTCGCTCGCGGATCCACGGAAACGAAAGCAGGTTGCCCAGAGACAGCGTAATCGCGGCCTGCTCGCACGCCCTGGTCTGCACCGCACCCGACTCGCCCGCATGCTCGCGCAGCACCCGATCCCGCGCCGCCTGAGCGATGCTGACCCACGCGCCAATGAACTCAAACTCATGGCTGGTAATGCCCTCGCCGTCCATCAGCGCGCGAATTCCCCCGCAGCCCGAGTGCCCAAGAATGACGATGTGCTCGACGTTCAGGCTCTTCACCGCGAACTCGATGTCGGCACGGATGCCGGGCATCTCCGCGCCGTTGCGGTAGGGCGGCACCAGATTGGCCACGTTGCGCACCACGAAAATATCGCCCGGCCCCGCGCCCATCAGCATGCCCGGATCGGCGCGCGAATCGCAGCACGAGATCACCAGTGCGCGCGGGTTCTGCCCCTGCCGCAGCCGCGCAAAAAGGCTCGGGTCGCGGGCAAAATACTTCTCCCGGAAGCTCTCAAATCCCGCCAGAAACGTCGCTATATCCGCCAAATCTGTCCTCGTCAAATCAGTGGAATTGCACCTCCACTAGCATCGCACGAATCGGCCCGCGACGACTCCATCGGCCCCGCGTCCCGCCTGCCCGGCCTGGGCTCTCCGCCGGCCCGCACGATGCCGCCCCAGCCTGCCTCAACCTCGTTTATCATCGATGCTGATGGATTCCCTGGTTCGATCCCTGCTTGCATCTGGCGTCACCCTCACCGACGCAGCCCTCGAACGGCTCCTGCCCTCGCCCGACACCCTCCCTCACTCCATCCACCGCGCCATGCGCCACAGCGTCTTCGCCGGCGGCAAGCGTCTGCGACCCATCCTCTGCATGGAAGCCGCGCGCATGGTTGCCGGTAACGGCGAGCTCCCCGCCGGTGTCGCCGACCTCGGCGCCGCGCTGGAGATGCTCCACACCTATTCGCTCATCCACGACGACCTGCCCGCGCTCGACAACGACGACCTGCGCCGCGGCCATCCCACCTGCCACGTTGCCTTTGGCGAAGCCATCGCCATCCTCGCTGGCGACGCGCTGCAGACGCTCGCCTTCCAGACCATCGCCAACCTCGAAAATCCCGTCAGCATCCGCATCCTGCGCGAAGTTACGGTCGCAGTCGGTACGGGCATCGGCCGCTCCGGCGACATCGACACGGGGCTCGCGCCCGGCATGATCGGCGGCCAGGTCGTCGACATCGAATCGGAAGGCGTCCCGCCCACCGCCGACCTCGTCGAAACCATCCACCGCGCCAAAACCGGAGCCCTCATTACCACCAGCATCGTCTGCGGCGGCATTTACGGACTCGCCGCGAATCCGGGTGCCCCAGGTCTCGCTTCTGACACCTGGGTTCAGCGCCTGCGCACTTTTGGCGAAAAAGCCGGCCTCGCCTTTCAGATCGCCGACGACGTCCTCGATATGACACAGTCCTCCGAGGAGCTCGGCAAGACCGCCGGCAAGGATACCGCCAGCGTCAAAGCCACCTGGCCCGCCGTCTTTGGCATCGAACGCTCCCGCGCCGACGCTGACCAGCTCATCGCCGACGCCTTCGCCGCGCTCGAGCCCTTCGGCGCTGCCGCCGAGCCGCTCAAGTCTCTCGCCCAATACCTCGTCGATCGCACCCACTAGCGCGCTCCTGCTTGGGCTCGAACGCCGCGGCCAAGCTGTACCATCTCCATCATGGATGATGGAAACACCGCGGTCCCTGCTCATGAAGACACCGCCGCCACCCACCGCGCGTGGCGTGACGTAACCGAGCTTGCGGTCGGCTATACGCTGATCCTGGCCGTCATCTGGTCGCCGCGTCCGTTGCAGCGAGCCCTCTACTGCGCTACCGCCGCCGTCCTCGCCGCCATCCTCTGCGGCTCCTTCCCCGGCTGGAAGACCATGGGCCTGCGCTCCGCCAACCTCGCCAGTTCCGCCTGGGTGGCCGGCGTGGCGCTGCTCCTGTCCGCAATCGCCATCCTGCTGGCGGCGCGGATGCACACACTGCTGCTGCCCGGCGGCGTCCTGCCCTTCGTCCGCCGCTATCTCGGCTATGCCATCTGGACCTTCCTGCAGCAAATCCTGCTGCAGGACTTCTTCCTTCTGCGATTGCTGCGCCTGATTCGCAGACCAGGGTCCGCGGCCCTGGCGGCTGCAACTCTGTTCTCGCTCGCCCATCTGCCGAACCCCATTCTGGTCGTGGTCACGTTCGTCTGGGGAATCGCAGCCTGCCTGCTCTTTCTCCACTACCGGAATCTGTACCCGCTGGCAGCCGCGCACGCCATTCTCGGAATCACTCTCGCCATGACGGTTCCCGGCCCCGTTACCCACAACATGCGGGTCGGCCTCGGCTACCTCACCTACTCCTCACATCCCCTGCATCACCGCAACCACTGAGACCACACCGTATCTACGCACGCATGCGTGATGGCCGACGCACCCACCCGCCGGTCTCTCCGCCACGCCTGGCCATAAAAAATCCCCGCCAGCGCCGCCAGCACCACGTAGCGCCAGTTGAAGTGCACGGCGCGCTTGTTAAAGTGGGACAAGCCGAACAGCACCGCTGTCACCAGCAGCGCCGGTCGCCGGCCCAGCCGCCGCTCCAGCAGGTTCTGCATCCATCCCCGGAAGAATAGCTCCTCCGGAATCGCAATTACGGTGAAGGTGCCAATGAACGCCCCGGCAAGCGCCCAGGCCCGCGGCCACATCGCATGCAAATGCAGGAACCCCAGTCCAAGGCCGAGCACAATCGCGATCGGCGCATACCACCCGAATTCGCGCAGCCCGGTGGTCAAGTCGCGCAGACGCAGCCGCAGGTCGAATCCCACGCCGTCGAGTTGGCGGACCAGGATAAAGCCATAGATCCCCGCGTCCAACAGCAGCATCTTGCCGAACGCCGCCAGGTGCTCCGGCCACGCGGGCTCAAACCAGCGCAGATCGACGGCCAGACCCAATGCCGCCAGCACCAGAAAGTCCCGCCAGTTTCCGCGCTGGGCCTGGTCCATCCGCGCGGCCTGCCACAGCAGTATCGCAACCGCAACCGGCAGCAGCGCGTACAACGCGAACCACCCCCAGCGGAATGTCCCGCGCGACACCGTGACCACGACATACGGCACGCACAGAATGGCAGGGCACGTAACTCGTGGCAGCCACGACAGCCACCGCACCAGCTCTGCGCAGTTGGCCGGAAAGAAGGCAACGGCCGCCAGCGGAATCAACGTCAGCAATGCCGCCACGACGATTGCCGGATTGACCACAAATCCGAGCCCGCCAGAAAGAGCCATGCCTCTCCATTATCAACCCGGAGAACACCCCGCCCGGTCACGGTTCGCCGGACTTAGTCCGCAAGCTCAGCCAGCGCGCGCTCCAGCCGTACTCCGCGCGACGCCTTCAGCAGCACCGCATCGCCCGGCCGCAGATTCGTCTTCAGCCACGCTCCCGCCTCTTCTGGCGTTGCCACAAAAATCGCATCCGTCCCGCCCTGCGCCGCTCCCTCCACCAGCGCCGCCGCCAACCCGCGCACACCCATAACCACATCCACGCCGCGCCCGGCCATACGCTGGCCGCACTCCCGGTGCAGCGCCACGCCCTGCGGGCCAAGCTCCAGCATCTCTCCCGCTACCACGATGTGCCGCTCCGCGGGCATCGCCAGCAGCGCATCCACCATCGCGTCCAGCGCGCGCGGATTCGAATTGTAACTATCGTTGATCACCGTCGCACCGCGCCATTCAATGATCTCTCCGCGCTTGTCGCCCGGGCGCAATTCGCCCAGCGCCGCCGCGCACTCCGCCAGCGACAGGCCGCTGCGCAATCCCACCGCAATCGCCGCCAGAGCATTGTGCACGTTGTGCCGCCCCAGCATATTCAGCTGCACGCTCGCGCGCCCACCCTGCGCCGTCACGGTGAAGACAACTCCCTCCGCGCCAATCTCGGCGATCTGTACCGCGCGCACCGCGGCGCACTCGCCCATGCCATAGAAGACCGCGCGTTCGCCCAGCCCGTCGCCAAACTTCGCTACCCTCTCATCGTCACAGTTCAGCACCGCGATCCCATCTGGCGGCAGCGCCTCGATCAGCTCATACTTCGCCCGCGCAATCCCTTCGATTCCATCCGCGAAGTGCTCCAGATGCACCGGCGCAACATTCGAAACCACGCCCCAGTTGGGTTCCGCAATCTTCGCCAGCGCGGCAATCTCGCCTGCGTGGTTCATCCCCATCTCGATCACCGCAACCTCGTGCTCCGCTTCCAGCCGCAGCAGTTGCAGCGGCAGCCCGAACCCGTTGTTCAGATTCCCCTGCGACTTCAGCACCCGAAACCGCGCGCCCAATACCTGCGCCACCGCCTCCTTGGTCGTCGTCTTGCCCGCCGAACCCGTGATGCCGATAACCCGCTTCCCCCAACTCCGCCGCACCGCCCGCGCCACATGCTGCAACGCGATCAGAACGCCGGCGCCATCATGATCCGGAACCCGCAGCAGCCGGCTCAGGTCCATCCCCGCCGGCTCCAGCCAGCGCATGCTCACCACCGCGGCCACCGCGCCGTTCGCCAGCGCCGCCTCCACATAATCGTGCCCATCCAGCCGCTCGCCGCGCACCGCGAAGAACAGATCGCCCGCGCCAATCGTGCGCGAATCGATGGAGTATCCCAACGCTTCGGCATCGTCGGGGAAATCGCCCTCGGCGTGGATCCAATCGGCCACCTGGCCCAGCGTCAACTTCATCGCAGCTCCTTCAACACGCTTGCGGCAACCTCGACATCGTCGAACGGAACCGCCCGCTCCCGCAGGATCTGCACCTTCTCGTGCCCTTTGCCCGCAATCAACACAATGTCCCCCGCCCGCGCCGCCTTGATCGCGACCGCAATCGCTGCCGCCCGGTCCGGCTCAACAATGCACTCCGTGGCCGTCTCCCGCACGCCCGCCAACGCCTCTTGAATAATCGACATCGGCTCCTCGCTGCGTGGATTGTCGCTGGTCAGCACCACCAGATCGCTGCCCTCACCCGCCACCCGCCCCATCTTCGGCCGCTTCGTACGATCCCGGTCGCCGCCGCATCCAAACAGCGCTATCACGCGCCCACCGCCCTCTCGAACCAACTCGCGCCCCAGGGCAATCAGATTCCGCAGCGCATCATCCGTATGCGCATAATCCACGACCACCGTGAATCCCGCCTCCGCCGACCCCGGCACCACCTGAAATCGCCCCGGGGCCGGCGCAAGCTGCGGCACAGCCGACGTAACCTCATCCAGCGTGAGCCCACGCGCCAACGCCGCGCACATGGCTGCGAGCAAATTCGACACGTTGACCCGTCCGTGCAGTGGCGACTTGATCGGAACATCGTCGCAGGGCGTATCGAAATCGAACTGCGTTCCCTCCGATGAATGCCGCAGGCGCTGTGCGCAGTACATCGCATCCGCCTGCTCAATTCCGTAGCTGAATAGCTCACTCCCACGAAAAGCCCGCTTCATCAGCAGGCCATAGGCGTCATCCGCGTTCAGAACGGCCGCGCGCGGTGCCGCCGCACCCACCCCCTCAAACAACCTCGCCTTTGCCGCCGCATATCGCTCCATCGTCCCGTGATAATCCAGATGGTCCTGCGTCAGATTCGTAAAAATCGCCACGTCCACCGGGATGCCCCACACCCGCTCCTGGTCCAGCGCGTGCGAGCTCATCTCCATCACCGCTTCCGTCGCACCCGCCGCAATGCCGTCAGCAAATATCTTCAGCAGATCAGAAGCCTCGGGCGTCGTATGCTCGCTCGGCCGCACCTCGTCGCCGATGCGCGTCTCAATCGTTCCAATCAGCACGCACTTCCGCCCCACGCTGCGCAGCATCTGTTCCAGCAGATACGCCGTCGTGGTCTTGCCGTTGGTCCCCGTCACCGCGCTCACCGCGAGCTTGCGCTCCGGATGCCCCAGCACGGCCGCGCTCAACTCCGCCAGCGCGCGCCGTCCATGTTCCACCCGCGCCGCAGCCAACTCCGGGCGCTCCCGCCGCAGCTTCGCATACGCCTCAGCCGAATCCGTCACAATCGCCGCCGCACCCTGCGCAATCGCCGCATCGATATAGCGATTGCCGTCCGTCGTGCCGCCGCGCATCGCAACAAACGCCGCGCCGGGGCCTACGCGGCGCGAGTCGTACTCGACGCTGCCGATCTCCGCGGCTGCGCCTGAACTCTCCATCACCGCAACTTCCTTCAGCGCGTCAGCCCAGTTCATCAATTCGATTCTATGTCGGCAGGCCGATCACGTCGCCCGCCGTCTACCGCGCGAATCGCACTACCACCTCGGTCCCAAGCGGCACCATCGTGCCTGCCGCCGGAGCCTGTTCGCGCGCAGTCCCGCTCCCCACCGGCTCAATCCGCAGGCCCAGCCCCGCTGCCGTCTCCACCACGCTGCGCAGCGCATTGCCCGCAAAGGACGGCACCGGCACACGCTGTCCGGCATCCACTACCACCGAGCCGTTCGCGCGCGACTGCACCGGAGGAGCTACCGCCGGAGGTCGAATCGCAACCGGCGCCGCTTCCGCCACCGCCGAACCCGTCCCGCCATTCGCCGTGAATGCGGCCACCAACTTCGCCGGCAGCAGGTTCACCATGCGCGCGGCCTTCGTGCTTCCGGCCACGGCCGGCGAAGCCGCCGCCACGCTCGCCGCCGCGGCCCCATTTTCATTCGCAGCCGCCACTCCATTGGCGGAAGCGCGCAGCGGATCGTCCGCGGGCAGGTTGTTGATCGCGTCGAACATCGCGTTCAGGTCACCCGAGCCCTCGCTCGGACCATCATCCGCCGTCTTCCCCGGAGCCGCCGCTGCCAGCATCTCCTTGGGCGACTTCACCGGTTGATCATGCGGCACGCCCAGATACTCCAGCACCTGCTGTGCCAGCACCTGAAACACTGGGGCCGAAGTCTCCGCGCCGTATCCACTGCCAACCGTCGGCGTATCGATCACCACCGCAATCGAAATCGCCGGTGAGCTGACCGGTGCGAAGCCGGCGAAGCTCGCCACCAGTTTCGTATGCGAGTAGGTGTGGGTCACCGGATCGACCTTCTCCGCCGTCCCCGTCTTGCCGCCCGCGCTGTAACCGTTCAACTGCGCCGCTCGGCCCGTGCCTTCCACCACCACGCCTTCCATGATCGATCGCATCTTGGCAGCGGTCAGTTCCTTGATCACGCGATGGGCGCCGTCCGGCAACGTCGCAGGCAGCTGGTTCTCCGGCCGGAAGGCCGCCGGCTGCAGCCGTGCATCGCCCTTGACCTCGTCCGTGGATTGCAGCAGGACGTGCGGCGGCATATAAACCCCGCCATTTGCAATTGTGCTCACCATGGTTACAAGCTGGATCGGCGTCACCCCGATCTCCTGCCCGATCGCCAGCGACAGAATGCTGGTCGAGCCCCACTTCCGCGGCGGAGTCAGCAGCCCGCGCGTCTCACTCGGCAACTCGATGCCCGAGCGGTCGCCGAACCCGAAGCCGCGAATGTATTTGTAGAACGTGTCCGGCCCCGTCTTCAGCGCCATCTTGGCCGCACCCACGTCGCTTGAGTGTTCCAGCGCGTACTTCACCGTCACCACCCCGAAGTGGTCCGACTTGTCGTCGTGCAGCGTGCGGCCAAACATGGTCATCGCACCGTTCTGGCAGTCCACCATGTCGGTCGGCTC
>Ga0181520_10008261_pt1 | contig 14868 bp, 13 predicted proteins | sample PEATcosm2014_Bin_29_FD_132451 | JGI IMG/M metagenome (GOLD analysis project Ga0181520, IMG submission 132451) | Peatland microbial communities from MTU Mesocosm Facility, Houghton, MI, USA - PEATcosm2014_Bin02_30_metaG | ecosystem: Environmental > Terrestrial > Soil > Wetlands > Peat | place... | reverse complement strand
GATGAAGGATCTGGCTCCGACGATGCCGTTGCGCGAGGAGATTCGGCGGGCGCTGATGGGCGAAGAGATCCGAGAGCGCGGCCTGCTGGCCTGGCTTGAGCGCTATGAGCTGGGCGATTGGGCGGGGTGCGGCGAGATTGCGAACGCACGCGCGCTCGAAGAGGACGGACTGCTGTCGAGCTATCAGGAGGCCGTGGCCTGGACCGAGGCTGCGCTCTATTTTGCGTAAGCGGCGGCGTCGCGCGGGCCACGAGGAATGAGTCTGGTGGGCCGCGGCAATCGTTCGAGGGCTGCGGCTTGGCACAGCACTGATTCGAGAACCGGTATAAAATCCCTGCGAGTCTCTAACCAGGCAGTCGGAGGGATCGTATGAACGAACCTGGCTTTCCGTCTCCTTCAATTCCACCTGCATTTCCTTCTACGAATGTGCCGCGGGGAGCGATGACCTTCGGGCAGATTCTGGATCGCGTGCTGCAACTGATGCGGGCCAACTGGCGGCTCCTGGTCGGGATCGCGCTGGTGCCCGGGGCGGGGATGATTGTCTACTTCGGGGTTATTTTTGCAGCGTTATTCCCGGTATTGAGACCGGTGATGCTGCATCAGACGCCGCAGTTTTCGGTGATGACGATTGTGTGGCTTTCCGCAGCATACATTTTCGGCGTCATTCTGATGATTGTGATTTGTGCGCTCTACGAGCCTGCGGCTGTTTACGCGGCGCTCGAGGCAAATACAGGAACTCGGGTGGGGTTTCGCAAGGCCTGGGCGGTGGCGTGGAGCAAAGCCGGGCGCTACATCTGGCTGGCCATTCTGCGCGCGCTGATTGTGATGCTGCCGATTGTGGTTTTCGGCGCGGTGATCGTTGGAACCGTGGGGCTCTCGATGGCGCGCGGACGGGGAGGCATGGATTTTTCTGTGATGATCGTGATCTTCCCGCTCCTCATGCTGTTCTACCTGGGAGCGATGGTTTTCGCCGTCCTGGTGATGCTGCGGCTGGTACTGGCTGTGCCTGCGTGTGTGGCAGAAGACCTGAGCGCGTGGAAGGGGATCCGCCGCAGTAATCAATTGACCAAAGGCGCCAAGGGACGCATCTTTCTGCTCTTCCTTTTGATTTATGCCATCGCGTACGCCGCGTTTCTGGTGGCGGAGGTGGTCCTCTTCTTTGTGGGTGCGATGGTCGCGCTCGTGGGAATGTTGCTGCATCTGGCCATGGCTCCATGGGGCTACATTGGGATTGGCGTTGGGGCGGTTGTCTTCATCTGCGCTTACCTTCTATGGATAGCGTGCATCTGGGCGGCTTACACCACGTTGTTTGCGGTGGTGTACCGGGACCAGAGGCTGAGGCTGGAGGGCGCGGCGGGAGCACCGGTGCCGGCCGGTTAAAGCAGAGCAGCGACGCGGCGCGTTCACGCTGGGCCTACTGCGGATTCAGGCTCTCTTGCGGCAGCAACTCATAGCTGACGAATGCGAGTTTTTTGCTGTCGGGCGACCAGGAAGGGACGTTGATGGTTCCCTGGCCTCCGAAGAGCCTGGTTAGAACGTGGACCTGTTTATCGGTCATCGACATCAATCGCAATTCCACGTCCTTGCCGGGCGGATGGCCGGTCACGTCAGGGGCGTAGGCAATGAAGACCATCCACTGACCGTCGGGCGAGATGTGCGGAAACCAGTCGTTGGAGTCGTCGGAGATGACCTGCTCCTGCCCGCTTCCGTCGGGCTTCATGCGCCAGATCTGCATGTGGCCGGTGCGCTCGGAGTTGAAGTAGATCCAGGCACCGTCTGGCGAATATTCGGGGCCGTCGTCGAGGCCGGGTGCGGTGGTTAGGCGCGTCTCCGGACCACCAGCGACGGGGCCCGCGACGGGGATGGTGTAGATGTCGAAGTTGCCGTTGCGCTCGCCGGTAAAGGCAAGCGTCTTTCCGTCCGGCGACCAGCCGTGCCAGTACGATGGGCCATCGGGCGTAAGCTGGCGGGGCGTGCCTCCGGCGATGGGAACGACGTAGACGCGCGATTGGTGGTCAGGGTTCGAGGAGTCGCTGATGGCCAGCATGGTTCCGTCAGGCGAGATGCCATGGTCGTTGTTCAAATGCAACTCGGGAGTGGTGTCGATGGCGGCAGGCTGGCCGCCGGCGAGCGCCAGCTTGAGGATTTTGCCGTCCTGATTGAAGAGGAGCGAAGAACCGTCGCGGGACCAGTTCGGAGCCTCGAAGTGGGCGGCCGCGACATATTCGACATGACGGTCAGTGGAAGCGATGGGGATCGTCTCGAGCGCGCTTACCAGGACCGGGTTGCCCACCGCGGGCTGGAGATGATCGAGTTTGACATGGGAGAAAGCCGCGCGCTCGACGACATCTTTGTTGTGCGCGCAGACGCCGATGCCGATATAGAACGGGCCGGTGAGCGCCACCTTGGTGGAAGCTCCTGCCGGTTCCAACTTGCCGTCGGCACCCGAGACGAAGGCGTAGAAGTAATCGCCCCGCTTCTCGATGCGCACTGTTCGGGGCGCGGTGACGTGCGCTTGCACTTCGTGCATCGTGCCACCGGCTGCGTCGCGGAATTGCAGGGAGGTGAGGCCGACTCCGTGCACGGCCACGTCGACGGCGGCCGAATTGCCGTCCAGGGTCTGGCGGATCATGAGAACGGCCTTGCGATGGGGATCTCCGCCGGAGCCGAGGATCGCGATGTCGGCGGTGAGAGCAACATCTCCCGAGACCTTGGCCCACACAAAGTGGAAGTCATCGGCGGCGAACCACATGTTTTCGCCGCTGCCGCTGACCGTATAGGTTCCGCTGGCGCTGTCATATTGCGCGGAGCCGGGGTGGAGGACGGTGCCCACGTCCTGCTGGCCGTCAAAAATACCAAGTGGTCCTTCGGGGATGCCAAGCGGCCCGGCGACGAGGTCAGGCGGCCCGCCGGCTTGCGCAGCGAGCACCGCAGCGGATGCGAGAACGCAAAAAGCGATGGCGGCAAGTTTGAACGGGGACAGCAAAGATTTTTGCGGCATAGAAGGCCTTTCGAGAACGTATTCGCGAGCGACGGAACGCGGGCGGCATGCACAGCGTTCGGTGGCGGAGTTTTTGAGCGCAAAGATGCGACGCGGTTTTCTGCCCGAAGAAGGATAACTCATTGAGCGGTGCGGCAGAAGCAACCGGGGCCACGCAGCCATTCCTAAAAAACGACGGCAGGTGAATCCCGCAGCCAATCCGGTACATCTGAGAAGATAGTGGAAGTGAGACGAGAGAAACATTTTGTTCTGCACAGTGCAGCAGGATTGCTCGCCGTGTTTGCGGCCGTGGCGCTGTGCATGCAGGCGGGTGCGCAGAATCCGTCATCGGCGGAGAATCCGTTCTGGGGTAGCGTGACCGCGCAACCGGTAACGGGCGAGCCGCTGAAGCTTTCGCTCGACGACGCCATCCAGCGGGGCCTGAAGAACAACCTGGGGCTTAAGGAAGTGGAGAACGAGGAGACGACCTACCACGCCGAGGTGAGCGAGGCGCTGCAGTTGTTTCTGCCCACGATCAAGCTGACCGGCGACACGGGTTACCACATGCACGACCTTGCGGCGCAGGGGTTCGGGCCGAAGACAATCTCGAAGTTTACGTCGCTGTTTCCGGGGGGCACAATTCCGGCGGGTCTGTCGCTGATTACGCGCGACTACCTGACCGAGGGAAAGCTGGAGTACAACGAGATTCTGTTTTCGGGGCCGGTGATCCAGGGGTGGAAGGCGGCGAAGGCGGCGGAGCGTGCCGCGCACTTTGGCAAGATGACGGCGCGCGGCGAGGTTGTGCAGCAGGTGGCTCAAGTCTATCTGCGGGCGGTGGCGGACCAGAGCGAGGTTGAGAACGCGAAGGCGCTGGTGGAGCAGGCGCAGGTGTTCGAGGATCACGCGCATGAGTCGCATGTGGCTGGCGTGGCGGCGAATCTCGACGAGTTGCGCGCAAAAGTGCAATTGCAGTCGCAGCAGCAGGCGCTGATTGCGGCAGAAAATCAGCGGGAGAAGGATTTTATTTTGCTGAAGCGGGAGATCGGAGTCGATCCCGAACAGACGATTGAGCTGACCGATCCGGCGCCCTACAGCGATCTTGCCGAGGAGACGCCTGAAGAGGTGAAGGTGGTGGCCTACCAGAACCGGCAGGACTACCAGAACTACGAGAACCAGGCGGTGGCGTACAAGGCGCTGCACAACGTATATCGCAGCGAGCGGCTGCCGACGCTGAGCTTCTATGGTAATTACGGCACGAGCACGGTGAATGGCGCGGGCACGCACGGCGACTTCATCGCCATGGGTATTTTGAGCTTTCCGATCTTTCGCGAGGCGAAGCTGCGCGGCGACAGCGATGTGTCGAAGGCAAAGATGGAAGAGGTGAATGAGCAGCTCGACGATCTTCGCAACCACATCGACGAGCAGGTGCGCGCGGCGTTGCTGGACGTGAGCGCGAACAAGCAACTGGTGGACGTGGCGCGGTCGAATGTGGACCTGGCCACGCGCGCATTGAGCGACGAGACGGACCGCGTGAACGCCGGCGTAGACGACAACCTGCCGCTGGTAACGGCGCAGGCCACGCTGGCGACCGCCGAGAACAACCTGGTGGAGAGCCTGTACGCATACAACGTATCGAAGATCGGGCTGGCGCGCGCGTCGGGCGTGCTGGAGCAGCAGTACCGGACGTATCTGGGGCGGTAGGCGCCAAGCGGCACGGTCAGTCGAAGCTTTTCCATTGAATCTATTCGACTTAATGGTGTACGTGGTCACAGTGCTCCGGGTTGATCACCATTTTTGTCACCATTTGGTGATAGAATTGGTGATAGGAGAGCGAAATCATGAGAGCGACCGTGGCACTTGACGACGAATTGGTACGTCAGGCTCAGGAGTTTTCGGGAGTGACGGAGCGTACGGCTTTGCTGCGTGAGGCGCTGAAAGCGCTGATTCATCGGGAGGCTTCGCGACGGCTTGCCGAGCTTGGCGGGACGATGCCGGACCTGGAGTATGTTCGTCGTTTGCGCGTGGATGATCTGTGATCCTTGCCGACACGTCTGTCTGGATCGATCACCTGCGCGCCGGTAATCCTCGAATGCAACGATTGCTGGACAGCGAGGAGATCATCATGCACCCGATGATCGTTGCAGAGCTGGGGCTCGGGTCGTTGCGCCAGCGCGCAAAAACTCTGGCGGAACTCGATGGGCTGCTGGAGGTGAAAGTGGCGCAGTTGAGCGAGGTTCGGCGGATGATTGAGGTCCACCGGCTCTACACGAAAGGCATCGGTCTCACGGACGCGCATCTTGTGGCGTCGTGCCTTATCACGCCGGGAACGCAGTTGTGGACGCGCGACACCGCGCTGAAAGGCGTGGCCAAGACCGTCGGGATTGCCGCCGGGCTGGCGTGACGCGGGCGGCGGGCGTGCTGGAGCAGCAGTACCGGACGTATTTGGGGCGGTGAGCCTTTCGCGGGTTGCGCGAATTCACTTAAAAATTTAGCCTCGCTCGGATGTAACGTAGAAGGCAGGGGTGCGCGTGCATGCCTCAGAATCTGAAGATCGTTTATTTTGTTGAGCCGAATGCGGTGGCGCTGGCGCGGCGCGCGGCGGAGTTTTTTGTCGTGGAAGCGGAGAAGGCGGTGGCGGCGCGCGGCGTGGCGCGGGTTGCGATCAGCGGCGGGTCGACGCCCAAGGCGGCGTTTGCGGCTCTCGCCGAGCAGGGAGAGGAGTGGCGGGAGCGAATGCCATGGGAGAAGCTCGACCTGTGGTGGGTGGATGAGCGGTGCGTTCCGCCGGATGACGCCGACTCGAATTACCGCATGACGCGCGAGGCACTGCTGGACTATGTGCCACTGAAGCCGGAACAGATTCATCGCATGGAGGGGGAGCTGGAGCCCGACGATGCGGCTGCCAGATACGAGGCGGAGCTGAAGAAGAGCTTCGGGCTGAAAGGCGCCGAAGTCCCCCGGTTCGACGTGGTGCAGCTAGGCTTGGGCCCGGATGGACACACTGCGTCCTTTTTTCCCCACACTGAGGCGCTCCACGTGACCGATCGGCTGGTGGCGGCCAACTATGTGGAGAGTCTGGACATGTGGCGTGTGACGCTGACCCGGCCAGTGATCAACGCGGCGAGGCAGGTGTTCTTCCTGATTGAGGGCGCGGAGAAGGCGATGATTCTGAACGAGGTATGGGAAGGACCGCGCGACGAGGAGCGGCTGCCAAGCCAATTCATCGCGCCCGTGAACGGTATACTGACCTTGCTTCTGGACCAGGCGGCGGCCACGCTGCTGCCCGCGCCAGATGCGAATGGATGCGGGATTATCGAGAGGACTGAATGATTCTGGCAGGCGATGTAGGCGGCACCAAGGTTCACCTGGCGCTGTTCGATTTTACCGACGGAAATTTGAAGTACACACGCGATAAGCAGTTCCCGGCCAAGGAATACTCCGGCCTCGAAGAGATCGTGAAGGAGTTTATTGTTGCGGAGAAGGTGACTTCGGCGTGCTTTGGCGTGCCGGGCCCGGTGCGGGATGGGCGACTGCGGCTGACCAACCTGCCATGGACACTGGACAGCCGCGAGCTGGCGCGCAACTTGAAGATTGATTACGTTTTTCTTATCAATGATTTGCAGGCGAACGGGTACGGGATTGCGGAGCTGGCGGCGGACCAGATTTACACGCTGAGCGAAGGCGATTCACGGCAGGTGGGCAATCGGGCGCTGCTCGCGGCGGGAACGGGGCTGGGCGAGGCGTATCTGGTGTGGGATGGGCGCAACTATGTTCCCTACCCATCGGAGGGCGGCCACTCTGACTATGCGCCGCGCAATGAGGACGAGATCGACCTGCTTCGTTTCCTGAAGCAGAAGTACAACGGGCGCATCAGCTTTGAGCGCGTGGTGAGCGGGCAGGGGATCACGAACTGTTACGAGTTTCTGCGCGAGGTGCGCGGCCTGGAAGAGCCAGCGTGGCTGGCGGCGCAGATGACCGAGGAGGATCCGAACGCGGCGATCACCGAGGCGGCGCTGAAGGCCAAGAGCGAGATTTGCGTGAAGGCGCTGGACATGTTTGTTTCGGCATACGGGGCCGAGGCGGGGAATCTGGCGCTGAAGGTTCTTTCGGTAGGCGGGCTGTATGTGGGCGGAGGAATCGCGCCGCGGATTCTGGAAAAGCTGAAGGATGGAACGTTCATGAAGGCGTTCACCGACAAGGGGCGGATGAGCCAGTTGCTGGTGAACATGCCGGTGCGGGTGATTCTGGAGAGCCGCACGGCGCTGATGGGCGCGGCGGCTTACGCGGAGGCGCGCGCGGCGGAGTTGAGCGGGATTTCGCCGCGGGCGGCGAGCGTGAAGTTCTGAAAAGCTAGCTTTCAGCCTTCAGCTGTCAGCTAAAGACGGTTCAGGGTGAGGGTGCGGTGCGAGCCGCGCCCTTTTTGTTTGTGGCGCGCGCCGCTGCATACCTGGGGACCAGGAATTCCAGAGCGGAATCTCTGGCCCGCATTGTTTTTCGTGTGGTGGGCCAATGCTGTCAGACATGCAGCGCGTGCGGATCGTGGGGCACCGGCGCGGCCTTGACTTCGACGGCGGCCGGGACGGCGAAGAGTAACACGAGAAGGCCGGCATAGGCGAAAGAGTCGCCGGCGATTTCCACGGAGTGCGTGATACGGAGGACCATGGGCAGGAAGGTTGCGCCCACGAGGCCATAGAGCCCGACGGTAAAGGCATGCGCAAGGCCGAGGGTGAGCCAGAGGCTGCGGCGGGAGCCTTTCCAGAGCGCAATGAGGGGGAGCGAAGCGGCGAGGAAGATGACGCTGCGAACGAGCTGGACGGAAAGGATAACGCTGAGCGGCGGAATACGCAGACCGGCGATGCCGGCGTTGTAATAGGGCACGACGATGGGCGAGACGCACGCGCCGAAGAAGAAGTAGATGACGGGCCACGCGAGCCAGACTGCGGCGACGCGCGGAATCCAAGCGAGCCAACTGCGATGGGGCAGGCCGACGGACGGCGCCTGCGCGCCAAAGGACCAGCCGAACGCGGCGCCGAGAAGAGCGGCGAGAACCACGTAGAAGACAGATGCGGAGGCTACGCCGTTGTCGAGAAAGTGGGTGAACATTTTGGCCTCGATCATGCCGTTCACGCCGAGGGCGAGAAGGATGAAGCTGCCGACGGCGCCGGCGCGAAGCGGGGCCGAGCCGGCGAGGCCGCGGGCGAGCGGAAAGATTCCGACGACAAGCACAAGGCCTGCGACGAGCTGAGCAACAAACGTGGTTTGAGGCGGCGTGTTGCCCGGCATGGGGACCGCGGGCAGATGCAGAATCGCACCGATGATGCCACTCAACATAAGAGCCGCCGCAAAGGCGACCCAACAGATTGCGATGCGAAAAATCGTTCTCATCGTGCTTCCTCCGCGAGCCGGACGCGAGCGCGCCGTGCCCGGGCAAGTTGTGCCTCAATGCGGAGCTGATTGCGGGAACGGGGCTCCGCCAAAGAGGGCTGGCCAAAACCTGAGGTGTTTGTTGCGGAAAGAGTAGCACACCCGGAGGCACAGCGCTATTGCGGACGCTTGATCCGCTCGGCGAGGATCTGGCGGTAGAGATCGCATTGCGGGGCTCGGAGGGGGCCGGTGCTGGCGACGCCCTGGCCGTCCTCGGTAAAGATCAGATAGAGCTGCGCGGCATCGAGCTCCGGCCAGTGCGGCAGGCCGCTGCCGTTGGGGTCGCCGGTTTTCGCGAAGTTGGTCCAGTAGTCCTCCATCAGGTCGGCGAGATGCGTGTCGACGGGGCCGAAGTTGCCGGAGATATTGCCGGACGTGGGGAACGAGCCGAAGACGTAGGGCAACTCGGCGGAGTGGAGCGCGCCCTGCGCCTCCTGGCCGGGAATGGCGTGATCGAACTCGTATTCGAAGGTGGGATGGTGCGCGGCTGTGTGCCACATGGCCTCGGTCGAGATTGGGCAATGGAATTCGACGTCGGCGTTCCACTGGACGCCGGCCGAGCCGTAGAGCGGATCGGTCGTGCCCTGGCCGTCGCCAGCGAGGCCGTAAAGCGCGAGGGCCTGCGGCGCGAGTTTTCCGGCGTAATCCTCGATGGATTGGCGCAATGCATCGGGAGATACGGAGGCGCCGAACTCGCGCGTGGTGGTGCCGAGGAGGAGTGGTATGGGAGCCTCTTTGCCAGATTTGAAGGTCTCTTCCGGCGAGCGCAGAACGACCCAGCCATCGACGATGGGCCCGACGGGAGGCTTGCCCCACTCGTTCTTCGCTACTTTGGCGATCAAATCCTGAGCCGACACCTGGCGGAGGAATTCGATGGGATCCTGACCCGCGGGAATGGCAAAGGATGCGGCGAATTGCTCACCCACCTGCTCGGCCTGATCGAACGGCACGAGTACGGGATAAAACGGGGCACCGCTTTCGGCGATGGCTTTTTGGAAGAGACCGCGGGCGAGAGGCGAGGCCATGAGGATTCCGGTATCGATGGAGCCGGCGGACTGGCCGAAGACGGTGACGTTGTTGGGGTCGCCGCCGAAGCCGGCGATGTTGTCGTGGACCCACTGGAGGGCGAGGATCTGATCCATGAGGCCGTAGTTGCCGGAGGCGTGGTGCGGTGACTCGCGGGTGAGCTCGGGGTGAGCGAAAAAGCCGAAGATGTCGAGACGGTAGTTGATGGTGACGATGAGAACGCCGTGGGCGGTGAGTGTGCCTCCGGTATAGAGGCCACCTGATCCGGAGCCGCCCTGGTTGGCGCCGCCGTGAATCCAGAGCATGACTGGCACGGGTGTCGCAGCCGGCCAGGCGGGCGTGATGACGTTGAGATAGAGGCAGTCTTCGCTGCTGTGCTCGGCGTCGTGACGGTTCCAGGCGCCGCCGAGGAGGGGCTGGGAGCAGGAAGAGCCAAAGGCGTTGGCGTCACGGACGCCGGACCAGGACTTCTTTGGCACGGGCGCGCGCCAGCGCAAGGGGCCGATGGGCGGCTCGGCGTAGGGAATGCCGAGGAATTGCGCGCCTCCGTTAGAGCGTGCAATGCCGCGGATGAGGCCTGCGGTGGTGCGGACGACGAGGGGGGCAATTTGTGAGGAGGCCGCGGCGCTTTGCGTGGAGGCTGCGGCGCTTTGTGAGGGGGGCGCGGGGCTCTGCGCAGGGACCGCGAGCGGGCGCGCGAAAAGGGTGAGCATGGCGACGGCGAGAGAGAGTCTTCGGGCAGAAACTCGGTGCGATTGGAAGAAGGAAGCCGGACGAATCACACACTCTCCTTTTGGGTGGAACAGCGACAGAGAATTCTATCAACCGGGCGCGAGGTGCGCGGCGACGCCGAGCGGAACTGCAATTCGAACATCAAGTCGGAGGGATTAAGCTACGATATGTCGATACACCCTAAGGAAGTAGAAAGATGATGCGCTGGCTGGGACGGTGGGTTCTGCGGGTGCTGGTGGCGATTGCGGTCCTATCGCTGGCGGCATTTGCAGTCGATTGGACGGTCTTCAAGCTGCGCGGATCGCCTCAGTCGACGGTGACTGTGAGCCGCTTCCTGGCGGTCCCGCTTAAAGGTCAAAAGACAGAGTACGACTTTATGGGAACTGTCGATCTTCCTTGCGCCGTGGCGCTGTTTCCGCATGGAGGGCTGGATCCCTGCTGGAATCTCAGGCGCAATCCGAACCAGTGGGAATAGGCCGGAACGCCCGCGTACTGAATGCAATTGGAACTGGTGCGTGGCTGGCTGAGCGCGCGTGAACATGGGTAGGTGACGCGAGTCACGACCCGGAAAAGCAGATCGCGGCTAGGATCAGAGGGTATTTCCTCAGATCGCCATGTACAGTCGCACACAAAACGAAAATGGCAGCTACAACTCGCGCTGCCTCGATTGCTTCTTGACCATCGCCTCCTGCGTGGAAACTGAAAAAGAGCTGGAACAACGCGAGGCGCACCATCTGTGCCCGGAAAAGGTGCTGGCGCAACTGCTGGCCGAGGAAAAGGCGGCAGTGGCGCACGCGGCGCGAAACTAGGGCGAGCGGATGGCCTTCCCTTCCCTGCTTGCCTGAATTAGCGCAGGGATTGGGCGCACGCCGGATTTGCGAGCCGGATTTTGCGAATCGGGAAAACGGGCGCATACTGCCAGCAGGCAGCCTTCGTACGTCTAACCAAATGATTAGAGCAGTTTCGGAATTAACGTGGACTTTTGAGCGCATTGAAAGGTGGCATTTTCTTGATGAAAATGCCACTTTGCTGTGTGCTTTCGGTCTACACCAATTCCTAAACTGCTGTAGGCTTGGAGTCTTCCCCTTTTTCATGCTGACCCCGAGCAGGTTTCGATTCTAGATTTCAAATCCAGAGGATTTCCCTTGCCGGAGCCGGCCAGATGAGCGGCCCGGCCTTACCAATCGCGAAAACAATCACGGGATTGCTGAGGCAATTCCCCGCAACGAACGTCCTATTCAATACGGCCGGCACTTCCCCAAACAGAACCGGCCCGGAGGCCACGAATGCCTGCAATTACTATTCCCCAAACCCTGGGCGAACTGCGCACCAGCAAGCAATTTTCAGAAGTGCAAATAAAAACGCGCAGCGTGAAGGACGAGATGCGGCAGAACCTGATGGCGCGGCTGAAGGCGCGGGAGACGGTGTTTCCGGGAATCGTGGGCTACGAGGACACGGTGATTCCGCAGATTGTGAACGCGGTGCTGTCGAAGCAAAACTTTATTCTGCTGGGGCTGCGCGGGCAGGCGAAAAGCCGCATTCTGCGCGCGCTGACGGCGCTGCTGGACGAAAGGATGGCGTATGTGGCAGGGTGCGAGATTCGCGACAACCCCTACCAGCCGATGTGCCGTCGATGCCGCGATCTGATTGCGGAGCGCGGGGACGCGACGCCGATTGCGTGGCTCAGCCGCGAGGACCGCTACGTGGAAAAGCTGGCGACGCCAGACGTGACGGTGGCGGATTTGATTGGCGATCTGGACCCGATCAAAGCGGCGCGCGGGGGCGAGGACCTTTCGAGTGAGCTGACCATGCACTACGGGTTGCTGCCGCGTGCGAATCGCGGACTGTTCGCGATCAACGAGCTGCCCGATCTGGCGGGGAAAATTCAGGTGGCGCTCTTCAACATCATGCAGGAGGGCGACGTTCAGATCAAGGGGTATCCGGTGCGCCTGGCGCTGGATGTGGCGCTGGTGTTCAGCGCGAACCCCGAGGACTACACGGCGCGCGGCAAGATCATCACGCCGCTGAAAGACAGGATTGGATCGGAGATCCGGACGCACTATCCGGAGACGCTGGAAGAGGGCGTGGCGATTACGGCGCAGGAGGCGTGGGCGTCGCGCGGAGATGAAGCAATCGAAATTCCGCAATACCTGCGCGAGGTGGTGGAGCAGGTGGCGTTCAGCGCGCGCGAGGACAAGAAGGTGGACAAACGCAGCGGCGTGAGCCAGCGGCTGCCGATTTCGACGCTGGAGTTGGTGGTGTCAAACGCAGAGCGGCGCGCACTCACGACCGGCGACGCAACGGTGCTGCCACGGGTGAGCGACATTTACGCCGCGATGCCGGGCATCACGGGCAAGCTGGAGCTGGAGTATGAAGGCGAGATGCGCGGCGCGGATACGGTGGTGCGCGAGCTGATTCGAATGGCAGTGGGTAAGGTCTACGACCGCTACTTTAACGGCGTGGACACTGAGCAGATCGAGCAGTGGTTCAATCTGGGCGGGACGGTGAAGCTGGACGAGGATCAACCGGCGGCCGCGGCGCTTAAAGAGCTGAAAGGGATTCAGGGATTGATCGAAAAATTGCCGCCTCTGGGTGTAAAGAGCGGCGACGCCGCGCCAAAGGTAGTGGCCGCGGCGGAGTTTCTGCTGGAGGGATTGGTTGCGCATCGCAAGCTGAGCCGCAATGAGCAGCATGGATTTGCCGCGGAGAAGAGCGTGCGGTTGCGCGAACGCGAGGAGGCGATCCCGGAACGCAAAGAGCTGGAGATGGAGTATGAAGACTGGCAGCGCGGGCGGCGGTCGCGGAAGGGCGGGGGGCTCAACTAATGCAGGGAACGAGGGACCAAGGGAACAAGGGAACAAGAAGACGAAGGACGTGGGCACTAGGGAGCGAGCGAGTCAAAGCAGGAAGGCAGCCAGCGGGATGAAGCGCATTCGATATACGAAGTACACCGGCGATCTGGCCTCGGAGATCGATCTCGAGAACCTGCTCGATGCGCTGTCTGACTATTTGCTCGACTCAGGGTTCTACGATCCGTTCACGGGCTTTCAGGATCTGGACCACACGATGGACGATCTGCGCGAGGCGCTGAGGCGGGTGCTCGAGACGGGCGATTTCTTTGACGGCGAGACGCGCGAGTTGCTCGACCGGATGATGGCCGAGGGCACGCTGGACCAATTGATCGACAAGTTGATGGAGCGGATGGAGCGGGAAAACTACATCTCCGCGATGCCGCAAAATGGGCCGACACGGATCGACGAGGCCAACGGGCAGGTGGGGAATGGCCGCGATCGCGAAAACGCGCGCTTCGAGGTGACCGACAAGAGCATGGACTTTCTGGGCTTCAAAACGCTGCGCGATCTGATGGGGTCGCTGGGCAAGTCGAGCTTTGGACGGCACGACACGCGGGACTGGGCGACGGGGATTGAGACGAGCGGCGGATCGCGGCGATACGAGTTCGGCGACACGCTGAATCTGGACACGACGGCGACGCTTAGCTCGGCGATTGCCCGCGAGGGACTGGAGCTGCCGCTGAATCTTGAGTACGAAGACTTGCAGGTGCACCAGTGCGACTACCAGAGCTCGTGCGCGACGGTGGTAATGCTGGATTGCTCGCACTCGATGATTTTGTACGGCGAAGACCGGTTCACTCCGGCCAAGCGCGTGGCCATGGCGCTGTCGCACCTGATCCGCACGCAGTACCCGGGCGATTCGCTGTCGTTGGTGCTTTTTCACGATTCGGCTGAGGAGATGCCGGTGTCGCATCTGGCGCGGGTGAAGGTGGGGCCGTGGCATACCAATACGCGCGAGGGATTGCGCGTGGCGCAGCGCGTACTTTCGCGGCAGCGCAAAGACATGAAGCAAATTGTGATGATCACGGATGGAAAACCCTCCGCGCTGACACTGCCGGATGGACGAATCTACAAGAACGCCTATGGGCTGGACCCTCTGGTGGTGAGCGAGACGCTGGAAGAAGTGGCGCGCTGCAAGCGGTCAAACGTAATGATCAATACGTTCATGCTGGCGCAGGATTACGGGCTGGTGCAGTTCGTGCACAAAGTGTCGGAGATGTGCCGGGGCAAGGCGTACTTCACCACGCCCGCGACGCTGGGACAGTACGTGATGATGGATTACATGCAGCGGAAGTCGAAGACGATCCACTGAGCGCGGGGCCGCTTGCTATCGGCTCTTGCGCTTGAAGGAAAGAATGCTTTCCTTCTGCTCGTCAACGACCGGTTGCAAGAAAGACGAAGAGATTTCCGTCGGGATCGCGGACGAACACGAGTCCGCCGTTGCGTTGCGCGTTGGCGCCCGCATACTCCAGCGCTTCGTATGCTTTTTTCGCGTCCGGAACGAGAAAGAGAAACTCCGGATTCGCGCCGGGAGCGGCAGCACGCAGCTCAATGTGCAGGTCAGGCGCGCCGGGGGTGGTGAGGCGCACGTTGCCGTTCGTGTCTTCGGCTTCGAAACCGAGGTCGGTATAAAACTCCTTCATCGCGGCGCCTTCTCTTACCGGCAGATCGATTCCCATCAGCTCAGTGGATACGCGGGCGGCGCCGAGGTGCTGGCCAATGTCGAGGGTATGGCGCGAGCCGGGCATGTACTGCGTGAATTCAGTGACGCGGCCTTCGGGATCGTTGAAGGAAGAAATGAGATTGCCGGCCGCGGCCTTGCGGACGGGCGAGGGGTTGAGCCCTTCGGAGGCG
>Ga0181520_10008259_pt1 | contig 14870 bp, 8 predicted proteins | sample PEATcosm2014_Bin_29_FD_132451 | JGI IMG/M metagenome (GOLD analysis project Ga0181520, IMG submission 132451) | Peatland microbial communities from MTU Mesocosm Facility, Houghton, MI, USA - PEATcosm2014_Bin02_30_metaG | ecosystem: Environmental > Terrestrial > Soil > Wetlands > Peat | place... | reverse complement strand
TACTCTGAATTCGGAAGAATACCTAGCACGGGACCTCCTTGGTCTAGCCGGCTCGGGTCTGCCCCAGCACGAACCAGGAGTGGCGGATTATGTCCTGCGTTCGTGTATTCCAGGGAACGCGATCGAGCGCAGAGTTTCCCATAGAAGAGGGAAATGAAACGGTGTCCGCCTGTGACCTGATGAACGACGTTGTTGAACGTATGTAACAGGTCATTTGTGCTAGGAAATCTTGGCGCATCCATGCGAAGGGTAACTTCAATGGACGGCATCAACAGACCGGCAGCGACCCCCTTGCCCGCAACATCCGCAATGACTACCGCACTTTCCCATTTAGGCAGTTCTATGAATCCATAGTAGTCCCCCGCCACTATCTTCGCTGGATACATTCGCGCCGCGAATTCAAATCCAGGCATCCTGGGTATGGAACGAGGCAGGATGCTCTGTTGTACTTCTGCAGCCATGAGAATTTCATTCAAAAGCTCGTCGCGTTGTCTTGCGGCCAGATCAGCGAGTCGTCGTCGCTGCGCGCCTAGCTGATTCACGACGACGACAACGAAAACATATCCAAGCAGAGTGGCACCATACCTGGTCAAGTGTTGGTCTCCAGCATCACGCAGAGGACTTAGAAGATCATGCAGCGCCCAACAAACAATTGAAAGCGCGATAGTGATGCGAAGCGGATGTACCAGAGCGCTCAAGGCCAGGGGTAGGAAATACAGCGGAGCGAGAGAAAACGAGGTCACGGACTTATCTGCGCAAGCGACTACGGCGATGCCAACCACCACGACGGAAGTGAGCACAGCAATGCTCAGCCTCTCATTCACGTACGGGCCGGCAGACGTGACTCGATGCAACACATTCGACCATCGCGGAGGCATCATATGTGTCAACGATCCCCAAAGCTGACAATACGCCGTCGGCTCACGCACCGAAGCCAAGAATTCCATTTTGGCTCACGGCTACGAATCAATATAACCCCGTTGTCCCCGCTCTCAATCTTTTGCGTCCGCTCCAACGTCGATGCTCCGGGTGTGACCCGCTTGACCGCCACCGGGTCCAAAAACGCAAGACCTCGCCTTTTTGAAGCACATTCTCGGACTCGTCTGCGTGAACTCCCGTGCAGGCAACACGGAAGACTGGTCGGCGTTGTTACGGGTGAAAAATCGCCAATGTGTTCATCGAGCATGGAACGCAGAGCACTTGGCCGAATAGTCGGCTATCCGGACAAGTGGCCCTCGGCTCAACCGCGGTTATAGGCCAACGCCCTCATAGGCTCGTGACAACATACAACAGAGTTAAGTCAGCGTTCGTGAGTTGATCGAGGGAGATCGCAAACTGTAGTCGATTTTGTAGCGGTCAAAGCACAAGCGATCCACAAGAATCAACAGAGGTGGAATAACCGCTATGAGAGCGTTCATTTCAAAGCACTTAGAAACCACAAATCTCAATAGGCTTCAATAATTGATCTGACCTGTTTTGAGAACAGAAGGTCGAGAATCCAAGCCAGTTAGGAATCTGATTAGATGCCCTGCAACCGGCTCAGAAATCGTGCCGTGAATCTCTGAGTACAGTGAACGTCTGAAGAGCAGCTCCAGCCTTCTCAAAATACTCGACCCAGAATCGGTGCAGACTTTCCCAATAGGCGGTCGACTTCCCCTCTCCGTCGGCACCGGCGACGACCACATCAACGCCTACAAGTTCAAGTGATCCGCCACACCGGCTACCTACCGCTTGATATTCCGGCACCAATCTCATTCGTTCGAAATCAAGACTTGGTGTGCTTTCTCGCATGTCGGAGAAAACGACCAGTTCTTTGCGCGTCATGCTCTTGTCCTGAGCGAAAATTTGGCCAGCAAGCTCAAGCGCTCCAAATATATCGGTTTGTTTGAAAACGGGGCTCAAATGTGCAGTCTTCTGGTTCCAGGCCCGAAGGATCTGACTCCGTGCCCCGGTTAACCTCTCCTCAAAGTACCCGGGATCATCCGGGACTCGCGCCCGCATCAATATATTTGGCTCAGAAAAGCTCTGGTCGGTAATGCCGATGACCGTGAGCTCAGTCCCGGCCGGAACCTGGACGAGCAATTTGCCAACGCCTTCGACATTCTTCCCGAAGTCGCTCTTGCCATCAGGACCGATTGCCGCGACGGATTGGGTCAGGTCGATCGCGACGACCAGATCGAGATGATCTTCTGCGTGCGCGCGTGGAACTGCGAACGCAACCCCAGCAATGAATACGAGAAGCAACTTCGCCATGGCGCTGCGCGTTGCACCGAGAAGCAGTGCACGATAGAAGTCGCGCCAATAACGAGCTTCAAGGGCTTGAGGCGCATTGCGGAGCGCGGTGATCTTAAATGCAATCTCTGCCAAGCGGCCGTGCAGAGCTAGCAACTCACGCCGGAGTGCGGCCCAATCTTCAGAGTCGTCTGGCATGGACTGCCAGGCCGCATGCAGGACGAGCCCGCCGCCAACTTCGGTTGAAAATGCCATAAGCAAGAGCGCGGCACAAAGCAGGCCGGTCGCACGGTCATCCAACCCAAACGAAATGGCGCAAGAGAAAGCTCGATTGAGAAGAATCCCGTGACCGCGAGCAAAACCACGACCGCCCAATAATAGATTCTCCCCCAAAAGAGACGTCGCCGGTCGCCGGGCGGTGGAGCGAGTGCAAGCCGATCTGCAACGCGCCGCTCTTCTACAACAAGGGTTACCGCTTCCGTCCACCGCTCTGCTCCGGCCTTCACGATGAAATGGCGGGGCGCGAGGTTTTTGAGCCGCTCGGCGAGGAATTTCCCACCATCGAGCGCTTGCGAAACCGTCGCCGCATCCGCCGCCGAAAGCTGGAAGTAGACATGGGTCCCGACCGAGAGGATCGCCGCGCGCATCGGAACCGGATACTGGTCGAGGAACTGGTTGGCAGTCGTGACCGAGAAGCCGAATTTGCGCGCCTCGGAAAGTACCGTTTCAATTCCCGTCTCGATTGCCGCGAAGTTCTGGATCTCGTCGGCGTAGATCGTGAACAGCGACCGCCGCTCACGGGAGAAGAGCGCATTCTTCACGACCGCGAAGAGCAGGCTCGCAAGAGTAAGCGCCTGTTCGCCCAACCGACCTTTGTCAAGGTCGGCGATGACCCAATATCCCCGATCCATCGCTTCGCGCATCGAAAAAGTTGAGGTCCGCTGGCCAATGATGTGCCGGAACTGCGGGTCTCCCGTGAATGCCGACACTTTGTTCAAGATCGGCTCGCGCATGACGGCGCGCATCGCATCAGACGCCTGGTCGTAGCGCAACTCGAAGTACTGCCGAACTTCGAGGTTTTCGACCTTCTTGAGGCATGCAGCTCGAAACCCGGAGTGCGTGAGCAAAGGCGCAAGTTCGAGAAGCGTCATACCGTTGGGTCTGTGCTGTTCTTGAGTGCTTTGACCGCTACAATTTCGACTACATCTCTTCGGAATCATTCAATTTTCGCGGTCGGCGATCTGGCTGAAACAGAAACAGGCCGAGAACGATATGTGTGGTACAGATTTTGGGCTTTGGGTCATGCGGAGTGAGTTGAGTTGGAGGCCGGGTTGCTCAATAGCGGAACTCTAAGCTTGCATTCTGCGAGTCTTCACCATCCCGTATTCGCTTCGATCAGACCACAGCAACACATCGTGGGTGGGATTTGCGATACAGTTGTAGAGCAGCCCTAGAAACAGCATTGAGGCCCAGATAGTGGCCAGCACGAAGCCGGCTTTGAGGCCGCCAAACAGGTCGCTGACTGCTCCCATCGCCAGCGGGCCTAGTGCGGCACCTGCGCAGGTGAAAAAGAGAATTACGCCGGCAACGGCGCCATGCTCGGACTTGGGGAAACAGCTGATACCCTTCGAATTTAATGTCGGATAGATGACCGACATGAATATTCCCGATAGAGCCAGCAGGTACACGGTGACATTGATCCCGCCCAGCATCGCACCGAGGAAACAAGCCAGGATTGCGCCGCTGAAGAGTACCAGAACGGCGGACCAATTCCAGCGCGCTGTTACCCATGCACCGAGGAAGCGTCCGCCGGCGCGAAGTATGAAGAAGATCGAAATTACATAGGCTCCCATAAATGCCGACGATGGCTTATTGCCCTTCAAATAAGTCGGCAGCCAGACATATATCGCACATTCCACCGCGACATAAAGAAAACAGGCGAGCGAGAATCCAAGCGCGTATCGATTTCTTAGCATGGGCACTGTTCGTCTCAGGTCGATTGGCACAGGCGAGGCCTTCATGGTATGCGGATAGTGTGCAAGTGAAGCCGTCACGATCAACAACGTACAGATGGTCCCGGCAATCACATAGAGCCACTTCCACGACACCCCACCCTGCAGTAAACGAGCCACGATTGCGGGTCCAACAATGGCTCCGACGCCGAAGAATCCTTCAACTGTGTTCATGGTCGACGTGTGCTCCATTGTTGAATTAGAAATGTCTCCGATCAAGGCAAGCGCTCCAGTTTTGAAAACGCCGATCGAAGCACCAGATACGATCAGCAGCAGCACGAAGCTAGTGTAAGAGTTAGCGATAACGAAGAGATAAGAGTTGAGTGCGAAAAGAACCAAGCCGAGAATGATTATCTTCTTTCGCCCGAGTTTATCGGCCAAGAATCCCAAGCTGATGGCTGCCACCGCGATGGCAGACATATTTGCGTAGTGAAACGCGCCTGCCGCGGTCATAGTCAGATGAAACGTCTTGATGACCTCTGGAATGATGATTCCCACGGAGTCCGTGGTCATGGCGAACATCATAAACATCATGTAGGTAAGCGACTTGATCATTGCATGATTTACTGCTGGCGCCGATGCGGTCATGTCTTGATCTCCCTGCTCGATCTCGTCTAGTTCAGCCGATGCAAATCCTGTTGCTGCTGTCCGCGTCTTTGCCGGAATACTCGATCACCGCACTCGGCTTGGCAAAATCCACCTTTAACGCGGCCCATTGGCTTCCGAGCCTCCAGCTGATGGCGAGCGTGCTTGCGGCGGTTGATTCAATATTCGTTTCTCCATCAAATGCAGGGTGCATGTTGCGCAGACGGATCAGCTCAATGAGGCGTTTTACGAAGGGTTTCTTCAGCGCCGCCTCGACTTCCTGGAGACTGTAGTAATGACGGTTGATGTCACGGCCCACGCCTGTCCTAGTCAGCAGTTCCATGTCGTTGGTCCCCGCCAGCAGCCCAACGTAGTAGACCTGCGGAATACCTGGAACAAAAAACTGTATCGCTCGCGCAATTAGATACTCCGCATCATTCCGTCCAAGCGCGTCATAGTAGGTACAGTTCACCTGGTAGAGATCCAGATTGTTTGCCGCCGTTCCTGTGGCCCGCCGGCTCTGGCCGTCGCTTCGTTTGTGAATGGTCTCTATCAGGTCGTGGATCGCCGCTGGTTCAAGAAGACCCAAATCGCTGGCCGCACCTGCACCCACGTCGATAACCCCTATGCCATCGTGGGTGTCAAGCACGGTGATCGCGTTTTGGGGCCTGACGGCCAACCATTTGGCCAAAGGCTCTGCGTCACCCTTGTAGAGCGCCTGAAGAACTAGCGGCGGAAGTGCGAAATCGTAAACCCAGTCCACTTGGCGGGCGATCTCCACTTGCTGCTTGTAGTAGCTATGGACCTCGACCAGCACCTCAATACCCAGTGCATGCGCTTGGGCTGTCAAATCGGCAATAAAGTTGAAGGCCTCCGGGATCATGAAACAACTGGATCCCGCCCTCTTGATCGCGTAACCAGCGGCGTCAAGCCGGACAGCGCGGATGCCGGCCGCGTGGAACTGCTCTAGAATCGCGCTCAGATACGCCTTACCCTCCGGATGCAAAACATCGATATCGATTTGTTGTGGCGTAAATGTAGTCCACAACAATCGCTTTTCACCGGTCGCTAGCGCAATGTAAGCGAACGGAAGACCAGGACGCGGACGGTAGATCCGCAATAAATCCGCCTCCGTGGCGCCATTTGGGAAAACCTGGTCATAAGTAAGAAACATGCCAGCATATTCTGAACTGGAGCCGAACTGGGAGAAATTCTGAAACTGCGGCGACAGGCTGGAAACGTGGTTTACGATCAGGTCAGCCATCAACTCCACGCTTGAACCAAGTGTGCGCAGATCGTCCCAAGTGCCAAGTCGCGGATCGACTGATGTGTGATCGATCGGATCAAATCCGGCATCGGAACCATCAATCGGATAGAAAAATGGCAGCAGGTGTATCCCACCGAAGACCCCCACCAGCGGACCATTGAGGAGCGTACTCAAGTCGTGGATTCCGCCGCCCGTCAATCGGTCAACATAAGCAATAATTTGGACTTGATTCTTCATCTGTGACCTCGCCGGTGAGGTTATCCTGTTTCCTGCGGACAAATGGCAGAGTTGTGCGAATGATGAAGCGTGCAGCGAGACCGGTCCGAAGTGGCCGACCGGCGGACGATGATGACATTCGTTTTTGGGCGTGCCGCAATTCAAACGGCGGAAGGCATTCCAACGGACTCCTCGATCCGGCGAGCCAGTCGGTCCCGGATTTCTGTCGTACAGTCCGGCATAGCGCCTGTCTGCGACGCAACCCACGAACCCCATACATTACCCGCTTCATTCAGGATCTGAATCGGCGCACCACGCAAGTAATAACTTGTCAAAGATGCAGTGAATGCGTCTCCCGTGCCAACGGTGTCCGCTACTGGAACGCGAATGCCACCATGCCGATGAATGTTTTCACGCGACGCAATGAGACTTCCGTGTGAGCCAAACGTGACAGCGATTAGCTCCATCCTGAAGGAATTGAAGAGTGCAGCAATGTGTTTTTCAATTGAAGCTGCTTCAGAACATCCGACCAATTGCATGACGATGGGCAATTCGTTTTCATTCAATTTGAGGATCGTGGCCTTCTCGATGGATGACTGCAATACCGACGCAGAATAAAACGGCGAACGAAGATTGACATCGAAGATTCGCACACACTCGGCAGAGGTATGATCGAGCATTTGTTGGATCGTTCGACGTGATTCTTCGTTGCGTTGACATAGTGAGCCAAAATAGATCGCGTCAAGGCATGGAACTACCGACCTCCATTCGCCCGTCCAAAGCAGATCGTCCCATGCAACAGGCGCGCGCAAGTTAAAACTTGCGTCGCCATTTGCATTTAATTCAACTTCCGCTGTGCCTGTTGGATAATTTCTGCTGACCTGCAACTGCTCCTCTGGGAGCGCAATACTCTTCAGTCTGTGTCTCGCCTCCGCACCCAGATAATCATCCCCAACGCTCGAAAACAACGTGACCTCGTTGCCCAAACGCGAAGCAGTGCAGGCAAAGTTGACCGGAGCCCCTCCCAGCTGCTTTCCTTGCGGGAGGAGGTCCCAGAGAATTTCGCCGACCGCTCCAATCCGGAAACGGCTTGCGTTGACGCCTCTATTTACAAAGTCCAATTTGTAATTCACCTCGTCTCCAGTAATGGGTTCCCCAAGGACACCTCACGGCAATAGATTTCCGCAATCCGTGTCATAGCGATACGTCTCCTCTGAATCATTGACCCACACCCGAAGTACGCCTTTGTCTATATCGTCTTCGGCTCTCACGCGCCGCGACGCAAAGCCACGACATTCGACGGTTGCACCTTCTTGAAACCCGGACCCAGATGGGTGAATCAGACATTCAGACCCTCCCACACGCCCGAGCCGCAACCACCCCTCTTTCGTTATGGTGTGAGAGTAGACCCCATCGCCTTTGATGTCGGTGTCGATGAAAGTCTTCCCAATAGGGAAGTCTGCCTGAACTCCGATCGCTCCAATTGGGCCAACGATAGTGTCAGTGAGAAGACCCTGCGGGCTGATGTAATAGTGCGCAACAAGACTCCCGGTTCCCTTTGGTGTCGGCCACCAGAGGATCATGTGCATGTGCGGGGGCCAGTCTTCGTGGCCGTGCGGATAATTTGTGTCAAAGCCCATCAGATCAATGGTGCCGATATTCTGCGACATCACTAGAGAATCGAGTCCTAGCATCCGAATCGCTTCACGTTGCGCGAATTCGAGGTTTGCAGCAGCCTTTCGCTCAGCGGCAGGCCAGCGGCCATCCGCATATTTCCCGGACCGGCGCTCTGGATCCGCATGTTCAAAGCGAAGATCAATTCCTGGCCAAAGGATATGTGTTTGAAATTCGCCCGAGTTTACGCGATCTTCTGCTTGTGCCGGGAGCGTGAATGCAATTCCGTCCGGCGCCGATGTAAATGCAAGATCAGTGCCTTCGATTAGCACTCTCCTGATGGAAGAAAACGCGACATTAACGGTAAGCGAGAGCTCCACGGAACGTGGAATCCGCATAGCAAGGACGATTTGGCGCGCGTTCTGTTTCTCGTATGCGCTGTCATGAACTACTGCGCAATTTGCGCAGGATTGCGGGAAGACAACTGAAACCGGTATCGATTTGGGCGCAGAGGTTTGCTTCATCAGCTCGAGCGTGATGAGCACGCGCGGTGTCTCGGCGCTTTGAGCGCAGTTTCCGACGAGTGCCCCAAAGGCAAAGAGGGCAATAATGAGGACAGTTTTCAAGAGAATTCTCCACTCTCAAAGAGGCCCCGGAAAACATTGAGTCTTCCGGGGAGAAAAGGCAGGTAGAGACCTGACTGGTCCCTCTGACTTAGAAGTCCAACCGCAACGCGAATTGGAGTCTCCGCATGTTGGCTGCGGCTGCAATACTTGTGATCTTTCCTGCTGTTGCGTCAGTAATCGTTGAGTCGGGTAATCCGAGATCTGTGTGATTGAATGCGTTGAAGGCGTCTGCTCGCAAAGTGACTTTGTATTTCTCTGCCACCAGGACACTCTTCATGGCAGCCAAGTCCTGATTTATGTAGAGCGGCCCATAGAGGTCGTCAAATCCGAAATTGCCGAAGGTGTTGGCCGCGGGAAGCTGGAATGCAGCGCAGGTTGAATTGGCCAGAGCCGCCGTGGAACATCCTTGGAACCACTGTGTCCGGTTGTGCGCGGCTCCCGCATAAGGAGACGCCGTTCCTACGTTGGGATAGGCAATGCTCACGTTTTGTGCCGCATACCCGGACGGATAGGCGCCGATCGAGACTGTATAGGGTTCACCACTTAGGAATGTGGTAACGCCGTTCAAGCGCCACCCCCCAATCAGAGCATCCTCAACATTTCCGCTGTTGCCGCCAATCAGCTTGCCTTTTCCGATGGGGAGAGCAAAGTCCTGTATAACGGTGACCTCTTGGTGCTGGATATAGGACTCATTGCCGTAACCTAGAGGTTTGTCATAGAGCATCGTGTAGGATTCATTGCCACCGATTCCATCGCCGTAGCCATGCTGGAAAAGGTAGGTGCCCTGCGCGCTATAGCCGTGATAGTTCTTTACATCGACTGTAGCGCGAAGCGAGTTGTACTGGTTATTTCCGCAATCGCAGTAATACGTAATGGACTGCGTCCACCCAAACGAAGCATAGTATGGTTTAAGGGTATTCAGGTTTGAAACGCCAGGAACAAACGATGCCTGATTTGCATTGAAGTTTCCGGAAGAGTCGTTCGGACCGTGGCGCAACGAGTTCCCTACGTAGCCAACAGACACCGCGATATTGCTGTTTAGTTCGCGCTGGATCGTCGCATTGTATGCGTACACGGTTGGCAATGTCAGCGTAAACGGACGCGCGGCGTCGGAGATATTGTTGGGCAGAGGCATCAATCCACCATCACCAATGGTAGCCGGAAAGACAGCGGCGGGTGGGCCGGCTGCAAGACCAAACACGCCCTGAGATGCGTTAGCGGGTGTATTTGACTGCGCCAAGAGTACAGGCAACGTTATATTCGCCTCATTAAAGATGGAACCTGCCCAGCCTGCGCTGTAGGCCCATCCATAACCAGCACGGAGAACGGTCTTAGGAGTAAGTTGATAGGCGACTCCGAGACGCGGTGCGAAGTTGTGCCACGCCATCTGTTGGTAATTGCGCGAAGAGTTTCCTCCCTCGCCATCGATCACAATATCGCCGGTATCAAGATCGAGAAGGCCACCCTTGTTAGGTGCTGTCGCCTCAGGAAATGTGAGCTCGTATCTCAGGCCGTAACTCAGTGTTAGTTTCGGAGTCATGTGCCAAGTGTCCTGAGCATAGAAGTGTGCGCGATCAAGATAAGCCGTGGCATCGGTTACCGTACTGACATAACGGAGAAACGTGGTGGTCTCGCCGAGAAGAAACGTCGCCAGCCCAAGTCCGTTGGTAGTGGCTCCATTTGCACTGCCTTGGCCGGAATAGCCTTGAGCGAACGTCAACTCCCCGGCGCGATGATCGTCGCTGGGAACGCGCAGGTTGGAAGTTCGCCTAAGATCCGTACCGAACTTATATGTGTGGTTGCCGGCTGTTTTGGTGAAGTTGTCAACGACTTCAAACTCGTTCTCGCGTTCGGTGAGAGTACAGTTGCAACGGTTCACGGTCGTGCTATAACCCAGATCGATTGCTGCGCCGCTCGCACCAGGGATGTAAAAAGCCGGCATCCCGGAGGTTACGGTGTTGTCGAGATTGAGTCCAGGGATTCCTGCTTGGGTTGCCGGTTGGGTTCCGTACCCGCCCGGAATTTCATGCACGTTGTAACGGTAGTAGCCGAATCGCACCTCATTGATTAGTTTCGGATTGAAAATGTGCGTATATCCAAGCGCGAGGCTTTGATTATCGACGTTGGAGATGCCTGAATAACCGGTGCTATCCATTCCAGGACCGCCCGCATCAAATCCGAATGCCCCCGGGACCGATAGTGCAAACTGAGCATACGTGTACCGTCCAAAGAAGAGATTGTTCTCGCTCAGGTAATAGTCTTCTCGTGTGTTGTACTGCTCGCTGTTAAATATCTGCTTAGCATTCGCGATGTAATTGTTTATATAGTTCGGGCTTGCATTCGCAACATTGGGTAGAGGGAAATAGGCGAGGATGTTCTGCGCCTGCGAACTTAGCCTCCCATATGGAATCTGGTTATTCGTGAAGGCGGTGCGCCCTGCTCCGGTGCCGGAAGCGCCAGTTGTAGGGTCGTATATCTGGTATGTGCCACCGACGAGGTATTCGCTCAGATCGCAGGCTACTACAGATGAGACGCCGCATGTCTTCTGGACTTCGGCCGTGGGCACTGTGGTCAGCAGCGAGTCGGTTTCGTGCCGTCGTTGAATCGTCGTATCGCCGAAGTAAAAGAACTTGTTCTTTATGAGGTGCCCGCCAATCGATCCGCCAAATTGGTTGTTCTGAAGCGGCGGAGCACCATTGGGCTGCGTGAATGGGTTCGCTCCTACAGTCTTAAATCCGTGAGTGTTGTTGATTAGATACTCAAAAAGCGATCCGTGCAGAGCATTGGATCCGGATTTGGTAGAGGCAACAAACATTCCTCCGGCTACATATCCATTTTCGGCGTCGAAGTTCTCCAACGAAAACTTCGATTCCGCCACTGAGTCTGGATCGGGGTTAATGATGATCGACGCCAGCCACGCATCCTGGTTATCGGTGCCGTCAAGTTGGTAGCCAGTCATTCCCCACATCATTCCGTTGACGCGTGCACGAAAGCTACCCTGGGGATTTTCCGATGAAGGCGAGCTGGAGGTGGTGACCACGACGCCTGGGGTGAGAAACTCCAAGGCAACGAAATTGCGCTGGTATTCCGGAAGGGTGAGCACTTGCTCTGAGGTCAAAGTTGTGGCTACGTCGACGCGGTCGGTTTCAAGCAGCGGCGCGGCGCTGGTAACCTCTACCGTCTGGGTGGCGCTGCCGACAGTGAGGGTGGCGTCGAAACGCGTGACCTGATCAAAATTTACTACCAACGGCGTGGAAACCACTTTCCGGAAGGTCGGAGCCTCAATTGCGACCGTATAGGTGCCGGGGATGAGTTCTCCCTGGGAATAGAGCCCCGAGGCATTGGTTTTGGTGGTGAAGACCACCCCCTTGCTGGTCTCGGTGATGGTAACGACGCCGCCGGCAACCACGGCTCCGCTGCTGTCGGTTACGTTCCCAACGATTGAACCGTATACCTGTTGGGCGTGTGCGGCGGTACCAGACAGAATGGCGAGACAGACGAGGAATACAGCGCGGGCCCAGCCTCGCAGGATGTTGCAACGTCGTTGATCGGCTGAGCTGAGCTGATTTAGCGAGCTACCGACTAATCTCAGAGCGTTCTTCATGTACTTCATTTAGCCTCCGTATGCGGGACCATCAAGTCTCACATCGCCTCGAACCCTAGTCGACAGTGGCAAAAACTGTAAAGGTGTTTTTACCGTTCTGTTACCGTGACACCCGTGTAATCTATTGAAAACAAAAGTACACATGGCTAGGTGCAGTCAGAATTGCGTGGGGAGACGCACCTGTGTTTCAATTGAAACCAGACTAATAGGCCGTTGACGGCACATTAACGCCAACAGCGTACCGTTCGAACATGCTGGCGGAACAGACGCTTCGACGGAAGAGGCGGTTGTCAATGGAGAACCCCGGGACCCTGCTCGAAGAGGTTGCATCTCTTGAGGGTGACCCTTGCCGGAAGCTCGTTGAGAAGATTATCGCTTCGCAAACTTTCGGGAAGACCGCCCGATTGTCACAGTTTCTCTCGTATGTCTGCGAATGCAGCCTGACAGGCCGATCCGACGAAATCAACGAGCAGAATATTGGGGAGCATGTTTTTGAGAGAACGGCTGGATACGATCCGGGCCAGGATAATATTGTTCGCGTCCAGGCGAGCCGGCTTCGGCAAAGACTAGAAACCTATTTCAACGAGGAGGGCGCAAGCGAGCAGCTGCGCATAGTCATACCCAAGGGAACATACGTTCCCCAGTTTGGGCTCGCTCAAAGCCAGCATCTCCATGCTGATCCAGTAGAGCCGAATTTGGTTGAAGATCTAAGCCATGCGGCTTCAGGCTCATCAGGGTTGTCCCCGGACACCACCGCGTCACCGCCAAGGATGACGATACGTCGCCGGTGGTGGCTTTTCGCTTTGATACTCTGCATCCTCTGCCCCGCGCTGTGGGAAGTTGCATATTTGCGATACGAGGGCCCCGGAGCCTCAATCTCCTTTTTTGGTTTACAGCTTGTTGCGGTGCCAAGTGATCCAGGTCGCCCCTTGTGGAAGGAATTGTTTCAACGCGGCCAGACAACGCTCATTGTTCCCTGCGATAGTGGTCTGGTTATGTACGAAGCGCAATCGGGCAAGTCCATCAACTTAGCGCAGTATCTGAGTGGCGAAGTCCAGATCGTTCCCGTGCTTAATCCCTCGACGACAATCGACAGGCCTACAAATCGAGCAGCCTACCGCTATACTTCCATCGTTGATTTACAGGTTACGTCGCGGCTGATGACGCTGGCGGAGCCGATGCCAGGTCATACTGTGATTCGCTATGCGCGCGACTTAAAGCTCGACGACCTAAAGGGGAACAACATCGTACTGATTGGGGCCAAAGAGGCGAACCCCTGGGTTGAGCTTTTCGAGCAGCACATGAACTTTACGTTCGACGACAGGAGAGACACTTACGATTTCGTTGTGACAAATCGGGCGCCGAGGTCTGGAGAATCGCAGGTGTACAAAATGGTACCGGACGATCCTGCCCATCGCGCTTATGCCCTCGTTGCCTTCATTCCGAATTTGAACCGAACTGGAAACGTGCTCATCGTAGAGGGTTCAACAATGGCGGGAACGGAAGCTGCGGCCGATTTTGCGTTTGAGGGTAACCGCTTAATGACGTTGTTGCATGCCTATTTGCATCGCGACGGAACGCTCCCGCATTTTGAAGTCTTGCTGCAGACAAGCAGCGTCGGCGGCGGCGCACCTGAATCAAGTGTGGTGTCCTATCGAATTGACCAGAATTGAAACGATAGTGCGATGGTCTGCTGACTGCTCTAGACCTCGGTACGCTAGTTGTCCTTCGCCAAAATTTCATCCGGACAGAACTCACTGTGCTTTCTTTAAGAAAGCTAATAGCCCTTCAGAGCCCTAATCTGCTCCTCTCCGCATTGTCCTTAACTGTTAAGAGGAAGCCGCGTCAGCTACAGGCGGACCTTTTCGAGCCACAGGTCAGCTGCCCGGCCGACCTACTGACCGGGTGCACCTAAACCTTGTGATCCACTGGCCAGTATCAAGAGCCCCTGGTGCAAACCCAGGCGCTCGGCCCCCATAACGTCCCTATAAATCCAGCATTCTCAATGCGCTATGGCACGCCAAACGAATCTCGACGTTCAAATGTAGTCGATTCTGTATCTGTCAGATCCTCAAGGTTCAACGCAGTTCAACATCTGGAGGAGAACCCGGGATTGAAAACACAAGACTTACCAAGAGGAGTTCAGGTAGAGAACCTGGTCCCGAACCAGATTCAACGATTTGTAGAAACATGTTGAAATCGAGTGAAGTTAACTATTTTTGATTGAATGCGTTGCGGTCACCTTGTCGAAAGCTGCGGTTCCGAATGGTTCCAGAGTGCTTTGACCGCTACGATTTCGACTACACCTGTGTGGGGTGAACCCCTGCATTGAGACAGTTCTCTATTGCTGCACCAGTGCAATTCAAGGATTGCTTCATCGAGCAACCTTGCCGCACTCACACCGACGATTGTCGCACTCCTGTTTTCAGAATCTCCTTTCAAAGGGATATCAAGAAGTCAATTCGAGTTGCCGCCAGAAACCCTTAACAAAACGGCACCATGCGGCGGAACGGTAGCGTCGTAGGTTTCATTGGAGAGAACCACATTATCATGCTTCCATAGGTCTCGCACATGAAGACTGTCTTCGGGAACGCCGAGCATCAGGCTTGCCCATGAGAAGCTCCCTTCAGCCGCCGCATCGCCGCGATTAAAGATTCCTACAGCGACGGAGCCATCTTGAAGGTGGCGCCACAGAATCTCGACCTTGTCCTCTT
>Ga0181520_10008258_pt1 | contig 14871 bp, 12 predicted proteins | sample PEATcosm2014_Bin_29_FD_132451 | JGI IMG/M metagenome (GOLD analysis project Ga0181520, IMG submission 132451) | Peatland microbial communities from MTU Mesocosm Facility, Houghton, MI, USA - PEATcosm2014_Bin02_30_metaG | ecosystem: Environmental > Terrestrial > Soil > Wetlands > Peat | place... | reverse complement strand
GCTGACCACGTTGAAGCTGGCCTGGTTGCCGTAGAGAACTTCCAGCCGCTCCTGTACGTTTTTCATTCCGATGCCTGAACCGGTGCGGCGAATCGCGGACTCGGGCCGGCCGGTCATGCCCACGCCGTCATCAGAGACCTCGATGGAGATCCGGTCGCCCTCGAGGCGGCTTCGCAGAGTGACCGTTCCTCCGTGAATGCGCGGTTCAAGGCCGTGTTTGATGCTGTTCTCGACGAGCGGCTGCAGCAGAATGCTGGGCACCAGAATCTCGAGTGTGCGCGGATCGATGTCTTTTTCAACGCGCAGCTTGTCTGCGCCAAAACGAACGACTTCGATGTCGAGGTAATCGTCGGTGAATTTCAATTCCTCGCGTAACGGCACGTAAGCGTCATGATCCTTGAGCAGCGCGCGGAGAATATTCGCCAGTTTCACGGTCATCTGGCGGGCCATCTCCGGCTGGCTCCGAACCAGCGAGGAAACGGAGTTGAGCGTGTTGAAGAGGAAGTGCGGGTTGATCTGGCGTTGCAAGGCGTCGAGGCGGGCTTCAAGCAGAAGGCGCTTCTGCTCCTCGAGCGACATCTCGACGCGCAGTGCATTCCACACTTTAATGGCGACTCCGACCGAAATCGGAGCGCACAGCCAGACCAGCGCCTGGAGCCAGAGATTGCTGGCGACGAGTGCGAAGAGGCGATGCGGAAAGGCGCGCGCGATCCAGTCGCGAGCCATCTCCATGACAGCGATGAGAACCAGAAGGAGAAACTGGCGGTCGATGCGCGGCTTGATCAGGTTTCGGCGCACCCAGCGATAGAGGCTAAGGTCGATGAAGGGCGTGAACGACCAAATCTCTTCCTTCTCCACGAAGCGGCCGATCAGGCCGGCGATGAGACCCAAAACAACGTTAAAGGGCAGCGCGAGATATTCGTGGTGCAGGACGGCGGGGACCGACAACACGCCGCCGCTGAGCATGGCCCAGCCCGGACCAACGAGCAAGCCGAGGAGAATAACGGTTTCAAAAGAGATATCGGCGGCGAGAAAGTTGGGAACCCAAAACCGAATCCAAACCCCGAGAGTAAGCGGCACCAGGAAAAAAGCCAGTAACGCCAGGGTTTGGCGACGAGTGCGCCTCTCGGCAAAGAACAGACGCCGGAATGTGGTAACGCGCGCCAGTACGCTGGCCACCGACGCAACCACGCCCAGCTTGACCAGCAACGTGATCCAAATCAGGTTGTCTGTCACACGATCAATGTATCGCGGCGCGCCGGACGGAATCTAATTCCGACGCGTTCTGCTCAGCCTTGATTCGCATGGAAGCACCCCAAGATCGCGCTGGCCAGAGAGCCGAGCGACGTTTCCCGAGCGGCCGCGCCGTAGAATGAAATCATGGCGTTAGACAGCGTGAAAAAGGTTGCCGAGGCGGATTTCCCCACGCGCTGGGGCAGCTTTCGCATCCTTGGCTTCTCGGGCGAACGCAGCGAAGGAGAACCCGGCTGCGAACCCGCGAAGACAGTCGAGGATCTGGTTGCGCTGGTGATGGGCGACATTCATGCCGCGCCGCCGCTGGTGCGCATCCATTCTCAGTGCCTGACAGGAGACGTCTTCGGCTCGCTGCGCTGCGATTGCCGCCTGCAACTGGAAATGGCGCTCAAGAAAATCGCCGAAGAGGGCGCTGGAATTCTTCTTTACGAGCAACAGGAGGGCCGCGGCATCGGCCTGATGGCCAAGTTGAAGGCCTATGAACTTCAGGATCAGGGGCTCGATACCGTACAGGCGAACGAGACGCTGGGCTTCGCTGCCGATTGTCGCGATTATGATCTGGCGGCAGAAGCACTGAAGCTGCTCGGCGTAACCAGCGTGCGCCTGATGACCAACAATCCTGACAAAGTGGCCGCGCTGGAGTCCGCAGGGATCACTGTGACCGAACGCGTTTCCGCGGAGGTCGAGACCCAGGAGAGCTTCGAGCGTTACTTGCGAACGAAGCAGGAGAAGATGGGCCACATCTTCGATCATCCCGGCACAATCAATCGTTGACCTGTGTCGCGCAGCATTTTCAGGATCGAATTCGCGGCGGATTCCAGGCCATTCAAGCAAGCGATGTGTCGTAAACGGTGCGTTTAGGCCGGTCCAGCCTTGCGTCGGCCGCCGCCCGCGGGCAAACGCTCCCCCTTCGATCGAGATTTCCGCCCAAAAGTCGCTTTTTTCGCGATTCGCCACAGCTTCGACGGTCGGCCTGTGGAGGATCGCAGGCGAATCGGGCCGAATCGGCCGACTGTGGAAAACTGGGAAGGTTATCCCTCTGGTGTCACCCTTTCGAGGCATAGCCACCTGTTGCAATTTTCCGTGTATTCTGGAACTGATCGCCGTAGACCGTTTGCCACGGCAACCCCGGATTTGCGCTGCCGACTCGTGGATGAAGTAAAGGAGATTCGAATGATTCGCCGCTCCGCTTTTCTCCTGGCCTTGATGTTGGCCGCTGTTGTGCTTCCGCTCCGCGCGCAAACCGGATGCGCTGACTCGCCGGAAGATCCAACCCTCGTGCTGGCGCTTGTAGGTGGCGCGGGCGTTTTAGTGGCGAGCCTGCGGGCTTCGCGCAGCCGCAAGCGTTAGTCCTTAATCCAGCAAACTGCAGAATGGGGAATCCTACGTTGAAGCTTCCCCGCTTTCTTCTCTCGCTTTCCATCTCCGTTTTCTTGGCCGCCCCTTTTTTCGCCATCTTCACCGGATGCGGCGGCAGTGCCTCGACAGGTGGCGGAGGCGGCGGCGGCTGCACCCCAAGCGTCAGTTCCAATACGCCCGCTTCGTGCCCTTCCAGAACCCCTGTTGCCGGCGTTGCTTTTACCGGCAAGGTCATGGCGGCAACACAGCCTGTGATTGGGGCCACGGTCCAGCTCTATGCCGCGGGGAACGCGGGCAACGGTTCCGCCCCAGCGGCACTTCTCACGAACCTGCCGACCACCGCATCCGATGGAAGCTTCGCGGTTCCTTCCGGATACCTCTGCCCCTCGGTGCAAACTCCTGTCTATCTGCTCTCCAAAGGCGGTCAACCGGCCTCCGCCTCTTCGCCCAACTCCGCTCTCAGGCTAATGACTGCTCTCGGTCCCTGCGGCAGCCTCAACTCAGGCAGTTCGTTCGTTATCAATGAAGTCACCACCGCGGCATCGGTTTGGGCGCTGGCTTCGTTTCTTTCAAGCGGCGGAAATGTTGGCGCCAGCTGCACGAACACAACCGGCCTCGACAATGCGTTTATCACCGCGAGCAGACTCGCCAATCCAGCCACAGGCACGTCGCCGGGAGCTGGCCTTCCCTCCACACTCACCGCGCCAACCAGCAAGCTGAACACGCTGGCCAATGCGCTGGAATCGTGTACCGCATCTGCCGGCGGCAGCGCCTGCGCGCCGCTGTTCAATGCCGCCGCAGGTAGCAGCGTTCCCGCCGACACGCTTGACGCCGCGCTCAACATTGCGCGCGCTCCTGCTAACAACGTTGCCGCAATCTATACCCTCGCCACGGGCAACGCGATCTTTTTGCCGGCTCTCACCGCGGCGCCTCCCGACTGGATGCTGCACAACACTATCTCAGGTGGAGGAATGAGTTCGCCCGCATCGGTCGGTGTAGACGCATCCGGCAATGTCTGGGCCTCAAGCTACTTCAACGTCGTATCGGAGTTTTCCCCTGCCGGCGCAATCTTTCCCTCCGGCATTACCGGATCCGGAATCAACGAATCCTATGGCATGGCGCTCGATGTTCAGGGCAACGTCTGGATCGCCAACGAGCAAACCACCCCGCAAAGCGGCAACGGCGATGTCACCGAGCTGAATCCTTCGGGCCAGGCCGTCACCACCGGCATCACCAGTGGAGGCATCTACTTTCCCATCGGCGTGGCCGCCGACACCAACGGCAATATGGGCTTTGCCGATTATGGCGACTCGAAAGTCACACTGCTATCGAGCTCCGGTTCGGCGATTTCGAGCTCCGCCGGTTGGGGCGGCACAGCGCTCGCATTTCCCGTCGCTCTGGCTTTCGACTCAGACCATAATCTGTGGGTCGCCAACCAGGGAGGCCTGCTTCCCGTCACCGAAATCTCCGCGGACGGCACTAAGGTGACTAATTTCAATTGCGATTGCAATGGAGCATCGGGCGTCGCCACCGATCAGAGCGGCAATGTCTGGATTGCGAATTACTACGGCAATAGCGTTAGCGAGGTGGACACCTGCGGATCGCTCAAGCTCGATGCCGCGACAGGCGGCGGCTTGCTGCGTCCCCAGGGAATCGCGGTCGACGGCGCGGGGGCAGTATGGGTGGCCAACTATCAGGGCAACTCGCTCTCTGAGCTGGGCGGCTCGTCGAGCGCTGCGCCCGGCACTTTTCTCTCTCCGGCCACCGGCTTCGGCTTAGACGCTTCCCTTCTCGCGCCTTATGGCCTCGCGATCGATGCCAGCGGCAATCTCTGGGTAACGAACTCCGGCAAGAACACCCTGACGCAATTCATCGGAGTTGCGGCGCCGGTAAAAACGCCGCTCGCGGGTCCGCCGCAAACGCCCTAGCGCGGCGAGGTGCGATGATATCCAACGAGGGGCTCGCAGCTTTCATGGCCGAACAGTTGGCACTCGCGACACCGCAAGCGGATCGGGCCGCGACCGAACCGGACGCGGAATCCCGCCGGCCTGCTTCGCCGTCAATCGCGCTATGGTGCGCGATCGCCATTCTTGCGGCGGCGGGTTGCGTCGGCATCGAGCGCGAGCTTGTGTTGTTGTGGCGATGCTGGACCACCGATCCGCTGCGCTCGATCGGTGCGCTCATCCCGCCGCTCAGCATAGTCCTCACCCTTCGCGTCTGGAAGCAAAACGGCTGGCAATTGCGCGGAAGCTGGTGGGGTCTGGCGGTGATCGGCGCGGCATTTTTCGTCAGCATTCTGCGTGCCAACGCGGAGCTGTTCATCACCGCCGGCGGAGCGCTCGTTTCGCTCATCCCGCTAACCCTGCCCGTCTATCTCTATGGCAGCGGAATTGTTCTCCTGTTTGCCGGGCCGCGCGTCTGGCGCAAGGCATGGTTTCCGCTTGGACTGCTGCTGTTGTCGCAACCCGTGCCCGTCCTCTCCAGCAGCATGATCGATATCCCTTTGCAAAACATCTCTGCTCGCGTCGCGCGCGGCTTCGCCACGCTCATTCACTTTGCGCCCACCACCCCGCAACTGCGGCTGATGTTTTCGCCGGACTTTGGCATGTTCATCGCGCCTGGGTGCGACGGCATTCGCGGCGCGGTTTCCATGGGGTATCTCGCGCTCGTCCTTGGCTATCTCAAGCGCGTCTCTCTGCGTCGATGGGCAGCATATGTCATTGGCGGCGTCCTGCTGGGATACCTCTTCAACTTCATCCGCCTCTGCGCCCTTGTACTCTATTACCGGATCGCCCTCGGTCATCCCGCTCTCGAGAACGTGGCGAAACAGGCGGATTATGCCATCGGTAGTTCGCTGTTTCTGGTTGCCATCCTGCTGTTTGTCTGGCTCGCAACCCTGAGGGAAGAGAATCCGTTCCCGGCAGATCCAGGGTCGGACGGCGGGGCGACCCCGCTGGGCAAGGGGAATTTACTCATCAGGTTCGCTGCCTTTGCCACCCTGTTGCTTACGGTTCTGGCGCTGCCTTCATCGGCGCTGCGATCGCGGCAAAGCACGCTGGCATCGACTCCATCGTCGGCTGCGGCCCTCGCCCGCTTCCCGAAACAGATCGGCAGCTTCGCACTCACGCGCACTTGGTACGAGCAATCCGGCGGACAAACGCTGGTCGAAAGCGGCGCCTACTCCGCTCCCTACTCCGCGACTGGGGCGGATGAAATCATCCTCGCCATCTGGGTTGCGCCGTATGTTTACTACCACGACGCCAACTCGTGTTGGCTGGCGCGCGGCCTCACTCCCGACCTGGTCACCTCCCTGCCCTTCGTCACCGCGCAGGGCAAGTCCGTCGAGCTTAGCACCGGCTTCTACCAGGACGGAGTCACAGACAGCATCGTCGTAAGCGTCGTCTGCACGCCGGGCTCCTGTTCACAGTCACAGCAGGTCGCCTCCAGGGGCCGCATCGGTTTTTTCGTCCTCAAGCCGCGGATGGGCGAGTTCGTCGGCGGAACAGCGCATCCAGTTCCCATCATGATTCGGATCGACCACCTTCAAACCGATCAGCTCCATTCAGGCGCGTCGAAGACCGTCACCGAGAGCGCTCTAACCGCCGAGGCGCAGAGGTTTCTGGCCGGTCTCGATCCCATGAGCCTAAGCCAGGCGTTTCAGTAGTCGCATGCCGGCCGATGGGATCAGTCGGCGCGCCGCTCGCCGGCATCTGACCGTCGTCATTCGTGACACAGATCTTCCAAACCGTACGAATGAACGAGAAATCTTCATTTTGGCGGTTTGCCTGCACTTGCCGCAGCATCGCCTCGAAGCGGTCACGAATGGAGTGAGTGGCGGGCCGAGCCGTTGAGGGCAGTTGCTGACCTCTTCACCCGTGGAGACACGGAAATACAGGAACCCTCTGCATGAAACGGCTGCCTGACGGTCGCAAAGCTTTTTGACAAGCCGCTTGTGTAGGTCCGTAACTTCGTCCTTCAGTGGCAGCGAAACCCACCCCTCCCGGCCTGCGAATGAGTTATCCCAACTCTGGACTGAAATTCCCGGAAGCACGTCAGTAACCAATAAATGTTTCAATTGTGTTAATTGTCACATTCAACCGTTTGTGAGTTGGCGCTTAATACGATCTGCATTGAGGTTGAAATGGAGGAAATCTGATGAAAATCCTCATTCTAACCGCATTGGCTGCAACCACTTCCGTCGGCCTCGTGTACGCGGATCATTCCCAGCCAAAGGTAACGATTTCGGTGCCTTGGACCCCCGCGGGCAACGGCACGCAGATGTACAAGAGTTATTGCGCACCGTGCCATGGGGTTTACGGCAAAGGCAACGGCCCGGTGGCCTCCCAGCTGAAACAACAGCCTGCCGACTTGTCTACTCTAAGCAAGAGCAACGGAGGCAGATTCCCGACAGAACGCGTGATGGCGGCGCTTCAATTCGGCGCGACGAACTCGCCACGCGGAACCGCGCAGATGCCGGTATGGGGCCCGATCCTTGCCGAGATCGATACTGGCTATCCCGGACAAGGCAGAGAAACGCTCAGGATTATCTACCTGAATCGGTACCTCGAGTCGCTGCAGGTGAAATAACACTGTGCGTCTTTTTTGGGGCCGGACAGCCAGCTTGATGAGTTCTACGAGCACGCCGCTCACCATGGCAAGCTGCATCTTGCGCACGTTCTCCGCCTGCCAGTCCTCACGGTTCGCATAGTGGATCTTGTCAAGCTTGGTGACGCCCTCGACAATGTGGGCCACCTGGTCGCTGAACCGGTCGGCAATCTCCCGGCTCGTGGCAGGCTTGTCTTCCTGGCCCGGGGCGATGTCTGGTCTCGCATCGCTCCCGAGCGCAGGTGACGAGTGCACTCCTCGCCAAACCCTGGCAGCTTTGGACTGCTAAGTTCTCACTGTCAGCGGCAACTGCTCGCTCGACCGTTCCGGCAATGAGACATGTATACGCAAGCCGTGTCGGCAGACTTGCGCAACGCGAGTCAGTGACAAATTGTGTTGTTGCCGGCTTGAGTTTGGTTCGATTTTGAAGTTCCGTAAAGTAGGGTAGAGGGGAATTTAAGCCGTCACTTCCTATATGCCCTAAACTCCGCTATTTCCGGGGCTTATGGCGGGGACGACGGGGCTCGAACCCGCGACCTCTGCCGTGACAGGGCAGCGCTCTAACCAACTGAGCTACGTCCCCAAGTTGAGCTTGGGATGCCTCGAAAACACCGGATAATTGCGGCACTTTTTCTCAGGCAACAATCATGAGTGTATCAGAAAACGGCGTGGCCCAACCCCGTAACTCGCTGCGCGCGAACGCCTGTGAAAAGCTGCTGTGACTCACTGAATTGCGACCCGGCCAAGGACCACTTAAGGCCCCCACTTCAAGCGTTGACGACTGCCCTGCCGGCGCGTGTTGAAGGCACGTAGCCCATATCAACCGAAATGCCGCGCACGCATTGCACCAGATGGTTGGCAATGGCAGGGAGCTTTTGCGCAGTGACGCGAAACGACGGTCCGGAGACGCTGACCGCAGCCACCGGCAGCCGCTGCGCGTCGAGTACCGGAACGGCGATGCAGCGCAGGCCCTCCTCCAGTTCCTCGTCGTCGACCGCGTAGCCCCGGCGGCGCGTTTTGTCGAGCTCGGCGCGCAATGCTTCGGCTGTTGCAATGGTGCGGCTCGTCATCCGCTCGAAACGGATGCGGCCCACAATCTCGGCCGAGCGCTCCGGGGGAAGGAACGCGAGGATCGCCTTGCCCACCGAAGTGCAATGCACAGGATTGCTGGCGCCGATGCGCGTAATCATGCGTACCGAACGTGTGGGCTCAATCTTGTCGATATAAATGACGCGTGCCGCCTCCAGCAGCGCCAGGTGCGCCGTTTCCTCGGTCTCGGTAACCAGCCTGCGCAAGTGCGGCTGGGCGCGATCGCGCAGATCGTATTGTTCAATTGCCCGGTTGCCGAAGTCGAACAGCCTCAGTCCCAGGCGGAATTTTCCGTTTGTGGTCCGCTCTACCATGCGGTGCCGCTCCAGAACCATCAGGAAGCGGTGCGCCGTGCTCTTGTGCAACTGCAGCGAGGCCGCCACTTGCGCCAGGCCGAGCGGTGTCTCGCTCTCGCCAAGCAGGTCAAGAACGGCAAAAGCGCGGTCCAGAGCCTGAACCTTGTATGTGCCTTGGGGAATCGCGTCTCGCATGTTGATCCTTTGTTCCAAAACTTGAGTACACCTATAGATTCTCATATGATGGGACGCGCGTCAACTGGTGAAACGCTCATCTGTACGCCGCGTTTTTCCGCTTTTCGGGGCTTACCTGGTCTGCGCAAAAGTTTGTGCAGCAACCACCGCGTACCGACCGCCATTGACCGAAAACTGCCTGCCCGCAAAGAATAGAGAGAACAGCACCACCAACCCGGCAAATCAGGACGTGGAATGGATAAGGGAAAACTCGGAGTTCTCGTCTTCATCTCTGTCGCTTCAGCCTGTCTGTATGGCCAACCAGCCTTCCAGCCGGTCTGGGTCGTTCACCAATCGCCCGACGAATCCGGGGTTTATTACGCCGGCCCCGAAGTCTCCGCGCCGCGGCTCGTCAGCGTAATGCCTGCGGCCTATCCCGGCTACGACTACGGGAAAAATCGCCAGGGGATGACCGTGCTCGCCATGGTCATCGGAGCCGATGGAGTTCCCAGCCAGATTCAACTTCTTCATTCTCATGGCGATCAGTTCGACCAGGCGGCCATTGCGGCCGTGCAGCAGTCGGTGTTCGAGCCGGGAAAGCTTGCGGGCAAGCCCGTGCCAGTTTGGATCGATGTGCGCGTGGTCTTCCGTGAAAACCGGGCCCAGGCGCTGCCTGAAGTCATCATCGCGGAGCGAGACCTGCCGCCGCCTGCCGAGTCCTTCTTTGAAAACAAACACCATCGCCCCGCTGATTACACGCCGCCCGTTCTCATCCACACTGTCGACGCCGACTTCGCGGATCCCTTTGTCCGCGATCCGATTGTGCAGGTGGCAGCAGTAACGGTGACCGTAGGGACCGATGGATTGCCGAAGGCCGTGCAAATGCGGCGAGGCCTCGGATTTGGTCTCGACAAGAAGGCCGTCGCGGCTGTCTGGCACGATCGTTTCATTCCCGCTACCAAAAAGGGCAAGCCGATCCAGGACCTCGTCGACGTGAAGGTCGAATTTGCAAACCTCTAATCCGTGTTGCGGTGCGGAAGCCTACTTGTCCGTCTCTTCCACCTCGCCGCCTTCGCCCGGCGCAAGAAACAGATTCGCTTCAAGGCCGTGCTGGCGGGTATAGAGATCGAAGTAGCGTCCGCGCAGCGCGAATAGCTCGCTATGATTCCCGCGCTCGACGATGCGGCCCTGTTCGACGACGAGAATCTGGTCGGCACGGCGGATGGTCGACAAGCGATGGGCGATGACGAACGTTGTGCGTCCCTGCATCAGCTCGGCCAGCCCGCTCTGGATCATCGCCTCCGATTCGGAGTCGAGCGAACTGGTGGCCTCGTCGAGAATGAGGATGCGCGGTTCGGCCAGCAGTGCGCGCGCGATCGACAGCCGCTGGCGCTGCCCGCCGGAGAGCTTCACGCCGCGCTCGCCCACGATCGTGTCGTAGCCCTCCGGGAAGCGCTCAGCGAACTCGTCGACGCACGCAGTGCGACAGGCGAATTGGAACTGCTCCTCGGATGCGTCCGGCCGCGAGAACAGGATGTTCTCGCGAATGGTGCCGTCGAAGAGAAACGATTCCTGCAGAACCACGCCCAGCTGCGAGCGGTAGGTGTTCAGGTCCACGGTCGCCAGATCGATATCGTCGATCAGCACTTGGCCTTTTACTGGCGTGTGAAAAGCGCAGAGTAGGCTGATGATCGTCGACTTGCCTGAGCCTGACGAGCCTACCAGCGCGGTCACCGAACCGGGATCGGCGCGGAAGCTCACGTCGTGCAGAACCGGCTTCTCCGGCGTGTAAGCGAAATCCACATGCTCAAAGCGCACCGCGCCTCTGATCTCGCCCATCTTGACGACGCGCGCCGGATCCGCGAACTCATCCTTCTCAGAAAGGATCTCCATAGTTCGATCGATCCCCGCCACCGCCTCGGTCAGTTGCGTGCCGATATTCACTACCTGAATCACCGGCATCGTCATGAACACAAGGAAAGCCGTGTATTGGACATAGGTGCCACTATCCATCCGGTTCTGAAGAGCCAGATGCCCGCTCAACAACATCACGATCGCGCCAACAATTCCTAGCACCGTGGTCGCCGTCATCGACATGACGCTGGTCATGGTCAGCGTTTTCATCACGTTGTCCAGCAGACGCAACACGCCCACTTTGAAAACGGCAGCCTCGCGTTCTTCGGCATGATAGCCCTTCACCACGCGCACGCCGCCCAGCGACTCAGTCAGCCGCCCTGTCACTTCGCCGGTAATCTTGCCCCTCTCGCGAAAGATGGGACGGATGGTCTTGAAGGCGTATTGCAGAACGAAGACGAAAACGCCGACCATGGAGAATACGATCAACGTCATCTCCACGCTGCGGTGCAGCAGGAAGATGAACGCCATGACTGCGGTCAGCAAACCGCCTACAAACTCCACCAGACCCGTTCCGATCAGGTTGCGCACGCCTTCCACGTCGCTCATGATTCGCGATACGAGCAGGCCGCTCCGGTTGGCGTCATAAAAGCTGACCGACAGACGGCCCACATGTTGCTGCACCTGCTGCCGCAGGTCGGCGATCATGCGCTGCGCCGCCTTCGATAACAGCTGCGTGTTCAAAAACGATGTGATCGCCTGGATGATTGTGGCTGCAAACACCGCGACAACCAGCGGCATTAGCTTGGCGCCATCGTGCTTGCCTATAACAAGATTGACGAACGGTCTTGAGACTAATGGCAGCGTCAGGCCGGCGACGCGATTGATGGCCACGAGCACCAGGCCGAGCAGGAGCAGCCATTTTCGCGGCCGCACCAGTCTCCAGATCTCCGGCATCGCCTTCCGAAAGTCGATTTTCTTCTTATCTTGGGCCCCGCTTGCGCGCGGGCCTCCGCCGCGCGGCGAGCGCTCAGCGCGCATTCCAATCCCCATCCCGCCGCGCATCGTTCCCATGGATTATTCCTGACGTGACCTGCGTGCTTGGATGAATGAGCGGACGCAAAGATTCACATAAATCAGCAGCAGGCCAGCCATCGTCAGTTGCGCTGACAGAGCTTTCCAATCCGGATCCATCCCGAGCGACCGGGCGTGTCCGTACCCATGCAAAGCTGAAACAATCGCGCCGATCAGTCCTAGCAGCCCAACCGTCACGTTGATATGCATGAAGAGCTTGCGCCGGCCCTCGCTGGGACTGATGGCAAGAAGGCCCCCGGCAACGAGCGCCAGGCCAAACCACGTGGGAATCAGTGCTGTCGGATGAATGCTCCCCGTGCCCCAGAATCCAATGAGCCCCAGAGCAATCAGGAGAATTCCAAAAACATAAGTGACTCTTGCCATGCCAACCTCCAGCCATGTGCAGGGCAAGAATAACAGTTGCGAGTTGGCTAATGCTGGCTACCGGTTGTCGGCGATTCGCCGGCAGTTTCGGATGGCCATTCGGCAACCGCCGCTCAGAACTCGCAGCTACACCTCCTCCGGTCCAAGCCGAAAACTGATCACTGACAGCTGATCACTGTTTTCTTACCGCTGAATGCGCGCCGATCCGCCTTTCGCCAGTGCGCGCACCTGGTCCAGGGTCGCCATCGTCGTATCGCCAATGAACGTTGTCAGCAGCGCGCCGTGCGCCCACCCCAGCCGCAGCGCGTTTTCGGGCTTTTCGCCGGTCAGCAAGCCGTAAATGAAGCCTGCGGCGAATCCGTCGCCGCCGCCCACGCGATCCACCACGTCGAGCTCCGCTGTCGGCGCCACATACGTCTGGCCATCGATCCATGCCACCGCGCTCCAACTATGCCGGTTGGTGGAGTGCACCTCGCGCAGTGTCGTCGCCACGATCTTCACGTGAGGATGCTTCTTGACCACGTTGTCGATCATTGCAAAAAAGACGCTTGGGTCGAGCTTTGACTTCGCATGAACATCCGGCCCGGGAATGCCGAGTCCCTTCTGCAAATCCTCTTCGTTTCCGATCAGCACGTCGACGTTCTTCACAATCGACGCAATCGTCTCCACGGCTTTCTCGGCGCCGCCCGAAATCTTCCACAGCTTCTCGCGGAAGTTCAAGTCGAACGAAGTGACAGCTCCTGCTTCCTTAGCCGTCTTCATCATCTCCGCCACCAGCGGAGCTGTGGTCGACGACAGCGCCGCGAAGATTCCCCCCGAGTGAGCCCAACGCACGCCCTTCGCGCAGATCGTATTCCAATCGAAGTCGCCAGGCTTCAGCATCGCGCCGGCTTCATTGGCTCGGTTGTAGAAGACCACCGGTGGTCGCACTCCCGCGCCACGGTCGCTGTAGACAGTCGCCATATTCGGGCCCGTCGCGCCGTTGTGCTCAAAATGCTTGTAGATCGGCCTTACGCCCATCGCGCGCACGCGCTCCGCGATCAAATCGCCGATCGGGTAGTCCACCATCGCCGACGCCACTGCCGTCTTCATTCCGAAGCAATCGGCCAGGTTTGCGGCCACGTTGAACTCACCGCCGCTCACATGGATCTTGCATTCAGTCGCCTTGCGGAAAGGAATGATTCCCGGATCGAGCCTGTGTACCAACGCGCCCAGCGCCAGAAAATCCAGTTCACCGTCCTTGCGAATATTCAGCCCGTAACTCATCGTTCTCTCCTTGCATTCGCACAAAATTCCGATCGTTCAAAACTCGCCTCGGGGTGCCCCATCCTGGCCACGCTTTTGTTCTTGTGGCCACGGTGGGATATCGAAGGACTCTCCTCACCGCGGCCAAGCTAACAGCTAGGAGCTGGAAGCCGCCTTCTTCACATCCGCCAACACCTGTTCCGGCGTCCATTCGTTGCCGGGATAAAACTGCGCCACCTTGCCGTGCGGTCCAACTAAGGTTGTCGAAAGCGTATGCGTAATCGTCTCGTCAGGACCCTGCGTAATCCCCACATCGAAGTACTTCGCCATCTCGAGCAGCTCCGGCTTCGAGGGCACCGCAAAATCCCAGTGCGCAAATGCGCCCTTCGCGTCGCCGCCGATGTACTCCGCGCCATAAGCGCGCAGCCGCTCCGGAGTGTCGTGCTCAGGATCAAAGCTGATGCACAGCAGATGCGTTTTTCCATTGAGCGCTGGATTCGCCGCCAACTGCTGATTGATCACCGCGAAATTGTGCGTAATCAGCGGGCAGAAGTTTGGCAAGGGGCAGCGCGTGTAAATAAATGTCAGCAGCAGCGTCTTCCCGCGAAACTGGCCAAGGTGAATCGCACGCCCATCCTGGTTGCGCAATTTGAAATCCGGAACCATGTCGCCGGGCGCAGGCACGTGATAAACCACAGGCGGCTTGTAGTCCGGCTTGGCCTGCGCGATTACAACAATATGATCCAGCACCACCGTCTCTTCGGAACTCTTCTCGACCAGCACGTCCGCGGTGATTGTGTCGCCGGGATGCAGCTCGCTTGCGATGGTTGGGTCCTTGAGTTGGTAGGGCATGGTCATCGCATCCATGAAGCCGGGAATGGCCTCATGATCGACAACCACGATCCCGTGCGCAACGTCGGTCGAAACCACTTTCCCGCGCAGGTGATACACCGTCGCGGATGAATTCGCCGAGCCTTGCGACCCTGATCCTGTGTTGGAGTGGCAACCCGCCAAAGCGGCAACGGCAAGAAGACAGCCTGCGAGAATGATGCGCATCACGAACCTTAGTGTACAACCGGTGGACTGACCACTAACACCCCTATTGGCAGCTCGGGTTTCCCACCTTTGCAAAGGTCAGGAACGTGATGCTGGCTGGCGCAAGCTGAATCGTCCCCGAATGAACGGCGCGCCCCCGTAGGGCTGGAAGTGCATCCCCAGGGCCCAGTTGGAGCTGCTTCCCATTCAGGTCGATCGTGGGCGACAATAGTTCACTTGCGGTCAATGTGTAGCGCTCCGCCCCGTCAGGCGCTTGCAACGCCTGTTCGGATTCCTTGTCCGCGTTGATTGCCAGCACCGCCACGCCGCCGGGTTGATTGCGCAGACAATGTGCATAAAGATGCAGATTCGGCGCAGGCGAGGAGCCCGGGTCAAGGACCGTAGTTCCCATCAGCTTTCGCCAGAGCCATGCCGCCCAGTAGTCGGGCCGGGGCGCGAGCGTTTGTTCATTCAACAGGCCGTAGTCGCTGGCGTCGAGCGT
>Ga0181520_10008256_pt1 | contig 14872 bp, 14 predicted proteins | sample PEATcosm2014_Bin_29_FD_132451 | JGI IMG/M metagenome (GOLD analysis project Ga0181520, IMG submission 132451) | Peatland microbial communities from MTU Mesocosm Facility, Houghton, MI, USA - PEATcosm2014_Bin02_30_metaG | ecosystem: Environmental > Terrestrial > Soil > Wetlands > Peat | place... | reverse complement strand
GCGCGGATCGATGGTCATCAGCACCTGGCCGGTCTTCACAGCTTCGCCCGAGTGCACGTTGATCTTCGTCAGCAGCCCGCTCACCTGCGGCATCAATGCCGTCGAGCGCCGCGACTTGATCGTAGCCACGTATTCGCTGCTTTGGGCCACCGGCGCCATGACTACGGTCGCCGTCTGCACGGGAAGACCCTGCGGCCCGGACCCGGCAGCGGCCGCAGGCTTCTTCTGGCAGCCGGTAGCCGCCAGCACAGCCAGGGTCAAACCGCCCACTGAAATAGTGCGTAACCATTTGCTTTGCGTCACTTGTGTCTTCCTTTAGCCTCAGCCTTTATCGAGGATAGCGCACGACACGATTGCGCCGCTGTGACGTTTCTGGTTCCGGAAAATCCGCCCCCGCAGCGCTTCAGGTGCGGCGGGATTCTTTGACACCCCTTCCGCGAGTTGATAGCCTTTAGATGGACGCAACTTGAAAGGCGCAAGGGCCGCTCCTCCCGCCGTTTTCCACTCTCTTAAACGTCCCCGTCGTCTAGCCCGGCCTAGGACACCGCCCTTTCACGGCGATAACACGGGTTCAAATCCCGTCGGGGACGCCAATATAATCAATAACTTAGCGATTTTCCCAGTTATTTCCGCGGAGCAGTTTGGGGAGCACTTAAGCGCTCCTTTGAGACGTAGATGGCAATACCGGCGTTCTGACCATCTCGACAACCTTATGCTGCGCTGCACGTTTGGCGGGCATCTGCGCTTGGGCATAGACATCCATCGTGACTCGACTAGACCCGTGTCGCAGTAATTCCTGCACGACCTTGATGTCTTCTCCGTTCGCCTTGAGAAGAGTTGCATAGGTACGCCGGAATGTGTGCCAGCCGACCTTCTTGACGATTCCAAGACCCTCAATCACCGGCTTGATGTGATATCGCATCACGGTTTCCAACCAGATCGGTTGTTTCCCGCGCTTTTTGCCAGCTCGGCTGCTGTTCGTAGCGAAGACCCAATCTTGCAGGTCTCGATATGGCGTTTCACGATACCAATTCAGAAGATCCCCCATGGTGAATTCGTCAAGCGGCACCGGCTTTTGCGAGGCTTCCGTTTTGCACCGACCGACAACTTGGTTCACCACGGATCGCTGGACATCAATCTCCAATTTCTGAAAATGGATGTCCTGCCACTTCAAGCCGGCAAGTTCGCTACGGCGCAGCCCTGTCACCATGCTTAGCAAGACGAGAGTCCGGTCCCGAGGCTGGAGACCCGCAAGGATCTCCTGCATTTCTGACACTTCCAAAATGTCAGGAATGCTCACCCGCTTGGAGCTTTGACGAACGCCAGCTCCACGGGTCAGGCCCTTAATGGGGTTCCGGTCGGTGAACTCCCACCGCATCGCGTGATTGAAGAGCACACTCATGATATTGCGAATTTTCGCCTTTGTCCCAGGAGCGAGGGGCTTGTTGCTCTTGACTGTTTCTCGCTCCTTGACCTGCACGGGAGAGCTCTTCATTAATGGTTGGAGATGCTCCAGCCATTCCTCCACGATAGGAGTCCTGATTGCAGCGAGCTCTTGCTTGCCCCACCTGGGCTCGATCCATTTCCGGAGGTAAATCTCGTACCGGTTGCGGGTCGACCAGGCCCGACCGTGCTGGCCGGCGCCATCAAGCTCCTTCAGACGAAAATGCTCGATCAAGTCCTGCATCCTGATTCCGCTAAACGCGTGTGCTTCGTTTGAGTTAATGGCCAGTCGCCAACCTCGGACTGCGCGCTCCGCAGTAGCCTCTGTTTTGTACTGGTCAAGTGTGCCTACCTGCCTTTTCCTGCGAACGCGCTGTCCAGTCGGAAGAATGTGATGCCAACTGAACATCCAAACGGGGGTCTTGCTTCCGTTTACGTCCAAATACAAAGAGCCATTTTGTTTCCGCGCCTTCCTCAATACAGCCTCCTTCCGCTGAGGGCGCAGAATGCATCGGTAGACACAATGTACCCTGAAATGCGGAGCAAATGAAATGGGACTCCCGGAAGGGAGTCGTTAGGGGAGGAATTCGGTCCGATTGGTGCTGGTCCGAAGGGCAGGCCTGGAGCCCCACTTGAATAGAAAAGAAGTGAACGGGATCCCCAGATTTCCACTGGACTACTCCGTTCCTGTTTGCCCAGCGAGCCACATGCTCAGTTCAGATAGCAAGAAGCGCCATTGTTTCCTCTTGGCGTTGCGCACAGGATGTCCGGGAATGTGACCTTCGCGCGCAAGGCGCATAACCGTGACTGGATGAAGACGCAAAAAATCCCCGGCTACGGTTGAATCGACGTACGGCTCAAGTCCTACAGGCTGGGCTCTCAACCTGTCCACCGCTATGATGTCTCTGACTTTGGGCATGTTTTCAATCCTCGGCTCACATTTGTAGTGCAACGTACATTTCAATACAAGATGCCATAACCTAACTGAATATTGCAAGAGAAAGCCGTGAGTGAGATAAGGAGCGCAAAAAGGCTGGCGGCGCCTCCCTTTGCGCCGACCGCTTGAACCAAGGCGATCCAAGATCATCTTGGGGCCGGAGTCGGAAACCTGAAAGACCGGAAAAAGTATAGGTTGATCGGGTATATTGGCATACGTGCTGCTGCATGTAGAACTCAAGATATGAAAAAAAAGGAAGTCACATTACGAGAGCATCTGAGCACCATCCAGTCCAAAGGCGGTAAGGCGCGCTGGGCGAATGTGAGCCCGGAAGAGCGAAGCGCACAGGCGCGCAAAGCAATCGCCGCGCGCTGGGCAAAGGCGACGCCAGAACAAAGGGCTGCTCAGGCTCGAAAGGCGATTGCAGGGCGCCTGCCAACCAGGAAGCCAGCAAAGAGTGCGGTTTCTTCGACTGAAGAGGCCGTTGCCCCGAGGTCCGCACCGAAAAAATCCCGAAAACGAAGGCGATAGCAAGAAGTACTCAACTTGCCTTCTTGCTCCGTCGCCGGCGGTCACGCTGAGTGGCGTTTGCGGCTTGCGCCTCCAAGCGCAAATTCTTTTCGTGATGTTCTAAGGCGACTTCGTAAATCTTCTCCCAGGGAAGCGGATACTGCTCTTTAGTCCCGTTGAGCTGCACAATGGCGAACTCCGGGCGGGTCTCAATGACAATTTCACGAGACTTTCCATTGGCGTTCACTGAAGAGGCAGTAACGAAGATGATCCTGGTTCTGCGCTCCAGAAGGTAAGCCATTTGCGGTCCTCTCGATTGATATTGGATCGTACGAGCAATAGCTTGTATACTCAGGACAGAAAATTTGAGGAATGCCTGTTTCGCACGGCAAACCCAATGGCGAACTTGTGGGTTCGAGATTCAAAAGATGAATCAGTGCCAACTTCTACTGTTTACGCTGCAAATTGCCCTGGTTTTTTGACATCCAATATGGATTTTTTCGTCAGAGATAGGGACTCAATGAGCAGAACGCTCTTACACCTTGTGGATCGTCAGGGACGCCATCTTTCTTTGATGCAACGGGACGCCGTTGAAGCTGCACATCGTTGGGCTGTCCGTGAGTTTCCACGCCTCGACCCGGCGGCGCTGGCGAGCTGGGCCGAGCAGGTGGGCGTAGGTTTGGCGAAGCGTGGAGAGACGATTCAATGGCCGCGGCGCTATGCGTTTGCGGCGTTGCATGGGAAGATTCGAGAGCATTTTCGGTCTGGCGCGGCGAGAGAGATCGCTGTTGGAATATCGCACGATCTGGAAAAATGGGTTGGGTTAGACAGGAAGACGGCGAGACAGATCGAGCGAACGGTCCTATTCGAACAACTGAGAACGAGGCTGAACGAAAGGGACCGGTATATTCTTGTGCTGCTGCTGCAAGATGTGACGAGCCCCGCCAATGTTGCGGCGGCATTGGATGTTAGCTACAGCGCGGCAGCAAAGGCTATTCAGCGAGTCAAAGACAGAATTTCGACCATGCTGGTAGATGAACCATCCGAGCGCGAATCGAAGGGGTCATCTCTCCGCAGTTCGGAGAACTGAGGTTAAAGTTGGATTTCCTGAAAGACTACTTCCTGGAAGCGAACCCGAACCCCACACGGGCTGGATGCCCGCCTGAGGAGAAACTCAAGGCTATGGCCGAAGACCGCCTTCCGGCGGACGACTCCGCGAGGCTTCATCTGGCTTCGTGTTCCGAGTGTTTCGCGGAATATCGTGGCTACAGGGGGGAGTGGGAAGAGCGGAGATCGGCACGGAAGAGGATCGCCGGATGGCTTGCCGCTGCGTGCGTATTGGCCGCAGCAGGCGGTGGAGCATGGCTCTATCAACTGCAGAAAGCAGAGCATCGCGCCCAGGTTCAGCTAGCCTCAAGTATTCCAGTCGAGACGCGGGTCAACCTTTTCGATGAGGGAACGGTACGGGGGATCGAGGGGACAAACACCTTGCAGGAAGTATCCCTCCCCGCGAGGGTCGTCCATCTTTCAATTGTTCTGCCGCGCTTCAGCGATCCTGGCCGTTATCTGATCCGGGTGTCGAAGGACAAAGTGGGGAATGAAGTTGTTGCGCAAGCTGTAGGAGACGCCGCGACATCGGACCGGAAGACAACTGCCGTGGTGACGCTCGATCTCCGCACCGCGCAGGCTGGAGAATACTTCCTGGCAACAGTTCGCGGCGCGGATAACGGTACCTACTATTACCCTCTAAAAATCAACTAGCGCCGGCGCATCGGCAAGTGCTGGGTGCAAGGTTACGGATCGAGGGAGCAGAATTCAATTCCGCAACATGGATCCTCTCCGAATCGGGCTCAAATCATGCTACATCGATTTTGCATAAACCGAGGACCGATCCCGACGGCATCGGCGTTTATGGGGACTGATCTCCAAACGCGCCGCTCAGCACGGCTTCACGGCAGTTTTGGAACCGTTTATTCGAGGCGTGCAGGATGACGATGCTCTCTACACTGACGCCAGCAGGCCATCAAAGCCTCTCTTCGACCTTCTGCCCAATCAATGATCCGTCTGCGGACGCCGGGGCGGAGCCTACCAGATTGAGTCAACTGATCGAGGGTATCGATCCTGAACCGAGCTACGGTCTCTGATGTGTTATTCTGCGCCATCACATGAAAGTGTGGGGGATCGTGATCGTTGAAATAGATCCTCAGCACAAAACCCTCACCTTCATAAATAATCGACGACTGTGATAGATCAATGCCAATTTCTCGAACCAATTCCTCGTGGATTGCGACATGTTCTTGTTTGGCCAGGTTTGGGACTTCAATATTCCTCGAAAACACTGTACCAAGGTCATCCACCTTCAAATGAGTAGCCCGCAATTTTGGGAGATCCCAAACTTGCCTGAACGCAAAACTCAGGATCGCAGACTTGTTCTCCAGGGCCCGTAACATCCCAACGCCTGACGTTCCTTGGAATTGCACTTCTTCGAGTTCGGTAGGCGCAGTCCAATCATCAGGGCCATATGGGCTGGTTTGGTCCAGATCCCTGAGAGATCGCCATTCGTCGCGGTAATCCGCCCCGCGCAGAACGGATGCAAGCGTATGCGGACCCCCGCCAAAGACTACACCTGCGAGTCCCCCTACCAGGATCAAGTCGCGCCTCAACCTTTTCGCTTCCCTCGCCGCCCTAAGGGTTGCCAGCACATGAGGGAGCAACTCCTGTGGTTCCAAATCCCGGTCGGTCGTGAGCGAAAGCTCGTTAAGAAATATTGTCGGTGTCCTCATCGCCTACCCGAGCAACGCGTCAACATCCTTGTCCCACTGGTCAAAGAAGCCTTCCGGCCAGTTCGATAGACGTCCATTCTTCAGGACAGCCGGGGATTGGACAAATGCATCCCCTGTCTCAACTTCACGTGTGAAGAAGTGGAACACAACGTCATCGGGACGGATGAGACTCTCCTTGACTGCAAGGCGAACTCCATTTAGGAGATGATCGCTGTGGGTCTCTACAACGACTTGCACTCCATCACTCGCGCACCGGGCTATGAGATTTCCTAATGCGGTTTGGCCCTGCGGGTGCAAGTGTGCTTCAGGGTTTTCGAGAAGGAGCAACGCTCCCTGCGCGGCCGCCAGACAAGCGACGATGATCGGTAAGCTATACGTGAGTCCGAACCCGACATTCGTAGGGCGGTAGAAATTGCTTGAAGCTTCCTCTTTACGCCCATCGTACCTGAACTGCAATAGGACCTCATCGGTTCCGCCTATGGCCTCGGCCTTCAGGCGCGCCCCCGGACTCAACTGCTGAATCCACCCGGACACTTGATCCAAGATGCTGTCCGTTGGGGCAACTTTCAGAAGTAAGGTTTCGTTGAGCCCCAGGCCTGTTCTCGGGAATGTGCGCGCACTCGGCACCTTTACCTGTCGCAATGCTGCCATCGACAGAAAGTCGGCAGTAAACTCGCCGCGCGGACCAAGGAATCCGGTGTCCCTGGCGCGCTGGGATGCCTGAGGATAAAGGGTCTGGGGAACAATCCGGTCTGCCTGCAAGAACTGAAAGTCCAAACTTGTGACAAAGCCTGGAAGCGGTGGAGGCTCTTCGGCGAATCTCAGTCGATCCGCTTTCGGAGGTCCTTCAATGACCCATCGGTAAGTTGTCCCGTCTTCGGCGATCGTAATTGCGACCGTGTCACCCAAACTACCTTCAGAGAGCAGATCGCTGTACTTTCCCAGTTGAACGAGGTCGCCGGACAGCGAGGGGCCTTCGGTTACTCCGTTGAAGTCGTAGCTTTGCCGCAAAGCGCAGATGGCTTGAAGCAATGTACTCTTTCCAGAACTATTTAGCCCAGCAAGGACCGTCAGAGGAGCCAGGCGAACGCTTACATCTCTGCTCGCCTTAAAGTTTTCGAGGTGGATTCGCTCAAGCACTGAGGACCCCATCGAGCAGCTCGCCTAGAAGCTCTAGCCTTTTGTTCGATGACGACCCTCTACCTGTTGCATAAAGAAGTGCGTTCGCGAAGTCCTCCTTATTAAACAACGCGGCAAGCCCCTCGAGGACTTTGGATGAACGATCTGCAAGTGTAGAAAGTTCGCTTGGATTGCGACGCGCTAAGATGACCATCTCAGTCTCAAAAAGGCTACGATTGATTGGCCCTCTGCTCCATTTTGGAGCGGAGAATTTTCTAAAGGCGAATTTGCCAAAAATCTTCACTCCGGCATCTAACGCACGATAAAAGGCGGATTCGATCTCTCCCCATTTATTTTCGTCCCATGAGACACAGCGATTCTCTACCATGTCGTTTAGGAAGTCGTCGAGATTCTGTTCCTCTGGCCGGTTTCCTTCGAAAGTGTAAAGCGCAACGAAGCGGAGAACGAGCTCGATATCCTGCATCCGCTCCCCTTTGATCCTATTGTCAGTCGCATCCCGAAACTTACTGCTTTCTGCAATTGTTCGAACCCTTTCCCGCCAGGAACCAGGGTACAAAGCATTTCTAATCTCCTGGGCGGTCAGCGGCAACCCGCCCTGATTGATTCGCGAAAAGATATTGAATTTGACGTTGGGTGGCGTGCTCGGGCGGATGACGTGCAAGGTCAACTCAGTCTCGTTGATTCGCCGCTGAAGAGGCCTTGGAAGATCGGCAAACGACTTATTCTTGTGCTCTTGGAGCGATTGGAGCCCATCAATGTCCAAACGTAGCGGGTTAAGCTGTGTCTTCAACGATTTATTTAGCGCATCAACTTTGACGAAATGCGCGATTGCACAGAGGCGCTGTAAGCCGTCGACAACAGTGTAATCTCCGTCCTTGTTCTCCGAAACATAGAGAGAGGGAATCGGGATACGTAAGAGCATTGACTCGATTAGTGATGTTTTTCTCTTCTCATCCCAAATGTTGGCACGCCTTTGAAAGTCGGGCGATAGGTTCAGCTCGCCCTCTTTGAGCCGTGTGAGAAGAAGGTCAACAGTGCGCGCTTGCGTGATGACGTCGATCTCTGACGGATCAAAAGGCGTACGGATTAAGCCCTCTTTGGGGTCGGGCCGCTCCGCTTCCACTCCGGCGCCTTCGCCTGTGGAAGTCAACTCCTCAAGGATCGGGTTCTCTTCCCCAGAAACTGGGATATCAACCGGTGGCATCAGTCCTCCCGACCGCAACACAGTAACAGAAGGTGCTCCATTGTAGTCTCGGTGCCATCATACAAGAACTCAGCCCACAAGGGCGCTGCGGAAAGGGGGATCGGAGATCTCCCTGGCGTTCCGTCCCCGGAAGTCGACCAGCATCTAGGAATGTGACGGGCCTGGCATCTCAATTGGCCAGAATAGGCCTTCCCGTCTACTGAGTCGGCTCCAAGAGCTTCGAGGCATTCACCCTGGCAGTCCGGATCGCCCCGTTTATGCCAGCGGTGGTTAGGCGAGATTGTGGAGTCCTGCGGGATTTCGCCAAAATAGGCTGCTGGCATAAAGTTGCACTGGGCGGCGAACTTGCTTGCATTCATCGCAAGGAATCAACTGCCGCATTGAGCTGATTGTCCGTCCCTTCAACCGCATCCGTAAAGGACCAAGGTATTAAAAGGTCTGGGACGATTCCCCTTCCCTCGATCTGCGTCCCGTTCGCGCTGACATAGGCGGCAACCGGAATGACAAGACGATACCCGTAACCAAGTTTGAAGGCGCTGCGGGAAACAAGCCGGCCAGGGGTCTTCGTTCCGACGATGAGTGCGAGTTGGTTTTCCTGCGCAAACTGGGCGACCATTTCCGCTGCGCCTGTCGTGTGCTCATTCACGAGGATCGCGGTCCGTCCGTGGAAGGCGCGGCGGCCGAGAGCTTCGGTGTAGAGAAACACCGAAGTCTTTCCGAGGAATTTGATGGCGAGGCCCGGTATGGCTAACTTCGAGCGCGGAACCTTATCGAAAACGGGGAGCATGTCGGGGGCTGCGTCTAGGCGAGCCATCTTCCGATTCTTGCTGTATCCGATTGCGCGACGGTCAGGTGCGAGGTAGCTCATTAACGTTAGGCCGCCGATGCCGCCGCCAGGATTTCCACGGAGGTCAACGATGAGCCGGTCAGCGTTTTGAAATCGACCCCCAAAGATGGAGTCCAGTTCGTTAGCAAAGTCTATCCCGATCTTGCCGGGGAAGAGGCTGACACGCAGGTACGCAATCTCTCCGGCCTGAGATCCCGCTGAAAGTGCTGTAGGCTCGGAATAGGGGTTGTCTTTGTATTTAGGCGTCGCAGTTTCCAGTGTCAACGTCATCTCCTTCGGCGGGTTGCCGCGGGAAATTACAACGGGGATTTGTTGGTGCATCTCGAATGCCGGCGTATGACCGTTAGAGGGTGATGGTTGAAGCGGCTTGTCTCCAGCAGACAAAAGGACATCGCCTGGCTTGATGCCAGCTCGGGCGGCCACCCCGCCTGGTAGAACATCCTGGAATACCCAACGTGGCGAGCCTGAAACCGCGTGAACCGAAAAGCTGGCGTTGATAGCATTCCGCGGTGTAATCGGCGTGTGGTCTGAAAGGAGTCCAAGGGTGCGCGGGGACAGTTCCGCAAGCATTGCTGCGATTGCGTTCTCGAATGCGACTGTAGTGTTGGCATCGACTGCTGTTCCACGATAACGTTCTACAGTTGCGTTCCATGCAGCCTCATTGAAGGCTGGGTCAAAATACTTTTCGGATACCTGCACTTTGATTTTGTCCAGGATGTTTTCGCGTTGCGAGCGGGTAAGTGTCATCGAGAGTCCTCGTATGTTCAAAGGGTTCCGGAAGGGTCGCCGACAATTTGGACACCTGCCCAAAAATACGGCGGAAGCCCCTCACTGAGTAAATCGAGTTGAGCTGACCGGAGTGCGTCAACCTTCCGTTCGTGCAGTGCGAGTTTGGAATAGAACAATGTCATCAGATGTTCAGTGGAGTGGTCCTCAAGCTCCCAGAGTGTCGAAACTACCGAGTCTGCCCCGGCTTCGATAAAGGCATTTACGAGGTTGGCAACTCCGGCCTCGCCAACCGGTCCGACTCCGGTGTCACAGGCGGAAAGTGTGACGAGCTTCGCTTTTAGATGCAGGGTGCGTATTTCGCGGACCTGCAACAGCCCGTCATCAGGGCCAGAAGGCTCTGGCGCGAAGATGAGGGCGGAACGATCGGGGTATTCGAGGTCCGCATAGCCGTGAAGGGCTAGGTGAATGACATCTGTACTATCGGTGGACAGCGCCTTGAAACGTGTCTCTGTCGCGTCAGCGCCCAAAAGAATTGTTCTGGGATGCGGGAAGTCTCTGGCGATGGTTTCAACTTCGACTCTGCTATCCGGCAAGGGACCAAGCTGACTTCGTTCCGGGCCACTGACGGCTCGAAGGATGGGATTGCGCGTGTCGGCAGGCTGGGTCCAGGCCGCGACACCGATGTAAGGCATCAAGGCGGTCTCCTTTTGCTCTGAGCGCCGGCTGAGGAGTTCGAAGACAGTCGATGACGGTGCTACATCTACAGTGTGCGTCGAAATGACGTATTTGGTCTTATCGGCGAGTGCTGCGAAGGGCAGCAAGTGGAGCTGGCCATCCGGAACAATCACCAGATCCTTCTTGCTCAAATATTCGGGGATCGGCGCGAGCAGCTCTTGAAAGAGAACCTGCGCGAGCGTTGGGTCTGCTGCCCTCGCACTTATTTCCTTGCGGTATCTAGCCGCATCAGTCTCAATTTTTACCCTGTCGGGCAGCTGGAACGATGTCACCATGGTTTTCGTGACAGCAAGTGCATAAGAAGAGGGTTCGGCTAAAACGTACTCAATCAGCAGTTGGTCAGGCGATAAACTGCGCTGGAGCTGAGCAAGCTTCACAGGATGCGTAATAGAGGCGACCGCTAATGCGCTCGGTCCGATGTCCAGTTCGGTTTTGTAAATCGCACTCATCAGCGCTTCACGTCGCGCTGGGTCGTCAGTGTTTATGAGGGAGATATTTAGACGCGTGAGTTCCTGCTCCTCGGGAGTGGGGGCATGAAGCGGCTGGGATACGTGGTGCTCCAAAGCCTCAGTTTCAACACGCCCGCGCACTTTTTCCAACGCTTGCAGCGCGTCATCGTAGCGGCGTTGCCTACAGAGAGAGGAGAAATAACTTGAATACACATCGCTCATCTCGGCCAAGAGCTGACGTTGTATGTTGACCGTAGAAGCGTGGCGAATCATAGTGTCCACAAGGGCGATGCTCTTGCGGTACAGGCCATCGGCCTCCTTTGCGTTTCCCATTTTGTCGACGATTTCTGCCTTGATCGCGAGGTTTCTTGGAACTAGATAGAGTTCGTCCGGTATGCGGGTGTTTGCTTCGATGGCGGAATTGATCGAGTCGAGTGCACCTGACAAATTCCCTCTTTGTAGATAAGCCTGTGCGAGCAACCCGCCGGCATCCGTGGCCCCACGAAAGTTGTGCATATGGTCGGCGAGTCTCAGTGCGGTCAAGTAATCAGAAATTGCGGCGTCCCAATCGCCGCGGTCGCGGCTGATCGACCCTCGCGATATATAAACTTGGGTCTTGTGGCCGTCATACGGAGTTCCCTGGAGACGCTGGAGAGAATCGTTGGCGAGAGTCAATGCTTCGTCGTAGCGGTGGAGCCCTGCTAGCGCGTCAATTTTTCCATAGACTGCAACTGTGGGATAGGCAACCTCTGGATGTGCGTTGGCTATCTTGATTGCCTCGTTGAATGGGGTTAATGCTTCGGTATATCGGTGGATTTGAACGAGGCCAGTTCCAAACACGCCTGCGTAGCGAATCGTGGCGGCTGGGTCCTGTTCCACTTTCGAAAGTTCCCAAGCAAGAAGCACTTGCTTTTTCGCTGTGAGCGTGTCTCCAAGGAGGAATGCGGCGATTCCCTGCTCACCGACAGCACGTGTTGCAAGTGCATAGTGGTGGAGGTCCTTCGCCTGCCTTTCCACTTCCTCCCAGGTCGCGCGTGCCTGCGCCGCATCTTCGTTGGTTTGAAGCATTCCACGAATGGTCAGAATACGGAGCCTGGTTTCCGGCTCGGATGCTCCTGGTTGGATGAGATCTGCCGTGAGAGACCAGATTGTGGCTGGTATATCAACGGACTCGTTTGGAGGAATCTGGCTCACTTTCGCGTAGAGAGCCTTTGACGGGTTCCGCTGGGCGGTAAAAAGCGCCTCTGCGCGCGCGTAAAGCGGCTCAGCCTCAGCCCACCGATTGACCCATGAAAGCGTGTCGGCACGATCAAGTAGACCTTCGGCCGATTCAGGCGGAGCCGAGGTGTGATGTGGCGTTATAGCGTAGTAGTACCCACCCGCAGCAAGCAGAAGTGTCACTACCAGTGTTAGAGAAATTTGCTTGCAAATGCGGGGGAGTCGCAAATGGGCCGTCTCGTCAACTGAAATGTGCCGTTCAGTGACGGCGTATCCCAAGTGTACCCCGTGAGGCTCGATTTCTTCTACAGCAAGGGATTCCCCAGGAAAACGACCCGCTCTATTCCGTTCTCGATCGTTTTGCCCCGGTCCGGTTTCAGAAAGATGGGGTTCGTGTCCATTGCAAGCATGACCATCCGCCTTAGATTCGCGGATTGCTCCAGATGTTGTACTTGCACTTCACCATTTTCGACGGCCAGCTCCGCCGCGGCATCCCATTGCAGGCTCAGGTTGTTCTTGCGCGCCAGTTCCACGGCAAACTCCTGGAGGGTGATGTTGTTCCCTGCCAGGAACGGCTGTATTGTTCCGAGGTCGTAGAGATATGCCGAGGCGCTGCGCGACCACTCTTCGGCGCTCAAGCCTTTCAGGTGGTTCTCTCTGCCTAATCTGTCGAGCACCTTGTTGAGGGATTTCTCCACTTGAAACTCGGACACGTTGTTGGCGTCGATCGATCGCAGCTCTCCGGACCAATCGTAAACGTCTTGATAGAGATGGTGGTGAATGGCCTGTAGGTGCGCGGAGTCAAAGCCGCCTCGAATGGGCGAAGCATGAAGCTCGGCAAGGCGAAGGACAGCGGAATCTGTCGTGGCTTTCAAAAGAGCGGCGGAATCGGTGATGCCGAGCTCGTTTCTGAGTACGCCGGTGCCCGGAATTGTGAAATCGGTTGCGTCAATCATCTTCTGCCCTCTCCTCTCGTCATGGATGTTGTCGCGGGGCCTTGCTTGAGTGCCGCCATAACCCGCGCCAGATAGCCGTTATCAATTCCATGTTGGGTGTCGCCAGTGTTGTACCGAGAGATGGCGTGCTGGAGCGCCTCCTGGCCGGGTCCGTAGGTTTTGGTCTCAAGTTGGTAGGCGCTGTCGAGAATCTGCCAACCGGCGCGAAGATTGAAGCACGGGTCTAAAAGAGATTCGGCGGGAAGCCCGCGGCGATGGGCCTCCGCCGTGCTGACCTGCATTAACCCCAAGTCAACAGAGATGTTGCGGCGCTCGAAGTAGCCGAGCCACTCCAACGCCTCGCGTTCGGTGGTGGGCTGGCGTTTGAGCCGCAATGTACCCTCCGGTAGATGCCATTGCTTGAGAAGCGCCCTGGGAAAGTCGATCTGCATGGCATTCGAGTTGCCGCCGGATTCAACGCGGATAATGGCGCTGAGCGTCGTGAACGGAACGGCCGGAAGGCAGCGCGATTGGAGAGCGGCAACGTCCACACGTTGAGCAGAGACGTTGGGGGCAAAGAAGAGCAGGCATACTGCGGTCAGAATTTTCATCGGTTGCTTGCCTCATAAAGTGGAATGGCCCAGAGGTCGGCCCAATCTTGCGCGGCCACATGCTGAATCGCTGGAATCGGTGTGTTGACAGCCCAGTAAATGTTGGAGGGCGCAAGCAGCATGTCGGGGTTTCGGGCGAGAGTCTCGATGGCCGGCCAGAATGCGAGTTGCTCGTAGCAGACCAGTACCCCGGCGCGGCGATTCCAAACACGGATGGTTGGCGGGAAGCGAAGCATCAGCGGGAAGCCGCGGTTCTGTTCTCTGAAGTGCCCCATGCCAAGCGGCACGGGCACTCGCTGCACGTAGGAGAAACGCTCCGTGTATCCGCGGGACAGGAGAACATTGCGATTCGCCTCGGTGTTCGGAATAGGGATTGTGGTGCCGATCAGCAGGCCGGTGCGCTGCCGCTTGAGTTGCGCGAAAACGGAAGCCCAGCGTGTCTCGTGCATTCCATTCCAGCTTGGAATGACTGATTCCGGGAAGATCAGCAACGTGTCTGGATGGGCCAACGCAATTTGCTGAATTGTCTGTTCCTGCAATTCCAGACGAGAATCAATATCGTCGTGAGGCGACTGGCCGCCGAAGTGGGTGTTGACGGCGAGGATGTGCGGATCGGGAAGCAGGCGATGGAATCGAGCATGAGTTGAGATGGATGCCGCTATGAGAACGGCAAGTGTCATGGCGGTGCCGAATCGCCTGCACGCCGCTATCAATATGATAGGAAGCCCCAGACCGAACCGGCGAGTTCCGGGAAACCAGTGGCCCACCGCGATGAGCGGATGGGCTACGGTCACAACACTCAGCGGTGGAAGTGCTAAAACCGCAATAGCCACGATCGCGGAGAGTGGCACGTAACGACGGCTGAAGAAACAAACCCAAGGAGCCGAGCAGAAGGCCACCAAAGCTGCCCAGATGGCGAGTGGCAAAGCGAAGTTGTGGCCTGTCTGAAAGAAGCTCTGTGAGCCGGGGATGACGCTCCAGGTAGCGGCTGCGTAGTAGAAGACGGCACAGAGCGAGTCCAGGCGGCTCCGTGACTGAAGGTAGACGAAAGGGAAAAGCAACGCGAGATAATTCAGAGCGGAGTTGCCGCTCCAGCCCGCGCCGCCTATTGCGGCAGAGCAGGCGAAGAGAATCGCTGTTCTGGATTGAGCGGTGAGAGAGATGCTCGGCATTCTCCATCTCGCTTTGTCTGCTGCAACGGGTGCAGTTTCTGAAATGTCCATCGCTCTCTGCCCTCTGGATTGCCCTGTCAATTCGGGTTGGCGGTTGGGTGGTACGAATGCTCGACGAGAAAGGGGCGAATCCAACTGTGGACGGACCGCAAGGGGATC
>Ga0181520_10008255_pt1 | contig 14873 bp, 14 predicted proteins | sample PEATcosm2014_Bin_29_FD_132451 | JGI IMG/M metagenome (GOLD analysis project Ga0181520, IMG submission 132451) | Peatland microbial communities from MTU Mesocosm Facility, Houghton, MI, USA - PEATcosm2014_Bin02_30_metaG | ecosystem: Environmental > Terrestrial > Soil > Wetlands > Peat | place... | reverse complement strand
CAAAGCAGCATTTTGGAGTGCGGTGGCAGAGCGCAGCGGCGACACCGCTTTCGCCCGCACGGCGTTTTAACTAACTAATTAAAGCGTTCGCCCGCACGAAAGCGGCGGGGCGCTTCCCGCCGCAGACAAGCGGGCGCTGATTACGAGCCATGCGGTTGGAATGCTTGGGAGCGCCGATTGCGCCCTGGTTTTCCGCGAGGGCGCGCTCCCCGGGCATTGCGAAAGTGCCTTTCCTGCCGTAGGCTTTGGGCACGGAAAAATTTAAATACCAAACCATCACAATTCCATTATGAAAATCAGCGCGCGCAATGTTCTCCCCGGCAAAATCACCAACATCAAGAAAGGCCCCATCAGCGCCCTGGTGACGCTGGAGATTGCTCCGGGGATCGAAATCGTCTCGAACATCACCACCGCTTCGGCCAGCGGCTTGAAGCTCAAGAAAGGCCAGACGGCTTATGCCATCATCAAATCATCCAGCGTGATGATCGGCGCCGACTGAGCCTTTCAGCGCACCGCAAACGCATACCAGGCGGCCAGACCGGCAAGCAGCAGCGCGGGCGCGGTCACGAGGCAGACGCGCCAAAGCCGTTCCTGGGCGGCCGGTGACTTGACGAGTCCCAGAACTTCCGCGCCGGTGGATACGCCGTTGGTCATGTGATACACCGCCGCAACGATGCCGAGCAGATAAAACTGCGCGAAGAGCAGATTGCCCGGATGACCGGCTGGCAGGCCATGCCAGAACTGCCAGATGGCGTGGGAAGCTGAATTGAAGGCGTCATGCGGATCAAACCGTCCGCCGAACCAGCGATGCAGCGTGACGACATGGAACAGGATGAACGCCAGCATGATGACGGCGGTGACGCGTTGCAGCCACTGGCGCAGGTCGCTGCCGTGATGAGGCTTTGCCACGCCGAATTTTAGTTTTTCCCGGCGCAGCGTCCGCAGGCCAAACGCGACGTGGATGGTCAGCGGCAGGAAGATCAAACCAATTTCCAGCACCGGCAACAGCGCGCCGGGCGAATGGTTGCGATTGACCGCTGCCTGAAATTTTGCCGGCCACAAACCGAGGGCATTGACGGCCAGATGCAGCGCCAAAAATCCGCCCAGCAAAAATCCGGTGAGCGCGAGATAATGGCGCGGACAGGCGCCGCCGCCGCAACCGCATTTGTGTTCGGCCTCCCCGCCAAACTTCAGGGCGAGAATGGCGCGCGGGTCGGGCGGGTTCGCCGCCCGCGCAGGCTGACCGTGACCGCCGCAGCCGCAGGCGTTTTTTTTGCAGCCGGATTTGGGGGCAGCTTCAACGCACATGGCAGATTATTTGGTCAGGGCTTCGCGCCGGCCACAGGTGCAACTGGGGCATGGTTCGCCGGTGTGGCCGTGGCCGTGTTGCGCCTGCACCACGGTGGCGCCCAGTTGCAGCGAGGTGCCGGCCCACTTCCAGTCGCCACCGCCGGGGCCGCCGGTGAGGGCGAGGGTTTCGCCGAGCAGTTTGGGTTTGGCCGGCGGCGCGACTTCAAACTGCCGGGCATAATCCGCCGCGCCTTCGCCAATTTCCTGGTCAATCACCACGGCAAAATCCAGCGCCAGTTGCGTGGAGGTGTCCCGGCTGCTGCCGTGAATCCGCGAAAGTTCGTACAGACAGACGGCCGTGGAGTCGCGGCCGTTGATATCGAATAAAACCGCCAGCCCGTCACCGGCCGGCGCAAAGCCAGCCAGCTTCAGCAGCGAAGCCGCATCGAGTTTCCAGCTTCGGGTTTCATCTTCGGTCAGGGTTTTGACGTGCTGCGCGACGAGGCCGTCACGCCCGCCGAGCTTGAGGGCTTTGATTTTTTCGTAGCGGACAGTTTCGCCGGCGTCGGTTTTTTTATAGATCAGGAAGGCCATGATTTTTTTTGAGGTGGTCTGCGAGGGATTTTAATTCGGTGTTGGTGAGGTTGCGTTTGCGGATGGCGGCAGACCGTCGCACCGCGGCCAGCAAGGCCGGCAGCAGAACGGGCGGGAAATCCATGTTCATTTGTTCCAATCTTTCGCGGAGCAGGCGCGTGCCGGAGTGGCGGCCCACGACCATTTCAGCGGGCACATGGCCGACGTCTTCGGCGGCGAACGGCTCGTAAGTCGCGCGGCTTTGCAACAGGCCGCCGCAGTGGATGCCTGATTCGTGGCGGAACACGGCGGCGCCGGTGACCGGTTTTTCCGGCGCGAGCGGCCGGCACGCGGCGAGCGCCACCAGATCGCCCAGCGCGGAAAGCTGCCGCGAATCCACCCCGCAATTTTTCCCCAGCGTGAGCCGCACCGCCATGACCACTTCCGCGAGCGGCGCATTGCCGGCGCGTTCGCCAAGGCCGTTGACGGTGACGCTGGCGGCATTCGCGCCGGAGGCGAGCGCGGCGATGGTGTTGGCCGTGGCCATGCCGAGGTCATTGTGGCCATGAAATTCCAGGCTTAGATTCGGCACGGCGGCGCGCACTCTGGAAAACAGTTCCGCCGTTTGCAGCGGATTTAAGATTCCCACGGTGTCGGCAATTCGCAGGCGGCAAAGCCCGGCGGCGGCGGCGGTTTGGGCAAACTCAATGAGAAATTCCAAATCGGCGCGTGACGCGTCCTGCGCGCCGACGGAAAGAAATTGAAAGGGTTGACGAAATTCGTTTGCCAGTTCAACGAGCGTCCGCAAAACCCAGGCGCGGTTTTTTTTCCAGGCGCGCAGATGGATTTCCGAGACGGGCAGCGAAAAGTGCGCCCCGTGAACCCGGCAGCGCGTGGCCGCTTGCAAATCTTCCCGCGTGCCGCGGCACCACGTGGTCAATCGAACGCCGGTGACGCGGTCGCTGACGGCGTTGATGTCGTCAATTTCGGGCTGGCCCATGGCGGGAATGCCGAGTTCCAGTTCCGGCACGCCGGCGCGGACGAGCGCGGCGGCGATGCCGATTTTTTCATCGCGCGAAAACGCCACGCCCGCCGCCTGTTCGCCATCGCGCAGCGTGGTGTCAATGAGATGGGGCGTCATAAGTCCGAAAATCGAGGGTCGAAATCCGAAGAAAATCCGAAGGGTGAAATGGGAAGCAAATGAATTGCGCCCACAGCACCGTCCGGCCGAAGCCGGCTTCGAATATTGGATTTCAACTGCATATCCTCATGCAAATAAGGTGGCCGGTGGCAGCTCGATTTTTCCCTCGAGGCTGTCGAGGATCGCCTCGGCGGTCTGGAGGGTCACCTGCTTGTACCAGAGATTTTCGGGGTAAACGACCATTACCGGGCCGCTGTCGCAGATGTTCATGCAGCCGGTGCTGGAAACCATGACGTCATCGAGACCGCGATCCTGCACTTCCATGGTAAGATGCTGGAGCAGGTGGGAGGATTCTTTTTTATGGCAGACGCCCGCCGCGCCGGTGGGACGAAAACTGCCGCAGACAAATATGTGATGTGCTGGTTTGCTCATAATTTTTGATGATTAATGGTTGAGGGAGGCTCGTGAAATAACTGGTCTAGCTTTCAGCGGAATCGCCGCCGAGAATTTTCTTCAGGTGCCGGTCAAGATTCATCAAGGCGCCGGCGCAACCGGCTTCGCGGGTTTTTACCAGGAGCTTGTCGGACCAGGCTTCTTCCTCGACCTGTTCGTTGATGAACCAGTGGAGCATGACTTGCGCAGGATAATCTTTTTCCGCCAGCGCCACTTCGTAGGCGGCATGAATGCCGGTGGTGTTGGCGCGTTCGAAATCGTAGGCGGCCTGGGACACCTCGATCAGCGCCTTAAAGCTCGTGACGGGAGCCGAAACCGCGCCGATTTTCGGCACCACATCGCGGTCGGCCAGATGTTTGAGAATTTTGTTCGCGTGCTCCAGTTCTTCGCCGGCCTGCTGCTTGAAAAAACCGGCGAATCCGGCGCAATGATGCACGTCGCACCAATAGGACATGGCCAGGTAGTTCTGGCTGGCGAGCAATTCGTGATTGGCTTGTTTTTCAAGAGCGACAATGACTTTGGCTGAAGGGACGGGCATACGTGGTTGAGGGATATTAGTTGGTGTTTATCAGTGAAAAACTGTCCGCGGATGAGCACAAATAAACAGAGGTAAGACCTGGACTGCGGCGGTCGGGCACGGTTGTGATACCATTTTGAACCGCTAAGATTGCCGCCAACAGAGGCGTGGCGTTCTCATCTACGCTCCGCTTCGACGTGGCAAGCCGCCTCCCGCTCCAGTCCGAAACGGGTAATCGCACATCCTTCGCGTTGGTAAAGAAACTGCGTTTATTTGTGTTCATTTGTGGTTGGGAAATGATTTAACCGCAGCCGTTGCCCGTGCCTTTGCAGGTCACGCCCGCGCCGCAACTGGTGAACCGCCGTTTCATGCCGGCGGGAATGGGCTGGCCGGCAAATACCGCGCGCAAGCCCTCGTCAATCAGGCCTTCCATCTCGACGACTTTCAGGCCGTGCTGCGTGAGGACTTTCATCGGGGTCGGCCCGGCGGCATTGACGAGGAGCGCGCGGCAGTCTTTCAGCGTGGTTGCAAGTTCGGCCCAGCGCTCATCGCCGCCGCCTTCGGGCGGGGCGGGGCGAACCTCTTTCACGCGGAAATTGCCGGAAATTCGCGCATCCGCTTCATAGACCAAAAACTTGTCCGCTTCGCCGAGATGCTGGTTGACGAGCGCGCCCTCCATCGTGGCCACGGCGACAAATGGCCGCGTATCATTCTCCGCCGGATTCAGGCTGGCATTGGCGTAGTGATTCAACACGTCGTGCTGGTCGGCGGTCATGTTTTCGCCGATATAGCCGACGGCGTCGGCGCGGCAGCGGGCACAGTGCGTCATCTGCGGGAGGAGTTGGCCGCATTGCAGCCGCAGGCGCGCGGTGGTCATGGTGTCGGGCGGCGGCAGTTCCTGGAATACCGCGCCTTTCACCGGCACCAGCGGCATGAGATTCATGATGTCCGCGCCGAGGGCGGAAACTTTCTTGGCGACTTCGGTGATGTGATCGTCGTTCACGCCCGGCATGATGATGGTGTTGATCTTGGTGGTGATGCCGCGGGCCTTGAGTTTGACGAGCGCGTCCATCTGCCGGGCGCTCAACACCGCCGCCGCCTCTTCACCGCGCAACGGACGTTTGCCATCGCGCACCCAGGCATAGATTTCGCTGCCGATCACGGGATCAATCGCGTTGATCGTCAATGTGACGTGGCTGACCTGCAACTCCGCCATCTCGTCCACGTAAGGGGCCACGTTCAAGCCGTTGGTGGCCACGCACAAAATCATTTTTGGAAAATGCTTTCGCGTGAGCCGCAATGTTTCCATGGTTTCGTCGGGGTTCGCAAACGGATCGCCCGGCCCGGCGATGCCCATGACGGAAATTTCCGGGCGCTGCGCCACCACGTCGCGGAGATAGGCGAGCGCCTGCTGGGGAGTGAGCACCGAACTGGTCACGCCGGGACGGCTCTCGTTCATGCAATCGTATTTGCGATTGCAGAAATTGCACTGGATGTTGCAGCGCGGCGCGACCGGCAGATGAACGCGGCCAAATTTTTTGTGCGCGTCCTTGTCGAAACACGGGTGGTTTTTGAAATCAACCGGCGCCAAAGCGGACGCCCCGCAAGCTGGTTCAAGCGTGGAAATCATAAGTAGCTGTAACCGATGGGGGAATGTTCCTGTTTGCCTTCGAGCAGCGCGTTGACGATGCGGTCGAACAATTCCTGCGCGCCGCGATAGCCCAGATGCAGCACGCGCTGGCCGCCAATGCGGTCGTGAATGGGAAAGCCAACGCGAATCAGCGGCACTTTCAACCGGCGCGCAATCGAATAGCCCTTGCTGCTGCCGATGAGAAAATCCGGTTTCAGCGCCGGCGCGGCCTCGGCGATCCCGGCGAAGTCAAAGCCCTCCTTCACCAGCGTTTCCGGCGGCAGGTCGGGAACCGCGGCGCGCAAGGATTTTTCAAGTTGTTTGCTGCGTCCGCCGCTGGCGCACAAGACCGGCGTCACCCCGATTTCGCAGAGCAGCGCGGCCAGGCCAATCACCAAATCTTCCTCGCCAAAAACAATGGCGCGTTTTTCAAACGCGTATTTGTGGCCGTCAATCAGGCTGTCCACCAGCCGCCCGCGCTCGCGTTGATATTTGACCGGGGTTTCGACTCCGGCGATTTCGGCGAGGGTGTTGAAGAGGGCATCGCTCTCGCGGATGCCCATCGGCAGGCCCAGCAACCGGCGCGGGATGGAAAATTTATTTTGCAGCACGGTCCCGGCGGTTCTGGTTTCCACGAGCGTGCGGCCAAACTCAATGGCCATTCGTGCCGAGCCGAGCGCGCGAATGTCCGCGATGGGCGTGCCGCCGGATTGCAGCTTCTCGTATTCCGACCAGGTGGCGCCGTCCATCGTCTCCGAATAGTCGGGGAGCAGCGTGAGCGGCAAATTGAAGTCGGTGAAAATTTCCTTCAAGTGCCGCAGGTCGGCGGTGGACACCATGCCGGGAAAGAGGGCGACGGGTGGGATGGCGGCAGGCAGGATGTCTGCCGCCACGGCCAGTTGCTCCACCAGTTCGCGGACAGCGGAATGGAAGCCGTCAATATGTGTGCCGCGATAACTGGCGGTCGAAACCTGCACGATGGGGGCGGCGGCGGCACCGTGTTTTTCCCGGAGTTCGTGCTGGAGCCGCGCCATGTCCTCGCCGATGGTTTCCGCCAGGCACGTTGTGGCCGCGCCGATGAGCTGCGGCTGATATTGGCGGGTGACATTCAGCGCGCCCTGCGTAAAATTTTTGCTGCCGCCGAAGATGGCGCTTTCTTCGTGGAAATTCGATGACGCGATGTCAATCGGCTCGCGGAAATGACTGATGAGATACCGCCGTATATAGGTGGAGCAGCCCTGCGAACCGTGCAGAAACGGGATGCAGCCCTCGACGCCGCGAAACGCCAGGCACGCGCCCAGAGGGGTGCAGAGCTTGCAGGCATTGCGGGTGGAGGTGAAATGCTTCGATTGCGGCTCCTCCGCTTCATCCATGACGGGAGACGGGAGAAGGCCTGGACAAATTGCCGGTTGCCAGTTGCCGGCTGCCGATTCAGGGGCCGGCGAAGCCGCGGTGCAGTGGGCCAGTCCCTGACAGGCTGCCGGGTTGGCACAAGTCGCGGGGCAACTGGTCATTTCCGCCAACGGTTCCTGGATGTCAGTTTTCAGCACAGCAACAGGACTCTTTGCAATCCCGATGCCAAAGTGTTTTCAACGGGTGAAAAGGAAAATAACGTTGGAAAGCCTGCTTTTTTGAGGAGTCGTTTTCAGGCGACAGAAATCAACCCGCCGGCTTCCTACATTCGCGTAGCTTTGCTTTGGGTCCGCCACATTTATGTAGGGCGTTGCCAGCGCGGGTTTTTGGCCGGAGCCGCCAGACACGCTGGCTGATTTCGAGAAGCACGCACCAAGGCATTTGATTGACCGAAGCGCAGTGTAATGTTAACTGAGTTCGGGACAGCAGCCCGGCAGGACAATCACGACCAGGAAAGCCATTCAGGCAGCAGAATGAAAACGATTACACGCCGCACTTATTTGAAACAGATGGCAGTGACCGCCGCGGCCGGCACGTTCCCGGCCTGCTTCTGCCAAACGGATGTTTTAGCCGATGAAAATGAAGCTCAGGCGACGCCTTCCGAAAGCGAGGCGGCAGAGATCGCCCGGATCGCCCAACAACAGATGGAACAATACCATGCGCCCGGCCTTTCAGTGGCGATTGCGCGGCATGGCCATCTGGTTTACCAACGGGGATTTGGATACGCCGACAACGCCAGCAGAGAGCCCGTGACCCCCGCCAGTTTGTTTCGCATCGCCAGCCTGACCAAGCCGATAACGTCCGTGGCCATTTTCACACTGATCGAACAGGGCCGGCTGCAACTGGATGATCTAATTTTTGGCGCGCAGGGGATTTTGAAGAACGACTTTGTGGACGATGGCGGAAATTATCCGGACCTGGTCAGGAAAATAACTCTGCACCACCTGCTCACACATACTGGCGGGGGCTGGGAAAATGACGCCAGCGACCCGATGTTTGCCAATCTGGAAATGAATCATCAGCAACTCATCACCTGGGCTTTGCGCAATCTGCCATTGAAATATGAACCCGGCACACACTACGCCTATTCGAACTTCGGGTATTGTATTTTGGGGCGCGTCGTGGAAAAGATCACCGGCAAGCCGTATGCAGAGTTTGTGCAACGGAATGTCCTTGCGAAATGCGGCATCAACGATATGCGCCTGGCTGGAAACACCCAGGCAGATCGGGCTTCGGGTGAGGTTGTTTATTATGGCCAGAGAGGATCCGGAACCAACCCCTATAACATGAATGTCACCCGCATGGACTCGCATGGCGGCTGGATTGCCACACCAAAGGACCTGGTGCAGTTCGCAATGCATGTGGATGGGTTCAAAACCACGCCCAATATCCTGGCTGCCCACACCCTCAAAACAATGACTACCGCCACCGCTGCCAATCCTCGCTATGCTTGCGGCTGGAGCGTCAATAACATTCCCAACTGGTGGCACGACGGCAGTTTGCCGGGCACCCTCAGTATTCTGGTGCGCACCGCCAGCGGATTATGCTGGGCTGCGTTCACCAATACGCGCGTCGAAGGATTGGTTCTGGACAAAATGATGTGGCAAATCGTCGAGGCCGTCCCCGCCTGGAAGGCCTGAGGTTTTTTCCGGCAGCCAGCCAGTTGTGGTTTCACACCCCGCCGATCCATTTGCGATCCTCCCACACGGCCTTGAGCGAAGTCAGGTTGCGCGCGTCAAAAATGTTTTTTGCCGCGCCGGCGAGGTTGCCTTTTTTAAGATTATTGAACGCGTCGCTGGCGCTGATGGCCACAAATTGCAGCACGCTGGGATCGCGGTAACAGTCAATCATGCAGCGCGTGCAGCCATCGCGGATGAGTTTTGAGTCGTCCCAGTCCCAGACCTTGCACATGGGCGTTTCCCAGAAATGGCAGCGATACAAATCCAGCTTCCAGTCGAGGTAAAAATATTTATGCCCGCCGAGGCAGCCGAACTTTTCCTTCTGGCCGCGCAAATGCCGCTGCATTTCGTCCAGCGATTCGCGCGGGTTGACCACCGGAAAATGGCTGTGGCGCTTCAGGGTCTTGATTTTTTCAAACAGCGCGATGAGTTCATCCCTGGAATAATTGACGAGGCCGCTGTCGCTGAAGCTCAAATAGCTGCTGGCCAGCGAGGTGAGCGGATAGCTGAACGTGCAGCTTTTGAAGCCGAGGGTTTCCAGAAAGGCGGGCAATTTTTCATAATCATCAATCAGCCGGCTCGCCGTGATGCTGGCGGTGGTTTGAATGCCGGCGCCCTGGAAAAATTCGTTGGCGCGGCGGATTTTTTTGCACACGTCCGGCAGGCCGCGGTTCTGTTCGTGCCTGGCGATGTCATGCGCGTCAATGGACATGATGACGCTGGTCAGGCCGTCGCTGGCGAGGCCGCGCATGTTTTCCTCGTTCCACAGGCCGCCGTTGGTGCAGATCATCGGATGGATGCCGCGCTCCGCCGCGTAGCGCGTCATCGCGCGCAAATCGCGGTGTACCATCGGCTCGCCGCCGACGAACAGCAGGTAGCCGATATGGTTTTTCAGGGCCACATCAATCACGCGCCTGGCTTCGTCCAGCGTTACACTGCGGCGCGCCTTGGGATCAAATTTCGAGCGGGCAAAACCGCAGAAGTCGCAGTCCGCATTGCAGATGTTGGTGATGGCGAACTGCAAATAGCCCGGCCCGCCGTGATTTAACACCTCTTTAAACAGCGTGAACGCGCTCTTTTTGGGGCGCGTCACCGGCAAAGCCACGGCGGGCGGATTTTTGGCTTCCGCCGGCTCTGGCCCGTTCGTGATGGCAGTGCTACTCGTCACAATTCCTGGTAGTTTGACGACAATAAATGTTGCGGGCAAATCTTCTTTAAAAGGAAAAGGCGGGCGTCATGGAAACGGTTTTCCTCCTTTCCCTGTCCGATTTGAGCGTCCGCGGTTACTATTATATGAGTGAACAGTCTGACCGACCAACAGTTGATACAGGACTATGCCGGACACCGGTCGGAGACGGCGTTTGCCGAACTGGTGCGCCGGCACATTGACATTGTCTATTCGGCGGCGTTGCGGATGGTTCGCGATGCCCACCTGGCCGAGGACGTGACGCAAGGTGTGTTTGTGGCGCTGGCGCGGAATGCCCGGCAACTCGCCGGGCACCCGGTATTATCGGGCTGGCTGCACCGCACGGCGCGAAACCTCGCCGCCAACGCCGTCCGCACGGATGTTCGCCGCCGCGTTCGCGAACAGGAGGCCGCCACCATGAATGAATTGTTATCCTCCGCCTCCGACGCTTTCTGGGAACACATCGCGCCACTGCTGGACGACGCGCTGGGCGAGTTAAGCGAGGCCGACCACGACGCGCTGCTGCTGCGCTACTTCGAGCGCAAATCCGCCCAGGAGATGGCGCAAATCCTCGGCATCAGCGACGAAGCCGCCCAAAAGCGCGTCAACCGCGCCGTGGAACGACTGCGCGATTATTTCTCCAAACGCAACGTGACCATCGGCGCGAGCGGACTGGCCGTGGTCATTTCTGCCAACGCCGTACAGGCCGCGCCGGTGGGACTGACAACTGCCATTTCTGCCGCCGCCATGCTCGCTGGAACCGCCGCCAGCACTTCAACCGCAATTGCCGTCACCAAAACCATTGCCATGACCCTGCTCCAAAAAACCCTCATCACCGCCATGCTCGCCGCCGTAGCCGGCATGGGAATCTACGAAGCCAGCCAGGCATCCCAACTGCGCCAGCAAAACCAGGCCCTCCAGCAACAGCAACTGACCCTGGCGGAGCAACTCCGGCAATTGCAACGCGAACGGGATGAGGCAACGAACCGGCTGGCGGGCTTGCATGATGAATTTGCCAAAATCAAAAATAATGATTTGGAGCTGGTAAAACTGCGCGGGCAACTGGCTCAGGCCCGCGGATTAAACGCCAAAGCCGCTGAAAATGATTCGCGGGAAGCAATGCTGAAATCCTGGCTGGCGCGCGAAGACCAGCTCAAACAACTGGTGCAACAATATCCAGCCAAGGCCATACCCGAATTTCAGTTGCTGTCCGAACAGCAATGGCTGGATGCCGCAATGAACGCCAAGCTGGATACCGACAAAGATGTGCAACAGGAACTCGCCAATTTGCGGCATACGGCAGAAAACAACTTCGCTTCCCAGGCGGAGGAGGCCCTCTCAAAATACCTGAAGGCCAATAATGACCAGTTTCCCACCGACCTTTCCCAGTTGCAGCCCTATTTTTCTTCGCCCATGGATAATGCCATCCTGCAACGCTGGGAAATCGCGCCGAGGAGCGCCAATCCCGGCGTAGGGGTGGGTGATACGATCATCACCGAAAAAGCTGCGGTAGATGAATCGCTTGATTCACGCTGGGCCATTGGCCCGAACGGTTATGGCGCCAGCAACTATCAGCCGCCGGAAATCAGCACGGCAATTGCCACGCTTGCTCCGGCCGTGAAAGCCTATGCGGCGGCCAATAATGGAAGCCAGCCAACCGATCCTTCGCAAATCCTGCCCTTTCTCACCACGCCCGAACAGCAGGCGGCATATCAAACTTTGTTAAAACAATCTTCAAAGAACCAGACACCGCAGTAAAAACTTACGGTGGCGACAGGATCGTCATGGCAGCGTGCTTTATTCCGCCTCAATTGAAGACATCAATTCGATTGGCGAACCGGTCCGGGCCGTTTAACCTGCCACATGCGGTTGCACGACCGATACCTTTTCCGCGAACTGCTCACGCCGCTGGCTTTCTGCCTCGGCGGTTTTTTGATTTTTTGGATCTCGTTCTTTTTCTTTACGCAGGTGGAGCTGATCCAGGAGAAAAAACTGGACCTGCTGGACACCGCCGCCTATTGCGCCGCCAGCCTGCCGGGATTTTTTGTCCCCGTTCTGCCCATCCTGTTGTTGCTGGCGCTGCTTTATGCGCTCGCGAATCACGCCCGGCACAACGAACTGACGGCCCTCCGCGCCGCCGGGGTCGGCCTCTGGCGGTTGTGCGCGCCGTATTTCGCCGTGGGCCTGGTGGCCACGGCGGTCTATTTTGTGCTGAACGAAGTCATCGTGCCGAAGTGCGACGGCTGGGCGGCCCAAATTTTGGACCGCCATGCCAATGCCGACAAAGACCCCAAAAACAGCGCGCAGGGCACAAGACACTTCTATAACGCCCGCGCCCAACGGTACTGGTGGTTTTTCGCCTACGACGAGGCCAGCACCCGGATGCAGAATCCAACCGTGCAGTGGATACGGCCCGACGGCTCGTGGAATATCGTTCGCGCGGAACAGGCGGTGCGCACGAATGGTGTCTGGACTTTTTTTGAGGCCCACATGTGGAGGACCGCCAGTTTGCACAGCGATTTGGTGCCATCCGGCTACACCAATGTGCTCGCACTGCCCGGATTTGATGAGACGCCCGAACGAATCCGGCTGCTGCTCAAGTTCGCCGACACCCAGACGCTGCACGGTTCGGGCAATGCCGACATCCCGCTCGCTGAGTTGTGGGAGTTTCGGCACAATCCCGGCCTGGGCCCGGAAGACATGCATGCGGTGCAAACCAAATTTCACGGCCGGCTCGCCACGCCGTGGACGTGCTTTGTGGTGGTGCTGGTGGCGATCCCATTCGGCGCGCAATCCGGCCGGCGCAACCTGTTCTTCGGCGTCGCGGGCAGCATTTTCATCGGCTTTGCGTATTTTGTGTTGCAACGGATCAGCCTCGCGCTGGGCATGAACGGCCAGTTGCCGGGCTGGGTCGCGGCATGGCTGCCAAACCTGATTTTCGCCGTTCTCGGCATTGCGCTCACGTTGCGCGTCCGGTAAATCCCCGGAACAACGCGAAGGAGAAAAATGAATTTTGTTTTTGAATTTTTGGCGGCGGGTTTTAGTTTCAACGGGTGCCGCGGCGGCGCGGACAAACATTTGCAATGAACAACCCAACCACCAGCCCTGTGAGCGAGGAACTGCCCACATCAAAAATGTCGCCGGCGCGGTTGAGCCTGTTGTATCAGGTCAGCAATGTCATCCATTCCACGCTCGATTCGCAGGAGGCGCTGCAACTCATCGTGAGCGAGGCGGTGCGGGTGATGCGGGCCTCGTCCGGTTCGCTGGTGTTGATCAATCCCACCACGCAATTCCTCGAAATCCACGCGGCCCAAAACCTGTCCTCGACGGCGCGAAGATTGAAATTGCGCGTCGGCGAAGGCATCACCGGCTGGGTGGCGCGCCATGGCAAACCGGCACTGGTGGGCGACGTGACGCAGGACAAACGCTATGTGAGCATCCGGCGCGACGTGCGCTCGGAACTCGCCGTGCCGCTGGAAGTGCGGGGCGAAGTGCGCGGGGTGATCAACGTGGATTCCGAGCGCGCCAATGCGTTTTCGGACGATGATCTGGAGCTGCTGCAGGAACTGGCGCTGCAGGCCGCCAAGGTCATTCACAATACCTGGCTCTACGAGCAACTGCGCTTGAAGGTGATGCTGTTTGAGTCGCTGGCCAGCGTGAGCCGCACCATCAATTCCACCCTGAACCTTGACGAAGCCTTGCGCGCCATCACCCGGGAAGCCTGCGAGCTGATGCGGGCGCGGATGTGCTCACTCATGCTGCTGGACGAATCGCGCGAGTGGCTGGACCTGCGGGCCAGCTATGGCGCCGGCGATGCCTACATCAAAAAGCCGCGGCTCGCCGTGGAGGAAAGCCTGATCGGCGTGGTGGTGCGCCGGAAAAAACCGTTGCAGGTAGCCAATGTGCAGGCCGACACGCGGTATCAAAACGTGGACCTCGCCCGGCGGGAAGGTCTGGTGTCGCTGTTGAGCGTGCCGCTGATTTTTTCCGGGCAGACCATCGGCGCGCTGAGTGTTTACACGGCGCGGCCCTATAATTTTTCCAACGAGGAAATAAAAATCCTCGGCGCGCTGGCGGAACTGTCGGCGATTGCGATTGAAAAGGCGCGGCTCTACGAACGGATCGTGGACGTGGAGGAACAGTTGCGGCAGAACGAAAAACTGTCCGCGCTGGGCCTGCTGGCGGCGGAGGTTGCCCACGAAATCCGCAATCCGCTCACGGTGATGAAACTGTTGTACCACTCGCTGGACCTGAAGTTCGAGGCCAAGGACCCGCGCGCCAAGGACGCGCAAATCATCGAGGCCAAAATCGAGCACCTGAACAAGATCGTGGAGCAGATCCTGGCGTTTGCGCGCACGACCGAACCGGAATTCGCGCCGGTCAATTTAAACAGCCTGGTGGATGAATTGAGCCTGCTGGTGCGCCACAAACTGGCGAACCAGGGCGTCCGGCTGGTGCGCGATTTGCAAGCCGACCTGCCGCTCGTGCTTGGCGACGCCACGCAACTGGAGCAGGCGTTTTTGAATTTGATCCTCAACGCGGCGGAAGCCATGCCCGAAGGCGGTTCGCTCACAATCAAAACCCGGGCGCTCCAGTCGGCCCAGGTCTCGGTGGCCTTCAAGGACACGGGCGAGGGCATGAGTCCGGAGCAGCAGCAACGCGCCTTCAAGACGGTGCTCGCCACCACGAAAATCAAGGGCACGGGCATCGGTCTGGCCATCGTCGGGCGGACCATCGAAACGCACCACGGCCAGATCCGGATTTTGTCCCGCCCCGGCCGCGGCACGACGATGCGCATCACGCTGCCGGTGCAGTAAAAAGCTAAACGTAAAGAAACACGTACACGGAGAACCCCACTGCCGCCGCGCCGGCCGCCGCCGCAACCGACCACAGGAAATTTCGCTTCCGGGCCGCAATCGCAAAGGTCGAAATGATCACCGCCATCTGGGAGGCGAGCATTCCGTAGAAAAATTTTCCGCTGCGCGCGTGAT
>Ga0181520_10008251_pt1 | contig 14877 bp, 12 predicted proteins | sample PEATcosm2014_Bin_29_FD_132451 | JGI IMG/M metagenome (GOLD analysis project Ga0181520, IMG submission 132451) | Peatland microbial communities from MTU Mesocosm Facility, Houghton, MI, USA - PEATcosm2014_Bin02_30_metaG | ecosystem: Environmental > Terrestrial > Soil > Wetlands > Peat | place... | reverse complement strand
TAGTTGCCGTGCGGCATGAACTGCCACATACCGCCGGCCCCGGAACGCCCATTGAGCGCCCTGGGTTGAAATCCCGATTCGGCAACGGCAAGGTAGATGAGATCCTGGGGCACACCCTCCTCAGCCATCACGCGCTGGATCATCGCCTTGTATCGACCGGCGCGCTGGAAGGAGTGGAGCAGCGTGTTATGGCCCTTCTGGGTGTTGGCGAAAAAGTTAATGTACGAAGCCACATAGTCATTGACCACCAGCGGCAGATCGGATTTGGTTGTCGCCAGGTCTGTTGTTGCTTTGGCCACAATGTTGGGATCCACCACGAAGGTGACGTCGCTGGCCACCTCAGCGGGAGACGGCTCAACTTTGGGCACAAATCCGTTGCCTTGCTTTAGAGCCTCCATCTCCATCCCATTGACGCCGTCCAAAATGCGGTCGAACTCTTCCTGCAGGCGCGAGTCGGCCTTGATATCGATTCCGCTGGAGAGCATCAGGTCTACGGCGCGATCGAATTCCAGCTTGGCCTCGGCCAGGTTTCCTTTGCGGTAGTCAGCTTCACCGAAGGCATAGGCCTGCTCAACCTGTTTGATGAGAAGCGTAACGCGCTGCTGTTCTGGTGTTGGCGGTGGGGGAGCTGGGGCGACCTGCGGGGCAGGTTGAGGCGGAGGTGAAAGCGCCGGTGCTGTCGCTTGCGGCTTTTCTCCCTGCCGTGCGGCGAGAGGTTGTGAGGGATCACACCCTGCCAGCAAAAGCGCCAACAGGGCCGAAGAAAACAAACGATATCGAATCCAACCAGTACGCATGAAAAGGATGCGCCTCTCACGGTCAAGACCGAGCCGCGAAAGGCACTATGCCGATGATAAGCTATGCCATGGAGGCATTGCGCGCAGAACGGCGCTGTTGCACCCAATCGCCAACCCCCGCATGGACGCTCGCTTCCTTCGCAACTTCGCCATCATCGCCCACATCGACCACGGAAAGTCGACGCTGAGCGACCGCCTGCTGGAGTTCACCGGCTCAGTGACGGGGCGTGAGATGCAGGCGCAGATTCTGGACGACATGGACCTGGAGCGCGAGCGCGGCATCACCATCAAGGCCCATGCCGTACGCATCATGGACAAGGCTCACGACGGCAACACCTATCAGTTGAACCTGATCGACACCCCAGGCCACGTGGACTTCAGTTACGAGGTCTCGCGGTCGCTGGCTTCGTGCGAAGGTGCATTGCTTGTGGTGGATGCGAGCCAGGGCGTTGAGGCGCAGACGTTGGCCAACGCCTACCTGGCCATCAACCATGGTCTTGAAATCATTCCCGTCATCAACAAAATTGATCTTCCCTCGGCAGACATCGTTCGTACCCAGGAAGCAATCGAGAAGGCTGTTGGGCTGGACGCTACTGACGCCATCCCGGTGAGCGCAAAGACCGGGCAGGGAGTGGCTGAGGTGCTTGAAGCCATTGTTCACAGGCTGCCGCCGCCCACCGGCGATCCGGATGCACCGCTCCAAGCACTCATCTTCGACTCATGGTTCGACGCTTATCGCGGCGTGATTGTCCTGGTGCGGGTGATGGAGGGCACGATGCGCAAGGGCCAGCGCATTCGTTTGATGTCGAATTCAAAATCGTTTGAAGTTGAATCGATGGGCGTGCTCATGCCAAAGCCGGTAGAGATCGACTTGCTCATTGCAGGCGAAGTAGGCTTTTTTGCGGCCACCATCAAAAATGTTGGCGACACAAAGATCGGAGATACGGTTACCGACGAGGCGCGCCCCGCAAGCGCACAGTTGCCCGGCTTTGAAGACATCAAGCCGATGGTCTTCGCGGGCCTGTATACCGTGGATTCGCATGAACACACCCTGTTGCGCGATGCGCTGGAGAAGCTGCGCCTGAACGATTCTTCGTTCTTCTTCGAGCCGGAAAGCTCCGTTGCGCTCGGGTTTGGATTTCGCTGCGGTTTTCTGGGGTTGCTTCATATGGAGATCATCCAGGAGCGTCTTGAGCGCGAGTATGAACTGGACCTGATCACCACAGCCCCGGGAGTGCGCTATCACATCACACTGACAGACGGCAGCGTGATCGAGGTCGACAACCCTTCACGCTGGCCCGAGCCAACCAATATTGAAAGCATTCAGGAGCCGGTGATCGCTGCCAAGATTCTGACCAACGAGGAGTATGTTGGCGGCATTCTGAAACTGGTTGAAGAAAAGCGCGGCCGCCAATTGAATTTTGAATATGTGACGCCGACGCGCGTGATGCTCACTTACGAGTTGCCGCTCAACGAGATCGTGTTGGACTTTTACGATCGGTTGAAGAGTATCTCTCGCGGATATGCATCCCTGGACTACCAGTTGGCCGGGGAGTGGGAGTCGCCGATGGTCAAGCTCGACATTCTTGTTTCAGGCGAGCCCGTGGACGCGCTTTCGATCATTGTCCATCGCGACTTTGCATACGATCGGGGCAAGGCGCTGGTCTCAAAGATGCGTGAGCTGATTCCGCGGCAGCAGTTTGAAGTAGCCATTCAGGCTGCGATCGGCGCAAAGATCATCTCTCGCGAGACGGTTGCCGCGTTGCGCAAGAATGTGTTGGCCAAGTGCTATGGCGGCGATATTTCACGAAAGCGCAAATTGCTGGAGAAGCAAAAAGAGGGCAAGAAACGCATGAAACGGATCGGAAAAGTCGACATCCCGCAAGAGGCGTTTCTGGCCGTGCTGCGAGTGGGCGAAGACCAGTAAAACAAGCGGACCGTTTACCATACGATTAGTACTTTGGTAATCGGATGTTGATGTTGAGCTGTGGAAACAAGCGAATGCGGGTGATCACTCTAGCTCATGCGCAAATTCCGGCTGATCGCCTTCGGTGGTTCAAGCTTCTATTTGATAAATAAGGAGTTACGATTTTTATCAGAAGTCAACACAAGTTGACAAGTGGAAAAGTCTGAAATTCTTGGGTTATGTTGAGGAAATAATCCACAGTTTTTTCCACAGAGATGCTTCCGGACGGCGGATCGGTTGCTCCTACTGCAAATCACATTTTTTGCTGCGATTAACTATCCCAAATTCAACTACAAAGGCCCCCGGTCTGGCGGGCCTTTGGTGTGCACAGAGAACGCATTTATTGAGCCGGAGCGGGCTTTGCGGATTGAGGAACGGTCCGGGGAGCCGTGGCTTTCGCAGGCGCGGGCATGGCCGGTACACCGGACTTCAGATTGTAGGCATCGATCACAGCCCTTGTGATGTCCGCCTGCGAGACTGCAACCAGCACAGGTCCGCCCTGCTGGCTCTCATCAAGAACCAGCGTATAGCCTTCCTTCTGCGCATAGGTTTCCATGACGTCGTAAACCTTCGACGAGAGGCTACTGACCATATCCTGCATTTCGCCCTGAAAGTTGTTCTTGGCGTCGTCGGCGTCGCGGTCGAATGCCTTCTTCTTTTCGTCGAGGACCCGAGTGCGATTGGCGCGTTCAGCTTCGCTCAGAGTATCGCCCTGGGTTTGCAACTGCTTTGCCAATTGGTCAAGTTCGTCGCTCATGGCTTTGAGTCTTTGCCGCTGCGGCTCAAATTTCTTGGTGATCTCAGCGTAGTTGCGCTGCCCCTCGTTGGTTTGAGCAACGGCGACCTGGAAGGCGATGACGCCAATCTTGGCAGGGCCGGCGGGCGCTTCTTTGGCGTGCTCCTGAGCAGCGGTGGGCAAGGTCTGCGCGATTGCGCTGAGGCTGAGCCCCGCGGCAAACGCGGCGGCAAGTGCGAGCGAATTCTTCATTGGAATGAACGACTCCTTCAAGATTGCTGGAGGCCCGTGTACGCCTGTGCGCACATCCGGCCTCTGAGTCCAGCTTTAGTGAGCTGCTGTTCCAGGAGCCTTTGTGGCTGGCTTTGGCGCTGCGGCCGCCGGCTGCGCCGGAGGAGCGGGAACACCCGACTTCACGTTGTATGCATCGATCACCGCTTTGGTGATGTCGGTGTTGCCAGCGGCGTAAAGAACCACCGGAGCCTGCTGCTGGTTTGAAGTCTCATCGAGAACCAGCGTAAAGCCCTGCTGCTGTGCGTAGGTGTTCATCACGTCGAACACCTTGGAAGCCACGCCGTTGTAGGTCTCCTGCATTTCACCTTGGAGATCTGTGGTGGCGTCTTCCTGCAGCCGCTGCGCCTGCTTCTTTTTGTCGTCGATGGTCTTGGCGCGATTGGCGCGCTCGACATCGCTCAGTTTGTCGCCCTGTGCCTGTAACTGCTTCTCCAACGAGTCAATCTCGTCAGCCAGGGTCTTGAGCTGGGCACGCTTCGGCTCATACTTCTTTTGCAGGTCGGCAAAATTGCGCTGGAATTCGTTGGTTTGGCCTACGGCAGCCTGGAACGCGATTACAGCAACCTTGGCTGGAACGACGGGCGCCGCATTCGCGGGCGCTGTTTGAGCGGCGGCGCTCAGGACAAAGCCCGAGGCCAGCGTAAGAATGACTACAAGCAAACGCTTCATTTGAGGGTTAAACTCCTTCAGAATTCCTTTATGTCCGTTCGCGTTTCAGCGCGAAGCCGGGCCCGTGCCTCCTGAGAAACCATACGGTCCTTTTAGTGGGGCTGCGCGCCGCGTTGGGGGCAGAGACCGAAAAAGAGGCGTGCGGAGACGTCAACAGGAACTCCCTGGATTATAGGAGGGCTGGGTAGGAGCGTCAAACCCGGCAGAGTCGCCCACTCGCGCGAATTGCGGCCTCGATGACAGGGTCTTCGCAGACTTGCACCATCAATGGCACCTGAAGCGAGAAGGCAGAGCGGCTCGCTGAATCCGGGCCCGCTTACCGGCCAGGGTTCGAGAGATGTGTGGCTTGCGATTGCCATTGAAGCCTACGGTTTGGCTGCTGGCGCTGCCGCCGGGGCGGCCACGCCCGACTTGGTGTTGTAGGCGTCAATGACAGGCTTGCTGATGTTGACTGACTCGCTGGCATATAAAAGCAAAGGCTGTTCCTGCCCGGCATCGAAGACGACCGTGTAGCCCTGCTGCTTGGCGTAGTTGACCATCACTTCATACACCTTGGGAGCCAGATCGCCAAGCACCTGCTTGAACTCCGCATTGCCCTCGTTGCGCAAGTCCTCTGCAAGGTGCTGCAAATGCTTTTTCTTCTCATCGATCGTCTTCGCCCGGGTGGCACGATCAGCGCTGGTCAGCTTATCCCCCTGGCTCTGCAAATCCTTCTGCAGACCTTCAATTTCAGCATTCAGAGCCTTAAGTTGATCGGCCCTTGGCTGAAACTTCTTTTCGATATTGGCGAGATCGCGTTGTCCTTCGTTGGTTTGGGCCACGACTGCCTGAAAAGGGATGACGGCAATCTTTATGGGACCGGCAGGCTCGGCGATGGGGGGGTGAGCGGCCGAAGCTTGAGCAGCGGGGGTTTGAGCAGAAGCGCTAAGAGTAAGGCCAAGGGTGAGCACAATGACGCTGATTGAGTTTTTGAGCACGGGTATCTCCTTTGAGGTCCCATGCGATCGTCCGCGTTTCAGCGCGAATCCGGGTCTATGCCTCATGAGAGGCTCACCAACTTTCCAATTCTTACTCCGCATCAGATGGCGGCGAAGTATGGAAAACCGGCAAGCGGAGACAACTGCAGGAACTCTCCTGATTATAAGGGGGCTGGGTAGGAGGGGCAAACAAGCAAGACCCCAAATGTCAGGCTGGAAAGAATCGCGAAGGCTTCGACGAAAATGATTCAGCGGCGGTGTTCATTATCGATGATGAAGTCAATTCGAACGGGCCGCTCGTTTGAGCGGCCCGTTGAGTGATTCCTAACACTGAGTTCTTAGAACGTTGTTGAAACGGTCAACCGGAAGGTCTTCCGCGGTTCACGGAAGAGATACCGCTGGCCATAAGCCTGTTGCGCTTCAGTGAAGGTGTAGTCGCCCGCACCGCCCGGTGGAAACATATCGCGGGTGATCAGCTCGGCAGAGCAGCTGCCGCGATTGCCCCCGATGAGAACGCTGTTGCAATACGGGGTCTCATACAGGCGAAGAGGGTTGTACGCGTAATAGAGGCGGAACGGCGCATTGACCACCGGCATGATGACCCCAAGCTCAGCACCCAGGGACATGCGCGGCACGAAGTTGGTTCCGGAGATGGGGCGGATATCCGGCTGGAACCCAACGACGGAGCCGGGAATACCACCTTGGCAAGATCCATTGTTGAATACCGGGCAGCCATAAAGCGGCGCAGTCAGCGACGCGAAGCCTTCGGGGCTCTGCTTCAGCTGTCCCTTGTTCAAGGCAGTGTCAATGCCAAAGTCGTCAAAGAACGAGAAGGTCACCGGCCCGGCGATGGGAATGCGATATTCAGCGTTTGTCGTCAGCTGGGTGTCGCCTCCGATAGAAGCGACGCCATAAACCGGCAGTGGCACCTGGATACACTGGTTATCTTCAGGATTGTTTGGATCGCGCGGCACGCAACTGCCGTCTGGATTTGTGAGTTGGACGTTGACGCGGTTCGGAACATAGCCATATGGCGTCGCTCCGCGCACATCGAAGCCTCTCAACTCGCCTTCGCCGCCAGCATACATGCGGTTGTTGGGAGGAGCCACATCGCCGCCGAATCCTTGCACATACCCAATTTGCGCACGCAGGCCGAGCACGTTCCGCCCAGACGCTGAAGGCGTCAGATAGTGCATCGACATGAACTTTTTGTAGGCCACGAGTGGTGTCAGATAACGGACGTTGCCGCCGATTCCGGCGACCTGGAAGACGGCCGTGAATTCCTTGCCGCTTCGTGGACGCAGTGGGTTGTTGACGGTGTTGTACATATAGCTGAACGAGGCAGAGCTGTTAACGATGCCCGCCAGCGCATTGGTGCCCTGGATGCCCGACCGGAAACTGATTGTCTGAAAGAATGTGGAGGAGGCGCTGCTGAACGCAGTGATGGTCGACTTGGTCAGCGAATACGTAAAGCCTACGCGCTGGAAAGCGTGCCGCCGCAACGGATAATTCACTGAGAAATTCAGACCGGTTGAAGCCTGGTTGTAGTTCTGCGTCAACGACTGTTGAGCCGCGCTCAGGTTTATCGACTGCCCGGTTGTGGCCTGATAGTTCTTGGCCGCGTTGAAATCCTGCTTGGTGCTGAAAAGCTGGAATCCGATGTTCAGCGGTCGGTTGTGTATGTACGGCTGCGTGAAGCCAAACAGGAATTGGCGCTGCACGTTACCCAGGTTGCCTTGCACGCTGAGTGTTTCACCCAGGCCGAGGAAATTGTTTGTCTGGTAGTTCACGCCAAGAAACGCACCGGAGAGTCCGCTGACACCGCCGTTGAGGCCGATAGAGTTCTTGCCCTTCTCTTTCACTTTGAGCAGCAGGCTGACGGTCCCGTTTTCGCTGTCCTGGGTGGCTGTGGAATCCTGATCCACCTTGAGCGGCTCAAAGTACTCCAACTGGTTGAGGCGCAGCAAGCTGAATTCCCATAGCTGGGAGTTGTACACCGATCCTTCGTCGAGCATCAGTTCACGCCGAATCACCTTGTCCCGGGTGATGGTGTTGCCCTCGAACTCAATGCGCGAAACATAAAATGGCTTACCCTCATCGATGTCGATGTCCAGCGAGACGGTCTTTTTGTCTTCGTTGAAAATAGGCTTGGGAATGGCTCCGAAGTTGATGTACCCCAGTTGGCCATAGGCTTTCTTCAGATTTTCAAGGCCTTTGCTGATGAGCGTGGCGTCGAACCAGTCGCCGTCCTTGACCGCGAACGTGCCGCGCAGCGCTCTGACATTACTGACGGCCTTGTTCCCAGTAAATGTGATCGTTCCCAGCCGGTAGCGGCCACCCTCTTCAATGGGCATCAGGATGTCAATTCGCTTGCCCTTGTTGGGCCTGAAGGTAAACAGATTCAGGCCGCCTTCGTCGCGTATCTGGGTCTTTGGCTCTTCCACCGCCGCTGTGTAATAGCCTTTGTCGCGATAGGCCTGGCGCACTCGCTCCGTATCCTCTTCAAGTTTCGAGGCATCGAACGTCTGGGCAAACAGATTCTCGAAGATGATTGAATAGGGGATCCCGATCGGCCTCAGGTTCTTCATTGACCGGCGCAATAGCAGGCTGCTGATGTGCTGGTTGCCGGTGAACTTGATCTCGCCCACTTTGACCGTGGGGCCTTCCTTGACATTGAAATTGATTTGTACCGAGGCGGGCGGAATGGTCTTGACTTCGATCTTATCCGTGGCGAACTGATGCCCGTGCTCTGCAAGCAACTCTTTAATCACGGTCTCGGCTCGCTTGATCTTGGTTGGATCGTATTGACTCTCTACCGTGAAGCCGACCTTCTCCTTTTTCAAGCGGTCAAGCACATCAGAGACTGAGATAGAGTTGAGCCCTTTGTAGTTAATCTCACGGATCGTGGGCTTCTCCTTCACAAAAACATTCAGGATGATGCCCTTCTCAGAATCCTCGCGCTCGATGCGCAAATCGTCAAAGTAGGCTGTGTTCCAAAGGGAGTTGAAGTCGCGCTCGATTGAAATTGGATCGTACTGGTCCCCGACATGAGTGAACAGCCTGGCCAGAATCGTCTCTTTGGGGATGCGTCGATTGCCGATGACCCTGATTTGGTCGACCGTCTGCCCGCCCTGCTGGGCAACCGCGGTGCCGCCAGCCATCGCAAGCGTGAAAAACAACAGCAAGCCTGCCAGGAAGTTTCTTCTTGCCAGGAGCCTCGCGTTCCGCCAAAAGAGGGAAGTGCAAATATGCCTTGTCTTCACCGGGCTTGAGCCATACGGCGAGCAAAAGTACTGGTGCGGTCCATAGTTCGCCATCTGCTTCGGCTTCACGGGAAGAATATCGACACCCTCACTGCTGAAAAATCTGATCCTGCCTCGAGGAAAGACTCATTATATTGGACCGTGCCCACCCCGCCCAAACCTCCGGGCTGCGAGAAGACTCGAAAACCATGTCTTGCCCTGAATTCCCCTGCCGCTTTGGGCACTTGCAGGCGGGAGCAGGTCCCCATGACATGCCCAGCGACGAACTCCCGGCGTTGTAACCCAGGCAATTCACCACCTTGGCTATTTCGGACCCTGAACCCAGTCTACCGGACCCAGATGGGTTGGGGTGGCAGTGAATCTTCGCACTGCTGGCAAGCATCCCTCTTAGACGCAGACAAAACCAACAAGACATCCGATTCGCAGCGAGGTTTCCTGAAATGGAAGAGTCGATTTTTCAATTCTCCGCCCCACTCCTCAATAGTGGTCAGGACAGGCTGCCGCTAAGCCTCGACGAGTTTCAGGGACAGGTGATGCTGATTGTCAACACCGCCAGCAAGTGCGGTTTTACCCCCCAGTACGGCGGTTTGGAAGAGCTGTACCGCACTTACAGGGAGCGGGGCTTCACGGTGTTGGGCTTTCCCTGCAATCAATTCGGCGCCCAGGAGCCGGCCAGCGAGGAACAAATCGGTGAGTTCTGCGAGAGGAATTATGGCGTGAGCTTTCCCATCTTTGCCAAGATCGATGTCAACGGACCACACGCTCACCCGCTGTATCAATTCCTCAAGCGGAGCAAACCTGGAATTCTCGGGATCTTCGGCGCGGGAGGAATCAAATGGAACTTCACCAAATTCCTCGTCGACCGAAAAGGGCGGGTTGTGGGACGCTATGGCCCGTCGACAAGGCCGGACAAGCTGGCGGCAAAAATTGAGCGCCTTCTTGACGCTCTCTAAGACAGGGATGGACGGCGAAGCGGCAATCTGACCGGAGGGTGCCTGGATTGCAGGCCCGCGTTTCAGATCCCGCGGCTCCTAATCGATCGGCGCCGCGAGCACGTAGACATAAACAAGCAAAGCAACGCCGATCAAGACGCACAAGCCGCCGCAAAGAGCAACGCCAACGCTACCGGTTAAAAAACGAAGGAAAATTGCCAGCCCGATTCCGCCGAAGATATTGATGATACCGCCCATCTTAAGCCCTTCGCGAGCCGTTTGCCGTTTCAGCCGGTCTTCCTCACGCAGCATCTCGATCGCTGCCTTGGCTCCTTCGCCCGAAGCCTCGGTGATGCGCCGAAATGTCTCTGCCTTGTAGAAAGCCTCCCGCTCCTTCCTCCGGCTGTCCATCCATGTGACCGATGGAATGAAGATTCCGAAGAGTGCAACCGCGCCGACGGAAAGAAATGCCCACAAACCAAAGCTGCCAAAGACAGGATTGATTTCGCTCTCAATGAGCGACAAAACAAAATGTGCCATAGAATCCTCCTGAACCGCTTTCAGGGATTTTTGTCCCTTGCAACTGGTGGGACCGGGCAGGCTGAAAGTTGGTTGCATTTTCTTTCGAAGCGCCATTCGACAACAAAATGCAACCGATCGGAGAGCCTGGTTGTCGTACAGCACGGAGAGCCTCGGCGTTGATTGCAGTTGCCAACCACGAGATTGAGAGCAGGGTCGATCCAGACCTCGCGGATATTACCCGCGTGCTGTCCGGCGATGTTCAAGCCTTCGAAGGCATCGTTCGCCGCTGGCAGGGCCCGCTTGTGAATATGGCGTGGCGCTACTGCCGCGATCGGAGCCGAGCCGAGGAGCTGGCCCAGGAGGCTTTCCTGCGCGCTTGGCGGGGATTGCCGCAATGGCGACGCGAGTCCAGCTTCTCAACGTGGCTCTTCGCCCTGGCCGCGAACGTTTTCAGAACTGAGCTTAAGAGATTTCCTGACGTAGATCTTCCGCTCGACAAGGCTGCCGAACCGTACGGACCCGCGGCCCAGTTTCATGCTCTTGATGAGAGCTCGCGGAACGAAGCGGTGCGCCGCGCTGTGCTGGCACTGCCCCATCGCTATCGCGAGCCTGTGATTCTGTTCTATTTTCATGAAATGGATCTGGCGGCCGCGGCGCGCACCATGGGCCTGCCTGAAGGAACAATGAAAGCACGTCTCTCTCGTGCCCGGGTGCTGCTGCGAAGTCGATTCCCGCACCTTGAAACGCAGCACGCCGAGATGGAACATGCGGCACTCGAGAAAGGAAAGGAGGCTTGAAGTGAAACAGAATAGGTTCGATGACAACGGCAACAATTCCGCTGAGCTGGATCGCATTCTTGCCAGCGAACAGCCCCTGGTTCCATCTTCGGGCTTTCTGGCTTCGGTGATGGAGAAGGTGGGCGAAGAAGCTGCCGCGCCCCCTCCCATTCCATTTCCCTGGAAGAGGATTGTCCCTGGCGTTACGCTGGTAGTAGGGATCGGATGCTATGGCGGAGTAAGCCTCATCCGCCACGGAATTCTAGGTCTCGGGGCAGACACGATCCAGCCGCCGCATATTCCTGCGGCAGCCATTCACCCGGTGGAGCAGGCCGGCTGGGTGGCTCTTGCTCTGGGAATCTCACTGCTCTCCTGGCTGCTGTCGCGGCGGTTGGCAGGACGGTCAGGGCTGCTGTAGATGGGTTGTTTTACGCCCGCGCGTGATTCACGCCGAAGCGACCCAGCTTCTCAAGCGTCACCGCCGCCTGGCCTGAATCGATGGCTTCGGCGCCCAGCGCAGCGCCCTCTTTCAAATCGACTGCAAGACCGGCCGCTACCAGCGCTGCGGCGGCATTCAGCAGAACAATATCGCGACGCGCGCCCGGAATTCCCGTAATGACGTCATAAAGCAAGCGCGCATTCGTGTCGACATCTCCGCCAACAAACTGATCGAGAGTGACGCGCGGCAGCCCGGCCATTTCAGGAGTGACTCGGGCGGCCTTCAATGCCGGTGTACCTCCCTCTTCCGGCTCCTCAACCCGGGCCACCACCGATTCACCGGTAGTAGTCAGCTCGTCGATGCCGTCGGTCCCGTGGACAACAAAGGCTCGCCGTGCCCCAAGAGCCGCCAGTGCACGGGCCACCAGCAAAACACGGCTCGGGGCGAGAACGCCGATGACCTGGGCGCGCGCACCCGCAGGATTGGTAAGCGGTCCGCACAAGTTGAAGATGGTGCGGAAGCCGAGCGCCTTGCGCAATGGCCCGACGACCTTCATCGCCGGGTGATAGAGCGGCGCGAACAGGAACATGAACCCGGTTTCGCGCAGGCACTCCACCGCCAGTTCCGGCCCCAGTGTGACGGGCACGCCCAGCGCCTCAAGCACGTCCGCGGACCCGGCCAGCGAAGTGACAGCGCGGTTGCCATGCTTGGCCACTTTGGCTCCTGCCGCCGCTGCCACCAGCGCTGCTCCGGTGGAGATGTTGAAGGTGAGGGGACCACCACCGCCGGTGCCGCATGTGTCTACCAGTCCCGCCCGCTCCTCATCGGTGAGGGGAAGCGGGGTCATGTGCGCGCGCATTGTCTGGACGAATCCGGCCAGCTCCGGAGCCTGCTCGCCACGAGTTGCCATCACGGTGAGCAGCGCCGTGGTATCAATATCCGGCACGCCGCCCGCGAGAATCTCTTCGAGCGCACCGGCCGCCTCTTCGCGGGTCATGGCTGCGCCGTCTTCGGCCAGCGGCTTCAAAAGCTCCTTCAGTGAGGCCATATGCTCTCATCATAATGGTGATTCGGGGCAAGGTGCGCCGGAGTGCCGACAAGCCATTCAGGGCCGCGAGACCCTTGAATGCATTTTGGTGCCCCGGTTTCCCATCCTTGGATGGCAGCGGTTATGCTGATGAAGCCAGCGGCACCGCTGGACACCAGACAGAATCGGAGATCCAGGCGTTTGCCGCGGGTTTCCGGTGTGATGGACACCAAAATTGAAGATTCATGAGTATCAGGCGAAGGAAATCCTTGCGAAGTACGGCGTTCCCGTGCCCAAGGGCGAAGTGGCCAACACCCTGGAAGAGGCTGCGCTGGTAGCCCGCAATTTGTTTGTCGACGGGGCAAGCGGCGTTGTAGTGAAGGCGCAGATTCATGCTGGCGGCCGTGGCAAAGGCGGCGGCGTCAAAGTGGCCCGCACCCGCGAGGACGCGGAGTCGCACGCCAAAAACATCCTGGGCATGACATTGATCACGCACCAGACCGGCCCAACCGGGCAGAAGGTGCAACGCCTGCTGATTGAAGAAACGGCGGACATCGACCGCGAGTTGTATCTCGGTATCGTGCTCGACCGGGCGACGGGCAAGCTGGTGTTTATGGCATCACAGGCCGGCGGTATGGAGATTGAAGAGGTTGCTGCAAAAACTCCCGAAGCCATTTTCAAAGAAGTCATCGATCCTGCGATTGGATTCGGCGCATGGCAGGCACGCAAGCTGGCCTTTGCGCTGGGCCTGAAGGCCACGCAGATCAGCCACGCAGTTCCCTTTCTGCAGAGCCTGTACAAAGCCTTCATCGATACTGACGCCTCGTTGATTGAGATCAACCCCTTTATCACTACCAAGGACGACAAGCTCTTCGCGCTCGACGCCAAGATCACATTCGACGACAATGCCTTGTTCCGGCATCCAGACATCAAGGCACTTCGTGACACTGCGGAAGAAGACCCGCTTGAAGTTGAAGCCAGCAAATACGCCCTCAACTACATCAAGCTTGACGGCTCCATCGCCTGCATGGTGAACGGCGCAGGCCTGGCGATGGCGACGATGGACATCATCCAGTATGCAGGCGGCAGCCCGGCCAACTTCCTTGATGTTGGCGGCGGCGCAACCCAGGAGCAGATCGAGCACGCCTTTGAAATCCTGCTCTCCGACGCCAATGTGAAGGCCATCTTCATCAATATCTTCGGCGGCATTCTCCGTGTAGATCGCCTGGCTACTGGCGTGGTTGCCGCAGCGCGCAAATTGAATGTGCAGGTGCCGATTGTGTTGCGGTTAGAGGGCACCAACGTTGAGGAAGGCCGAAAGATTCTGAAGGAGTCCGGGTTGGATTTCCAAGTGGGCGCAACGATGGAAGAAGCGGCAGACTTGGTTGTAGCCGCTGCAGCAAAGGTGGGAGCATAAGATGGCAGTCCTGGTTGATGGGAATACTCGTCTCATTGTGCAAGGCATCACTGGCAAGGAAGGCACCTTCCACGCAAAGGGCGCGGCGGAATATGGCACCAAAGTGGTCGGCGGTGTCACCCCCGGCAAAGGCGGCACTACGCACGAAGGCTGGCCAGTCTTCAACACCGTTGCCGACGCCGTAGACCAAACCGGGGCCAACGCAACCGTCATCTTTGTTCCACCACCGTTTGCAGCCGATGCCATTCTCGAGGCCGAAGACGCGGGCATTCCACTGATTGTCGCGATCACTGAGGGCATCCCTACACTCGACATGATCAAGGTGTGGTCGAAGCTCAAGAACTCAACGTCGCGGCTCATTGGCCCCAACTGCCCGGGTGTTATTTCGCCGGGCAAAGCCAAAATCGGGATCATGCCTGCCCGCATCCATAAAGAAGGCTCGGTGGGCATTGTTTCTCGCTCCGGAACCTTGACTTATGAAGCGGTTCACCAACTGACCCAGCGCGGCATCGGCCAATCGACAGCGATTGGTATTGGCGGCGACCCCATCATCGGCACCACGCACATTGATGCGCTTCGTCTGTTGAATGAAGATCCCGAGACCGAGGCCATCATTATGATCGGGGAGATCGGCGGCTCGGCTGAGGAAGCTGCGGCGGAGTTCGTCAAGCTCTACGTTAAAAAGCCAGTCGTCGGCTTCATCGCCGGACAGACCGCTCCTCCCGGCCGCCGCATGGGCCACGCAGGCGCCATCATCAGCGGAGGGCAGGGTACCGCCGCCGACAAAATGAAAGCCATGACCGAAGCAGGGATTCACGTGGTAGTCAGCCCAGCCGAAATCGGCGCAACGCTGGCTCGCGTGATCGGAAATGGGTGAGAGCAAAATCTAGCTTTTATCACGAGCCGGTTTAGATCTCGATGAACGAGCTAGCAGCTGAAAGCTAGTGGCTAACAGCTGTGCTTCACCACACCCGGCACGGCTTCTCCGCCACCATCTTATCTGTCTTCTTGCAACTGAAGCTCTTGGCAAATTCCGGCAAATCCTGCAACACGGAGTTGGTC
>Ga0181520_10008249_pt1 | contig 14880 bp, 10 predicted proteins | sample PEATcosm2014_Bin_29_FD_132451 | JGI IMG/M metagenome (GOLD analysis project Ga0181520, IMG submission 132451) | Peatland microbial communities from MTU Mesocosm Facility, Houghton, MI, USA - PEATcosm2014_Bin02_30_metaG | ecosystem: Environmental > Terrestrial > Soil > Wetlands > Peat | place... | reverse complement strand
GTCAAGGTCACGCTCATTCAGCGCAGCGAACACGTCCTGAGAGAATTTGATGCGGACGCCGGCGGCGAAATTGAAAAAGTTTTCCGGCGTGAAGGCATCCAGGTGTTCACCAGCACGAAAATCCTGGATGCGAAACGTGCCGGGAAATTGAAAACGGTTTCGTTCGAACATCGCGGAAAACGGGTTTCGGTTTCCGCCGTGGAAATTTTACTCGCGCTCGGACGTGTGCCCAATACCGCCGCGCTCCGTCTGCAAAACGCCGGCGTGAAAACCGAAGACGGACGCATCGTCACCGGCAGCACCATGCAAACAAGCGCGCCGCACATTTTCGCGGCGGGCGACTGCACCGGACCGCACGAGATTGTTCACCTTGCGATTCAACAGGGCGAAACCGCAGTCCACAACATCCTGAAGCCAAAAACGCCGCGCCGGATGGATTATCGTCTGCTGCTTTCAGTGGTGTTCACCGAACCGCAGATGGCCACGGTTGGTCTCACGGAAAAGGAAGCCAAGGCACGCGGCATAAAGTTTTTTGCCGCCAGTTATCCATTCAACGATCACGGCAAGTCCCTCATCATGGAGGCAAAAGACGGTTTTGTGAAACTGCTGGCAAATGCGAACACCGGCGAAATTCTTGGCGGCGCCTGCGTCGGGCCGGTCGGCGGCGAATTGATTCACGAAATTGTGGTGGCGATGGCCAAGCGCATGACCGTTCACGAGTTCACAGCCATGCCGCATTATCATCCCACGCTTGCGGAAATCTGGTCCTATCCGGCGGAGGAACTGGCGGAAGAAATTACTGCTGGCCGCTGATCTTTACGCCAAGTCAGCCGGCGATTTTTCCGCGCTATATCATTTCAAGTAATGCTGTAGCCACCACGGTGCAAAATCAATGACCGGGGAGCGCGCCCGCCCCGGGTGCTGTTTTCCGCGCCCCGCGGAAAACACGGGCGCAAGCGGCGCTCCCAAGCCCTCCCACCGCATGGTTCGTAATCAGCGCCCGCTTGTCTTTGGCTGCACTAAAACTTGGAACGCGCTAAACTGTCGCCGCCAAGGCAGAGTCAGGAATCAGGCGACCGAAGCGCTGACGATACGTGATTTCGGAATGCCATGAACGGCGGACGGATGCGCAATCACATGGGTGGGGCACCGCAGAGCTGGCTTGGTGGCGGGGATAACTGCGCTTCGCGCCGATGGCCACCCGCCCGCAGCATCGAGCATCTTGCGAACGAGTTGGGCCACCAATTGTGGTTGGTAGGGCTTGGGCAGAAAGCGGGCATCGGCATGGGCAAGATCCCGCCCTGTCAGTTCATCGCAGTAACCGCTGGTGACAATCACCTTCAGGCCCGGCTTTCGCTTTTTCAATTCATTTACCAAATCAATGCCCGACATGGGGCCGGGCATGACCATGTCCGTCAGCAGCAGATCAATTTTCCCGTTCTGCTCATCCCATACGCTTATTGCTTCTGCTGCCGTGACGGCGCTCAATACATTATACTGGTAGCGTTGCAGCACGCTGCACAGGACTTTTAACAGGCTCGTTTCATCCTCCACCACGAGGATGGTTTCCTTTCCGCCGTTGACCGTTTCCGATTTGACCACGTTATTGACCGGCGTCGCGCCCGCCTTGGGATCGGCGACCGGCAGAAAAACTTTGAAGGTCGTGCCCAGGCCGATTTCACTTTCCACCTCGATCCAGCCCTGGTGCTGCCGGACAATGCCGTAAACGGTGGATAACCCCAGACCGGTGCCCTTGCCGACTTCTTTGGTGGTGAAAAACGGTTCAAAAATCCGCTGGAGCACCTTGCGCTCCATGCCGCAACCCGTATCCCGCACACATAAGCAGATGAAGCTGCCCGCATGGGCGTCGGGATTCTGGCGCGCGAGCGCGACGGGGATTTCGACGGCAGACGTTTCAATGTAAAGCGTGCCGCCTTGCAACATGGCGTCGCGGGCGTTGACCGCCAGATTCATCACGATCTGTTCGGTCATGCTGGCATCGGCGGCGACCAGCGGCAACCCGGGCTGGCAATGGAGTTCCAGCGCAATCTGTTCGCCCAGCATCGGGGTAAGCATGGCCTGGAGATTGTGCAGGACGGCGTTCAGATCGAGAATTCTTGTCTGCACCACCTGCTTGCGGCTGAACATGAGCAGATGGCGGACAAATCCGGCGGCGCGATCAGACGCGGCGGCGATTTGTTTCAACGACTTCATCGAATGGGATTCGGCCGTCGCGGTATGAAGCAGCAGGCCGGTGTGTCCTTGAATCACCGTGAGAATGTTGTTGATGTCGTGCGCCACACCGGCGGCCAGTTGACCAACCAGTTCCATTTTTTGCGACTGGCGCAATTGCGCCTCCAGGGCCAGCCGTTCCGTGATGTCCTCCACGGTGACCACCATGCCGTCATTTTTCCCGGCGGCATCAAAAAGGGGTGTGGCGTTGGTGGAAAGCACGAGCCGGCGGTTGCCGGGCAATTCCACCGCGTGGCAGACATCCACGACCGGCCGGCTGGTTTCCAGCAATTGTTGCAGCGGCAGCCGCGGACCTTCCTGCGGAACACCTTCGGCATCGGCCACGCGCCAGTCCAGCACGCTGCACGCACAGTGCGCAATCGCATCCGGGCTCAGCCCCAGCACTTTTTCGGCGCAATGGTTGGCAAAGGTGATCTTCCCGGACTGGTCAGCCACCACGATTCCTACCGGGCTGGTTTCCATGACGCGGCTGATGAGATCGCGTTCGCGGCGGAGGCGCTCCTCGGCGCGTTTACGCTCCAGGGCGTAGCGCATCGCGCGGTCCAACTGGTGGGCAGTCAGTTGTCCTTTGATGAGATAATCCACCGCGCCGGCTTTCATCGCTTCGAGATCAATTTCATGGTCGCCCTGACCGGTCAGCAAAATCATCGGCGGACGCAGGCTGAAGTCTTTTGATTCGCGCAACAAATCCAGGCCGGTAAGTTCCCCCAGCCGGTAATCGAGCAGGCAGAGGTCATGTTCGCAGCGGTGAATGGCGGCCAGCGCCTCGACGTAATTGTTGACCCAGTCGAGTTTATACCGTTGGTCGCCGATTTCAGAAATCAAAGACCGGGTGATGACAAAATCATCTTCGTCATCGTCCACCAGCAATACTTTGATCGGCGCGTTGTTCATGGTTTTCAATTTTCGTCGGGCGGCAGTTCCACGACTTCAAACCAGTACCGGCCAAGCACCTTGACCAGTTCCACCAGCGACTTGAAGGTGACCGGCTTGGTGACATAGGAATTCACGCCCAGATCGTAGGTCCGTATAATGTCCTCCTCGGCTTTGGAGGTGGTGAGCACCACGATGGGAATCCGGCGCAAATTGGGATCAGCTTTAATTTCCTTGAGGGCCTCGCGCCCGTCTTTTCGCGGCATGTTCAGATCGAGCAAAATCAGTCCGGGCAGCGGATCATTGCGCAGCGACTCATATTTGCCGCAGCGGTGCAGATAATCCATTAATTCTTCGCCGTCCTCCACGCAGTGAAGCTGGTTGACCAGCCGGTTTTCTGAAAATGCATCCTCGGTCAACTGGCGGTCATCGGGATCGTCATCTGCAAGGACTATGGTGATCATTTTTCCTGGGGTTTTCATGGTTTATTTATGGGGAGATGTCTCGTCTTTCTTGTGCGCCGCCGGCAGCGTCACAATAAACGTCGCGCCCTGGCCGGGGTGGCTCCTGGCCGTGACGTTGCCACCGTGATGCAGCGCGATTTTTCGAACGATGGCCAGACCCATGCCTGTGCCCTCGTATTCCTTGCGCGAGTGCAGCCGTTGGAACACATTGAAAATCCGGTCCAGGTATTTTTCGTCAAACCCGATGCCATTGTCGCTTACGGTAAGTTCACAAACTTCCCGGCCGGCCTCGTTCAATTTTTTTTGCGCCGCCACCTTCACCACCGGCGGCACGCCGGGCTGGCGGAACTTGAGCGCATTGCCAATCAAATTTTGCAGCAACTGCCGCATCTGCAATGCTTCGGCCTCAATCGCGGGCAGATCGCCAACTTCGATGCGGGCCTGGACCTGTTCGCTCCGGCTCTCCAAATCTTCCAGCACCTCGCGGGCGATGACGGCCAGGTTTACCGGCAGGAACGGACTCGCCTTGGTGGTCAGGCGTGAAAAGGCGAGCAGGTCGTTGATGAGCGCCTGCATCCGCGCCGCGGCCTTTTGCATCCGCTCGACATAATCGCGCGGCTCGGCGGTTAAAGTGTCGCCGCATTTTTCCTTGAGCCGCTCGCCGAAGACAACGATCTTGCGCAACGGCTCCTGCAGATCGTGCGACGCGACATAGGCAAAATCCTGCAACTCGCGGTTGCTCTGTTCCAGTTGGGCGGCAAACTGGCGCAGCTTTTCCTCGCTCGCGCGCAGGGCGGCCTCGCTGTGCTTCAACTCGGTAATTTCCGTGGTGATGCCAAAAATCTGCCAGCGGTTCTCCGCCAGCTTTTCCACGGTGACAAACTGCTGCATCCAGTGCTCAACGCCATGTTTGTCGGCGCAGCGGAATTCATTCCGGTAAAACGGCAGATCATTGAGAAAGGCGTTGCCTGAATTCCGGTTCATCAGGTGTAAATCATCCGCGTTGCGGCTGTCCGTCCAGACTTGCTGGTAGGATTTGTCCGGCGGCACATCCAGCGGGCATAATTCCTGTGCGCCCTCCACGTTCTGCACCGGAAAATTCCAGCGCAACGGCGAATTGGGATCCAGCGCCCGTTCGCGCCATCCGTCGGGGCCTTCGACCACCCCAAAATTCAGGATGCAGCGTGTGCGCCGCATCACTTCCCGCAGGCGTTGCTCGCTTTTGCGCAAAGCCTCCTGCGTCAGCTTGAATTCATGGATGTTGCGCGTGATGCCCACCGTGCCATAAATCTCGCCGTTCCGGTCACGCCAGACGACCTTGCTGGAGAGCGACCAGAGTTTTTCCCCGGAAGATGAACCGGGACGCGCTTTGTATTGCTCCTGATTGATGACCGACTTGCCCGTGGTGATGATTTCTTGTTCATCCGCAAAAAACTGTTCCGCCAGTTTCCGCGGGAAAAAATCGAAGTCACTTTTGCCTCTCATTTCCCGGGGCGACGCTGCGCCGAGATCTTCCGCGTGGGCCAGATTGTTATACACAAAATGGCCCTGCCGGTCCTTCGCGTAAATGTAGTCCGGTAACGCATCAATGATGGTGCGCAACAAATCCCGCTCCTTCAGCAGCCGCGCATTGGCTTCCGCCAGCCGGGTGCTTTCGGCGGCGACCTGCCGGCTGCGCAAGGTGGCGCTGGCCGCCGCTCCCATTGCGCCCAGACACAGGCCGAGCAGCCCGAACATGGCCAGGGTCATCTTGGTCGAATACGTTTCCCAATTCCGAAAGAAATTCCAACTGGTCCAGGCAAACACGACGGCGGTGACTGCCAATACAAGCAACAGAAACGATTGCATCAGATCCTGCTTCGCCGCGGTGGGGGCGGGTGCTGGAAAAATAAATTCAGTGCCGTGTCCGTCCCTCGAGGCTACGGCAACGTCAGGCAATACAAATTCTGTCGGATTGTGTCCCATGCTCATGATTAACGGCCCATGACGGTAAGGCTTAAAGACATGGGTCAGCCTTATCAAAGCAAATTAAGTGCCGATCGTTTCAGGCGTAATAAATCTAATATTTGCCTTATACCAAGCCCATTTTGCCGTCAAATGAGACAAACGCGTCACGAAATGAGACAGGTGCCGTTATGCCCTGTTTTGCTCGAAATCCGAAAGCCGGATGACCAACTTGGGGCGGAATTTCAGCCGAACTTTTCCGAAACGGGGTCAATTCGGACTTCAGAGTTCGGATTTCTTTCGGAGTTCGGGGACTCGGACTTCGGAGTTCGGGTTTAAACCCATGCGCCTCAGCTCCGCGCGATTGAGACGAAGTAAAACCCATTCTTTCATCACCTGTGCGCCCAGGCCACGATAAAATTCCAGCGCCCCCTCGTTCCAATTCAAGGCCATCCATTCAAACCGCCCGCAGCCGCGCTCTGCGCCGATCCGCGCCACCGCCACGATCAGCCGGCGGCCCAGACCGCGCTTTCGAAATTGCGGCCGCACGTAAACATCTTCCAGCCAGATACCCGCGCGGCCAACGAAACTGGAGAAGGTGAAATAATAAATCGCATAGCCGGCCAGTTCACCATCGCAGCGCGCCAACACCGCGCCCGCCGCCGGTTGCGGCCCAAACAGGGAATCGTTCAACAACTCCGCCGTCGCCTCGACCTCATGTTCAAGCTGTTCAAACCGGGCGAGTTCACGGATCAGTTCCAGCAGCATTGGAACTTCGGCGGGCGTAATTGGCTGAATGGTGATATCCATGTATACAGTTGCAGTTTAAACCCGTGGTGGTTCCTGTGGTCCGGGCGCGTTTGGGCTGAGGCCAAACCGCAGTCTGACTGATTCACGCGAGAGAACAATGAGGGTAAACACACCCAGCACAGTTCCAAATGGCATGAGCAAACATTCCACACATGCCATCACCTGGCAGAACATGAAATGCCTGCGTTTGGCCAGACATCGCCCGTTAATCAGGATTAAAATCGCCATTATCAGGCCGAGCACGATGAACACGCTGGCGAAAACCACAAAAAACCACCCCAGAAAAGCCGGGGGCGGTTCTCCCTGCCCTTTGAAGTGACTGGCTCCAAATATCAGGAATAGTCCCATGGCCAGATGCAGAACCGGGATCATCGCAAACACGGCGGTAAGGCCCGCCACCACATAATGAAATATGGCCAGCAACCGCAAGTTTTCTTCGTCACGATTCATTGGGCATCTCTGTTAATTGCATCAAATAAATACCAATGCAATTGCGCCTCGCGCTTCTCCGCATCCGTACAGATGTAATCCAGCTTTAACATGGGATTCACACAACCGATTGGCAGGATGTTAACGCTGTTTGGAGCCGGTGAAAGAAGAAAAAAATTATGCCCGGAATCCGAATCCAGATGCAAAATTCCGGCCCAAAAACCATTTTCACCACGGGCGCGTCTCATTTTTTGTGCGCTGGCAGGGCGGAGACGTTGATTCGCCCGCGCGGAAACAAGTTTCAGTATTTAAAAAATTCTGTTAGCGGCTACGTGGTCTTTTTTGGAAATGAGTGTAGAGTCGGGGGGGTAAATGTGACGCGCATGATGCCAATAAATGGGACGGCGGCAACCTGCCGGACAGAACCGCCCACCCGCCCCCACCCGTCAAGGTCAGTCAAGCGGCATCAAGGTAAATCAAGGTGAATCAAGGTCGAAAAATTGAAAAAACACAGGTCAACCGCCACGCACCCTGCCGGGAGTGCCGCCGTTGGTAGGGCCGCCGTGGTAGGGCGGACCTGGTCCGCCGGGTGGGGCGCAATTTATCCGACTAAATCCCAGTAAATCCGACTAAAAAAAATCCAAATAACCCATAATATCAAAATAGACAGTTCGTAAAACCTGTCGCAGCCGCCATCAGGCTCCAACCATCTTCCTGTAGGCCACGACGTCAGGAGTGCTGCATGTTGTTTTTGTGGAATCGGCGCATTACCAGATTCGTGATGCGCCCGTGTAAGAACCAAAACGATGATTGGAATTGAACTCACGCGCACGGTGAATTAGCCTGCTGCGACAATGACCAGCGACAAACCTGCCATTCTCGACCGTGACCAATGCGGCATCCGCACGGGCGAGATTTCCATCCTCATGGCCACCCGCGGCCGGCCAGAAATGCTGGCCGAGGAAATTGGCACATTGAAGCAAAACACGGTCAACAAGGACAAGGTGAAGCTGTGGATTTACGTGGATGACGATGACCAGATCATGCACGACGCCATCGCTGCCAAAAAGTTCCCGGATCCGGGCTTTCCCATCCACTGGCACATCGGGCCGCGCCCCGGCGCACTGGGCCTGTGCCATCAGGCGCTGTGGAATTTGTCGGGCCGGGTTTCGGAGATTTACACCATCTCCGTTGACGACGTGCGCTTCGAGACGCCCGGCTGGGACGAGGTGGTCCGCAATGCCTTCACGGACTGTCGCGACGGCGTGCTGCTGGCCTTTGCCCACGATCCCAATGCGCCGCAGGCAACTTTCCCGTTCATCGGCTGGGGGTTTCTGCTGACGCTGGGTTACGAGAAGATTTTTCCGGGCATTTTTGTGTATTGGTTTGATGACAAATGGATTGAACAAATCGCGGTGATGGCCGGGCGCTGCGTGAAAATCCCTGTGACGATGAACCCCATCGGTGACAAAGGCCTGACGCAACGGATGCGCTGCGTGCCGTTCTGGACGCGGTTCTGCCAGTTGACAGTGGTCGAGCGGAAGGATTCTGCGCAAAAGCTGATTGACGCCATGTATGCCAAGGACGCCGCTGCCCGCGCCCAGGCACAAGCCGGTCTGGAACAGGCGTTTGCCAAAATCACGAAGGATGAAACCAACGCGTTTTCGGACCTTTATTGCATCTTTCAGGAGGAGCGCCACACTGCGCTCAAGCCGGAAGACCGCAACCTGTTTTATCCGCTATATTTGAAACAGGAGGCCACCGCCGTCATCCGGCTGCTCACCCATGCGCAGAATTTCATCAACCAGAAACAGTATGCGGAAGCGATGACTTTTCTGGAGGCCACGGACATGGCAGACCTGAAAGTTCGCGCGGCGCACGACATGAAAATCATCTGCCTGCGCGCGCTTGGCAGGAACGCGGAAGCCGATGCGCTGCAGCAGGAAAAGCTTGCGGCATGGCCGGAACAGCCGGGGCTGCGGCGCCTCTTTAGATTTTGTGGCATGGTCGCCAACGAAGCCCGCCGGCTCATCGGCGGCCTCACCAGCAAACCCACCCCCATACCCGCAAAGAAACAGACGTGACCTACGATATTATTGTTGCCGGCGGCGGCATTGTCGGCCTCGCCACCGCCTATCGCCTGCTCGAAGCAAAACCGAAACTGAAAATCCTGCTGCTGGAAAAGGAGCCCAAGCTCGCCGCGCACCAGACTGGCAACAACAGTGGTGTGTTGCATTCGGGACTATACTACAAGCCAGGCTCGGCCAAGGCGCTATGCGCCGTGCAAGGCCTGCAACAGATGCTGGCATTCTGTAGCGCGCATGGCATCGCCCATGAACAATGCGGGAAAATTGTCATCGCCACCTCCCCGGAAGAAGTATCCCGCTTGGACGGTTTGTGGGAGCGCGGCAATGCCAACGGCCTGCTTGGCCTGCGCAAATTAAATCCGGAACAAATCAAGGAGATTGAGCCACACGCCACAGGCCTCGCGGCGATTCATGTGCCGCAGGAAGGCATCGTGGATTATCCGGCCGTCTGTGAGAAGCTCGGCGAACTCATCCGCCAGGCCGGCGGGGAAATCAAGCTCAGTACCAAACTTCAAAAAGCGGTGCAAAATTCGGCGGATTGGACGGTGCAGACTTCCGCCGGGGATTTCCAGGCGAAATTTGTCATCACCTGCGGCGGACTTCATGCCGACCGGTTGGTGCGGGCAGCCGGCCAAAAACCCTCCGCAAAAATCGTTCCCTTCCGCGGGGAGTATTACCAGATCAAGAAAGAGCGGCAGTTTCTGGTGCGCCATCTGATTTATCCGGTGCCCGACCCCAAGTTCCCGTTTCTCGGCGTCCATTTCACGCGGCTGGTCAACGGCGGCGTCGAAGCGGGACCGAATGCGGTGCTGGCGTTTGCCCGCGAAGGCTATAAATGGACAAACATCAATCTGCGGGACCTGGCTGAATCCGTCTTTTTCCCCGGCCTGTGGAAATTTCTGGCCAAGTATCCGAGCATGTGCGGCTACGAAATCCGGCGCTCGTTCTCCAAAGCGGAATTCACACGTTCACTGCAAAAGTTGGTGCCGGAAATCCGCGAAGCCGACCTGGAAACCGGCGGCGCCGGCGTGCGCGCCCAGGCCATGCTGCCGGAAGGCAAGCTCGTCGAAGATTTCCATTTTGAAGAGGCGCGTGGGATTTTACATGTAGTAAACGCGCCGTCGCCAGCCGCCACGGCTTCGCTGGCGATTGGCCAGAGGATTTCAGACAAAGTTTTGAGCCGGCTGAATTAAGACGAAACTCGAAATTTAAAATCCGAAAGCCGGCCACCAAGTGGGTGCGAGATTTCATTCTCGCAGCACGGTGCGAGTTCAGGATAAATCTCGCCTTCTTTGATGGCCGACCTACTCCAGAGAATAAGTTCTCCATCAAGCAGGATTCCGCCAAAAAATGGAATTACCTGACAGCGAGGGTTTCACGCAGAAAAGCCACCGCCTTGGTCAGTGAATCATTTGCCGCGTCCGCGTTCCACTCCATATAACCTTTGCCACCAATGGCTGCCGGGTCATAGTAGCTAAGAGGAGGCTCATTCCGGTTAAAATCATGGCAGGCACCGGCATATTCGACGGTCGTTACTTCAAATTTGTATTTTTTTAACAGCATCCGTTTAAACAACGGCACGTTCTCACCCTCGCCATAGGCATCCTTGGTCCCATAAAAAATGATCATTGGCGCCCCGGTGGGCTTGCAATCGTTCTGCGATAGAAAGCCTTTGCACACCGGGTAAAATGCCACAAAGGTGGCGAATCCCTTCTCGTCGCCCAGCCAGAGTGCGCGGTTCTTTTCAAAAGCCGCGTTCACCGTCAGGTGTCCCCCCATGGAAAACCCCATCAGGCCAATCCGCTTGGGATCAATGGCCGGCACTTTCCGCAATTCTTTTAGCGCCGAAAAACCCATGGCCACCAATGTATCGGGCGACGGCCGGTCTCTCGGGCCGGTATAAATCCCGGTTTTAAAATCCACTTCAAAAACTGCAATCCCCGCCTTGAGAATCGAGTCCCGATAAAACGCGCCCACGCAGTTGATCCCGCTGGTGCCGTGTACCATGACCACCGCCGGAGCAGGCGTTGAACTTTTTTCCGGCAGGTAAAGGGTCCCGGACAACTGGTAGGGATGGTTTTCATCGAGCGAAGTAAAGTTGATCCTGGTTCCGGCAGCGGCTCCAACTGGCAACGGATTTGAACCGACTGCATTGGTGCTCGCAACCACGCCCTGGGCATGGGCACTGGCAACACTGGACAAAAGGGCCGCCAGCAGGAGCAGCGAAACGACCATGATTTTGTTTCTTTTCATAATCATTTCATTGTTTTTCATCTTCTTATTCTGTCAATCCACGCTTTATGCTGCTTGATTGACAAAATAAGGAGATTCCTGAAATACACGCGTCAGGTGGAACACATTCAGAAGCAAAGATCGCTGATTACGAGCCATGCGATTGGAACGCTTGGAAGCGCCGCTTGCGCCCGGGGTTTTCCGCGAGGGCGCGGAAAACAGCACCCGGGGCGGGTGCGCTCCCCGGGCATTGACTGGCTATAGAACACTTATTGCCATTCTGAATTCTTCAGGAATTTACTGTTGATGTCTTAACCTGGCTTCAGCCAGATCAATGTCCAACTGAATCCGGTGCAGGACGTCATCGCTGATGACATCCTCATTACGCAACTGAAGGATGGTCCGGTATTCCACCTGCAGCGCGTCACGTGAGAGGAGTTCGTATTCGGATGAAAAAAGGCGGAGGGTTGTGCCGGCGGTTTCCGGGGAGGCGCTTTCAATCTGACGGATGTGGTCTTCGTATTCGATGCGCAGACGTTGTAGCGCGTCAGCCTTCGCGGGGTCAGGTTCAGTAATCTTATCCAGATGGGCCAGAGCCCGTTGGTTGGCTTTGAGCCGGGCAGCACGTTCTTCTTTTTCCATTGAGCCGTCGTCCTTCACGCCCAGCCAATGGATGAGCGACGGCAGGCTCAGGCCTTGCAGCACCAGCGTGGCCAAAATTACGATAAAGGTGAGGAACAAAATCAAATCGCGACCGGGAAAGGGCTGGCCGCCGGGCGTGCCATCCCGGGTAAGCGGTATCGCCAACGCGGCCGCGAGCGAAACGACGCCGCGCATGCCCGTCCACGCAACAATCGAGACGTGCCGCCAGTTGGGATAGGGATCGTGCCGGCAGATTTTTTTGAAGATCAAGCGCGGCAGATAGGTGGCCGGGAAAACCCAGAGAATGCGGATGATGATGACCGCCAGCGTAATGAGCAGTGCGTCCCAAACCCGCCGGGCCATCGGAATTTCGTCGCCGGACAAGGCGTGCAACACCGATGGCAGTTGCAGTCCGATGAGAATAAAAACAAAACCATTGAGAATAAATTCCACCATCTCCCAAACGGGTCCGCCCTGCAGCCGGGTCTTGAACGTGAGCAGTTCCGGCATCCGCCGGCCCAAATACAAACCTGCGGTTACAACCGAGAGCACGCCGGAAACGCCGAGATGTTCCGCCAATAAATAGACGGCAAACGGCGTTAACAACGAAACGGTGATTTCCACCGGCGCATCATCCACGCGCCGGTGGAACTGTTCTGCCAGCCAGCCGACCGCCAGACCGGTGAAGACCCCGCCCAATCCAACGATAAAAAATTGTGCGCTGGCATGCGCCAGTGAAAATGAGCCGGTCGCCACGGCCACCACCGCAAAGCGATAGGCGACGAGCGCGGTCGCGTCGTTGACCAGGCTTTCGCCTTCGAGAATGGTGACGATCCGGCGCGGAATTCTTAGACGTTCGGCGATGGCCGTGGCCGCAATGGCATCAGGTGGAGAGACGATCGCGCCCAAGACAAATCCGGCGGCGAGCGGCAGCTTCATGAAATAGTGAGCGAGATAGGCAACTGTTACCGTGGTAAACAAGACCAGTCCGACGGCGAGCAGGGAGATGGGACGGAGATTGGCGCGGAAATCGCGCCACGAAGTGGACAGGGCCGCCGGAAACAACAAGGGCGGCAGAAAGAATAGAAAAACCAGTCCAGGATCAAGCCGGGCATTGGGCAAACCAGGAATCCAGCCGAGCAACAATCCGCCGATGACGAACAGGATGGGATAAGGAATATGGAGTTTGCGCGCCACCATGGCCAGAACGGCAACCGCCAGCAAAAGTCCCACAAAGATTTCAGCATCGCTTGTCATATCACTTGATAATCAGTGTCGTTTCAAGGCCAGGGGCGCGCCCGGTAAAAATCCGCCGGGCCGGTCGAGGGTGTATTTGTGAAAAAAACCCAGCCATTGGTGTCGGCGATGTTCGTGGCCAATGGCAACCAGATGATTTCGGGGGTCAAACTGTGGGTCCAGTTCAGCGCGTAACTGGCGCCGGGCAAACCGATCAGTTTCAGCCGCAGGTCCGGCCCGGCATCAATGATACCTGCCGCGTATAATGCACCTTCTGGCGGTACGCCTGATGAAGGGATGACGGTTACTGTGCCAAAACCACTATTTACACAACCGGTGACACCATCGGTCACAAAGACCGTATAAGTCGTGGTGGCAGTTGGAGAAACTATGATCGAGGCATTCGTGGCATCGCCTGGACTCCAGAGATAACTTGGGTTGCCCGCGCTGGTCGTGGCGGTCAACAGCACGGGAGCATTGGAATATGAGTTGGTTGAATTCACACTGATGGTTGGCAAAGGGCTGACCGTTACTGTACCGGAAGCGCAGTTTGTCAGGCCAGTTGGCCCATCGGTAACGGTGACGGTGTAAGTGGTGGTGACTGTGGGTGAAACCGTGATGGAAGCATTGGTGGCTCCGCCAGGATTCCACGAGAAACTGGGATTGATGGCGCTGGTCGTGGCAGCCAACATCACCGGTTCGCCACTGCAACTGTTTGGGGAATTCACGCTGGCGGATGGCACGAACACGGTGCTGGTCAAAGACACGTTTCGCAACTCCGCCGCGCCCGATTCGGTGCCGAGCGCACCGGCAAGATTACCGAACCCGAATTCCGGTCCCAGCGGCTCGCCCGGAATAAACGCCGTGCTGCCAAACGATTTGCCGTCAATAAACAGGCTGGCCTCCCCACCGCGGATGACCACCTGGTAATCATGGAAGCCATCGGTTGAATTGAACGGCGTGAACGGAATGCCCTGCCCCACCGCCCCGACGGAATCGGTGTTCAACGTCACGCCGCCGCTGCTGATGCCCAGTTCAAATCCGTTGCCGGCGGAATCATACGCTTCAAAATAATGCCCGGACCGCTGCACGCCGTTGACAGCCCGATAATCCGACCCGACGATGTCAACGCTGGCATCGAGGACATAAATGTTGGTGTAAGCGGAAAAATCAAAATTCGACCGAAAATGATCAAAGCATCCCACCTGCGCCATGTGGAAAATGCCGCCTGAAACACCATAAACAGCCGCCGCGGGACCGCCGGCGTTAAATACATTTTTATTGGTCACCTCTTCAGGCAGATTGTCGGACGCGGCGTCGTAACCGATAATGAGGTTCGTCTGCGCCGGCACACTGGCTGTAAACAGGGAAAGGAACAGAACCAGGACGCCTCGGCCAATCCACAATCGAAGGTTAAATTGTGCAAGTCGCTTCAAATCCTCTCTTGATTATCTGCGGCAGAACTGTTTCAACCTGACCCAGCACTGTCAAGCGCGGACGACGCAAAAAACGGCCCCACTGACCGGGGCGCAGATCAAAATATGACATTGCGCTGGTTCCGCAAAACAGCCCGGCATTTCGATGCCGGGTCCAAGGCATAAGGACATCGAGTCCCACCGGAGCGGCTGAAAACCGCGTCCGTGGGGGCGACCACGCGGAATCGCAACCGGCTCCCGATGTGGAAGGGAGCAACCAATGGGAGCCTCCAGATGCCGGCTCGACAGGTTTCACGAAGTATCTATTTTTGACATGATGTGCGTCGTTTTGTGTTTTTTTTAGTCGGATTTACTAGTGTAGTGTCTCACAAACGACTGGAGTTATTTTCCCTTTGTTTTGCGCATTCTCGGGCGCGTGCAACCGGGTTTGATCCGCTCCAGTGTCTGTTTGCACCGACTGAGCTTTTCGACGAT
>Ga0181520_10008248_pt1 | contig 14881 bp, 15 predicted proteins | sample PEATcosm2014_Bin_29_FD_132451 | JGI IMG/M metagenome (GOLD analysis project Ga0181520, IMG submission 132451) | Peatland microbial communities from MTU Mesocosm Facility, Houghton, MI, USA - PEATcosm2014_Bin02_30_metaG | ecosystem: Environmental > Terrestrial > Soil > Wetlands > Peat | place... | reverse complement strand
GCCGGAGGCGGGCGTGAAGTACTCGCGCGTGACCGGACTGGCCGACGATCTTTGCCTGGCGATGCGGGCGGAGAGCATCCTGATCGAGCGCATGGCCGGCAAGAGCACGGTCGGCATCCAGGTGCCGAATCACGAGCGCGAGACGATCCACCTGCGCGACGTGCTGGAGTCAGAGACGTTTGCGAAATCAAAGTCGCGTCTGACGCTGGCCATGGGCAAGGACATCAACGGGCGGATTGTTACGGCCGACCTGGCATCGATGCCGCACGTATTGATTGCCGGGTCGACGGGCAGCGGCAAGTCTGTGGCGATCAACGCGATGATCATGAGCTTGCTGTTCCGCACAACGCCGGCGCAGGTGCGGCTGATCCTGGTGGATCCGAAGCGCGTGGAACTGGGAATGTATGAAGGCATTCCACACCTGTTCACGCCGATCATCACGGAGCCGAAGCTGGCAGCGAATGCGCTGCGCAACGCCGTACGGGAGATGGAACGGCGGTTGAAACTGCTTGCGAGCCGCAGTGTACGCAACATTGAGCAGTACAACAAGCTGTTTGAGAGCACCATGCCTTCGCTGTTCGACGACAGCGACGACAACGAGCCGTTGCCGTTCATCGTAATCATCATCGATGAGTTGGCCGACCTGATGATGCTGGACCGTGCGAATGTTGAAGAGTCGATCACCCGGCTGGCGCAGATGGCGCGCGCGGTTGGGATTCACCTGATCCTGGCCACGCAACGGCCATCAGTGGATGTAATCACGGGGCTGATCAAGGCCAATGTGCCAACCAGAATCAGCTTCAGGCTGGCAACCAAGGTGGACTCGCGGACCATCCTCGACACCAACGGAGCCGAGGCTCTGCTGGGGCGCGGCGACATGCTGTTTCTGCCTCCGGGCACGAGCCGGCTGATGCGGCTGCATGCGCCTTATGTCAGCGAAAAAGAAACGGCTGCGGTCGTCGCGTTCTGGAAGGACCAGGGGCAGGCCGAGTATGTGGAAGGTTTCCTTGAGTCGCCTCGCGACGAGCGCCCTGCAGGCGATGGATCGAATCCCGATCCGGAGGAGAACGACGTGATGTTCGACGACGCGGTTCGGCTGGTTTTCGAATTTGGGAAGGCGAGCACGTCGCTGCTGCAAAGGCGACTCAGGATTGGTTATGGCCGCGCCGCGCACCTGATCGACCTGATGGAACGCGATGGATTGGTGGGGCCTGCCGATGGAAGCCGTCCGCGCGAGCTGTTGAAGGCTCCGGGATGGCTGCACGAAGTAGCTGCGGTAAACCAATAATCAAACGGTTAGGGCAGAACGCGGCCGAGGGCGACGCCCTTTGCTTCGGAGGCGTTCAGCTCAGGTCGCCAGTCGAGCAAGAGCGCTTTACTTTCTCCAGGCGCGAGAGTCACCACTGTTCCGAAGCTCATAAGCTGCTTCCTCACGTCAGGATCTCGCCACGCGATGGCTCTTCCATCGAAAAGAAAAGCGAGATAGGTCCCAGGTGGGATTGCGAGTTCTCTAGGTGCAGAATCACGCCATATACCAGCCGAGTAGGGTAAGTCGAGCAAATCCTCGACCGGGATCAAGGCGAGATCGGTGACGGTTGCATTCGCTGCGGTCATTTGATCGATTGCTGCTGGAGTAAAACCGACATCAAGAGAAGAATGATCGTCGCGAACAACTGCCTGAATGGAGCAGATGGGGATACCAGGGCCAACCACCAGAGGCTCGCGAAACAGGTTGATGCCGCCACAAGTCAATGAGGCAACATAAGCGCCCCGAGACGCTGAAGTCACAAGCGTGTAGCGGCCCGGAGGAACGTCTTTGAGCGCGAGGTCCGTTGGTCCCCTGTCCGCTTGCCAAGAAACATGATGATTGGACTCGGGCCGTCCATTCGAAAGGTCGAAAGAGACTTGAGGGGCGCGATAAGGATATTGCGATTGTGCGGTTTTGAGCTTTTCCTGCTGGGTGAGCTCCGCGTCGATTTTCAGAAGGATGGTGATCGGCTGTTGCGAAGGGATTCCGGTGAGCGCGAGCGGTTGATCTTTCACGGTGAATTCCACCGAGCCTATGTACGGCGCCTTGGTGCCATCGGGCCAGGGCAAGAGCTCCCCATTCTTTGGATCGGTCGGTGGATTGATGGCGAACCCTATCCTGAAGTTTCCAGGCGGGAGATAAACGCGGATGAGGCGGTGAGTATCGTCCCACATCGATGACAGGTAGTCTTGATTCCCGAAGCTGGATAGACCAAAAGCAGGGAGTCCAGGAGCCCACGGATGATCCCACGCAAATGAGACGGTAACAAGCTGGAATTCTTCGTGTCTCACGATGAGATCAGCCTTGAACTCTTCACCGGGTTGAACCCGAATTGGCTTGGCATCGCTGAGGTTGGTCGTACCCGGAAAGAATGTAGCTGCGTATCCGTGATCGGCGTCTCCGGCTCCCTGCTGAGGATCGATCGAATTCAAAGATTGAATAAGATAGTTACCAGGTTCCAGATTGGCTATTCGAAAGATGCCTTCAGCGCTCGTCGTCGTGAAGGTCTGGCCAAGAACGCTCCACGTATTACGGCCGTCAATGTTTTGCTTTTGCAAGAGATTCAGATGAAGGTCATCCACCGGCTTGCCGGTCTGGTCCACGATTCGCCCGGAGACGATGGCCTGCGGCGTCATGGTCAAAGCCACCTGGATGTCGTTTGCGAACAGATCTACCTGCTGGAAGCACTTCGGCTGTTGACCCGATCTCATCAACAAACAAAGAAATCCGGGCTTCTTTACGCTCACGCTTTCAGAACCGAAGGGTACGCCGCCAAACGAGAATTGACCCTTGTCATCGGTCGGCATGGTGCGACGGCTGTTCATCAGAGTAACGATCGCGCCAGGGATGGGCTTTTGATCGACGGTATTCAGGACGACGCCGTGAATGGTTGCCGTTTGATTTGAGGAATGCGGAGAGGAATCCTGCGCGGCTGCGTTGAAAGGAGCGCTCGCCAAGGTCAGGAGCAACGCACAGGTCGAAAGGGCCTGCGAAAACCAGATCAAGCACGGCATAAAGGAATGATTTCGGACGCGGATCATTCGAGCACCATTGGAAATCGAACCCAGTATAGCCCCACCGGCATTTCCGAGCGGCGGCATATGAAGGGGTGCCGGGCCGCTTTCATTTGCTCAGTCAGCTTGCCGGATTCGACATTCCAATGACTTTGAGTGGCCAGGTTGCCTGCGCGAAGTGGCGGCGGTGAATCAATAATTCGAGCGGGGAGCCCCTGCGGCGCATCTAGTGCATAGGAGCTTTCCGCGATGAACAGGTTCCCTGCCCTGTGCTTGCCGCTCTGGCTATGCTGTTGCGCAGCGATGCCGGGGCAGCAGGTTCCAGGGGCCACAGAGCTGCCAAGCCACCCGTTTTTTATCGAGAAGACATGGCCCATCGGCGGCGAAGGTAGTTGGGACTACCTTACCCTCGACGCACAAGCCAGTCAGCTTTTTATCGCGCACGGTGCAAAAGTGCAGGTGGTGGACATTGGGTCCGGGGCCTTGGCCGGAGAGTTTGGCGGTTTCTCCCAGGTCCACTCCATTGCCCTGGATGGGACGGGGCAGTACGGCTACGTCAGCGATGGTCCAACGGGCCAGGTGACGGTCTTCGACCGCCGGTCATTTCAGCGGGTCGCCGATATCCGCACAGACATCAATCCGCGCGCTCTCGCATTTGAACCCCAGACCAGGCTGCTTTTTGTCGTGCGTACCGATCCACCGAGTGAAAATCCCGGTGCCCCGCGCGTCCGGCCAAATACACAGGCCGGAGCCCAGCGCAATCAATCACCCGCCAGGCGCGAGTTTCCGATCGAAGCAAATGGCGCGTCATCGGTGACCGTCATCGATACGGAAACGCAGACGGCCATCGGTGAGATTTTTCTGCCAGGCAAGCTGGGGTTCGCGCAGGCAGACGGCAATGGCCAGGTGTACATCAGCATCACAGACCGCAACCAGGTGCTCCGTTTGGATGCCCAGGCGATTGGGCTGCTTCTCAAAAGGGATCCTGTTTCACCGTCGCAGACTGGCCACGCAGATGCGCAGCGCGTGTCCGCGGGCTTCACTCAGTTCAATTGGAGCGGAAGTGGCCGCGCCTCGCGTGCCCCAGACGGCGTGATGCACACCTTCTCCCTTTCGCCTGCATGCACCGACCCCCGGAGCCTGGCTGTAGATTGGCCCCACACCCGTCTGTTTGTGGGATGCAACAACATGAAGCTGGTAGTTCTGAATGCGGGCACGGGTGAGGTGGTGACGACGTTGCCAACCGGCCCGGGCACCGATGCAATCGGGGTCGACGCCAACCATGGGCTCATCTATTCAGCCAATGGCGGGGCCGACGGAAGCCTCACCGTGATTCGCCAGGACGTCGCGGACAGTTATGCTGTGATCCAGGTATTGCCCACGCGGCAACGGGCGCGAACCATGGCTGTGAATCCCGTCTCAGGCGAAGTGTACCTGGTGACCGATATGGTGGGCGTGAACCTCGCGCAGCCCGGCGGCATCGGGACACTGAAGACCGAGCCAGTGAACGGCAGCTTTCAGGTGCTGGTGATTGGCAATTAATGCGGTGCGCTCGAGACTTGAAAAAACCAGGTACGGCGTGGCATCGATCCTGCAGGGACTACTACCGGAGGAAATATACTGATGCGTCTCCCGATTGCAATTGGCGTAGCAATTCTTGCTGTTGCGTTTCAGACCGCATACTCCCAACAGTCAAGCGACGAAGCGGCCATTCGCGCCGTGATTGCTCGTGAAACTGAGGGATGGGACAAGTTCGATCCAAAAGAAGTTGTTTCGACCTACACGGAAGATGCGATCTGGCAAAATCCATTCGGAGTACGAATTCATGGGACCGCGGAGATGGAAAAGTTTCTGACTGATCTTCTTGCGCGGCCCGGATATCGTGCCGGCAAGTCCACCAGCCCGGCGAAGATTCTGGACCTCAGACTCACATCGCCCACTACGGCGGTGGTTTGGAGCGATGAGCGCATCGAAGGCCTTGTGAATGATTTCAGCGGGAACCCGATGGAGCCGCGCCACTCCTACTATCTGCAGGTTCTGGTCAAGAAAGATGGAGCCTGGAAGATCAGCGACTCCCTGATCATGGACATTGTTCATCCCAAGTAAGAAAGCCAGAAGAGCGGGTGGGACTCGGGTTTCTGATTCTTCGATGGAACGGTGCTGTGCCCGCATCGAGGAATTGACATGCAGAATGATCTGGGCTCAGCATTCGGATTCGCATTTGGTTTGATTTTGCTGGTCGTTGCCTGCGTCATTCTGGGTATCACGATCAGATTTTGTATCGACGACGCAAATCGGCGGGGCAAGTCCCCAGCCCTTGTCCGCCTTGCTGTCATCCAATTCTTTCCCTGGGGATCGATTGCGTGGCTTCTGTCCAGGCCAGGCCCGGTGGATCGAGGCGGAGGAGATCCAGGTTTCCGCCTGGACCGGCACCGCCTGCGATGAGGCGCGGGCTCAGCGGATTCCGGCCGATGCGGGCCGCGGCCGGGGCTTTGTGGGGATTGTGGGCGGGGAGCGGTGTAAATGCAGGCTCCTTCCAGAATTTTTCAAGAGTATCTTGACCCGGCGGGTGCACACTAGACATATGCACGCTTTTGTCCATAAGCCTGACCTCCCAACACTGCTGCTGATTGACGACGACATGGTAAGCCGGGAGGTAATGGCCACGGTTTTGACCATGACCGGGTACCTGATGCACACGGCTGCAAGCGGGGCTGCATCGCTGGAGTTGCTGGATGGCGGCGGGTGCGCACCGGCGGTGATCTTGATGGATGCGCAGATGCCTGGGCTGAACGGAGTTCCCCTGATCAAGGAGCTACGGGCCCGGACGAAGGCACGCGTGGTGGCCATCAGCGCCAGCCGAGCATCGGATGAGGTGCTGGCGGCCTCTGACGGCTTTCTGCTGAAACCATTTGGGGCCGAGGCAATTCGCAGGATCCTGGAAGGTGGCCCGCATGAAGCCGATGCCACAGAGCCGATGGATTTGGAGCCCGGGATGGATCCTAACGCCCCGGTCGTGAACCCTGAGACCCTGGCACAGCTACGCGAGATGATGCCGGAGACAGCGGTGAAGGAGATCTATACCGCCATTGTCGCCGATCTCTACAAGCGCATTGAGGCCCTCGAAGCGGCAATCACCAGGAACGACGACACGGAGGTCCGCAGGATCGGTCACTCCATCAAAGGGGGTTGCGGCATGGCAGGCGCAATGCAGGCTGCCCGGCTTGGCGCGATGTTGCAGGCTGGTGCGCTTGAGCAGGATCACAATGGCCGTAACCAATTGGATAACAGCAATGCAATGCTGTCTGAATTGCGCACTGCCGCTCACAACCTGGAGAGTATGCTGAATCAAGAATTCCCTGCATAGGGAATGCCTATACCAAAGCCCTGGGCCGACTATTATTCAAGTCGCTACGGGGTCCGGCCCGGCATCGGGAGGGTAGCGACTCAAGTGCAAGATCCGATCCGAATTGTACTCGCAGACGATCATCCAGTCGTCCGAATCGGTGTTCGCAACATGCTCACCGTCAAAGACGGCTTTGAGGTAGTTGGCGAAGCCAACGACGGCGACGAAGCCATCACCAACACCCTCGAGCTGGAGCCGGATATTCTGCTCCTGGATGTGCAGATGCCTCGTCTTCCGGGTCTGGAGGCGATGCGGGCTATCATGGCCGGCACACCGACAGTAAAGATCCTGCTGCTGACTTCCACGATCACTACACAACAGATTATTGAGGCGCTGCATATCGGCGCGCGCGGGATCGTGCTGAAGGACGCCCTGGTGGGCCATTTACAGACAGCCATCCGGACGGTCTACTCAGGCGATTACTGGATTGGCGGCAAGCGGGTGATCAACCTGGTGTCAGCGCTGCACGACCTGATGCAGCAGGCCCAGGTACCGCAGCGCAAGACCTACGGATTGACGCCGCGAGAGCTTGAAGTTGTGGGCACCATTGTGGAAGGGTGCAGCAACCGAGACATCGCCAAGCAGTTCAACCTGAGTGAAGAGACCGTGAAGCGCCACTTGTCAAACATCTTCGACAAGACAGGGGTTTCCACGCGACTGGAACTGGCACTGTTCGCCATCGCCCACCAGCTGGTCACACCGCCTTAGAGCCTGGGCATTCCTGGGTAAGTACAACCAACGTTGGGGACGAAGCCATAATGCATCACATCTGGTGCATATTCTTTTGGGGGATTCGGTGCAGTGGATCCGGGCTCACATCCGTGACCTGAAGGCTCGAGTTGCCCAAAGGTCATTCCCCCTGGTGTCGCTAGCGCTATAGACATGCAGTGGCTTAAGTCATCGAGTCTTGCACATGACTGCGAGCCTTGCCGATGTTCGTCGTGCCCTCGACAAAGACGAGCTTGTGCCTTGCTTTCAGCCTGTGGTTGAGTTACATACCGGCCGCCTGGCAGGTTTTGAAGTCCTGGCGCGTTGGCGGGACCCGCAACTCGGCCTGATCCTGCCGCCGAATTTCATCGCGTTGGCAGACGAAAACGGGCACATCGGGCAACTGATGCATCAAACTCTGCGGAAGGCATTCAAGTTGGCCCCGATTTTACCGGAGCCGCTGGTGCTGGCCGTCAACGTGTCGCCAACGCAGCTGCACGACCTGACGCTTCCAACTCAAATCCGCGACGCTGCGGAACTGGCCGGGTTTCCTTTGGAGCCCGTTGTCATTGAGATTACCGAAAGCGCGCTGGCAAACGACCTGGTGCAGGCGCAGAAGATTGCTCGCGAACTGAAAGAAATGGGATGCAAGATTGCGCTCGACGACTTTGGTACCGGATTTTCGAGCTTATGCCATCTTCAGGCTCTGCCTTTCACCGAGTTAGAGGTCGATCGCAGTTTTGTGAGCTCGATGACCAATACCCGCGAGAGTCGAAAGATTGTGGCCGCGATTGTTGGCCTGGGACATAGCCTGGGCCTGGTTACCGTGGCTGAGGGCGTGGAGACAGAAGAACAGGCGGAGATGTTACTCTGCCTTGGCTGCGAAATGGGGCAGGGATGGCTTTATGGGCGGCCGGTGACGGCAGATGAAGTTCCGAGAATCGTCGCAGCAGCTCCGCGGAAGCTTTCTCCGCGCCTGTCGCGGCCCGGTGACGGCGGCATTCTGTCAAGCCTTGAAGCACTGCCGGTGCAACGCCTTTCTCAGTTGCACGCAATCTACGACAGCTCACCTGTCGGTTTGTGCTTTCTCGATTGCAATCTTCGCTACGTATGCCTGAATCGCCGTCTGGCCAACATGAATGGTGCTACGGTGGAGGCCCACCTGGGAAGAACCGTGCAGGAGATGATTCCCGAATTCTATCCAAGCTTTAAACCATATCTTTTGCGTGCCATGAAGGGCGAGGCAATTCCCGAATTTGAGGCTGCCAGGCCGTCAAGAAATGTGGACGAGGCCACCACGACAGTGCTGATTTCCTACCAGCCCGCCTTTGACGAGGTAGGGGAAGTGATCGGCGTTTCGGTAGCAGTGGTGGACATTACCAGGCGAAAAGCCGCCGAGGAAGCGCTCAGGGAGAGCGAAGAACATCTCCGCTTCATGGCCGAGCTCAATCCAGAGATTCCCTGGGTGATGGACAGCGAGGGAAACAACCTGGACGTGAGTTCGCGCTGGGTGAAGACGACGGGACTCAGCAAAGTGCAGACACGCAACCTGGGATGGCTTGAGGCCCTGCATGCGGAGGACGTCGGGCCCACCATGAAGAATTTGAAAGAGGCGCTCTCGACGGGAAAGCAGATCGACATTGAGTACCGTGTAAAAACGGTTGACCGCGGATCGCGCTGGATGCGGTCACGATTTTCGCCTTGCATCGGGCCGACCGGAAAGATCCTTCGCTGGTACGGAAGCGTAGGGGACATTGACGACCGCAAACAGCTCGAACAGTCGCAGGGCAAGGTCTTTGCATAATTGCGGAACTCTGTGCTGAGCGACGACCAACTTGGCGGGCTGGCCTGGCGAGCGGACCGGCGCTCGCGCCACAGTCCAACAGATTTTCGCGTCTCGGTGGAATAAATCCCGCCTGTTCCAGTTCTATGCATCGACCGCACCATTGGTCTTTCGCATTGAAAAGGAGCAACCGATGAAGAAGCTTTTTGCTTTTCTCCTGCACCCACCCACTGACGGCCCTCGATCCATCCTCTTCCTCCGACTCATGGCCGGGGGCGTCTTTCTTTGGGAAGGGCTGCTGAAGTTTGTCTACGCCAACCAGGGCGTAGGCCGATTCACAAAGCTGGGAATTCCCTTCCCTCACGAAACAGCAACCTTTGTCGCCTGCCTTGAGATTGGTGGAGGCCTGCTGCTGATCTCCGGGCTGGCAACGCGGCTGATTGCCGTCCCCTTTATCGCGGAGATGATTGTGGCCATTCTCAGCACCAAGATCGGGCTTTACCTGGGGACATCCCCATTGCCTTTGCCGCCAGCGCTGCCAAAGGTGGGAATCTGGGCTGTGCTGCATGAAATCCGGTCGGACTATGCGCAGATCGTGACAACGATTTTTCTGCTCGTCAATGGTCCGGGAAGGTGGTCGCTGGACGCAGTGCTGAATCGCGGACACGCGTCGACTGAAAAATCCGATGCGATCGGGTCGAGATCACGGGTGAATCTGCCTGCCACCGCTGCCGATTGAGAGATGCGGCTCGACGCCCGGGGTCTCGACGCAGAGACCTCGGATTCGTTGCGTCGAAACCCCGACCAGGGCCCCGCAGTCCCTGAGGTACACTGACCGTGCCGTGGCCGATCGTTCCGCCGATACCGGGTCATTCGAACAGTTGGCGATGCCGCATTTCGCCAAGCTCTACAACTTTGCCTGCTGGCTCACGCGGGATCGCGCGGCCGCCGAAGACCTGGTGCAAGAAACGTACACGAAGGCGCTGAAAGGCTTCGCATCCTTCCAGCAAGGGAGCAACTTTCGGGCCTGGATCTACCGGATTCTGCGTAACACTTTTCTGACCACAGAGGCAGGTCTCGAAGCTACGGTCTCGCTGGACAGCGACGACACCGTTGCGGAGCCGACGACAACTGAGACTCCCGAGTCAGTTCTGTTGGCGCGATTCGAACAGAAGGCTATCCAGAAAGCGCTTGAGAACTTGCCGGTGAACTATCGTGAGATGATCCTGCTCTGCGATGCTGAAGAAATGAGCTACCAGGAGATCGCGCAGGCTTTGGGCATCCCGATCGGCACAGTCATGTCGCGCTTGTCTCGCGCGCGCAAGGCGATGCGAGCGTTGCTGATGGCCGGATCGGAGGAAGCTGCGCGATGAACTGCGAACTGTGCCGAGCAAATCTCGATTCCTACGTGGATGAGGGCCTGAGCCCGGAAGAACTCGGAGCCGTCCATGAGCATCTGCGGACTTGTCAGAATTGCGCGGCTGACGCGCTGGCGCGGTTGCAGATGAAGCGGGAGACGCGCGCGGCCGCAGCTAAGCGATTTACTCCGTCGCCGGAATTCCGCATTCGCATCGAGCAGGCGATGCGGCCCCAACGGAAACCGTTCTGGAAGATTGGCACTTTGCCGGTGTGGATGCATGGCGTGGGAGTCGCGGCCCTGGCGTTGTTGTTGATTGCCGTCTCGGTCATCCTATCAACGCGCCATGCGGCCAACGACCAGGCGATTGCAGAGTTTCTGGACATGCATGTAGCGACCATGGCGAGCGCCAACCCCGTCGACGTGGTTTCTACTGACAGGCACACGGTGAAGCCATGGTTCCAGGGCAAGCTCCCGTTTGCATTCAATCTGCCCGAGGTACAGGATTCTCCATACAAACTTCTCGGCGGCAAGGTGATTTTTTTTGATTACAGCCCTGGAGCTCAGTTGCTGTATGAGCTGCGCAAGCACCAGCTTTCGGTGTTCATCGTGCAAGAACATGCGGGCTGGCACCCGTTCGATTTGGCATCGACAACAGGCAGCGAGAAAGGTTTCAGCGTGGAGAGCTGGACCGGATCAGGATTGCGCTATGTGGTAATCAGCGATACCAACCGCGCGGACGTTCACGGGCTGGGCGAGTTGCTGAGAACAGCCGCGCCCCAATAGCCCACAACCGATCAGATTGACAAGAATTGATTGGTCAGCCGATCGAGGATATCGACTGTGTCATCGCAAATCCCGGTGTGCACAGGCGACGGCTGGATCATGGTGCTGCGCGCGGAGCTCAGCCAGTGAAAGCGCTCGCGCTGCGACAGTCGGGCGATTGGGCCCGCGGCTTCGTCCCCGCCGCAGATGCGGGGAAAGGCATCCAGGTGCTTGCGAACCAGTTCCACATCGACGTCAGGCCACAGCGACTTGAGCCTCTCTTCGTTGAGAAGAATCCGCGAATCCAAATAGCGCTTTTCAAGACAAAACACCACCACTCCGGCGTTGATGAACTCCTGGCGCTCAACACGCGGTACAACGCGAATGATTGCGTAATCAAACGAGGCGGGCATGTGCGTGAATCGCCTCCTGTTCGAAGATTTGGGATTCAGCAAGGCGGCGAACAAAGAAGTCGACGAACGCAGCTCGCTTGACCTCGGCACCTGGCCCTGCTGGCCCCGTCTCAAGCCAGGCATCCGGGACCTGGTCCAGTATGCCCGCAAAAGTCTCATGGGTAAGCCTGGCATGCGCCGTTTTTGAAGCTTCGGCGATCTTCGACGCCCAGGACAGAAGAATGTGGTGCTCGATCTCAGCGAACGGTGACATTGCTTTTTGCGGCATCGTCTCCCAGTTGTGGTGGAAGTAGAGTGCGGCACCATGGTCAATGAGATAGAGCTTGCGGTGCCACATGAGGAGGTTCGCGTTGCGCGCAGTGCGGTCAACATTTTGCGTGAACGCATCAAACCACACAACTTGCGACGCTTCGACTGCGGAAACCGTGTCTCGAGCGGCAGGATCGAACATCGTGGAGCCAGGAAGATAGTCGAGAGCCAAATTCAGCCCGACGCTAGCCTTGAGAAGTTGACGAATCTCGTAGTCGGGCTCATTGCGGCCAAGCGCAGCGTCAATCTCAATGAAGATCAGCTCGGGCACACGGAGGCCCAGCGCGCGGCCAATCTCCCCTGCCACCAACTCCGCGACAAGAGCCAAGACACCCTGGCCCGCACCGCGAAACTTGACCACATACGTGCCGAGATCGCCTGCTTCGACGATGGCGGGCAGCGAACCCCCTTCGCGGAGCGGAAGAACATAGCGGGTTGCTATCTCGGTTCGCAGCATGGAGAATCCAGTTTATCGGTTTGCCCCGGGTAGGAGATTGAAACGATAGCGCTCCAGGTGGGTCGTCCGCGAAAATATCGCACAGAACGAGGTTGCTCCCAATGAAGATCGCATTTCTTGGACTTGGCAAGATGGGCGTGCCCATAGCGCGGCGACTGATGGCCGCGGGCAATGAACTCACAGTTTGGAACCGGACACCGAAGCGGGGCGGTTCTTTGGAAGGCGCGGCAGTAGCAGCGACCGCAGTCGAAACAGTTCATGCCGCCGAGGTGGTGCTGACCAGCCTCTTCGACGATGCCGCGCATGAGGAGGTGCTGTTTGGTGCGGCAGGAATACTGGATGCGATGGGACCGGGGGTGCTGCACATCTCGCTTTCGACCATCACTGTTGCGCTCAGCGACCGGCTGACTGCGGAACACGCTCGCCGCGAGCAGCTGTATGTAGCGGCGCCGGTGTTTGGGCGTCCAAACATTGCCGAGGAGGCCCGGCTTTGGATTGTTGCCGCCGGTGCTGACAACGCGGTTTCCAAGGCACGGCCACTGCTGGAGCCACTGTCGCGGGGGATCTCAGTGATTGGCCGCGAACCGAGCAAGGCCCATGCTCTGAAACTCGGCGGAAACTTCCTGATCAGCGCAATGATCCACTCCCTCAGCGAGGCTTTTGTTTACGCGGAGGGCCAGGGCATCGATCCGGCCGCCTTTCTTGAAACGGTGAACAGTGCTTTGTTTCAGTCGTCTTTCTATGCGGCATACGGGAGCGTGATGCTTCAACCGCCGGAACGGCCCGGCGCCTCCATCAAGCTGGGAGCGAAAGACCTGAACCTGCTGCGCGAGGCCGCGGCCAACCGTCACACCCGGCTGAGCCTTGCCGAGAATCTTGCAGATGTCTTCGCAGAGGCGGAGCAATTGGGACTGGGCGATGAGGATTGGGCGGTGGGCCAGTACCGGATGGCGCAGCGCCGGAGCGGGCGTGGTTGATGCAGGCTGAAGTGATCCTGTGTGCGCGCGGGCACTTTTTCTCCACAAAGCCATTGGGTAGGATAGAAAAATGAGCTTCAAAGGAAAGATCGTCTTTATTACAGGCGCCAGCGGTGGTATTGGCGCGGCCACGGCTCTTGCCTTCGCGGCAGAGGGCGCGAAACTGTTGCTGGCGGCCCGGCGCGCGGGAAAACTGGCTGAAGTGGCTTCCGCGGCACTGGAGCGCGGCGCTGCAGCCGTCCACTCCATTGATATGGACGTTCGCGATCACCGTGCGGTCCAGAATGCCATCGACTCGCTACCGACGTCGTGGGAGGCGATCGACATTCTGGTAAACAATGCCGGCCTAAGCCGAGGCCTGGAAAAGCTCTACGTAGGAAAGATAGAAGACTGGGACGAGATGATCGACACCAACGTGAAGGGATTGCTGTATGTAACCCGCGCTGTGGTGCCGGGCATGGTGGTGCGCGGCCATGGCCATGTGGTCAACCTGGGTTCAACGGCGGGATCGATGCCCTATCCGAATGGCGCGGTTTACTGCGGCAGCAAGGCGGCTGAGCACTCGATCAATGACGGACTACGCCAGGATTTGCTGGGTACCCCGGTGCGCGTAACGAGCATTGAACCGGGTATGGTGGAGACCGATTTCAGCCTGGTTCGGTTTCGTGGAGACGCGGACCGCGCGGCCAAGGTCTATAAGGGTGTTACTCCGCTGAGGCCGGAAGATGTTGCTGATTCGATTGTCTGGGCTGCCAGCCGTCCGGCGCATGTGAACATCGCGCAGGTTGTGCTGACCACGATCGATCAGGCCAATTCGCTTTTATTCAACCGCCAAGGCTAGTTCATTGCCTGAATCTGACTCTCGATCTGGTTCAAAGCGGCTTCAAGTGCACTGCGCCGGGCGGGGTTCGATGTCCGCTGCGAAAGAATATTCTCACGCTGAAGCTGGAGCGCCTGCTTCTGACGTTCCTTTACAGTCCGGAGCTGTTCCGCCACCCTCCGAGCCTCTTCGCTCACAATGCCATCACCTGAGCCAGGATCGACCGCGGGTTTTTCCAGGGTTTTCGCCATCTTTTCCTCCAAGGATTTACTTCGTGAATCGGGAGACCTATCTTCATTCTACGAGGGTTTTGCCACCGCGCGACCCTGGATTCAAGAACGTTCTGTTTGAAAGAGGTAGAATTTCGCATGCGAGCCTGGCAGATATCTTCGTTTGGTGTTGATTCCTTGGAGTTTGTTGAGCGGCCTACCCCGTCGCCAGACCCTGGTCAAGTGCTGGTCAAGGTGCGTGCGATTTCATTCAATTATCGGGATTTGCTGATGGTGAAAGGTCTGTATAACCCAAAACTCAGGTTTCCGCGCATCCCCTGCTCTGACGGAGCCGGGGAAGTGGTAGCGATTGGGGAAGGTGTGACGGCCTGGAAGCCCGGAGACCGTGTAACCGGCATTTTCATGCAGAACTGGCACGATGGGGAACTGACCCCGATCAAGGCGCGGGGCGCGCTGGGCGGGGACATCGACGGCATGCTGGCCGAGTACATTGTTTTGAACGAGGATGGCTTGGTGCGGATTCCGCAGCACCTCAGCTTTCAGGAGGCGGCCACCCTGCCGTGCGCCGCGGTAACGGCATGGAACGCCCTGGCTGCTGGCCGACTGAGACCTGG